>Ga0185299_10000224_pt1 | contig 168727 bp, 142 predicted proteins | sample PaiPotPPA55metaG_FD_128002 | JGI IMG/M metagenome (GOLD analysis project Ga0185299, IMG submission 128002) | Iron sulfur acid spring bacterial and archeal communities from Banff, Canada, to study Microbial Dark Matter (Phase II) - Paint Pots PPA... ...
TCCAACAGAGGGGAGCCGAGGTCGATTATCAGGTAGCAGCACCTGCTGAAACGGGTACGCCCAACTGGCACCGAGCGAACAATCGCTCAACAAAGAGTGCGGATGGAAGGATGGCGACAGAGGCGGCTTGGCTCAAAAGCAAACAACCCACGCAAGTAAAAACAAAACCGTCTTGACTCACACCGGCCTTCTCATGGAAGGACTTAATGCACCGGACCAACAACTGTGCTAGCCTGTTCGCCCTTCACTGGCTGACGCGACCGAACTACGGCAAGCCGTGGCTCGAAGATCGATCTCCCGGCCGACCCGAGCCGCCACATACGTAGCGTGATCCGCGACGGAATGGTGAAAGCCCAACGGTCATCCCACACAACCAAGGAGGCAGCCGTGAGCACCAAGGCAGTCCGTACTAATGACCCGACCAGCGACGCGGGCGTCGCGAGAGTTGACATGAGGTTCGAGGTGGTCGTCATCCCTGTCTCGGATGTCGACCGCGCGAGGGAGTTCTATGGGAGGCTCGGGTGGCGGCTCGACGCCGATTACGACAGCGGTAAAGACTTCCGCGTGATCCAGCTCACGCCGCCGGGCTCGGGGTGCTCGATCATCTTCGGCAACAACGTCACCCCGGCGGCACCCGGCTCCGCCCAGGGCCTGTACCTGATCGTCTCCGACATCCAGGCCGCCCGCAAAGAGCTGCTCGATCGCGGCGTCGAGATCAGCGAAGTGTTCCACGACGCCGCCGGCGTGTACGCGGGCACGGACGAGCCCTACCTGTTTGGACGGGTGCGGGTCAGCGGTCCGGATGCCGAGCATCGCAGCTACCGCTCGTTCGCTTCGTTCCGTGATCCGGACGGCAACGGCTGGCTGTTCCAGGAAATCACGACGCGGCTGCCGGGTCGCATAGACCCCGCGACCACGACCTTCGCGTCGGCGAACGATCTGGCGAGCGCGCTTCGGCGTGCGGCGGCCGCGCACGGGCAGCACGAGGCGCGGACGGGGCAAGCCGACCCGAACTGGCCGGACTGGTACGCCGAGTACATGGTGCGCGAGCAGGCCGGCGAAGAGCTGCCGAAATGAACGACTAGAACCTGATCGTCATCGGCGGTGGCGCGCCCGGCGCATTGCATCGTCGCAGCTGAAGCCGTGCCTTGGACGAGAAACCTGCCGAGTTGGTTGAAACTTCTGGGCCGGTGGTGCGTAGATGCTGGTTGAGGAGGTCTCCATGACAACATTGTTGCGATTAGTGGTGTTGTGCCTCGCGGTGCCGGCTGGGGTGGTGTTGGCCCAGGATAAGGCGACGCAGGAAAAACCGATGGTGAGCCAGGAAAATCCGCTGAGCACCTGGAACAAGTTCGCCTATGCGCGGGTGAAGGACATCCTGCTGAAGTCGGCGGAGAAGATGCCGGAGGAAAATTACAGTTTTAAACCCGTCGAGACGGTGCGCAGCTACGGACAGATCGTGGGACACGTGGCCGATGCGCAGTACCTGTTCTGCTCGATCGCACTCGGGGAGAAAAATCCGGCACCGGACATCGAGCACACGAAAACATCCAAAGCGGATCTGATTGCTGCGCTGAATACCGCGTTCGCTTACTGTGACAAGGCGTACGGCGGGATGACCGATGCCACCGCAGTGCAAACGATCAAGCTCTTTGGGAATGACGCGCCGCGAATGGGCGCGCTGACGGTCAACAACATGCATGACCTGGAGCACTACGGGAACCTGGCCACGTATATGCGGATGAAGAACATCGTGCCGCCCAGCAGCGAGCAGCAACAGGCTCCGCCGCAGCCAGCGAAGAAGTGACTAGTGCCCGAGAGTTATCTCGTAAAATAGTCCAAGTGTTTATTTCAGCTTGGCGTACTCCGCTTTCGCAGCGATAAGGATGGGTATATCAGGGTCGGCGTCTTTCCAGACTGTGAAGAATTTCTGATACGACTCGCGCGCGGCGGCTGAATTTCCTTCCAGCGCGCGAGCGCGGCCGAGCCATAGATGTGCCAGGGGGCCCAGTGGACAATTCACCACTGCGGCGCGCTGATCGATGAATTTCTGGAACTCTCCTGCCGCCTCACTTCCCCGGTGCAAAACCAAGTAGGCTTGGCCGCGCAAATACGCAGGGTAGATGAAAGAGCCGCCCTCGAGCTGAGGCCGCGGATAGGCCAGTTCGTATGGCGCCGCAGGCTCAAGAGCTTTTAGGGATTCAGCTGGTTTGCCCCGATCCAGTTGGATAGCGGCGCGGATGGATGGCAGCCAATAGTTATTAAGCTCCGTATTCTGCGGGAATCGCTTTTCTAGGCTGTCTGCGAGGGCTTGCGCGCGGGCACTATCTCCGGCGCGCGCCAGCACCAGCGCCGCGAGCATTTGCGAATCCCGAGTGTCGGCGAGCTTCAAGCCTTCTTCAATCGCGTCCCGCGCATGGTTGGAGTTTCCGAACTCCACTTCCCTTACGACCGCGTTCATGTGCCATATGGCCGCGACTTCGTTCAGGTCGTTGCGCCGTGCCGAGTCCACCGCCCGCTGAGATAGGTCCCGTGCTTTCGTGAGCCGCCCGGAAAATGCCGCGGTGTCGGACCGTTGACTGAAGAGCCAGTCTTCGGCCCCGGGCATGCTGGTGGTCAGGTCAATTTGCCGCTGCATCTCTGCGGCATCGTTTTCAAGAAAGGCGACAACGTACATATCGGCGTGCAAGAAGGGGCCGTCGAGCTTGCGTTCGAGAGCTTTGCGGTAAGTCGCCTTGGCTTCTTCGAGGCGGTTCAGCGGGGTGTAAACTTCCATCAGATTGGAATAAGTGACAGCATAATCTGGATTCAACTGAATGGCCTTCAGGTCCTCCGAAATCGCTTGTTCATAGCGTCCGAGATATTCATAGTTCAATCCTATAAGTAGGTGGGGGATTTCGTCTCGTGGATAAGCGCGCGCCCAGAGTTCACAGGTCTGGTTGGCTTTCTCCAGGTCACCGCTGATGGCGGTGTGGTAGAGCGCAGTGATATTGAACCTCTCGGGATCACTGACGCGTTCCTTGAGTTCGTATGCTTTTTGAATGTTTTCGGCGGACTGGCCCGGCTCTCCGAGACCGATATACACGGCTCCGAGCCTGGCGTGGGCGAGTGCGAAATTCGGGTCGAGTTCAATGGCACGTTTGAAATATGGGATGGATTTAACTTCGCCTGATTCGCGAGAAATCTTCATAGCCAGTGTCAGAGCTTGGAGGGCCTCGAGTGAAGGTGTGGTGGCGTGCTCGATCGGCGTGTCGTATTTCTGGATCGAGCTGAAAGATTCGCCCAGCTTTCCACGCAACTCCTGCGCGGCTTTGCCGAGTGCGGCCAGGACGTGTCTCTTGTCGCCGGAAGTGATCTGTTCCCGCGCCAGGGTGTCGCCTGTGCGGCAATCCACGGCATTCAAACCTACAACGTATGCGTCCTCCAGTTTCGCAATGGAGCCATCAATTACGGCGGCGCTTGACGCGCGCTGGCACAGGTCGCGCGCGATGGCCGGCGTCAGCCGCTCGTCCGGGGGGCGGCCCATCAGCTTCAAAGTGTTGTGAACTTTTTCATCCGAAAGGATGGCGAGAAACGGTGATTGTGCCAGTTGCACGGCCAGACCTTGCTTGAGGGTGTCGTCAAACACGGGATCGCCGGTGGAATTCGAAAAATCGGCAATGACGATGGTGTCTTTTTCCGTTAGCGTGTGATTTCTGTGGGAAAAGAAGTATGCTGCGGTTCCGATTGCAACTATGAGAAACGCTATGGGCACCGCGATTTTCCATCGAATGCCCGACTGGGGCATAACAGCGGAAGCGCTGGTCGACTTGGCTGCGAATTCCCTTAGCTTTTCGTCTCCGCTCGAGGTTGTTTCCTTGCCGCGGGCCGATTGTGGCGCTTCCAGTCCCTCTACTGCGGGTCCAACGAAACGATAACCGCGCTTGGGAAGGGTTTCGATGAAGCGCGGCTTATCCGCTTCGTCGTTCAGGGCCTGGCGCAGTTTCTTGACGGCCGTATTCAGGCTATGGTCGAAGTCCACGAAGGTGTCTTCGGGCCAAAGCCGCTCGCGAAGCTGTTCTCGCGTGACTACCTGGCCGGATTGCTGCAGCAACATGGCCAGAACTTGAAAGGGTTGGTCCTGAAGCTTGATCTTACGGCCGCTCTTGTAAAGCTCACCGGCGCGCAGGTCTAAGGTAAAAACATCGAACCGTAGAGTCGGCGAATCCTCTGTGGACGATGGCATGCGGTTCTTCTCGGGTGCAGGGAATATACCACCATCGGTTTCCGGCGAGCTAAACCCTGTGGTCTCCGCGATTTATTTGTTCATTTGGAGTTCGCCCAGAGTTCATTCCCGGTGCATTGAAGGTTTCCTGGAGCGCTGCGAGAGTGGGCGCAGTTCACGACAGCCGGTTAGCCCGGGCAGCCAGGAACTGAAAGAGAAATGAATAGGGAGGATCCCATGAAGACGAAAATGGCAATGGCAGTCGCGGTAGTGCTCTCGACCGTCGCGGCGGGCGTGTGCCGAGCGCAGTCGCGGCCATTGGAAGTAAACGTTCCCTTCGCATTCGAGGTTGGAAACAAAACAATGCCAGCGGGGAGCTATCGTGTCGAGTCTATGCCAACGGGCGGTGGGTCCCTTAAGATACTCCGCGCCACCAGCAGCGATGTGCGTTTGACGATTTCCACGATGGCCACCGCTTTGAAGAGTGGAACGCCGGGCCCCGCATTGGTCTTCCATCGCTACGGAAATCGCTACTTCCTCGTTCAGATCCGGATCGGAGATGGGCACGCGTGTGAAGTGTTTCCGTCGCAACAGGAGAAGGAACTCGCACGCTCGGAACTCAGCGTCGAGATTGCACTCCTGGCGCGTCGCGGCTGGGCGCGCTGACGGTCAACAACATGCATGACCTGGAGCACTATGGGAACCTGGTCACGTATATGCGGATGAAGAACATCGTGCCGCCCAGCAGCGAGCAGCAGCAGGCTCCGGCGCAGCCAGCGAAGAAGTGAGGAAATGCAATTCAGCTGATGGCGTCTACGGCTGGCGGCCGCGGGCGCCTTTTTGCCAGAGGGGCCACATGATTTGGTCCTGCATACCCTTTTCGAGGCCGGTGTCTTTCAGGAGCTGTTCGACCTGGGCGCGGGATTGGCGCGGGCCGATGCGGTCTTCGCGGTCGGCGAGGGCGTAGGCGGTGACGGCGGCGATTGCGACGTGCTTTTTCAGTTGGGGGATCTCGACTTTGTCGAATGTGTCTGACTGAGCGTGATAATTGAGCATGTAGTTTGCGGGTTCCTGGTTCGCAACCAGCGTCGGCACACCTTCCAGCAGAAAATCGAGATTGTCGGTGCCGGATTCGGCGTCGAGGGTGAAATCTTTCACGCCTAGCGATGCGACGGGTTCGAGCGCTTCGCGAACAGCGGGGAGCGTATCTTTGCGGCCGCCGAGCGAATAGCCGGTGACGGCGCCAATTCCTGAATCGAAGATCACGGCGGCCACCATGTGGTCCAGCTCGTCGCGATGCTTTCGCGCATAGGCCCACGAGCCAAGCATGCCCTGCTCTTCTCCGGTGAACAGGACGAAACGGATCGAACGGCGCGGAATCGAGCCCGAGGATTTGATCACGCGGGCAGCGTCAATCACGAGGGCTGCGTTGCAGCCGTTGTCGAGAGCGCCGTTGCCGAGTTCCCAGGAATCGAGATGAGCGCCGAGGATGACGAATTCGTCCGGCTTCTCCCGGCCGCGAATTTCCGCGACGACGTTTTCGGAACTGACGGGACCTGTGATGTGGTTTGGAAGTTCGAAATGCACGCGGACTTTTTGTCCCCCGGCGATGAAGCGGGCTATTCGCTCGGCGTCTTCGCGCGCGAGGACGGCCTGCGGCAATTTTTCAAGCTCGCCCGTGACGGAAACATTGTGGCGATACAACAGAAGATTCGGGCGAGTGGACATCCAAAAAATTGCGGCGGCGCCTGCGGCCACGGCGCGAGAAATAATTTGAGGCGCCACGTTATATTCGCCGAGCAGATCTTCCCAGGTGACGAGAATATTCTGATGGACAAGAACGATTGAACCCTTCACCGCAGCGCCCGCTTTTGCAAATCCAGCATCGTCGCCGCTGCCGACGTCCACCACATCAGTAGATATGCCATCTCCGGGAATCGCCGGCGACCAGCCGATGGACACAGCGCGCACAGGGAAGGGCTCGGGAGAAAGCACTTCAACGCGGGTATGGCCTTCACTCCAACCGACAGCTACAGAAAACTTTTCTGTGTGCACATCATCAACGCCAGCATGACGAAACGCTTCGACGGCCCATCCAACCGCGCGATCTGCCGCAGGAGAACCGGTGACGCGACCGCCGATAGTGTCCGTCAGATAGCGGAGATTCTCCTCGAGCGGCGATGCGCCAAGAGCGCTTTGAATCATGTCCGGCGCGAGCTCCGAACACCCTTTCTGCACGGAGCAGCCGCCTGCCCCGACTGGCGCGAGAGGAGCGGGTTTTGGAGGAGGAATTTGAGCGCCTGCCGAGCCCGCGACTACTAGAACCGCAAAAATTAAAAAGGCGAAATTAATTTTGTAATCGGTCGGCAACAAAGACCCTCCGAAATGAATCCCATAACCGAATTGAACCGCGAATTATAACCGGTTCGGAAACAGCGTCCAATTCGGCGGCCGGGCTCACAAGCGACAAAATGGCAGCAGAAATTGCAGGGTACATGAACTTTCTACCGGGGGTCAGGTCTTTGCTGTACCTCAGGACAATCGTATGTCCCGCGATGCGTGTAAGTTACGAAAAATATTCGCGATGGCACAATACCTGCCATCGCTACGGCCCGTAAGTGCCAGCTTTTCGTGGTACAGCGCGGATCTTGGGGGAGCCGCCCGGCTCGTACCGTCCCTCTTTCATCCAGTGCTTGCCGACTCGAAGTGAACGAAGTTCCACAGGGCACGACGAAGTTAAAACCCAAAAGCTTTGCCGAAAGCAGTCCTGGGCAAGCAGACGGAAGGCTTATAGTGAAAAAAGGTGCGGCATTTCCGAAGCTGATTCGACAGGAAAAGAAGCGAGCTGAAAATCATTCCACAAATCAGTTTGTATTTTGCGACAAGACGACCGGCGTATCGCAGTTTCGAGCCGAGTCAGAGGCAGGGTCGGAATCCACGGTGGAACGGATCGCAGGATTGCTGGCGATGCAATGTCTTGTGCGCGGACAGGAACCGCGAGATTTTGAGGTGATGGTTCCGGCACAGGGCATTTTGGTTGAGCAGATGGTATCGCGGGCGCAAGCGTTGCTGGAAGAAGGGCGTGCGGTTGCGTGCCCCGGTTCGTTGAGTCCCCGGCAAAAGGAGATTCTTCACTCGGTTTTGCGTAACAAGGCAAATAAAGAGATCGCTTCCGTGCTGAACATCACAGTGCGGACCGTGAAATTTCACGTCTCGGCTTTGCTGAGCAAATTCGGAGTGGAAAATCGGATCGAGTTGGCGCGAAGAGCCGCAGGGTTTCTGCGGCACGATGGCGGCGAAGGCCAGAGTGTCGCGGTGGAACAGACTGCCGCGCCCGACCGGCGGGGGCTGGGTCCGTTTGCCGTTAGCTCCAATTCGAATCTTCGGATACAGAATAGACCACGCCCCGATCGCTTTTCGCCCGGGCGAGTGCTTACGGCTTAAGCGGCGGCTGGCGGCGACGTTCTGTCGCCGCCAGCGCTGCGTAGTTTCGAATATCTGCTGTGTCGCTGCTTCGATGTTCTTCTGCTTTTTGAAAACCAGACAAAATCTGAAAAGCCTACGACGAAAAATGCGCTCGTCGTGGCGCCCTTTTTTTTTCGCAGACGAATTGGCGTCCGTCACCCGTGTATTTGAGTTTGCTACTTGTTGCTCAGGCGGGTGACAAGCATGTCGATGAAGCGGCGGCCGTCCACTCCTACGCCGACGTGCACGTTGGGTTCAATCTTCGTAAGGCCCACTGTGTCCCAGTGGTCGCCACTCGGGACATTTTTCTCCACAGTTCCGAAGCGATTGGCTACGGTTTCTCCGCGCGCAAATTCGCCTCCCGTTTCGACGTCAACGCGCAGGAACTTCGTTTGAAGCAAAGTTGGGTCGACAACGGCGCCGACGGCGAGAGCGTCGTGAACTGCGCCGCCGCCCGAAGCCTCGCCGAGGCGGATTTGATAGCGAGCAACGGTGGCAGCGAAGTGCGCAATCGGACCGGCTTTTTCGTCGAGCTTGTTCGCGTCGGCTGGAAGAATGGCGGCTTTCTCTGTGACGTCAAGACCGACCATGGTGATCGGCCACCCTGCGTTGAAGACGATCGCGGCAGCTTCGGGATCCTGATAAATGTTGTATTCAGCGGCACCGTTCACGTTACCGCCGGAAATCGAGCCGCCCATCAGAACCACGCCTTTGACGAGCGGAACGATCGAGGGATCTTTTCGAACGGCGAGGGCGATATTGGTGAGCGGTCCGATGGGAATAATCGTGATCTCGTTGGGATATTTGTGGACGAGATCGATGATCAGATCAGGACCGAAGCGACGGTCGCCCTGGCATTTGCTCGCAGGAGTTTCGGCGCCGCCGAGGCCGTTGACTCCATTCCAATAAGATCCAGTGACGAGGCGCTGGAGAAGCGGATGCTCGGCGCCTTTCGCGACGGGAATGTCGCAGCGGTTCACGAGCGACAAAACTCGCAGGGCGTCGTCGAAGCCCATGTCGGCGGTAACGTTGCCGGCAACGATGCTGATTCCTTTCACATCCACTTCGGGAGAATAGACGGCGAGAAGGATGGCGAGCGCGTCGTCCGTGCCAGGGTCGGAATCGATGACGACTTTTTGGGGAGGCTGATCGGCCGGTGTTGCTGAGGCGGCTCGCGCGCCGATTGCCGCGAGAAACAGACCAGACAAAATCAGAATCGCTGCTTGAATCCGATTGAGGCCAAATCGCATGTCATCGTCTCCCGTGGTTTTTCGCGGTTCAATGCGCGTTGGGCATGTACAGGAAAAGTGCGGGAGGTGCAAGCCGAAAAGCGATTCGAGCGATTTGCTCTGACTTGTGGCGACCGCCTTCAGACGGGCAACTTTGGCTTTTTGTGGTGTGATCCCTTTTGTCCTCCTTTTACCGCCGATTAGAATTTTACAAATTGCTGACTCGTCATGGCTTAGCGGCAATTCTAATCGCGGAACCGTAGATTAGCCGCCCGCCGCGGCGGACAGGCCACGGCGCCCAGGGAAGCGGAATCGAGAGAGGCTCTTCGACTCCCCTTCGTTCGCTCAGGGCGACGATCCTGATCGGATCGTCGATTAACTCGCGTGCGAGTTCGCAGGGGCGCGCCATTTCCAGCTGCTTTCGCCGGCTGATTGCACGCGACGTTTTCCTGGCCGTTTTTCTGGTCGTTTTCCTGGTCATTTTTCTGTTCATTCTTCGTGGTCATTTTCTGGGTCATTTTTGATTTGAGTTGTCCTTTGTGGGTTCGCAATCCGCAGGACGCGGGAACGCCGACGACTTGCGCGGATGAACCCCTCGAAACTCGGGGCAAGCCTGCGCAAGCGGTGGTTTTTCTCCGTCCAGTGTGATTATGTCGCGGCTGCCCTTCGTGCCTCAGGGTAAAAAGCCGCGACCCACAAATAGCGGGGGCGCCGTTCTACGACGCGACGATATGAGGTGGGAGATCGTTCGATTTTCGTCAGCCGCCTTTCGTTAGCCGACTGGCGCCGGCCGTCTTCCGTAATCCGCATGCTACGCAAAGCGGGGCCGCCAGTCGCCTCCTTTGGCGCCTTTTTAACTGCGGGATAAGCTGGGCGCCAATCCTACAAAGATGGACGCTTGTGAGCTGGAAGAGGTTGTCCGGCTCTTTAGTTACTTGCGGTTCTACGTAGTTCCACCGTTAACTAACTCAGAATTGTTCTAGAACTACTGATATCGCGGGGACTGAAGATAAGAGGGTTGCAAGATCCAGGCGGCGTGAGGCGTAGGAAGAATCAAATCCCCATGCTGCTGAGAAGTCTAGAAGTCGAAGTTTTGTTCAGCAAGTTCCTTGCAAGCTCCGTCCAAGCCCGGAAATAAAGAGCCAGCAGTAATACCCATATAGCTCAACTCACGGCTCACAAGCTTTCGTTCGGACACAGGGAGGTCAATCGCCTGAAGGTACTTCGTTGTCTCTGTCTCTCGAAGCCGAATGTAACTCTCGATATCGTCTATCGAAGTGACTATCGACACAGCCTGTTGTGGAATCATTCGTTCGTTTTCGATCGCGTCAAACTGGCGGACCGTAACGTGAAGCTCCCACCAATCTCGAAATGAGATAGGGGGTGATAAGCCTTGTTCTCGACACCTATTTGGAAAAGCCCTAAGTTGCGATTCATTCGGGTATGAGCAAATCGCTTATTCGGATGTTCATTTAGCATCGTTACCTGCTGCAAGAACCAAACGCGATGCTATCGTCCCATTTATTCCTTCCCATTGAGTCCGGGCAGGTGTATAAGTTTGTTCACAGGTCACAACAGAATGGCGCGTAGGCGAACGAGAATCGGCGGGACTGTCGCTCAGGTGATAGTGTTCTTGCTGTTGTGTGGAATTGTTGGTGGAGAATTCCCTGAACTTCTGTCCCTCACTGACAACACATCAAACGACTTTACAGTCCGCAAGACAAATTCTATGGTCTCATCTCTTCCCCGAGACGCTAGCGGACATGATCGAGTCTCGGATTTAGAACCGACCATTGCCGCGCACGACGGTACCTTTTCGCGCTTTAGCCCGTTCGAAAAAGCAGAGCTGGTTCCCTCTGACGTTTTCATCCTTTACTCCATTCTCCGTACGTAGCCCAAGCACCATTTGAGTCCCGGCACGAGCTCGTAAGTCCGAGCGACGTCGCCCCCCGGCAAGCGCACACCTCCGCGAGTCCCGATTCGAGGAGGCACATGCAGCGGTGCAATTCATCCATTGCTAGTTTGAGCGTGACGCTCGTATCGATCTGGATGATGGATTATCAATGAATTATGCAACGAGTCGCCGCGGGCTCGATAACGACAGGACAAACAATATTGTTCAGTAAGTGCGTCAGCATTTTCACTTGGCGGTTGCCGCTCAACGTTAAGCATGAAGCGGACAGAAATTCAGGTCAAACTCTAAGGAGAGAAACAATGAATCGAATGAACATGTTCCAGGCACTTCGCAGCGGGCGGTTCTCCGCTCTTGTCGCATTGGTAGGATTGGGGCTTTTGTTCACCGCTTCCGGCGCCAAAGCTGGTTGCGGCATTCCATCCAAAACAGGAGCCGCTCCCTCAATTCCCTTCTTGAGCCCTCAAGGGGACGAATCGTCGAACCATCAAGAGGACGAAAAATCGAACAAGCATGCTAGCATCGTGGGTTTGTGGCATCTGATTTACACTGCAAACTCCGCTTCCCCTTCCGTTGCTTTCCCTCCAACGCCTTTCCAGTTCGTCGAATCCTTTAAGACCTGGCACGCGGATGGAACTGAATTTGAAAATGCGTTTCTGCCGCCGACGGGCGGAAACATCTGCTTCGGAGTCTGGAAGGAGTTAGACCACAGCAGCGTCAAGCTGCACCATATCGGTCTAATGTTTGACTCGATGGGCCGCGTTTCAAACATCTTCACCGTCGACGAAAAAGATACGGTTGCCTCCAACGGCAAAAGCTACAGCGGTACCTTCGATTTCAAACTCTGGCCTCCCAGCTTCGATGCCGTCGGCGTCGGAAGCCCCCTCGCGGAGGTCACGGGAACAACGGCCGGTACCCGTATCACCGTCGATTGACCAACTCCCAACCCGAAAAAATGCCTTCCCCTGAGCGCGCGCAACCTCAAGAACTGGCTAACCTCATGGAGTTTCGAACCCCTCCACTAGCCCAGATGGGTTCCCGCGTCTCCAGCGAACCGGCGATTCCATCTGGGTCGCCGGCCACCCGATCACCCCGTAACAGAATTCCGAAGGCCAAGGTTACCGAAACCGGCCCGTAGTTGACGCTTATTTTGCGAGGAAGGAGACTCCATGAGCTCGTTGTTAGATTCATTGGAGGAACAAACCTCGCCTGATTTGATTCGCGGACTCGCTTCCGATACAGGCGAATCCGGTGACGCCGTTCAAAAAGCGCTGCAAGGCGGTTCGGCCGCGATGCTTGCGACGCTCGCCAGCAAGGCCCAGGAACCAGGCTTTCTAAGCCAGATCATGAACTTGATTTCGAGCTTCAGCACCCGGAGCGCGATGGGAGCGACGGCGGGCGGCGGCTCCTCCGCGATCAGCGGCTCTGCACAGGCGGGAAGTACGTTTCTGAACATGCTGTTCGGCAACAACCTGTCGGGCATTCAAAACAAGATTGCTGAATTCTCAAGCCTACGTGTGTCTTCGGCAGGAAGCATTCTTTCGATGGCAGCGCCGATGGTGCTGGGCACGCTCGCGTCGAAAGTGAATAGCGAAGGGCTCAGCGCCAGCGGACTCGGCAACCTGATCACGGCCGAACTACCGAGCCTGCGCAGTTTCCTTCCCGCCGGCCTTTCCATCCGGGGGCCCTCGCATCCGCGCCGGCAAAAGGTTCGTCGTCGATCGAGCATCACCTCGCGCGTGTCGCACGTGGCGGAGGGCGTGCGGCCGACAACGCCGAAGTGGCTCTGGCCGGTCGTTCTGGCGGTTCTATTCATCGGCGCGCTGCTTTGGTTCGCAAACCGGAACACCTCGTCAGTCAACACGGTGAACACGGCTGCAACGGCGTCGTCGAACGCTGCGGCGCAAGCCAGCAACGCGGCGTCGAATGCGGCCGGGTCGCTGGGCGCCTTCGTGAAGGCTGCGATTCCAGGCGGGGTCGATCTGAACATCCCCGAGAACGGAATGGAGAACAGGCTGCTCGTATATATCAAGGACCCCAACGCCAAGGTGAGCAGGGAGACCTGGTTTGAGTTCGATCGCCTGAATTTTGACACCGGTTTGGCCAACCTCCAGCTTTCCTCGCAAGAGGAGCAGCTGGAAAACATCGCGAAGATTCTGAAGGCCTATCCGAACGTCCACGTGCGAATCGACGGCTACACGGACAACCAAGGCGACGCGGCGGCCAACTTGAAGCTATCGCAAGATCGCGCTAACGCTGTGATGGCCCATCTCATCGCTCTCAGCGTCGACCCTTTTCGCATCGACGCAAAAGGCTATGGCGAGGATCACCCGGTAGCGGACAATTCAACCGAAGAAGGCCGCGCCCGGAACAGACGGATTGCATTGCGCGTCACGCAGAAGTAAGTCGGCAGTCTGGACAATAAGAACCAGTCGAAGTCACAATGGGAAAGTACATCCAAACACGGATTCCCCGCTAGCCTTTGCTTTGGCATGGATAGATGTTGATAAATCCGCTTATCACTACCAATCGCAAGGTGCGACACTCCGCCGGCTTCGCTTACTTCTAATTCCCCCGATCGCACAGCCAAGCCTAATTCCGCCTCTGCGCTCCTCGAAATTCCGTACACTAGGTCAAGGTACTTGACCGTTTTAATGTCGTTTTTTGAGCCCCTGAATGTAGCAATTGGAAATTGGGCACCCGACACACTCCGAAACAGCCTCACCTCTTCCCGCGAACCCATCCGGGACGCACAAGACGCGAAAGAGGTGAGCTCCATGACTCCGTTTTTCCTTCTACGCCGGGTGCCCCATCCTTCGCGTTCGCTGCGAAGGGTAGGGTTTCTACTCTTAAACTAACCCGGAACTGTTCTAGAACTACCGAAGCGTCCGGCGCCCGGCAGCGTCTCTTACGTCACGCCTTGGTGTTGTTCGTCGCTGACCTGTTCCATCCAGTCGACGACCTTTCCGTCGAGCTTTTCCTGAATGGCGATGTGCATCATGGCCGTTGTTGGTGACGCGCCGTGCCAATGCTTCTCAGCAGGCGGGATCCAAACCACATCACCGGGCCGGATCTCCTCGATAGGGCCGCCTTCGCGCTGCGCCCGGCCACAGCCAGCCGTGACGATGAGAGTCTGACCAAGCGGATACGTGTGCCATGCAGTCCGCGCGCCCGGCTCGAACGTTACGCCGGCACCTTGAACAAGCGCCGGATCGGGCCGAGAGAATCCCCAGAGACGTATTCCAATAGCAATGCTATCGCTTCATGTTTCGGTGGGGACTCTTGTTGGAATAGAAACCGCGGCCCGACCTTTTACTTGCATTCAGTTTCCTTCGAGAGCTTTTCGCTTTTTGGTAGTTCAGTTTTCTTGTGAAGGTTGACTTTGCCGCGGAAGTCACTGCAAATGGAACCGGCGGAAATTACCCGGGGACCTGACACGAATGAATATCATCGATTTGATTGTTGGGAAGCCGCTGAAAACCAGTGACGAGCGCGCCGAGCAGATCGGCCCCACCGCGGGCATTCCCATTTTCGGCCTGGATGCACTCAGCTCCGCGGCTTACGGCCCGGAAGCCGCTCTAACCCTGCTGATTCCTCTGGGTGTTCTCGGTGTGCGCTACATCCTGCCGATCAGCTTGGCCATCATCACGCTGCTGGTTATTGTTTATTTTTCCTACCTGCAAACCATCGCGGCGTATCCATCGGGTGGTGGGTCGTATACCGTGGCGCGTTTCAATCTTGGTGCTTTTCCTAGCCTGCTCGCGGCAGCGGCACTGCTGACCGATTACATTCTTACCGCAGCCGTGGGAATCTCCGCTGGAGTTGGCGCGCTGGTTTCCGCGGCGCCCTCTTTGCAGCCAAATACTGTCTTGATGTGCGTTGGGATTCTTATCGTCATCACGATTCTTAACCTGCGCGGTGTACATGACGCCGGGATCGCCTTTATGATGCCGACCTATCTTTTCGTCGGCACTCTGCTCATCCTGATTGTTGGCGGAGTCGCTCGAGTTGTACTAAGCGGCGGGCATCCGGTTCCAGTAACGCCACTTCCGGCACCGGGATCTGTGACAGCAGCCGTTAGTTTCTGGCTGCTCCTGAAAGTGTTCGCCAGCGGTTGCACGGCTCTGACAGGCGTCGAGGCTGTCAGCAATGGCGTGAAAGCGTTTCGTGAACCCGGTGTGAAGAACGCCCAGCGCACTCTTACAGTAATCATTCTTATTCTAGCAGTCTTGCTCGCCGGAATTTCTTATCTGGTGAAGGCTTACGGCGTCGCAGCCACCGACCCCGGCCAGCCGGGTTACCAAAGTATTCTTTCCATGCTGCTGTCGGCGGTGTTCGGCAAAGGCGTTTTCTACTACCTGACAATCGTCTCAATTCTGTTGGTGCTTTCGCTGTCTGCCAATACCGCCTTCGCCGATTTTCCGCGCCTCTGCCGTGCTATTGCGCAGAACAACTACCTGCCGCACGTATTTGGATACCGTGGCCGCCGTTTGGTATACACCTACGGGATTGTGGTGCTCGCCGTGTTGACGGGCTTTCTGCTTGTTCTTTTTGGCGGAGTGACGGACCGGCTGATTCCCCTTTACGCAGTGGGCGCCTTTCTGGCGTTCACGCTCTCGCAATTTGGCATGGTGATGCACTGGTTCAAGAAGCGAGGGCCGCATTGGCGGAAAAGCGTGTTCGTAAATGGCCTAGGGGGATTGGTCACCGGGATTACCGTGCTTGTTGTTCTGGTAGCGAAATTCACGACAGGCGCGTGGATCACCGTCATCTTTATCCCTATGCTGATTCTTCTGTTTCGTGCGGTACGCCGGCACTATCACGCCGTGACGTTAGCCACCTGGTGTACCTCGCCGGTTGAACCGGCAAACTATAAGTTGCCGCCCATCGCGGTGGTTCCCATTGACCGGTGGAGCCGCGTTTCCAAGCAGGCGCTCGAGTTCGCCTCGAGGATTTCCACCGAAATTGTTGCGATTCATGTCGAGCCGGGGGCCCATGCGGAATTGCTACGCGACGACTGGCAGCGATACGTCGATACGCCATTCCGGGAAGCGGGCGAAAATCCACCCAGCTTAACAATTATTCCTTCTCCCTACCGTTTGGTGATCGTTCCCGTCGTTCAATATGTCCTTCAACTATCGGAAAAGAATCCTGAGCGGCGTATCGTGGTTGTGATTCCGGAGCTCGTCGAGACTCGCTGGTACGAATATTTTCTGCATAACCAGCGCGGCCGTTTGCTTGAATGGGCGCTGCTCGTCCAGGGCAACAAGCGCGTCTTTACACTGTCCTCGCCCTGCTATCTTTCGGATCAGACATAAATGGCGAGGGTTGCCGTTGCATGAATATAGCGATAGCAGATGGCGGTCTAAGTGACGACTCGTAGGATAATCGGAAACAACGTTTGGCAGGCGGACCAGAACCTTTCTAGGCCGGATAGATGTTGAGAAATCCGCTTATCACTACCAATCTCAAGGTGCGACACTCCGCCGGCTTCTCTTACTTCTAATTCCCCCGATCGCACAGCCAAGCCAAATTCCGCCTCTGCGCTCCTCGAAATTCCGTACACTAGGTCAAGGTACTTGACCGTTTTAATGTCGTTTTTGAGCCCCTGAAATATAGCAATTGGAAATTGGGCACCCGACACACTCCGAAACAGCCTCACCTCTTCCCGCGAACCCATCCGGGACGCACAAGACGCGAAAGAGGTGAGCTCCATGACTCCGTTTTTCCTTCTACGCCGGGTGCCCCATCCTTCGCGTTCGCTGCGAAGGGTGGGTTTCTGATCGTAAACCAACTCGGAATTGTTCTAGAACTACCGAAGCATCGGGCGCCGGGCAGCGCCTCTTACGTCACGCCTTGGTATTGTTCGTCGCTGACCTGTTCCATCCAGTCGACAACTTTTCCGTCGAGCTTTTCCTGAATGGCGATGTGCGTCATGGCCGTTGCTGGAGGTTCGCTAACCAAGTACTTGGATTCGAGGAACGCTAGTTTGCTAACCAAGTACCTTGGCTCTATGGGGCCGCGCATATCTATTGCCCAAGATGTGAACAGAAAGCGTGTATGTCGGCGGATTAGTAGGTGGGAAGCACAAGGAACAAAATGAAAATGATATTTATAGACGGCTTGAGATGAAACTATCGTGGAAGGAAGTCCGAATCTTCGGTCTTGGCCTACTAGTCCCCGTCTTCGCCCTCATCCCCAAGAAGTTGAACGCCGACCGCACGGCACTGCTGCAGGTGGCGTGTGGTGAACTAGCAGGCTGCGCTCGCTGCCACAAATTGCTATCAGTCAAGGCCGGAATGTCATTCATCCTGCATCTACAGGACGTCCACAAAATCGAAGCCGATGACTCTTACGAAATCATTTCCGATGTGTACCGCAGAATGGGCAAGGCATATCGAGAGTGCGCCACGAAGAGTAATTCAGGCGAACACCAGGTCGAAGTCACCGCCTAGTCCTTCGGCATCATACCGATTAATTAATCGAAAAGCGTCCGTGCCTTCTCTGCCCGGCGAGCTTCACCGGGTCTATTCGCTCTTTCGACCTCCCACAAATTGCAGAAGAACTCGACCGTCGCGGATCATGGTGTATTGTTTCTTTCACTCGGGGTAACACATTTTAGCCGAGGGTCTTAGCACAGAAGCTACCGAGTTCGTCATCTTCTACGGTAAAGCTGATCTCGATTGGTTTGCAGCATACCTCGCAGTAATCCGTGATGCTTTCACAGGGCTATTCAATCGCCGCTACATGGAGGAATTTAGGTGAGAATACGCAGGGCTACCTGGCAAAGTTCCGACCCTCAAATAGTCCATTCCAGTTAGCACAAAAAAAGAACGAACAGACAATCCGCGCGTCGGCAAGGCCTCTTCAGCACATGTCGTCGGCTGATTTCTCACGGAAGTTGGAAAGATATTGAGAAATCCTCTTATCACTACCAATCGCAAGGTGCGACACTCCGCCGGCTTCTCTTACTTCTAATTCCCCCGATCGCACAACCAAGCCAAATTCCGCCTCTCCGCACCTCAAAATTCCGCACGTTAGGTCAAGGTACTTGACGGTTTTAATGTCGTTTTTGAGCCCCTGAACGTAGCTCGCCTTCTTTCGCGTCTTGTGCGTCCCGGATGGATTCGCGGGAAGAGGTGAGGCTGTTTCAGGTGTGTTGGGTGCCCATTTCCAATTTCAAAATCGGGGGCTGCAGCGTCGGGCGCCCGGCAGCGACTTGATAAATCACCGCGGACGGCAACCACAGCCGACCAGTGTGGACACTTGCATTCGGTGACGGTCAGGTGTAGGTTATCGCCCAACTGGGATTGAAGAGGGAGATCCCAGTTTCGAATGGCATTCTGAGAGCAGTTGGGGCCCACTAGCGGTTCTGCATCGGGTCGCGACTGAGGGTTAGGCAAGGACGTCGCTCGTCAAACTCCGCTCGATTCTAGCGCCGCCGTGCTTTAAGAGAGTCGTCGTTTTCACAGGAGAATCACATGGAAACTTCAATTGGAGTATTCGTTTCGCGCACCACTGCGGAAGAGGCAGTAACGGAGTTGCTGAGCAAGAATGTGCCGAAAGATTCGATTGTTTTTCTGACCCGCTCGGACAGCGAGGCCACCTTTCACGATCTTGATTCGAAATATGCCGGAGTCTTTGCTGGTGGGGCTACGGGTCTGGGAATTGCGGCTGTGACTTTGCTTGCCGTGCCGGGCATCGGGCAAGTTGTGGCTGTTGGCCTTGGGGCAGCCGCATTGCTCGGACTCGTTGGCGCCGGTGCAGGTGTTGTTGTGGGCAAAGCTATGGCAGGCACGTCTGAACGGCCGCAACCGACCGCTGACGAAAAGTGCTCGGCGGACGCGGCCTTTTTCCGCGAAGTTTTGCAGCGGAATCGCTCACTTGTCGTCGTCCGCACCGATTCGCAGGAGATCGCAAAGACGGCCTGCGGAGTGCTCGATCGTTTAGGCATCGGAATGGAAGGGCGCACCTCGATAAGGATGCGAACGGCTGTCCGGCAGGTCGAGGGGGTTACCGTCCTGGACATCAGCGGGAGGATCACGCTCGGCGAAGGTAACATCATGCTCCGCGAGATCATTGGCGACTTGCTGGCGAAAGGAAACAAAAAGATCCTGTTGGATTTGGGGGAAGTCGAATACGTGGACAGTGCCGGGATTGGAGAACTGGTCCGGAGCTTCTCAACAATTCGCAATCAGGGTGGTCAAATGAAACTGGTGAACCCGCACAAGAAGGTGCAACACCTGCTGGAAGCGACGAATCTGCACAAAGTCTTTGACATCCAGCACGACGAGGCCAGCGCAATTAAATCCTTCGGTGGCAAGGTGGCCTCAGGTGCGGCCTCCTAGTCGAGTACTTGCGGTTGCGCGCTGAGCGCCGATTTCTTTTCATGAGCGGCGGATGGTGCGCTAGGTAATCTGATTCATTAACGGTGGCATAATCTTTCGCTTCCGCGACGACCCCTCGCGTGAACTGTGCCCTGGCCACGTTCGCTTTTAATCCGCCGGTTGTCGGGTGCTACACGCACCAAGCGTCGCCAATTGTGTTGAATGGAACTACTTTCACCGGGTTCGGGCGGGTTCTCGACAAGTCGGCTACACCTCAAGTGAGTGCATGCTAACTTGGTCGTAAAAGGCCTATCCGTAGATATGAATTCCCTGAAACCTCCACAAAGGCCGGTTCTGGGAAGTTGCGGTGAGCCTGGTTATCTTCACTGAATGTATAGTCGCGTAATCGGAAACTACATTTGGCGGGCGGGCCGGGACACTCCCGTCCGGATAGGCGTCGAGAAATCCGCTTATCACTACCAATCGCAAGGTGCAACACTCCGCCGGCTTCTCTTACTTCTAATTCCCCCGATCGCACAGCCAAGCCAAATTCCGCCTCTGCGCGTCTCAAAATTCCGCATGCTAGGTCAAGGTACTTGACCGTTTTAATGTCGTTTTTTTAAGCCCCTGAATGTAGTGTGTTGGGTGCCCCATCGTTCGCCCGCCTGAAGGCGTCCGCTATAAAGTCGAGAGAACCGGCAAAGGCGAGAACGGGGAACGAGGTCGGGAGGATAGCCAAGAATTGGGGCGTGCGCTGGTGGCAAATTCGTTGTGTCGAGGGCAGGGGAAGCATACGATGCTGCACGAGCAATAGGTCCAAATCGGAAATCCCGGTTTAGGACCTTGATCATGGAATGGACCCTGAGCAAATGCAAAGGAGGAATGACGATGACGATGCAATACACCACCCGCCAAAGTGATGACGTTACGATCCTCGATTTGACAGGACGCTTAAGTCTCGGTGAAGCGGTCGCCTTCGGTCCGGGTAGTGGCCTGGTTCTCAGTGAGACCGTTCGAGAATTGGCCAAAAAGGGGCAAAAAAATGTTCTGCTGAATCTCGCTGGAGTCACGTACGTGGATAGCTCCGGCGTTGGCCAGCTCGTGGGCGCGATGACGAGCGCACGCAGGCAAGGGGTGAGTCTAAAGTTGCTTCGTCCGAACAGGCAGGTGCTCGATCTCTTGAAAATGTCGAAGCTGGACACAGTCTTCGACATTAGCGAGGATGAAGCCACCGCTGTCGCTTCGTTCACCAGGGGGGCAACTGCAGGAGGTTAGTCTGAGCTCTTCTTCCCTCTTGAGATCACGAATTCAGGACTGCCCCATCGCCCAGGTGGTACGGATGTCGATTACGACGAATTTTATTGAGAGTCTATCACCTGTTCTTCGCCCAATTTGCCCTCCTGAAGGCGGCCGCTACAGTTTCGAATTTCCAATTTCAAAATCGGCGCTGGGCTGTTGCCACTCTGGAAATAATCTCCCATAATCCTAAGTTGATGATGACCCGTCTGTTTCGCGTCGTATGGCTCCTCGTCTGGCTGGAACTTGGACTGGTGCTGATCCTCGTGCCGTGGTCGGAAATTTGGGAGACCAACTATTTTTTGTATCAGTACCCGTCGTTCGCTTTTTTCGCCAACAATCCTTTCACCCGCGGAGCGATTTCCGGATTGGGCATCATGAATGTTTTCCTCGCACTCGAAGCATTTCGCCGCAGGACAGCCGCCGTTGCCAGCCAAGGCTAGCCAACCAATCGCGCAACCAACCGCCCGACCGATCGTCTGTTACGTGACGGACCGCAAGTCGCTTCCTGGGGACAAGAGTGCTTCCGCGCTGTTCGATAAAATTCGCGCAGCTGCGGCAGCGGGCGTCGATTGGGTGCAAATTCGCGAGAAGGATTTGCCGGCGCGCGAGCTGCTCGCGCTGGTCAGAGATGCGGTCGCCCTGGGCTCAGTTCGCCCGGGGTCAATTCGCCCAGGGTCAATGCAAATAATCGTCAACGACCGTCTCGACGTCGCCCTCGCCGCTGGCGCCGCGGGCGTGCACCTGGGGCACTCGTCAGTACCGGCGCGCGAAGTGGTCCGCTGGTGCCGCGCGGGAAATGCTCCGGCCGATTTTCTCGTTGGAGTCTCCTGCCACAGCCTGGAGGGAGCGCAAGAAGCGAAAAGTGCGGGAGCTAGTTACACCTACTTCGGGCCAATCTATGAGACTCCTTCTAAGATTCCTTTCGGCAGGCCGCACGGCGCTGAGGAACTCGCGCAGGTGGCGAAAGCGGTGAGGATTCCAGTGATTGCGATTGGCGGAGTGAACGAAGCGAATGCTGCCGAGTGCATTCGCGCGGGAGCGGCCGGTATTGCCGCGATTCGCATGATTCAGGACGCGTCCGATGTGGTCGCGCTCAAGAAAGCAATCGAGGCGATTCACGGGTTGCGTTGAAATTGCGGGCGGAAACGAAAGGCTTGCGCGGGTGAGGCAGCGCAAGCGGTGGCGCGTTGCGCCGTCTTGAGGTCCCAGCCCTTTCCGGGCTGGGCTAAATTGTTTCGCGCCTACGGCGCTGAATAACGTTTTGGGAGGCCCATCGGGCGGGAATCCGGCGTTGTGGCAAGGATCAAGAATCACGGCCTGGCCTGGCGGAGGCGGCGAATGAGCCGCGCCCCGGCAAGCCGGGGCAAAACAAAGCGGCGGCAAGCCGCCGCACTCCATAGCGGACGATATGTCGGAGCCCTTCGAAACTTAGGGCAGGTTAAAGGTCCGACCTTGAAAGGATTTAATTCAGTGGAAGGATAACTCGATGCGAACGACGACTACGCGCTGAGCCAGCGTCCCACGGGCTGCAAGCTTTCCACGTGATCGCAGATCACTTTGATCACGGCCGTAATGGGAACCGCAAGAATCAAACCCATCGGTCCCCATAACCAGCCCCAGAAGAGCAGTGACACCGTCAGGGCCAGCGCATTGAGCCGCACGCGCCAGCCAACCAGCGCCGGCATCAGCAAGTTTGCGGCAATCAGGTGGAGAAACGTCATCATCACGACGATGCCGATGAAAGGCTCCACATGCTTGAACTGTTTCAGCCCAATGATGACGGGCGGAAACCAGGAGAGAACCACTCCGAAGTAGGGAATCAGGTTAACAAAGCCGGAGACGAGCGCCGCCAGGAATGGGAACTCGAGCCCGATGCTCAAGAAAAACATCCAGCTCGCAAACACGAGTATTAATCCCACCAGCGCCGTGCCGATCACATAACTGCGCAAAACGAGTGTCACTTCCGCGAGCGTCTGTTTCACGCGCGTACGCTCGGTGGCTGGGAACAGCTGCATCGTGGCGTGCCATACCTGTCGTTTGGCTGCGAGCATGAAGAACAAAAGGAACGGCACAAACGTCGCCGCCAGGAGAAATGCTTCGAAAGCGCCTAACCGGGAAAGCAGCGCGTTTCTCACCGGATGAGATTCGGCAACCGCAACGATTCGTTCGCCGGCTTTATCCGCGGGCTCAATTTCGGAAACGTGGGACTCGAACGTCTCAAGTTTTTTTGAGACGGCGTTGGCAGCCGCGCGAAGAGGCTTTTGGTAATTCGGCCAGTCCTGGCCGAACTGATCGAAGCGCAGGATCAGCGTCCACACAAGAAGCAGCATTAGACAGATCGTCGCGAGGACGACGATCAGCGAGCCTAGCGCGCGCGGAACATGCCACTCCTCGAGCCAGTTCACCACCGGATCCAGAAAATAGGCCATGAGCACTGCGACGACTAACGTGACTAGAATCGTCGAAGCCCAGTAACAGAAGGCAATCACGATGCCTGCCGCGATGATTCGCGCGCTTACCGAGTTGGCGGCAGCGGGTGCCTTGGCTGGGTTGGCTGTTTCGATTGGCACCCGCGTACGATATCACAGCCGCGCGGCATGCGGACACCGTGTGCCGCGCGGGATACTGGCAATTAGCAGGATTAAACGGCGGGGTTATGAGTTGGCTTCTGTGCCGTGCGGTGCGGAAAGGCCGGCGCGCAACCGCGATGATAGAATTATTGGCCTGCCCTTTCGCGAGTTAGGACTCGAGTCAATGTCAACGCAACGTGCAAAGCAGCTTTTCGGCACCGACGGCATTCGCGGTATTCCCGGCGAATACCCGCTGGACGACACAACGCTCGAACGTGTCGGCGTAGCGATCGGCCAATACCTGAGGGCGTCTCCGCATCTGGCTGCGCCTCCGCCCCTGGCCGCGCTTCCGCCCTCAGCGTTAGGCCAGTACGTGAGGGCGGAAGCGCCCTCAGATGACGCGGTTCCGCGCGTCCTGATCGGCCGCGATACCCGCGAGTCCGGTCCGCACATTGCGGAATTGATTGCGAGGGGGCTGGCGCTGGCCGGAGCTGAGCCTGTTTCGGCGGGAGTTGTAACCACGCCGGGGGTGGCGTGGCTTGTCAACCGTGAAGGATTTTCGGCAGGCGTCGTGATTTCCGCGTCGCACAATCCCTATCACGACAACGGGGTGAAGCTGATTTCGTACTCGGGAATGAAGTTTCCGGATGCCGTCGAGCACGAGATCGAGCATTTGATTCTTTCGTTGCATGGCACTCCATCCGGTTCAGGAGCCGCGGGTGCCGCGCCCGTAAATAAAGCGCATCCGCACGGAGACGAAAAGCTGCACCAGGATTATCTCGGCGGGTTGCGCGCGGCTGTGCTACCCAGGGCGAATTTCAAGGGAATGAAAATCGTGCTGGATTGCGCGAACGGTGCGGCGAGCAAGCTGGCTCCCCAGCTTTTTCGTATGCTGGGCGCCGAAGTCGTCGCGATCAACAACTCGCCTGACGGAAAAAATATCAACGCCGGTTGCGGCTCACTCCATCCTGAGGGAATGCAGAAACGCGTTGTCGAATCCGGCGCCACGCTCGGAGTTGCGTTCGATGGAGACGCCGACCGCGCGATTTTTGCCAGCGCCTCAGGAAAGCTGGTGGATGGCGATGGTGTGCTGCTCGTCGCAGGGCGATATATGAAATCCGCCGGCAAGCTGAAAGGCAACGTGATCGTCGGCACCACGATGGCGAATCTCGGACTCGAGCGTGCTTTCGATCGATTGGGACTGAAGCTAGTGCGCACCGCCGTCGGTGACCGCTACGTGCTCGAAGAGATGCTGCGGATCGGCGCAAATCTCGGCGGAGAGCAGTCCGGCCACATTCTTTTTCTCGACGACGCGACTACCGGCGACGGAATGCTCACGGCTGTAAAAATCGCATCGATCGTTTCGATTTCGGGGCCGCTCGATTCGCTCGTCTCGGATCTGAAAATCTTTCCGCAGAAAATCGTGAACGTCCGGGTGCAGTCGAAGCCGCCTCTTGAATCCCTTCCGGGCGTCTCACGGACTCTAAGTGAAGCGGAAAAAGCGCTCGGCAAATCGGGCCGCATTGTTTTGCGCTATTCCGGCACGGAACCTCTGGCGCGCGTGATGGTTGAAGCTGAGCGCGAGGAAGACGTGCGCCACTGGACCGACTTCCTGGCCACCGCCGTCCGCTCCGCCATCGGCGCCTAGCCCGTCCAGCACCCTGCAAGATCTTTCTCCTCGCGCGTTGTCACTTTGTGACCGCAAGGTCAGAAGACCGTCGCGCGCGGGATGGTGACCGCTTGCGCCATCGCTGACGAGCCTTCCAAAGACTGTAGAAAACTGGAGGCGCGGCTTTCAGAAACTGTAGCCTTCCGAATTTATAATCATGCAAAAGCTGCCTTATACGAGCTAAGTCATGTCCTGCCAATCGGCCCCTGGCGGTGTTGAAAACTGGAAGCGGTGGCATCCTGCGTGCAAATCAATTGTATGGCTGTCTCTTATCCCGGGGTGGGCCGGTTTCGCCGCGCCGAAACCGGAATCTTGGGTAGAGCAATAAAAGGGAGTCCCATTGGGACTCCCTTTTTTATTGTGCCTTCCGATTTGCAGCGTAGGTAGAAGCCTGTGCTACTCGGCCGTCCACAACGGCGTGCTGCACTCGTCGCAAGCCATCTGCACGTGGTCAAGCGCGGCTAAAATTTTCGCGATCGCGGGAAACTTGTGGCGCTCGATCGTCCACTGCGCGAAGAGTTCACCGTAACGGTCTGTGACGAACACTCCGCCGCGCACAAATCCGCCCGACGCAAATACGTCCTCGCCAAGAAACGCGCGAGCCGAACGCCCCGGCATGTCCGAACCCACGATGATTTCTGCCGGGAGCGAATCGGTGAGATGCCGCGCGGGCTGCTCGAGGAAAACCAGCAACGCCACGGCCTCTTTTTCGCGCAGCGCAGCCGCGCTCGCCACGAGCGCACGCAGAAACTCCTCGCACGGTCCGCAATTCGCATCGAGAAACACGATGACTAGATTCTTTTTCTGTTTGTAATCCCACGCGCGAACAGTGCGCCCATCAGGCGTGTGAATCGTCAGCGGCGGGATGAGTTGCCGATTGCGTAGCACAGCATCCTTCAGGGATTCGCAGAGAACGCTTTATCTTAGCATCCTCGCTACAAAGTATCTCGCAAGGGGGCATTGACCAGTGGACAGAAGCGGGCATACCGGATATTGTTGCGCCCGCGTGCCCATGATGTAACGGCAGCCGAAACATACAGCCGCTAAAAATGGACTCGAGTTTGTATTTAATAGGCCTGATCGTTGTCCTCATCGTAGTTGGCGGACCAATTCTGGCGTTCCTTGCTTTCACCCGTGTCAGGCATCTTGAGCAAACATCGGCGCAAACTCCGCAGCTGATCAGCCGTATCTATTCACTGGAACAACGCCTTGCGCGCATCGAGAGTACATTAGCAGCAGCTTCGGTTGCCGACACGGAATCGAAGGTTACAACGGCCCAGAAAATTTCGCCGCCCGCTTCCGCACCCGAGCAAGGTCCGCCAGCTCCCGCCGCTTCGGCCACTCCTCCTTTGCAAACGCCGCTGGTAGTTGCCCCCATAACGCCAAGTCAACCCGTCCCACGCCAATCGGCTCACGCAGCGCCGCCGTCTTTTTCCCTGGGCGCCTCGGCGCTAAAGGCCGGAAAATCGGAGCCCGTGAACTTTGAAACCCTCATTGCGGGCCGGTGGATGAACTACATCGGCATTCTCGCGATCCTTTTTGCGGTCACTTTCTTCCTGAAATATGCGTTCGAAAACGATTGGATCGGCCCACGTGGACGCGTTGGCATCGGCCTCTTGATCGGGGCCGGGCTGTTTCCGTTCAGCCAGCGACTTCTCGACCGCGGCTACAAATACTTTTCAGAAGGAATCGCCGGGCTCGGGGCCGCTGTGTTGTATCTCTCGCTGTGGGCCGCCTGGCATTACTACGGGGTGTTTTCGCAAACCGCTGCATTCGCAATGATGATCGCCGTGACAGCTTTGACGACGGTGGTCGCGATCGGGCGCAATTCCGAACGAATCGCGGTCCTTGCCCTCGTGGGCGGAATCGTCACGCCTGCGCTCGTCAGTACCGGCGAGAACCATGAAGTTGCACTCTTCACATACATGGCGGTGCTCGGCGCCGGAATGCTGGCGCTCGCACGAGCGCGCGATTGGAAAAGCCTCCCGCCCATTCAGTTCGTCGCGACGCTGATCTATTTCTGGGGATGGTACAGCGAGTTCTACCGGAGTGATGCCCTTGGAACGACGTTGTTTTTTGCGACTCTGTTTTTTGCGCTCTTCGCAGCTCTCCCCGTGGTGCGCAGCCGTCGCGAAGGCGAGCTTTCGCTTCTCGAAAACGGGATCGTCCTCGTCAATTCGGTCGCCTTTCTGATCGCTTTGCGGACGCTGCTTTGGCCCGACAACCGCTGGGCCCTGACAATTGCGGTCCTAGCGCTCGCCGCAATTCACCTAGCGTTCGAACGGGCGCTTCCGCAGAAGAAAACTTCCGGCCCGCCAGTGACCCGAATCATTTTTGCGGGTCTCGCCCTCACTTTCGCAACGCTGGCGATTCCTATTCGTCTGGATGGCCATTGGATTACGATGGCATGGTCGGTCGAAGGCGCCGTCCTGATCTGGAGCGGCCTGCAGATTCGAATCTCGCCTTTGCGCGCCGCCGGATTTGTGCTTTTCGCGATAGCGGCGCTCCGGCTGGTGTTTATCCCGATTCCGGCTTCGCAATTCCTTCTGAATGAGCGCTTCGCAACCTTCGCCGTAACGGTGGCGTGTTTCCTCTTCGCTTGCTATTCCGCGCGCAAAGAAAGCGCCACGATGGCAGAGCCGGAGAAGATGATATTCCTGGGAACTGCAATCACGGCAAATGTCTTTGCTCTGGCCGCCTTCTCGCTCGAGGTCTGGGACTACTTCGAGCGCACATCGTCACCCTTGATCGAGCGCAGCCGCGCGCAACAGCTAGCGCTCTCAACGCTATGGCTGATTTACGCTTTAGTGTTTCTTACCGTTGGCCTTTGGAAGAAGTCTGCGGTCGTGCGATGGCAGGCGCTCGCGCTGTTGGGCGTAGTGATCGCTAAGGTGTTCTTATTCGACCTGTCGTTCCTAGATCGATTCTATCGGATCATTTCTTTCCTCCTCCTTGGGATCGCGCTGATGTTGATTTCCTTCTTCTACCAGCGGCGTTTGGGGGCTAACCGGGAAAGCGGGACAAAGGCGCGACCAACATATCAGGGGCGATAATAGGCTGTGCCCTGGATTCAGAGACCGGATGTGCGCCGGGGGCTCTTCTTGGCGGGGCTGTGGGTTTCAAAGCGGGCGCAACTTTCCTCTATAATGATACAAAGACCTTTCTTGGGCTAAACGGCCAAATGAAGGCGGCCTGCGTGGGTCGTGAGGCAGGACCTTGGCGTGACAGTTCGGAACACCGTTACGTACCGGAGGAGAGTCGTAGGTAACCAAACAGAAGGTGAATCGATGAATGGAAACCCTAGGCAGTGGACTTATTGGCAGGCGGTCCTTCGCTTTGGTCTTCCTTTCGGGATCGTTTCCCTCGGGATAGATTACCTTGTTTATGGCATGCGTGGCGGCAACCATGCGCCGTACCCTTGGGTATTCTTCCTCACAATCAACGTATGCACTATACCCATGGTATCAGCCCTGTGGTGGGGTTTTAAGCGCGAGATAGCGGTTGGGAGACGCGACAACCAAGGGGTGCTTCAGCGATGCGTCGAGGACGTGATCCACTGGTGCCTCAGGGGTGCGAACTATTGGCAGGCGGTGATCCGCTTCGGCTTGCCGATAGTTGTGATCCCTCGTCTGTTCAACCACTTGATGTTTAGTGCGCTGCGTCCGGGTCACGGAGCTAGATACCCTGTGCTATCTATCTTGAAAGTGGACGTTCCCGCTGTTTTCATCTTGTCCACTGTTTGGTGGCTCTTCATGCGTTTCATCGCATCGCGGAAACGAGAAGGATAAGGGTCTAGTCCATCGCACCAAGTCCGCGGGTGCACCCATGAGAGGGGACTTAGATTTTTCAGGTGGCCCATCTTTCACGCCTCTCCAACAGTCGGAACCTATTACGAGCGGAGCCGCCGCTCTTTGCGCTTCGCAGCCGCTTTGATTGCGACTTCGCTGGTGGCCGCCGCGCCCCTTCCGCCTGCGTGGAGTCATTGGCGCTACTCGCGGGTGATTACGGTTCCGCCAAACGGCACGCCGCAGCTGGTTAGCGTAGTCCTGCCGCGAGACGCATATAGCCACGTGAGTCGTGGCCTGCTCGACGTGCGCGTGATCGATGATCGCGGGGACGAAATTCCCTTCGTGATCTTTGCCCATGAAGGAACAAAATCCACCAAACTGCTGCCCACATTGCTGCGGGAGAACAGTTTTGCGCCAGGTTTGTATACGCAGGTGGTCCTCGACACCGGCGCCGGTAATTTGTTTCACAATGGCGTTGAAATCGAAACGCCGGAGACTGATTTCATTGAATGGGTTCAGGTCGAGGTCAGCGACGACGCTCGATCATGGCGCTTCGTTGAGGAACGAGCCCCGATTTTCAGATTTCGGAAGGATCGCCGTGAAGGATCGCAACTTGTTTCCTATTCGGATAGCAATGCACGCTACCTGCGCGTGCGTGTCCTGAACGGAAAGTCGAAATTCTTGGTGACTGGAGCAAAGGTTCTTTACAGGGCGGTCGATCCGCCTGAACGGGCAGCCGTTGCGGCCGATATGTCGCTCGACTCGTCTGCGCCGGTCCACGAAACCGTTTGGCGAACAGATCTTGGTTCGACGACGCTCAAGATCAACCAGGTGCAGTTCGACGGAGCGACTTCGGAGTTTAGCCGTTCGGTAAATTTGGAATCCAGCAAGGATGGCAAGAATTGGCAGTATCGTTCGAGCGGCGAAATCTACCGATTTCATCAGGAAGGTATCGTTCGTGAACGCCTCGTCGTCGACGTTTCGAATTACGAGCCCATGCGTTTCTGGCGCGTGGCGATCGTCAATGGAAACGACGCGCCGCTTCCGGGAGTGAAGCCAGTCCTCTACATGACGCCGCGGCACATCGTTTTCGAGCAGCGGCCGGGGCGCACCTATCGCCTGCTGTACGGCCAGGAGTTTGCCAAGTCTCCGAGCTACGACCTCGAACGGCGCCTGAACTCAAAAACGATCGACGCGGCGGAGGCGGGGCAATTGGGTGAGGAAGAATTGAACTCCGCATGGTCGGACCCGCGGCCGTGGACGGAAAAGTACGAGGTTGTGCTGTGGCTTGCTATCGGAATTGCGGTGCTGCTGCTGGGATATTCGGCGATTCGTTCCCTGCGCCGTTCGGCTGCGCAGGATCCCGCGAGCTGAAAGCCTGCTGAAATAAAATGCCGCGTGTCAATCGATCCGCAGAAGGCCGAGAGGATAAAAGACTCTCCAGTCCGGGTCGAACTTTGGATCTTTCATTGCGTGAGTCAGGTAGAAGTCAAAGTTCAGTCCCAAATCTCTAAGTTTGCTGACTTGTTCGGTGGAGTAGCCAGCATGCTTCATGTAAAAGCCAATCGCCTGATGGTATGGATACACATGGTCCAATTCTTGTAAGTACTCTAAGAGTTTGTCGACCGAGACACGCGGTCGAGCTTCCTTATACGCTTCCAATACAACTCTGACGCTGCCGGCGTATGATGGCCGCACTGCCAGATAATGAGCGTTCGTTCGAGATCTGTCACCTCAACTTGCTCGCCGTCCTGTGCCTGAACACTGGCTACTCCCAACCGACCCGAATTCTTGCCGTTGAGCAGAATGAAGCGCCAATCGTTGCAAAATAGAATGTAATTTGAACGCCTCTGCACGTTTTTGAAAGCCCTGTCGATGGATTCTTGTGTCGGCATTCCGCCTCGTGGTTTGGCGCTCTGTTCGGCGTTAACGAAGAAGGCTTCTGGCGGATCCTTGATCAGGCCATGCAGATGGGCAGCTGTTGCATGGGAGAAATAGGATGAGGTCTTCAAAGACAAACCGAGCCGATATGGCGAGCAGTTCCCCCAAGTGTACCTAAATTTGTCGCCATAGCTTTCCGAATGGGGCTGGAACTCACGTAACCATGTGTTCTCAACCAAGAAACGTACAGTTTCATCGAATCCATTGAAGCGCCTCAATCGCCAGTCAGCTCTGTTCAAGCTGAAGACCTGGATGAGATGACTCCGTGAGTAGACTCTTCGGGGTTGAATTTCAAAGAAAGCCGTGGCGCGGGTGATGATGATTTGGCGTGTAGATTCGCGCATCCCGTGCAGGGTATATATACTTTGCACGGAAGGCAATCTCGGAAGAATTTCCACACCTAGGTATATATACCGAGGTGTGACAGAGGTGTGGAAGGTTGCGGGGTTTCTTCACGCATGCTTACGGCCTCATGGTATATATACCGTGAGGCCGCAGAAATGGGACGGTCGGTATACAGACCAACCGTCCCTTTAACTAGCTGCAACCGGACGTGCTGCCGCAGTTCGCACATTTGTAGCAGCTACCGTTCGGGGTCATGCGCATGCCGCACTCCGAGCAGAGCGGGGCATCTTCATCCCTCCAAGTGACGGTTCGCCCGTTTTTCAGAACCACCTTGTCCTCGTTAAGGATCATGTCTTCGGAAGTTCTCGCGCTGTCGACTTGCTTTGGATCAACAACTTTTGGGCTGGAAACCTTGTCGATACCTGGCGCAATTTCGTAATCCAGGTAATCGGATGAAATGAATTTTCCGCCCAGCCAGCGCCCAATGTAGTCCACAATCGATTTCGCGTAACGAATCTGCGGATTCCCCGTGTAGCCCGAAGGTTCGAAGCGCGAGTTACAGAACTTGTCGATCAGCGCGTGCAGCGGCACGCCATACTGCAGCGCGATCGAGACCGAAAGCGCGAACGCATCCATGATGCCTGAAAGCGTCGAGCCTTCCTTCGCCATCTTGATGAAGATCTCGCCGGGACTACCATCCTCGTATTTGCCAACCGTGAGATAACCTTCGTGGCCACCCACTGAAAATTTGTGAGTGATCGACGTGCGCTCGCTCGGAAGCTTTCTCCGCCGGGCCGAGCCGTTGAAAAGTTCCTGCTGCGCGGGTGCCGCTTCCGCCACGGGTGCGGGCACGGGAACTGCAGCAGCCGCGGGCATAGAAGTAGTCTCGTCCTCTTTCTTACCTGCTGCTGAAAGCGGCTGCGAACGCTTCGAATTGTCGCGATAGATGGCCACGGCCTTCAGGCCAAATTTCCAGGACTCGGTATAGGCCTCCATAATGTCTTCCACCGTCGATTCTTCCGGCATGTTGATCGTCTTGCTGATCGCGCCGGAGATGAACGGCTGCGCTGCCGCCATCATGCGGAGATGACCGCGCCAGGAAATCGAGCGGCCTCCTCCCATCGGCGCCAGCGAACAATCGAACACGTCGAGGTGCTCGGTCTTGAAGCCGGGCGCGCCTTCGATCGTGCCGTTCGCGTCGATGTAATCCACGATCTGCGCCACCTGCTCCGGCGGATACCCCAGCTTCATCAGCGCCTGCGGCACTGTGTTGTTGACGATCTTGATCACGCCGCCGCCGACGAGCCTCTTCTGTTTTACGAGAGCGAGGTCCGGTTCGATGCCTGTGGTGTCGCAATCCATCATGAAACCAATCGTGCCGGTGGGCGCCAGCACGGAGACCTGCGAGTTCTTATAGCCGAAGCGCTCGCCCAGCTCGACCGCGTCGTCCCATGACTTTTGAGCCGCGTGCAGCAGCGAAGGCTGGACGTTATCTTCCTTGATCGGCCGCAGCGCATCGCGGTGCATGCGAACCACGTCGAGCATCGAATCGCGATTGCGCAAATAGCCGCCAAACGGCCCCATGCGCTCGGCAATCCGGGCTGACTGCGCGTAGGCTTCGCCCGTCATCAGCGCCGTGATCGCGCCACAGAAGTCGCGACCGCCGTCTGAATCGTAAGGAAGCGCGAGCGACATCAGCAGCGCGCCCAGGTTTGCATAACCGAGTCCGAGCGGGCGGTAGTCGTGCGAATTGCGCGCGATCTTTTCCGTCGGATAGCTGGCGTTATCGACCAGGATCTCCTGCGCCGTGATCGTCACGTCCACCGCGTGCCGGAATCCCTCGGTGTCAAATTGACCGTTGGCACCGAGGAACTTCAGCAGATTCAGCGACGCGAGGTTGCAAGCCGTGTCGTCAAGGAACATGTACTCCGAGCACGGATTCGACGCATTGATTCGGTCGGTGGCTTTGCAGGTGTGCCAGCGGTTGATCGTCGTGTCGTACTGCATTCCCGGGTCACCGCATTGCCAGGCCGACTTCGCCATCTCCTTCAGCATGTCCTTCGCGCGATATTGGTCGCAGGCCTTGCTATCGTTTACGTTACGAGTCCACCAGTCGCGATCTTCTTCGGCGGCGCGCATGAAATCGTCGGTCACGCGCACGGAATGGTTCGCGTTCTGGAAGAAGACCGAGGCGTACGCTTCACCGTCGATCGAGGAGTTGTAACCCTGCTCGATCAGGACGTGCGCCTTGCGCTCTTCCTTCATCTTCGACTCGATGAACTCCATAATGTCCGGGTGGTCCGCGTTCAGGATCACCATTTTCGCCGCGCGCCGCGTCTTGCCGCCGCTCTTGATCACGCCCGCGAACGCGTCGAAGCCCTTCATGAAGCTCACCGGGCCCGAAGCGATTCCGCCGCCGGAGAGCGATTCCTTGCTGCCACGCAGCGAGGAGAAATTCGTTCCTGTGCCCGAGCCCCACTTGAAGAGCATCCCTTCCGTCTTGGCCAGGTTCATGATCGAGTCCATGTTGTCCTGGACGGAATTGATGAAGCACGCCGAGCACTGCGGCTTGGCTTGCACTCCCACGTTGAACCATACCGGCGAATTGAACGCCATCTTCTGCTCGACGAGCAGATGTGTGAGCTCGTCGCGGAAAATATTCTGGGATTCGGCCGAGGCAAAGTAGCCGCCTTCCTCGCCCCAGCGCACGATCGTGTCGACTACGCGCGCGATCAACTGCCGTACAGATGTTTCGCGCTCCGGCGTATTGGGCTTGCCGTGGAAATATTTCGATACCACTATGTTCGTAGCGGTTTGCGACCAGGACTTCGGTACTTCCACATTTTCCTGACGGAAGATAACCTGACCCTTATCATTGCCTATGAGTGCAGTGCGACGCTCCCATTCAACTGCGTCAAATGGTGACACTTTCCCGTTTGTAAACCGGCGCTGAAATTCCAATCCGGTCGCCCGCCTTGTAACTTGTTGTGTTTCTGTGTGTCCGTTCAATGCCGTTCTCGTTTCTGCCATCTCTGCCTCCGCGCCGGCAGTACTTCCGCCGTGATGTTCGCCGGGGAGCCGTGCGGGAGAGCAACTACTATTTTACTCCCAATCGCAGGGGCCCGGAACCCTTGTTGTTAACCGAATATCTTTCTCCGAAGATATCGGGGCTTCGAAGCGTATCGGGGAACCGACTGCAATGGAGGACGCCGCAAGAATCAAATTTGCGCGCCTCACGCCGAAAAAAAGAGAAATGCCCAGCTAAGCCGCGCTGGAAACTGATGCGCGGTGTTATTTGCGGGCGGTTCCCTTCGGATTTTCGGTAAAACCCGGTCTGCTTTTGGCGTTAGCCGGCCGCTCTGTACAGCGCAAAAAACCGGTTGACGTTCCCCCGAGTCTGGGTGCGCAGTATCAGCGGTTGTAGAAAAGTTGTCAAGAAAAATTCCTACTCGAACCACAAAATATTCAGCAGTAGTTGTCGAAAGCGTCTATCCGTAGTGGTACATGTGCGGCCCACCACAAGCTTCTTTTTCTGGCGATGCAGCATCTTACATTTCAGGTGAGGGCAATGACTTCAAAATTCGCGTGCAGGCTTGCAATTGGAATTCTCGCTGCGGTGCTGGGCTCGCCGGCTCGCGCACAGGAAGCCGCGAAGCCCGCAAATCTTTCGGCGGCAGAGCACGTGTTTGCGCAGAAAGTCCTTTTACCGGGCGTGCCCAATTTCGGGCAGGTTACGCCACTGCTTTTTCGCGGTGCTCAGCCATCTAACGACGGGTTCGGCGCGCTTGCAAAAATGGGCGTGGGTATCGTCGTTGATTTAAGAGGCGACAGCGACGCCGAGCGCGAGCGAGTGACAAAGCTAGGCATGCAATACATTGCGATTCCATCGCAATGCTCGCACATGACCGACGAGGGCGTCGCGAAATTCCTGAGTATTTTGCGCGATAATCCAGACAAAAAGATCTTCGTTCATTGCAAGTATGGCGTGGATCGCACGGGCATGATGGTCGCCGCCTACCGAATCTCTCAGCAGGGCTGGACGGCCGAGGAGTCGCGGCGCGAGATGGAATTGTTTGGCTTTTCGGCTACGCACCGGATGGTTTGTCCGGGACTTAGTTCGTTTGAGTCCAACTTTCCCAGCGCCTTCGCAAATAGTTCCGCGTTCGAAAATCTTCGCCCCTCCCTTGGCGAAACTCTGAATCAGCAGACATCTCTACATACGAAAGACTAGCCGGCGGCCGCGGAGCCAAGCCGCCGTCACAGCTCGATGTGCCGTTCGAAGCAACACTCAGGTATTGACACGACCTGATTCTTCCGAAAAAAATTAGAATAACGAAATGACTAGCGCGGCAATTGAAATCGACGGCTTGACGAAGGACTACGCCTTGGGCTTCTGGCGCAAACGCATGCGCCGGTCGCTCGACAATCTTTCCCTGCGCGTCGAAGACGGCGAAATTTTCGGCTTTCTCGGCCCTAACGGCGCCGGCAAGACCACCACGCTGAAATTGCTGATGGGCCTGATTTTCCCGACGGCTGGAACGGCGCGCATCCGCGACAAATCGATCGACGACGTCAACATGCACCGCGAAATTGGCTTCCTTCCCGAGCAGCCCTACTTCTACGACTATCTGACGGCGCGCGAACTCCTCGATTACTACGCGCGATTTTTTGGCTTCGCTTCCGCCGACCGCCGCGAACGCGTGGCGCGGTTTCTCGAGCGCGTCGGTCTCACGGCGGCGGCTGATGTTCAGCTGCGAAAGTTTTCCAAGGGCATGCTTCAGCGCGCGGGAATCGCACAGGCAATTTTGCACGATCCCAAGGTCGTCTTTTTGGACGAGCCAATGTCCGGACTCGATCCCATTGGCCGCCGCGAAGTCCGCGACATCATTCTCGATCTGAAAAACCAGGGCCGCACCGTCTTCTTCTCCACCCACATTCTTTCGGATGCCGAAATGCTGTGCGATCGCGTCGCCGTGCTGGTTGACGGGAAATTGCAGGGGGTCGGGGCGCCGGGAGAAATCGTTTCGATGGATGTCGTCACAATGGAGATTCTCTTCGAACTGAAAGAGGGCTGCCTGTTACCGCAGGATCTTGCGTTGGCGACGAAGAAAACCGGCGCGCACTATCGCGCCGAAGTTCCGGAAGCGCAGCTTTACGCCACGCTCGAAAAACTGCGAGGATGCGACGCGCGCATCCTTTCCGTGCAACCCGTTCGACCGTCGCTGGAAGAATATTTCCTCCGGATGGTGAACCGCGAGAAGGCTGCCTCCCACGCGGTGGAGGTACTAGCTCGATGAGCGCCATGCCAGGAGTAGTCGCTGTCAACACATTCCGCGAGGCGGTTCGCGACCGCGTCCTCTACAACCTCGTTTTCTTTGCGCTCATGATGATCGGCGCTGCGATTCTAGTGGGGCAGATTTCCATCGGGATTGACCGCCTCGTCATCGTAAATCTGGGACTTTCGGCGATTTCCGCGTTCGGGTTGGTGATGGCGATCTTCATTGGAGTCGGCCTGATTTACAAAGAAATGGAGAAGCGCACGCTCTACAGCCTGCTCTCGAAGCCGATCCGCCGCTGGCAATTCATCGTTGGAAAATATGCAGGCTTGCTGCTCACGCTGTTCGTGAATACTTGTTTGATGACGATCGGCGTGGCTATAGCGCTCCTTTACGTGAGCCGTTCATTCGAGCGATCGGATGTTTACATACTTGTGGCGGTCTATTTCATCCTGCTGAAATTGGCAATCGTCACGGCGCTGGCGCTCTTTTTCTCGTGCTTCTCCACGCCCATGCTCTCCACGCTGTTTACGATTGGAATCTATCTCGCGGGAATGTTTTCGACGGACTTCCTGAATATCGGCATGGTGACGCAAAATCCCGCCGTCAAAGCCATCACGCGCATCCTGTATTACGTGCTACCCAACTTCCATAATTTCGATGTTATCGGCCAGGCGTCTCACGGCTTTGCGATTCCGCTTCAGTTGATCGCACAGAATACTCTTTACGCGCTCCTCTACTCGGCGATTCTCTTGGTTGGGGCTGCAGCGGTGTTTTCAGGACGGAATCTGAAGTGAGCGAACGCCATCGAAATCCGCTAGCCTGGGTTTCTGCAATAATCGTGCCGGTGTTGCTCGTCTGTGTTGTCGCGGTGCAACGCGGAATCGATTCGCAGCGCAATATCCTCGAAAAGCAGAGTGACGAGCTTCTCATCCAATCGGGCCCGCTTCTGAAAAGACTAAGTCTCGGCTACGATGCGCTGCTCGGTGATATTTATTGGACGCGCGCCGTCCAATATTATGGCGCGAAGCTGCCCACTTCCGATCGCGACTTTCACTTGCTGGCTCCCCTGCTCGACGTCGCCACCACGCTCGACCCGAACCTCATCCCCGCCTATCACTTTGGCGCCTTTTTTCTCTCCGAGAAACAGGGCGGCGCAGGACGGCCCGATCTCGCCGTTGATCTCGTGAAGAAAGGCATCGCCGCAAACCCGAATAACACGCAGATTTCCGCCGATCTCGGATTTCTCTACTACATGCGGCTCAAAGATTATGAGAAGGCTGCTGCTGCGTACCTCGAAACCAGCAAGATTCCCGGAGCGTCGCAACTCTTCAAAGTTCTGGCCGCGCGCATTGCCTCAAAAGGTGGCGCCCTGGACATTTCGCGCATGATCTGGTCCGAGGTGTATGAGACAACCCGGGATGAGCAGGTTAAAAAGCGTGCGCTTGAAGCATTAAAGGGGCTGAAGGCTCAGTCGGATGAGATGCAGCTCGATCAACTGGCAGACGATTACCACGCTCGCTTCGGCCGCTATCCACAATCTACGCGTGAGTTAGTTGACGCGGCGATGATCAAGGGCATTCCGCTCGATCCGGACGGCTTTCCCTACGTATTCGGAGCGGACGGCAAATCCCAGCTAGATCCCAAAAGTACTGTAACGATTGATCCCGGCGCGCCCGCTCCAAAATAGCGAGAGAGCTTTCACTTCCTATTCGTAGCGCAGCGCTTCCACCGGATTCAATTTCGCCGCCTTTGTCGCAGGCCACACACCAAAAATCAGCCCGATTCCCACCGATACCGTGAACCCCACGATAACTGCCCAAAGCGGCACAACCGCTTTCAACGAACTTACAACCGGGACAAGCATCACGATAGCGCTGCCCACAATGATTCCGATCAGGCCGCCGGTTCCCGTCAGAGTCATCGCTTCAAACAAGAATTGCCAGGTGATATCGCGGCTCCGTGCGCCAATCGCTTTTCGCACACCGATTTCGCGCGTTCGCTCCGTCACTGACACAAGCATGATATTCATCACGCCCATCCCGCCGATCAGTAACCCGATCGAACTCAGCACCACGATTACGAGCACTACGCCGCCGATGATGTCGTCGAACTGCTTCACCATTTCTACGTTCGTCTGTATCGCAAAACTATCGGGCTTGTCGTACGGAACATTCCGCCGCCGCCGCAGCACTTCGCGAATCTGGTCCACCGCCAGATCGAGCTTGCCGGGATAGGCCAAAATCCGCATCGCCAGCTCGAAGCTTGCAGGATAAATTTTGAAAAACGTGTAATACGGCATCACCACGCGCCGGTCTTCATCCGCCGTGCCGAAAAGTCCCACCGGCTTTTCCAGCACGCCGATCACGCGGAAATTCACGCCGTCCACGAGCACCTGCTTATCGAGCGCCGAGTCAACTTTTCCGAAAAGCGCCGTAGCAATGTTTTCGCCGAGCACCACCACATTCTCGCGATGCTCATTTTCGGTTTCGGTAAAAAATCGCCCCGCTTTGATGTTCGCGTTCGAATAAACCTCGAGATATGCCGGGAATGTGCCGCGAAACTCGCCACCCGCAACCTGGCTGCTCTGGTAGCGCACTGTGTGCGGCTGCGTCCATTCGAAAACGGAAACCGCCGTCTGCTTCACCGCCGGACATTGCGTCATCACCGCTTGGGCGTCTTCAAACCGAAGCGGTTTGCGCTCGCGTTCTTCCTTTGGCCGGCGCCCATTGAGTCCCGGGCCTTGAGTGAAACGCGCCACCCAAGCCGTGTCCAACCCCTCGGACGCAATTTCCGCCGAGATCGTAGACCGGAATCCCTGCACCAGGCCGACGACAAGAATAATCAACGCCACGCCGATCAAGACGCCCAGCACGGCGAGAAAGCTACGCAGCTTATGCGTTCGAATCGTATCGAACGCAAGCCCGAGATTTTCTCGAAAATCCTGCCGCACCGGCATCATTTCAGTTCTCCGCCCGCAACGCTTCAATCGGATCCAGCTTTGACGCACGCATTGCCGGATAAATTCCGAAAAATAATCCCACGCCCGTCGACAACGCCAGCGCAATTGAAATCGCATACAGCGGCGTCGAAATCGGCACGGGACTCGCCGCACGCACGATCGCTGCGATGGCCAACGCAAGAATCACGCCAACCACGCCGCCCAGCGTCGCCAGCATCGACGATTCCACGAGGAATTGCATCACGATCTGCCCGCGTCGCGCGCCCAGCGATTTCCGCAATCCTATTTCTCGCGTTCGCTCCGTCACGCTCGCCAGCATGATGTTCATGATCACGATTCCGCCCACCACCAGAAACACCGAAGTCACCCATATCGCAATTCCAAAGGCGTTTCCCGTGATCCGGTTCCAAATCCCGGTAATGGAGTCCGGCATGATGACCGCAAAGTTGTCGTCCTCCTCGTAGCGCAGGTGGCGGCGCGTCCGAATAATCACGCGCGCTTCATCTTCCGCTGCGGACATCCACTCCGGTCCGCGCGCCTGCACGAACATGGTCACCGAATCGCCGTGCTGCAGCCAAACGTTCCGATACGTTCGCAGCGGAATCATCACGAAATTGTCTTGCGGCTGGCCGAGCACCGTCCCCTTCGGCTTCGCCACGCCAACGATTTGGTATTGGCCTTGTCCGGCGCGAATTTCTTTCCCCAGCACATCCACTCCCGGCATCAGCTTATTCACCACATCCATTCCGATGACGCAGACGTTTGCCGCGTGGTCTTCGTCCGCCTGCGTCAACAGCCGCCCACTCGCCACTTCGATCTGGCGAATGTCAGCGAAGGCAGGCGTAGTCCCGAGGATCGTCACGTCTTCGCTCAATCCGTTTCCATAGCGCACATCGGCCACATTGTTCTGCTCCGCCGCAACGGACGCCGCCAGCTTCATCCCGTCTCGCAGCGCTTCGTAATCTTGCATGTCGAGCGGCGGCCGTTTTCGCGCCTTCGTCCATTGGTCGAGATTGGTAACGATGCCGATCTTGTCGACCACGAGCGCGTTCGCGCCCAGGTTCGCCACTTTATCGGACACGTATATGTTGAGTCCGTTGAGCACGGATATAACCGCCACGAGCGTCGTGACTGCCAGGATCACCCCCAGCAATGTGAGAAAAGTCCGCAGCTTGTGCGCCCGCAACGTATCAAGCGCGATGCGAAAAGTCTCCTGCAGAGCCACGGCGGCCCTCTGGACTTTCCTGAATCGGGAAGGTTGGTTCACTCTATCCATTATAGACGGCTGACGAACCCGAAAAGTTCAGCCCGCTCTCAAAAACAAGCCGGAAACCGGCCTGTCCTTCCGGCCAGAGCGCAGAAACGGAATTGCGGTTACAATAGTCTTGCAACCTGGCCGCCAGCCTTCGCAATCCAATCGGAATCGCTGAATCAATGCGCAAATGGTTCGCCATCTCCGTCTTTGCCGCAGCGCTGGCCTCCAACGGTCTCTTGCGAAGCTCAGTCGCGCCCGCCCAGCAATCTCAGCCTCCCTCCGAAGCCGAAGTTCAGCTCCGTGCAGGAAAGCTTGCCGCCAACCAGCATCAGGACGATCTAGCCATCGAGCAATATGAACGCATCGAGCACGAGGTCGACCGCACCGGCGGCGCAACCCCCCGGGTCACCCAGGATCGCACCTTCCGCGTCGTCCCTACAGGTACGGGAACCATGAAGCTGTTGCTCCGCGATAACGATAGGCCCGCCGATCCCGCCGAATACCATAAGCAGCTTGAACTCTGGAAAGACACGCTCGAACTCTTTCTTAAGCCGGATGACTCGCGCGCCAAGAGCGCCTATGCAAAGTTCGAAAGGAAAAAAAGAGACCGCGCCGAATTGATTGACGCCATGCGCGATGGCTTCTCTCACAAATGGCTCGGGCAAGAAACCGTCGACGGCCACTCATGCGATGTCTTCCAGCTCGATCCCAATCCTAGTTTTCACCCGCGCTCGATGCTGCAGGAAGTCATCTCCCACGTGCGGGCGAAAATATGGGTCGACCGAAACCAGGACCAGCTCGTCCGCGGCGAAGCCCACGTCATCAAGGATATCTCCGTCGGCGGCGGCATCCTTGGCAAGCTCTATCACGGGGGCGTTTTCTTCTTCCAGCAATCCGAAGTCGCGCCTGGCGTCTGGCTTCCCACTCGATATCAATACGATTTCACGGCCAGAAAGTTTCTCTTCACGTTTGAAGAGCACCAGTACATCGAATCGTCCCGTTACCACCGCATTGGCCCGCCGAAGGAGGCTCTCGCCGCCGTGCGAGACGAGCTCGCCAGCGGCAAGTCCCTCACTGCCGACCCGTAACTTTTCGGTGCCGATCGGGTTTAATCAAATAGCCTCGAACACGTCGAAAGCGCCTAATAGTTAGAAGCCCCGCGGGAGTCGAAGGAGGCAGTATGGCAACGACGTTCCTGGACCGGTTCGCTCGCGCTGCGTTTGCGGCCCTCCTATTCATGTGCGCCGCAGCCTCCGCCATTCATGCGCAGAGCGCTCCTGCACCGGTTCAAGCGCCTGCCTCCGCGCAATCGCAACCGCAAACGCCTCAGAAAAAAGTCTGGACGAACGACAATCTCGGCGGATCGCATAGCCAAGCGGACGATTCATCGGCCACCGCTCAGCCGGCCTCGAATTCCAATTCAACCGCACCGGCAAAATCAAAGAGCAAGAGAGACGCGAAGTGGTATCACGATCAGATCGCAAAGCTACAGGCGCAGATACCGCCTATCGATAAATCGATTGCCGAATTGCAGGCGGCGCTCGACGGCAAGACCCTCAACGAGCCGCTGCACTATGGCGGCAATCGAATCGGTGGCTGGAAAGAACAATTGCAGCAACTTCAGACGAAGCGCCAGGACACGCTGGACAAGATCACTGCCCTCGAAGACGAAGCTCGTCACAACGGCGTCGCAACCAACGCCCTTCCGTAGCGCACCCGGCCTCAAGACAAGAAAGCCCCGAGGCCCAACAGACCCTCGGGGCTTTTAGCGGTCCACTGGAAAAACGATCAAACTACGCGATCGCTGCTTTCGCTTGTGGTTGGGTCATCTGCTTCGTGATCTGCTCCTGGAATTTCCGCATCGCCTCGTTTGACCCAGGCGCGCGCTTTTCCTGCCACGCTTCCATGTGCTTGCACAGTTCTTCCAGGTTTCCGAGGAATTTCGGATTGCTAAATATCTTCCGGAAGTCCCCGGCAACCGGCTTCAGCTGCTGCCAAACGCCCCACTGCTCGCCGGTGGTTTCGAAGAACAGATCCTCATCAATCAGCCCTCGGTTGACGATGCCCGCCACCATTTCCCAGTAGCCAGCCACCATTCGCATGTAGGCGTTTTCCTTGGTTCCCCAAGGACAGAGCCGTACCGCGTCCTCGGCGCTCTTCACGTGAAAATTCGCCGCAAACCAGTCACGCGCCTCTCGCAACTTCGCTTCGCGGCGCAAGTCGTACAACTTCAACATCAAATTCACCTGCTCGTGCGTTGCGTCTGCCATGTTCTCTCCTGTCATGCTTGATTTTTACGCCCCTGTAAGACCATTCGGACTTCGAACCGAGTCACTTATAGCGATCGTGATGGCGCACCCAAGCCATCCCATGCTTCAACCCCTCTTCGTCCCGGCCTTTCGGCGTCAGGTCCAGGTAGTTGTACGCCCCGATCAAAATGTCCAGACCACGTGAATACGTCGAATAGGTATGGAAAATTTCACCGGCCCCATTCTTGTAGAACACGCTAGCGCCGGGAAGCTCTTCGCCAGGAAATTCCGTCTCGAAGTTGTAAAGCCTCTCGCCGGTTGCCAGCTGGTCTTTCGTAAATGAGACCCGGTAGTCGAAATTGAAATCGCTCCCGGACGACGAGACCCATTTAAAGCCCCATCCCATGCGCTTCTTGAACACCTCGATCTCCGGAAGCGGCGCCCGCGAAACGGCCACGAACGTCACGTCGCGCTGCGCGAGATGCACCACGGACGGATTGAAATGATCAGCCAGGAACGAACAACTCGGGCAGCCCTCCTTCCATCCCGGTCCCAGCATGAAGTGGTAGACGATCAGCTGGCTGCGCCCGTCAAAAAGCTGGGCAAGCGTCTCTTTGCCTTTTGGCCCTTGGAACGCGTACTGTTTTTCAACCTTCTGCCAGGGCAGCTCGCGCCGCTCGCGGCTTAGCTCGTCACGCAACTTCGTGAATTCTTTCTCTTTCGCCAACAGCTGCTTTCGCGCCGCAAGCCATTCAGCCTGCGACACCACTTGTGGGGCAATCGTCTTAGTGCTCGCCATGATGATCTCTCCTTGAATTTAGGTTTCTTGGTTCAATCGCGTTCGCACGCTCTTTGAACCGCTTGGGGCCGCGCAGCTTTCCTGCAATCGCCGCCAGCCCGCCTGTTGATATCGCCCCGGTTATGATGAGTGCCGCCGTCGCCATACACGCTGGACACATTTTTCACCTCTTCGAAGCTCCGCCCTGGCCGCTCATGCTCCAGTTTTGCGCCCCGCCCTACCCTCGGCACGCTTCCGCACGCCTTCGTTGATGTGCCCCCATCCGGTTCCCACTCCCTTTCGATGGTCATCGGAGATCAACCCCAGCGCTGTATGATGAAACTGAATCAGCGTCCCGCCTTCCTCTTCGCTCAGCCGGTACTGCACATTCGATATGGCCGGATATGACATGAACAGCGGCCCTGTAATCTCCAGCAACGTCGGACGCTTGATCGCCTGCACGTTTCCCCAGAAGTGCCCGTCTTCGCCTCCCAGATCGCGGTACCACCGGCCGCCCGGCCATGCCTCGAGCTTCATTGGCATAGCCGTTCCGTCCCCCCTCTCGTTCGCAGGCCCAAGCTGCTCGAGGAGCGCCGCAAATGTTGTTTCCAAAGACGCCCGCACGCGAATTTCTTCGTTGATGCTCAGCGTCAAATTCTCAAGCTGCTGCATTGCCGTCGTCACCATAGTTCCTCCTCAATGTAAAAATAAGATGAATACCGCTCACCGCTCCTTCTCCGCCTGCTCTTTCTCAGCCTGCTTTTTCTCCGCCCGCTCCTTCACTCGCTGCAACTGATTCCGCCAGAATCGTTCAAATGTCCGCGTCCATTCATACAACGGCCGGATCGCTTCCGCATCGAGGCTGTAAAGCATGTTCCGCCCCTCCCGCCGCACCCGCACGAGCCCCACATCTCGCAACACGCGAAGGTGCTTCGATACCGAGGGCTGCTCGAGCCCCAGCGCAGCGACGATCTCCCCCACCGGCCGTTCTTGCAGCGCCAGATAGTTCAAGATCTTCCTCCGCCGAGGCTCAGCCACCGCATTAAACGCGTCCGATGTAGTAGCAGCTCTAGCCACAAACAAAGATACATTCCTATATGGGAATATGTCAAGCGAAAAAAAAGCCCGAGGCCAAATCCCTCGACCTCGGGTTCTTCGGCTCTTGGGTTGTCTCGAACCTGAGCCTCTGTGGCTCTGTGCCTCCGTGGCCTCTTTTACCGCGCTGCCGCTGCGACCTCCTTCTCCACCGGCGCGCCGATCAAGTTTCCCCACTCCGTCCACGACCCGTCGTAATTCTTCACATTGTCGTACCCCAGCAAATACTTCAGCACGAACCATGTGTGCGAACTCCGTTCCCCGATCCGGCAATACGCGATAATTTCGCTGTCGCCATTCACGCCCTTCGCGCCATACAGCTGCTTCAAAGCGTCCGCCGATTTGAACGTGCCATCCTCATTCGCCGCCTGCGCCCACGGAATATTCGCCGCGCCTGGAATGTGACCGGCTCTCTGCGCCGTTTCGCTCATCCCCGGCGGCGCAATAATCTTCCCCGTAAACTCGTCCACCGACCGCACGTCCACAAGCTGCGCCGATTTCTTCTTGTTGAGCGCGTCGAAAATCTCTTCTTTGCGCGCGCGAATCGATTCGTCCGGTCCCGAAGCGTGATACGTCGTCGCCGCCACCTTGGCCGGCTCGGTCGTCACCGGCCGCTTCTCCTCGATCCACTTCTTTCGCCCGCCGTTGATCAACCGCACATCCTTGTGCCCGTAATATTTCAACTGCCACAGCGCATACGCCGCGAACCAGTTGTTATTGTCGCCGTAGAGCAGAATCGTCGTGTCATTTCCGACGCCCGACTTCCCCAGCAGCCCCTCCAGGGTCGCCTTGTCGATCAAATCCCGCCGGATGTTGTCCTGCAGTTGCGTTTGCCAGTTCCAGCCCACCGCGCCCGGAATGTGCCCCTGATCGTACGCAGTCGTATCCACATCCACCTCGATCAACCGCACCTTCGGATCGTTCAGGTGCCCCGCCGCCCACTCCGTTGAAACCAGCACTTCCGGATGCTTGTACTCGCTCATGTCCTATTCCTCCTTGAAGTATGTGAATTCGATGCCAACGGCTTCCATTGCAATTCAAAAGATTTTGGTCTTTAGTGGCGCAGGCACTCCTGTTTACCCTGAGAGTGCGAAGGACCTGTGCTCTGACGATCTCACATCCAAATGCGAAGTAAGCCCGTCGCTCGCTGCGATCCTGGCATTCAAGCCGCTGAGTCTACTTCCACTTCCTCGCCTTTTCCTCCAGGCTCTCCGTTTCCATCTTTCTCTGTGCCTCTGTGTCTCCGTGGCCGCCGCAAAAAAAAAACGCCGCCCAGTTCCATCTGGCGGCGGGTTCAAATCTCTTAAGCTGGTTTACCTCGCTACCCTCCCAGCCTCCCCGTGCCAGAACACACGAATCGACAACACACGCAACAACAGCACGCGCATCCGATTCTCTGGCAGAAGTCCCTCATGCGCAAAAGCCTACACCCGTTCCCTGATGGTTGCAACACGTCGCCCATCGCGTTGACTGCCCTCGCGCGGTAGCCTAACATGTGCGGCCACAATCGCTCCCCGTCCCATGAATAATCAAATGATCGGCCAAACCATCTCCCATTACCGCATCCTGGAAAAGCTCGGCGGCGGCGGAATGGGCGTCGTCTATAAAGCCGAAGACACCAAGCTCCGCCGTTTCGTCGCCCTGAAATTTCTCCCCGAAGATCTGGCCCGCGACGCTCAAGCTCTCGAGCGCTTCCAGCGCGAAGCGCAAGCCGCCTCCGCCCTGAATCACCCCAACATCTGCACCATCTACGAAATTGACGAATTCGAAGGCCGCCACTTCATCGCCATGGAATTTCTCGACGGCCAAACGCTGAAACACAATATCGCCGGCCGTCCTCTCGACATCGAAACGCTTCTCGATTGGAGCATCCAGATTGCCGACGGCCTCGACGCCGCCCACGCCGCGGGCATCATCCATCGTGACATCAAGCCCGCCAATCTTTTTGTCACCGCGCGCGGCCACGCGAAGATCATGGACTTCGGCCTCGCCAAGCTGGCGCCGGCCGGTCAAAAAGTCGCCGAAGGCGCCACCGTCTCCGCCGGACTCGTAACCTCCGAAAATCTGCTAACAAGTCCCGGCAGCGCCATCGGCACAGTCACCTATATGTCTCCTGAGCAAGTCCGCGGCGGCGAACTCGATCGCCGCACCGATCTCTTTTCTCTCGGCGCTGTTCTCTACGAAATGGCCACCGGCGCAACGGCTTTCTCCGGCTCGACCTCGGGCGTGATTTTCGAAGCCATTCTGAATCGCGCTCCCGTTCCTCCCGTCCGTTTGAATCCCGCGGTACCCGCCGAGCTCGAGCGCGTCATCCACAAGTCGCTCGAAAAAGATCGCACGATGCGCTATCAGTCCGCCGCCGATTTGCGCGCCGATTTGCGCCGCGTAAAGCGCGAAACGGACACTTCGCGAACGGCGGTCGCCCCACAGCATCTCTATGACCCTTCTCGCAGCTCTCAACCCTCAAGGCGCTGGCCCATCTACGCCGGCGCGGTCATCCTCCTCCTGATTCTCGCAATCGGCGGCTCGCTCTGGTACCAAAAACACTCCGCGCCGCCCGCCGCAGCCGTCGCGGGCAAGCCCTCCGTCGCCGTCCTCCCGCTGCAAAATCTCAGCACCGACGCCGACAGCTCCTATTTCAGCGACGGCATGACCGACGAAATCACCACCAAGCTCTCCAAAATCCAGGGCATCGACGTTGCCCCGCACTCTTCCGTCTCCGCGGTGAAAGCTTCCGACCAGAACGCGGCGGACCTGGGCCGCCAATTGGGCGTCCGCTATCTCCTCGAAGGCACAGTCCGCAAATCCGGCAATCAAGTTCGCATCAATGTCCATTTGATCGATTCGACCACCGGCTTCCAGGTCTGGGCCGACGACTTCACCGGCGAGATGAAAGATGTTTTTTCGCTGCAGGAACAAACGGCGCTGAAGATCGCGCAAGCGCTCAATCTGCATCTCAGTCCCCAGGAAACGAAAGCCATCCAGCAGCGCTACACGCAAAATCCGCAAGCCTACGAGTCCTTCCTCGTCGGCCGTGCTCTCCTCGAGGTCGAAACGCCAGAGAAATTCGAAGCCGCGCGTAAGAATTTCGAACAAGCTCTCAAATTCGATCCCAACTACGCTCCCGCTCTGGCCGGTCTTTCTCACGTCGAAGGACTCTACTATCGCGATCTCGACTCAAGTCCGTCTCACCTTGCGCGTGCTGAAGAATTTGCCCGGCGCGCGATTGCCGCCGATCCCCAGCTCGGCGAGGCCCACGTTGCGCTCGCTCAGACCCTTGCGCTGCGGTTTGATTACAGCCGTGCTGTGAGCGAATTTCGTGAGGCCACGCGTTTGGAACCTGGGAACGCCTTGGCCTGGGACTTGTTGTCATGGGCTCTCGGTTACGAGCAGCCTCCCGACGCGGTCGAATCTGAAAAGGCCGCGCGGGAAGCGATTCGCCTTCAGCCTACTTCCGCGGCCGCCCAATATCATCTAGGCCGCGCCCTCCTCTTCCAGGGACGCTTTCAGGAAGCCGCCACGGCCTTTCAGCATGCCGAAGACGTAGGCAGCAGCGATTACGCCAACCTCGGAATGGCTCAGCTCGCCCTCGCTCAAGGGAACTACGATCAGGCCATCCAATACATGTCGAAGCGGGCCGTTACGAAAAAAACTACGATGGATCGGTATTGGCTGGCCGCCATCTACTCTGCGAAAGGCGATAAAGACAAGTCCTTCGCCGCCATGCAGCAAGCACTCCAGACCGGCTTCCGCGATTTCGCCGTCCTCGACTCCAGCCCCTACTTCGCCAACCTCCGCTCCGACCCGCGCTTCCAAAAGCTAGTCCAGCAATACCGCAAACAATAGCTTCCGTCGCTCGATCCAGCTTTGCCTTTCTTTGCCGTTCTTTGTCTTTTATGCAGCTCACCTCATTCAGAGGTGAGGCCGTCGCCGTAATCTTTGTGGGTCATGGCTTCAGCCATGACATAACCGACGCGCGCTTCGATCTGAAATTTCCAATTTGTTTGAGCGATTCGAGGTTCCCGAGCTTCAGCCGGCAGACGCTGACGGTTCATGTCCCCCCAACTTGGGACCTCGCCGCGCGCATCGCACAACATTCGCCTCGGCTATCCACGACGAGCGTCTTCTCTCGTCGTGGGCCTTCGCTCCTAATCCTTGTGGGTCATGGCTGAAGCCATGACGTAACCAACGCGCGCCTAAGCGCGCTGCCTCTCGCGCCGCCTCACCCGCGCGAGCTGCGGTCTGTGTGCGCTTCGATCTGAAACCTAAAATTTGAGACCGCCGCGCGCGCCTTTCCCGGCCTGTTCGACGCCTGTTTCGCTGCTGCTTTTTCCGGGGGTGTCTTGCCTAATTTCAAATTTCCAATTTCGAATTTCCAATCTGAGATTGCTTGGCGCTTTTCTCTGCGCACCCAAATCCCCACTTCCGCCCAGCCCGTCGTATCATTCTCCATCTCCCACAAACCGAGGTCCCCATGCCCCAATACATGATCATCGAACACTTCAAAAACAACGACGCCGCCCCCATCTACCGCCGATTCCGCGACCAAGGCCGCATGACCCCCGCAGGCCTCTTCTACATCTCCAGTTGGGTCGACGAATCCCTCTCCCGCTGCTATCAACTAATGGAAACCGACGATCGCTCACTCCTCGACCAATGGTTTGCAAAATGGTCCGACCTAATCGACTTCGAAGTCCACCCAGTAATCTCCTCCGCCGAAGCCGCAAAAAAAATCGCCCCGCAGCTCGAGTGAATCTAGTTTGCAAATCTGAATTAACCGAAATTGCTGATTATCCCGGAAGATCCCGCCTCCGAAGCCAAGAAGAACCCCTACGCGCTTTTGATCCCATAGTCGGAATGCGTCGTTATTGTGATCGATTTCTTCGTTGGCCTAATCGTCACATCGGCCAGGAACGAATGATCCTTATCGAATTTGAGTTCTAGCTGCTGCTCCTTGGGAACGGCTGGCTCCAGCAACTCTGTCGCAACAATTCTGCAACCCAACACGTCAAAGTCGGCCTTCAACTCTGCTGCAATTCTCACTATTACGCTGAACTGCGGGTTTCCTTTTCCCTTCTCGTACGAATTTATACTTCCCCTGACGCTCCGGACCCGATCAGCTAGTTTCTCCTGGCTCATGCCGCGGAGTTCTCGTGCTGCTTTGATCTGCTCTCCTAGTCTGGCCTTCCATGTCTTTTTTGCCATGTATAATATGTTTGACACCCATCGAGTTCGGTGTACAGTACATTGTACATCGGCCTGGCCGGAGGATTATAATGGCGCTGTCAACAGTTATGGCCGGCGAACGCACAAACTATCTCTCTGTTGCTCTTCGAGCCCGCGCCGCTATCAAGACTTTGAAGTCGCTGATGAAAGCGCGCCAGGGGCTTCTGTCTCTCCCTAACGCTGAGCTGCAAGAGGATCTCAACAGTGTGGTGCAATCATTGAAGGCCATCGAATCCTCAGGGCCTTTGCACGCGAAGCTCTCACATGAAGCAACGTATCGCCGCTTCGAGGAAATACAAACCGTTGACGAAGTCAGAAAGTCGTTCCGGGACGCACAGTTGCTTCCGCGTCTCGAAGCTCTGCTCAGCGGCGGGTGCAAACAGGACGACATGCTAACTGCCGTCCGACTGTTTTCAGCAATAGAGAGGAAGGCTCTGTATCACTACAGTGATCCGTCCTGGGCGGGCTCTGGCTTCTAAATGTGAGGTTACTTCGCGATCAGCTGCAGCGTGAGGTCGCTTCTCTCTATGCGTTTGTAGAAACCGTTTCTAGCGCATGCACGTCGCCGTCCCAAGCGGTTTCCTATTCCGAATCGTCTAGCAAGTTCTTCGACTACATTGGTCATCTGGCCGCACGCACAAAGGCCCACATCGCAGATTTTGATCGACACGCCGAAGACAACACTGAGGAATTCGTTGAAGCCCGGACTGAATTGTGGACGCTTCGCGCCGCATGGCGAGAACTACATCAGTTCATAAAGCCAAGCGCGGACGCGGATACCCTAAACCAGCCGACCGCGATGGTGGCAGCGCTGGTGAATCGGCTCCATGAGCTGAAGGGCTTCGAATCAACCGATTTCACGATCTTTCATACAGACTCGTTCGACTACGCCCAAGTTAATCCTAGCGCAACAGAAGCAGTCGCAATACTTGCCCGAATTGTGGATGCCCACCAGTTTCCTGCGGATCTGGGACTGATCGGCATACCAAATTCACAAGGAAGCGCGCTGTTTCTGAACTGTTTACTTGCCCACGAAATTGGTGAGTATGCGTATGCAAAACGTGGCATCGAGTCAAGGTTAGCAGTGGATGCGGCAGCAGCTCTTGTCGAAGGATTGATGTCCAGGATCAAAGATCAAGATCAGTCGTCCGCCCATCATAGAACTGCCTGGATGAGAAGAATTGAAAACTGGACGACTAAGGCGCTGGAGGACGTCGCCCTCCTTCGGAGTTCGAAGTCATGAGTGCAGAGACACCACTTCGCGACGATAAGAAACCCCACTTCATAGGCGGCGTCCTTTCAAGGCAGAGCATCGATGAAAGACGAAAAAGGCCAATCAGCGACCCCATGAGCCTAGTGATCACTCCTTTGCTCTTGAAGGCGGACCCATACGATTATGATTCCATAGACCTGCGGCTCGGGTCACATTTCTTGATTCCGCAAAGTCCACCAGCACCTTTTCTTGACCCAACTGAGGAAAACTCGTCAAGACAGTCTCACTTGAAGGTACATAAGCCTCTCGGTTCGTACCTAGTGATTCCGGCTCACCAAACGGTCTTGGGCGCCACCTTGGAATTCATTAAGCTGCCGCACGATGTGTCCGGTCAGATCCTCACAAAGTCTTCCGTGGCGCGGACGTTTTTGCTCATTGAGACGGCACCGTGGGTACATCCGCTTTATCGAGGGTGCCTGACATTAGAGATAGCAAATGTTTCGAACACGCCGCAGGTGCTCTATCCGGGTTTTCACATTGGTCAACTAATCTTGATAACTAACGATAAGCCAGCTGATGAGACTCAGCCGTTGAGCGGAGCTTACGTGGGGCCGATTGAACCAGAGAGCCCGCCCTTAAAGCATCCGAAGGATGTATTGAGAGAAATAGGTGTGCGTCGTTACCGTAGTCCGCATTCCGCTAACTGGGAGAGCACAGCCGGAAGCGATAAACTCGCCTCTCATACTTGATTTCGTTACGTAAATGTCGCGCTCAAAGTGAGCCGTGATGGGGGCGCTCCTCGGGGTGTTTCCTCTCGCGCTGCGGCTTTTGCCGTGCTAGATGTTCGGTTGACACTAAGAATACAGGGAACTCAATATCGCCGATCTTGACTTCGCCCGCAAGAAACCCGAACAGTCTCTTCCCACTCGATTCACCGGACACCGCCTTTGCCATCGGCGCTTTGAATTTTCCAGCCGCCATCTTTTTCATGATTGTTCGTAACTATTAAATCTCAAAATCACTAGCTCCAAAACTGTACTTTCGTACAGAATCGCATTCGCCCCGCCTCATGCTACCGTCGAACCTGGAGCAATGGCAGCAGACACGAAAATTCGAATCGGCCCCGGGGCGATCTTAGGATCACCGTCGCCTTTGCAGACTCCACCGCTGCGTGGTCTGCATCCGCTTCGCCGGATTTCTCGACGCTCATCACTTGCTTGCCCTGAGGATGGCTGTGGCCGACGAAGGGCAGCTGGGCTTCTAATCTACGGTGGCGCGATTAGAAATCGACGATCCGACCAGGATCGTCGTCCTGAGCGAACGAAGGGAATCGAAGGACCTCTCTGGCGGCCGCTTCTAATCGGCGGTTTCGCGATTAGAAATCCAGCCAACCTGCATTGTTTCAATAACTTACAGTTTTCTAATCGGCGGTAAAACGAGGCTCAAAGAGTTCAGAAAATGCAGCCCATTTCAAGCCATCGGACGCAGCGCACCTTCGGCGAACTCAAATTCGATGCGCAAAATCCAGTCGAAATGAAATTTCTCCGCTGCGAACCATTTCTCGAGGTCTTCCCGCGACGCCGCTTCAAACTCCGCCATCATCTTGCCTTCCTGCATGTTCACGAGGACGCGCTTCGCCGTCACCGCCGTCGTCGCGGCGATCCGCTTCCCCAATTCCTCCGCACCCTGCCGCGTCAGGCATGCCAGCGTGTGCTGCGAGATGTAACGAGCCATTTCGTCTCCCCGCCAAATAATTTGAAAGCGCGCGATTTGAATCAGCGATATCGAGCCGGCGCGAATCGAATCACTGTGAACCGGAAAGGCACAACTCGGGCCAGCGCAAATCGAATCTCATCGGATACACTGTGCCGGGAGAAAAAGCAAATGCCCGAACCCCGCACGGCTCATCCCTACTATCTCTACGACGCCATCCACGCGCAGCCCGCGCTCATCGAAAAAGTTCTTGCGCGACGCAGTGCGATCGAACGCGCGGCCGATGCGGTGGCGGAAAAAGATCGTATTACATTCGTTGGCATCGGCACGTCGCTCCACGCCGCGCAGATCGCAGAACTTTGGATGCGCGAATTTACCGCCGGACGCATCTGGCCGCACTTCGAGCAATCCTTCGAACTCGTGAATCATCCCATCGCGTTTGGTCCGCGCGACGCGGTCGTTATCATCACGCACACCGGAACCACTACCGCTTCAGTCGCAGCTTTGCGCGCCGCGCGCGCCGCCGGAGCTCTCACCATCGCCATCACCGGTCAGATGGGCGGCGAAATGAGCGGCGCGGAAATTCGCGGCGCAGATTTTCACATCGAAACGTGCGACCAGGAAGTTTCGTTCGCCTATACAAAAAGCTACACCACAGCGCTCGCTGCTCTGGCGCTGATGATTCTCCGCGTCGCCGAGCGCAAAAAACTTCTGGCATCCGGAATAAACTTACGCTCCGTCGACCTCATCCCCGAATTCATCCGCCAGGCGCTCACACTTGAACCGCAAATCCGCGATCTCGCCAGGAACATTGCACCGCTCTCGCGCATCGTTCTCTTCGGCGCCGGCGTCGGCTGGCCCACCGCTCGCGAAGGCGCGCTGAAAATCAAAGAGAGCTGTTACATCGCCGCCGAAGGATTCGAAACCGAAGAAGTTCTCCACGGCCCATTTTCAGAGATCGATTCGCGCGCGGCCCTGATAGGCCTTCTCACAGGAAGGCCCAGCGACGACCGCGCTCGCCAAATCCTTCGTGCCGCTGGCGAACTGAAAACGTTACGCGTCGCCATCACCACGCCATCAGCGAACCACGACATTTCCGCCGAGCACACGCTCGTCGTCCCGGAAGGAGGTCCTGAATCCGGCGAATGGCTCGCCGCCTTCACGCATCTCATCCCGCTGCAACTGCTGAATTATTTCATCGCGCTCGAACGCGGCCTCAACCCCGACACCGGTCGCCAGGACCAACCCGCGCACGCCGCTGCGAGCCGCCACTACAAATATTAAAGCCGGTCCACGCGTGCGGCGAGCTGCGCGTTTTCGCTTGTACGAACGGCCAGTTTACGAAAGCGCATCGCCGGCACTCGCGAATCGAACGGCCGCACGAGGCAAACGCTAAAATGAATGCAGATTTCAGGAGGCCCGCAATGACGCGACGACTCGCTCACATCGCTATTGCAGCTACGCTCACACTCTCATCGTTCGCTCTCGCCACCGCCGCGCAGCAAAAAGCGGCCGTTCCCATCGGAACGCTTGAAGGCATTGTGGTCGACGCGCACGATAAACCCGTCACCAATGCCAGCGTCACGATTCAAACGTCCGACGGCCTGCATCCGCACGCAACTCGCACCGACGCAGAGGGACACTTTCAGTTCGCGCGCTGGGAAACCGGACAGTATGACTTGCGCGCCTACTCAGACGGCGTGTTCTCCGAGTGGCAGAGACGCATCATGATCCACTCGAAGAAGCCCACAAAAATTACGCTGCGACTTCCGGACGCGAAATAAGTTTGACGCTGAGATTCTTTTCGGCGTCGTGAGATTCCCTCAGCATGACAGAACGCTTTGAAGCGCCAGGTTTATTCGTGGCGCAGCGCTGTCATCGGATCGACGCCCACCGCGCGACGCGCCGGTATGTAGCAGGCGGAAACAACCACGGCCGTCATCATGAGCGATACAGCAACAAACGTTAGCGGATCGCCCGCCCCGACTCCGTAGAGCAGATGCGAGAAGCTTGAAAGCAGGCGCGCGAGAATCAGTGCGGCTACTGCGCCGATGGCGAGACCGGCGACCGCCAGCCGAAGTCCCTGTGCAATCACCATCCGAAAAACGGTGCGCTTTTCAGCGCCCAGCGTGATGCGAATTCCAATCTCGTGCGTACGCTGTGTCACTGAATAAGAAATCACGCCGTAGATTCCAACGGACGCCTAGCGTGAGAATCGCGATCGCCGCGAAGCCGGGGTTCTTGCGCAACATGCGCAGTGCGTAGCGCAGGTCTGCAAGAAGCGTGTCGAGCCAGAAGCCGCTGCGCTGCTCGCGGCAGTCTTCCTTCACGCCTTCTACCGCGCCAAATATAAGCGTCGCTTGCCGCCGCGCTTCATCCGCCGGAATTCCCGCGGCTACATTCGCCGCCACTTGTTTCTCGAAGTGATCGCGCAGCTCTTCGCTGAGCTCCCGCTCCCATTTGCCGCGTCTAGACCAGCGTCGCCAAAAGGTCATACATGCTCCGCGCGAGGATGAGTCCCGCCGAGGTTTGCCGCGTCGCACTTTCGTGCCGTTTATTCGTAGCGCAGCGCGGTCATCGGATCGACGCGCATGGCGCGCCGCGCCGGTATGTAACAAGCGGCCAGCGCAACGGCTACGAGCAGCGCTGCGATACCGGCAAACGTCAACGGATCCGCGGGGCTCACTTCGAACAGGAGGCTGCGCATCAATCGCGTCAGTGCCAGTGCCGCTGCGCTGCCAATCACGATTCCCGCCAGCGCCAGCTTCGCGCCTTGTCCCATCACAAGCCGCAGCACCTGATCCGGCTGAGCACCGAGCGACATTCGAATCCCGATTTCGTGTGTGCGCTGAATCACCGAATAGGAAATTACGCCGTAGATGCCGACAGCAGCGAGGATCAGAGCAAGCGCGCCGAACAAACCAAGCAGCAGGGTCTGAAATCGCGGTTGCGCCACCGACGCGCCCACAATTTCGGGCATCGCCGCGATATCGGTTACCGGCAAATCCTTGTCGATGGCTCGCGTGTCGCGCCGGATCGCTTCGGCTACGGCGGCGACGCTCAAATTGCTGCGGACAACCAAGACCGCGCCCCAAAAAGGCCCTTGCGCGTAAGGCACGTACATCATCGCCGCCGGAGCCTGGCTGAGCGCGACGTCGCGAACATCGCCCACGATGCCGACGATTTCGCGAGGCGCGCCCCCATCGGGAGGAAAGCCGAAAATAATTCGCTTGCCGACGGGATTTTGATTCGAAAAATATTCGCGCGCCATCGCTTCGCTGATGATTGCGACGCGAGGCGTGGTCGCAATATCCTCCGAGCTAAAGGAGCGGCCCTGGAGCAACGGAATCCCCATCACTCGAAAATATTCCGGACTCGTGGCGACGTAATTCGCCGTGCGTGCCTTTGACGAAGGAGGCGCCGCAGCGCCTTCGATTTCAAATCCCAGGTTAATGAAGCCATTCGCCAGCGGCAGGGGAATTGCGACCGCGGAATCGCGCATGCCGGGCTCTGCCTGGACACGCACGAGCAAATCGTTCGCGAATGCATTCCATTGCTGCGGCGTGGAATATTCGAATTGCGGCAATTGCACTTCGGCCTTCGTCAGGTGCTCAGACCTGAATCCGGGGCTCACCGAAGTGAGGGTGATGAAGCTGCGAATCAGCAAGCCGGCGCCTACGAGCAACACCATCGCGACCGCGATTTCTGCCGCTGCCAGTACAGTTCTCGCGTTTTGCCGGCTGCCGCCTACCCCGGCGCGGCCTGCGCCTTCACGAAGAGTTTTCTGCAGATCGGAACCGGCGGCAAAAAGCGCCGGCGCAAGACCGAAAACGAAACTCGCGGCGACAGAAAGCAGGAGCGCAAACGCGAGTACGTGCGCGTCGACGCGAATCGCGCGAACATCGGCCACATCAGCAGGCAGAAGTGAGCTCAAGCTATGCACGCCCCAGTAAGCGAGCAACGTGCCGGCGATGCCTCCAAGCAAACCGAGCGCTGCGCTTTCAGTGAGTAATTGGCGGACGATTCGGCCGCGTCCGGCACCGAGGGCGATGCGAACCGACATTTCTTTCGCGCGAGACGAAGCGCGAGCGAGCAGCAAATTCGCAATATTCGCGCAGGCAATCAGCAGTACAAGTCCGACGGCGCCGAGCAACATGAGAAGCGCGGGTTTCACGTCGCCGACAAGCTCCGACTGCAGCGGCGAAACGCGCACGGTCCAGCCGTCGTTATCGGCCGGATATTCCTTCGCGAGCCGTGCGCTGATGGCCTCCATTTCCGCCTGTGCCTGTCCGATTCCGACGCCTGGCTTCAGCCGCGCAATCACGCGAAGCCAATGACCGCCTCGCCGCGCCATCCAACTGCCGAACAATGGATCGTCGACTACGGGCACCCAAATATCCTGATTTCTCCGAAGCGCTGGCGATCGGAAACCTGCGGGCATGATGCCGACGACGGTGAATGACTTCTTGTCCAAGCTGACGGCGCTGCCGATGATGTTCGGGTCTGCTCCGAAGCGGCTGCGCCACAGGCTTTCGCTGAGTATCACTACGGGCGCCGCGCCTTGCTTGCCGTCGTCCGGGACGAACGTGCGGCCCGCGAGCGGCGTTGCTTTCAGCACAGCAAAAATTCCCGGCGTGACGACTGAGGTATTGGCGACGAAAGGTTCGCCTCGCCCCGTCACCGTGAGATCGTGGGCCTGATCTCCGGCCAGCTCGCTGAAGACGCTATTCTGCGCGCGCCAATCTTCGAAGTTTGCATAGGAGGCGCCCGTCTTCGCGACTTCTTCTTGCGGTTTTGAGGCAAATACAATCACCAGTTGGCTCGGATTCGGGTACGGAAGCGGCTTGAGAAGCACCGCGTATACCACGCTGAAAATTGCAGTGTTCGCGCCGATGCCGAGCGCGAGCGTGAGAATCGCAATTGCCGCAAAACCGGGATTCTTGCGCATCACGCGCAGCGAATACCGCGCGTCCGCAATGAATGTTTCGAGCCAGAATCCGCGCCGTTGCTCGCGGCAATCTTCTTTTACGCCTTCCACCGCCCCGAATTGCAGCGCCGCTTGGCGTCGCGCTTCATCGGACGCCATTCCCGTAGCAATATTGGCGGCGGTTTGCTGCTCGATGTGGAAACGCAGCTCGTCGTTCGCGTCCTGCTCCCACTTCGTGCGCGAAAACCAGCTCATTTATACGGACCTCGGTACGGACCTCAGTGCGGGCCTCACTCGATCATCATTCATAGCGCAGCGCAATATTCGGATCCACGCTCATCGCTCGCCGGGCGGGGATGTAGCAAGCGGCGAGCGCGACGCACATTAGGGCGATCGAGACCGTCGCAAACGTGAGCGGATCGGTGGCTCGCACTTGATATAGGAAACTTTCCATTGTACGAGTCACCATCCACGACGCCAGAAGACCAATCGCAATTCCCAGCGCGGCCAGTTGCGCCCCCAAGCCGAGGACCATTCGCAGCACAGTACCGCGACTTGCGCCGAGGGCCATGCGGATGCCGATTTCCTGCGTGCGCTGCTGCACGGAGTAGGAAATCACGCCGTACATGCCGATCATCGCCAGCACGAGCGCGAGACCTCCGAAGGATCCCACCAGGAACAATGAGAATCGCGGCTGCGCCATGGAATCATTCACCAAAGCTGCGAGCGTCGCCACGTTCGCCACGGGTAAGTCCGCATCGACTGAGCGCAGCGCCTCGCGCACGCTGGCCGTCAAAGCGGCAGGATCGGCTTTAGTGCGCAGCGCCGCCTGCATCGTCTGCATCGACGGCCAGATTTTGATTTCGTTTTGAGTGTAGGGGACATACATCTCGGGAACTGGATCGTCGCGCAGCGAATTGTGCTTGATATTCGCCACGATTCCGACGACCGTTCGCGTGGCCCAGCGCGTGTCCTCGACGCCCACTTGCCGTCCGATGGGATCTTGTCCGGGCCAATATTTTTGGGCCATGGCGCTGTTGATGATGGTGACGAGCATCGAGCCTGCCGTATCTGTTTCCAGAAAATCGCGGCCACGCAGCAGGGGCGTTCCGATTGCTGAAAAATAGCCGGGCGAAGCAAATGAGTAGTTCGCGTAAGGATGGTCTTTATCGTTCGCTCGAGGATGATCGGGAACCCGGATCACCGTGCTATCCGTCGAGCCTCCCATAGGAACTTCCGAGACAAGTCCTGCGGCCTGCACGCCAGGCAGCGATTGCAAAGCTCGGAGCGCTCTCAGGTAGAGCTCCGCCATTCGATCGGTGTCCTTGTATTTTGCATTCGGCAGCGACAGCTGAAATGTGAGAACGCGCGTGGGATTGAAGCCCGCATCTGCTTCGAGCATGCGATTGAACGTACGAACCAAAAGAACGGCTGAGATCACCAGAACCAAAGCGAGCGCCACCTCGGAAACCAGCAATGCATTACGAAGTTTCGAGTGCGCGGCGCCGCCTCCCGACCGTTGTCCGCTTTCTTTCAACGATTCGACCAGATTTTCCCGCGAGCTGGCGAGCTCTGGCGCAAGCCCAAAAAGAATTCCTGCCACCAGCGTAATCGCAATTGCGAAGAAGAAAACTCGCGGCTCGAGGCTGACGTCGCGAAGACGTGGAACATTCGTGGGGCCAAGAATCTTCAACACATATAGAGATATTTCGGCGAGAACGATTCCCGCCACGCCGCCGATCGCCGCCAGCAAAAGACTTTCCGTCAGAAGCTGGCGTATCAAGCGGCGGCGTCCGGCTCCCAGTGCGCTACGCAGCGTGAATTCGCGCTTGCGTCCGAGCGAACGCGTCAGCAGCAGGCTCGCAACATTGGACGATGCAATCAGCAGGACGACGCCGACCGCTGCAAGGATAAGCAATAGCGGACGCCGCGTGTCTCCTACCACCTGCCGCGCGAGCGGGACGACATTCGGGTTGTACCACGCGCCCGTCCCGGGAAAATCTTTCTCCATGCGATCGCCGTAGATTCGCAATTCTGCCGCTGCTTGTTCACGCGTGACGCCAGGATTCAGGTGCCCGATTACGGCGAGATCCTGCGGTCCGCGCGGAGCAGCGGGAATATCCAACGGAACCCACAGCTGAATCCGCGGCGGAAAGCTGAGCACTGCCGGCATTTCTTCTGCGCGAGGAAACGCAAAACCACGAGGCATCACTCCTACGACGGTGTAACTTGCGCCGCCGAGCGTAATGGCGCGTCCCAAAATTCCCGGATCGGCTCCGAATCTATCGCGCCAGAGTTGATCGCTCAGAATCACTTCGAATTCGCGGCCCGGTTGATCTTCTTCCGGAGTGAACGCACGTCCCAGCGCGGGAACCACGCCCAGCGCCGAGAAAAATCCGGCTGAAGCGCGAAGTCCATCCAGGCGGACAGGCTCACCCGAGCCGGCGAAGTTGAAAAAATCGCTCTTGAACGCGCCTAGGGATTGGAAAGCTCTCGAACCCTGCGAAAAGTGGAGAAAATCCCGCTTGCCCCAGGGAAATCGATCGGCGTCGAACTGCGCCGACGAAATCGGCGCCTTCCACCAGAGCATCACGATTTTGTCCGGATTCGGATAGGGAAGGGGCTTCAACAGGATCGAGTTGACCACGCTGAAGACCGAGGTGGTTGCGCCGATCCCAAGCGCGAGCGTCAGCACGGTGACGGCTGTGAACCGGGGATTCTTGCGCAACATGCGAAGGGCAAAGCGCGCATCCGCCCGGAGCGCATCGAGCCAGAATCCGCTGCGCTGTTCGCGGCAATCTTCCTTCACACCTTCCACCGCGCCGAATCGCAAGGCCGCTTGCCGCCGAGCCTCGTCCGGCGTCAAACCGTCGGCGAGATTCGCTGCCACTTGTTTTTCGAGGTGATCACGCATCTCTTCGCTGAGCTCTCGCTCCCAATCGCCGCGCCGGAACCATCGCTCCCAAAAACTCATAGGCCGCGCTCCACCACTTTTAGGCCGAACTTCCAGCTCGTCTCGAGTCCCGCGCGTCTCAATCCGCGCCGTTACACCCGCTGCAAAATCAGCGCCACCGCCGACGACAGCCGCTCCCAGTCCGCCAGTTCCTGTTCGAGTTGTGCTCGCCCTTTTTTCGTCAGCGAATAGAATTTCGCGCGGCGATTATTGTCGGATGCGCCCCACTCTGCTCGAATCAATCCTTTGCGCTCCAGCCGGTAGAGCGCCGGATAGAGGGACCCCTGCTGGATTTGCAACATCTCGCGCGACACCTGCTGGATCCGTTGCGCGATCCCCCAGCCGTGCATGGGCTCGAGCGCAAGCGTCTTTAGAATCAGAAGGTCGAGCGTGCCTTGCAGCACTTCCGTGGATGCGGTCATTCGAGCTCTCTCCTAGATAAACTAGAGGGAGTATGCCACGTCTCCTGTAGAATAACAAAGGGAGACCTTGCTTATGACGAGACCGACGAGAAAAGGTGAGCATCTGGCAGGCACGGGGCCCGTTCTTCCGAAGCAGTGAAAACCGGTACTACAACCCGGGTACTCGAAATTTATCCCTGCTGTGCCATTGCTGGCTACCGGTTCGGCCGCAACAATCATCTCGCGGGTTGGGGACTGCGCTGCGGGGACGACGGTTCCAAATGGAGCCGGGGCACGTCACCCAGCCCGCCCAAGCCTTGCCTGCTGGCACACCCTGACCCCGCCAGCAGGCCGGGCTTCCTGATTTGCCCACCGATTGCATCGTTTGGAACTCGCCCGCGTCGTAATATTGGGGCGCATTCGTTCGCTCGCTAACGTGCCTGTAGTCTTGCGGCCGACGAACGTGGCAGCAGGAATTGAGCGCCTTGGGCCGACACTTGGAAGAAAAACACGACACCCGGAAATTAAGAATTCTCGGACACCGCGCTCGAAAATTCTTCATCACCGCGCTGATCTTATGTCTGCTCGCGTCCAGCGCAGTTAATGCCGAAGATCTGAAACCGAAGACGATCGACGCATTTAATCGCTACGTGCAGCTCACAGAAGCTCAGATTGATTCTGAACTCGCCCGCCGCCAGCCGTTTCTGTGGGTCGAAGGCCTTCCCGAGAATCGCCGAGCAGCTGCTGACCGGGATCTGCGCGATGGAAAGGTCGTGATCGAACGCCTCGAAACGTTAGACGGCGGCAAAAAGATCGGCGTGCCCGGCGGCCTCATCCACCACTGGATCGGAGCGATTTTCATACCCGGCGCCACTCTCGCTCAAACCATTGCGTTCGAGCAGGACTACGACAACCAGCAGCAACATTTCCGGCCCGACGTGATGCGTTCAAAGATCCTGCAGCGCAACGGCAACGATTTCGTCATCGACCTTCGCTTCTACAAGAAGAAAATCATCACCACGGTGATTGACACTACGCACGAAGTCCACTATCAGCCCGTGGATGCCACGCACCAGTGGAGTCGCTCGCACACCACTCGCATTCAGGAAGTGGAAGATGCAGGAAAGCCGGATGAAAAACTCGAGCCTGAAGGACACGACCGCGGATTCCTCTGGCGGATGAACACTTACTGGCGATTCGAGGAAAAAGACGGCGGGACTTACGTCGAGTGCCAGGCGATCTCGCTGACGCGCGATATTCCGACGGGACTCGGGTGGATGATCGGGCCCTACGTCAATAGCGTGCCTCGTGAGTCGCTCACGTTCACGCTCGATCGGACGCGATCTGCCGTGCTACAGCGAATCGATTCAACCAACACGCACTAAAATTTCGCAGCGGAACTTTAAAGACTAAAACGTCGTGGAGGCCAGGAATGCGTCGGCCAATCCGTTTGTATCGCGCGCCACGAGATTGCTCGCGAACGAAAGGAAACTCACGGTGTGCGCGTCACCGCTGATTGAAGGCGCCAGGCTGCTGCCGTTCAAGGATGGCGCCAGCGTGCCGGCGGGCTGGCTAGCGACGGCTGTAGCGGTGGTGCAACTGGTGGTGATATTGAGGCACGTGTTTCTCACAAACACGTTCTCAATCCCGTTCGCCGTGTTTGCCCCCAGGTTCGACGCAGCAGAAGCAAAAGCAACAAACTGCCCGGTCGTGTCGAACGATGGCCGCTCGGCGAGTGCATTCGCCGCCGTGCTCCCGTCGCGCGTCGAAACGAGAATCGTCGAAGGGACACAATTGGCTACGGTCGCATTCAAGCAGGAATCGCGCACGTAGATTTCCTGCACTCCGCCCGAGTTAAAGCCGAGATTCATTCCCGCCGACGTAAAAGCAATGAACCGCCCGTTGTTCGAGATCGCGGTTTGCGTGCTCGCGCCGTTCGCGAGAGCCTGTCCATCTGGCGTGGACACGAGATCCGTTTGTCCTGTGCACGTAGTGACCTGTGTGGCGCACGTGCGTACGAAAGCCTCCGCAAAGCCGTTCGGGTTCTTTGCGCCCAGATTGTTTGCGGTGGAGACGAAGGCCACGAAGAGACCCCCCGATGCAATCGATGGCGCCGAACTTGGCCCGTTTGCCGGCGTCATTCCGTCCGGCGTCGAAACAAGAAAAGTTGTCGGCGAACAAGTAGTGCTCGGGACGCCGCTGCACGTATCGCGCACGAAGATCTGCGGGGTTACGCCATCAAACGTCGCGTTGGAGACGAGATTCGTCGCAAGCGATACGAAAGCGACAAACCGCGAATCGGGGCTGATGACAGGATTAAAACTGTCTCCGTTACCGGCGCTCACCCCGTCGGCGCTCATGGAAACGAGTTGCGTTCCCACTGTTGATGAGGATGCCGCAGCAACCTGCCGCCAGAAGACCTGACGAGTCTTGCCGTCAAGCGGCGCCGACGTCACCAGATTCGAAGCAGTTGAAGTGAATGCAACGGTCCCACCTCCTGAATCGATCGTCGGCTCGAAGCTCGCTCCATTCGCCGCATTGCCGTTCGGATCGACGCTAATCAGTGTGGTCGATGGGGTACATGAGGCGACCGTCACACAGGTATTGCGGACAAACACGTCGCTCGATGCATTCGTATCATTTTTGACCAAATTGTTTGAGATCGAGGCGAACGCGACCATCTCCCCGTTCGTATCCGTTGAAGGGCCTGACGTCATGACGTTAGGTGTTCCTGTTGCGCACGTGGCGGTCGTGCCGCAGATTCCGTTCGCCGCCTGGGAACCGTCGGGCGCCAAGTCCAATATGATCGGTAACCCCACCGTAGCCGTGGGATTCACCGCGAACACAACGATATTCGAGGTTCCACCACCCGGTGCGGCGTTAAAGACCTGCACTTGATCCACTCCGCCTGCGGCGATGTCTGCAGGCGCGAGCTGTATCGTCAGCGACGTGGCGCTCGCAAACGTCGTCGCTCGCGGGCCTCCATTGATCTCGACTACGGAGGTTGCATTGAAACCGGTGCCGGTCAAAGTCAGGTCCGGCGCTGTTGTAGCGCCGGCCTGCACGCTTGTCGGAGTTAGCAGAGTGATTGTCGGGAATGGGTTCACAACCAAGTATGGAAAAATGTTGGATGTTCCGCCGTTCGGTGCCGCGGGCGGCGGTGCCGCAGGATTAGTCACCGTTATTGATAAGCTGCCAGCCGTCGCCAGATCGGCCGTCGTCAGGTTGACCTCCAGATTTGTGCTGCTGATAAAGCCCGTGGAACGGTTCGTGTTGTTCACGCTCACCTGCGATTGTGGAGCGAAATTAGTGCCGGTAAGAAGCAGCGTCGCGCCTGCCGATCCAGCGAGAACCGTCGCCGGCGAGGCGGAGATGATTGTGGGAACATTGCTGGGCGCCGGTGTAATCGTGAAAGTAAGAGTGGCTGTTGTTCCTCCGCCGGGAGAAGTGGTAAAGACAGTCACAGCAGCGGTGCCCGGACTTGCAATCAGGCTGGCTGGAACCTGGGTGGTCATCATGCTGATGCTCAGGAAATTCGTCACCAGCGCGTTTCCGTTCCATTCCACCACCGAGCCTGGAGAGAAACTGCTGCCGGTCACCGTCAGGGTAAACGCGGTACCGCCCGCCTGCGTCGTCGTCGGAGACATCGCCTTGAGCACGGGTGCCGGAAAATTGATTTGCTGTTGGCAGGCGGGGAGTAGAACGATGGCAAATATGAGAGCCCAGAAATTAAAACCCAGTTTTCGCCGCAAATCCTTCATCCTTGAGTCACTCAGCCTCGTCTATAGTGGTAAGCGCAATCGTAGAGACTACTAAAGATGTCTGCTGCGGGCAATCGGGATGCTTGGGAGTCTTAGTTCCCCGAGAAGACAAATCCGCCGATGATCTGTTCTACACTGCGCTCTGTTTGGCCTTTCAGCTTGTAACCGGTTTTTAACATGGATTTTTGGCGCTCGCGTGTTTTAATCTCCTCCGTGGAAGTCGGCTCCCACGGCGCAACTTCTGCCTCTGACCATGCCCCGTCTCGGCGTCCAATTCGCCCTGCGACTCCTGTGCCTGTTCTCGCTCGCCAGCGCTGCGTCCGTCTTCGCACGAGCGCAGGCTCCGGCCACGGATAAACCGGCGGGAAAATCCTCGTCGTCGGCAGACCAAAATCCTGAGCCTCAGTCTCCAGCATCTTCTCCCGACAATTCCGACGCCGACGCCCTCACTGTCTTCCCCCATTCAGACACTGCCCGCTATTGGATCTCCGGCCAAGCAAACATCATCTTGCAATGGCATCCCGCGTTTCGTGCGAAATACACCGGACCGAACAGCCTGACTCCTGATGCTCAGAGCGCCACCACGCACGTTCTGACGCTTTACACCGGATACGAGCTCACGCATACGACAGAAGTGTTCGCCGACGTGGAGTACGCCACGGGCGGCGGCATCGGGCGCGCGTTCGGCCTCGCCGGCTACACCAACCTGGATTCTGTGCGGACAGTATCAGGTTCCGCCCTCTCCTCCGCGCCGTACCTTGCGCGGCTCATGTTGCGGCAGATCATCCCGCTCACCGAGGAGCGTGTTGAAGCGGACCGCGACCCGTTGCATCTCGCCCCTTCGCTTCCCGCGCGCCGGATCGAGTTCCGCATCGGAAAATTCGACGTCGTCGATTTCTTCGACGTGAATTCTTTCGGCTCGGACAGCCGCCTGCAATTCATGAATTGGACCGTGGACCAGAACGGGACCTACGACTACTCCGCGAACACCCGCGGCTACACCGACGGCGCCATGCTCGAATACGACGACCATTGGTTTACCGCGCGCTTTGCGGAAACGCTGATGCCGAAAGTCGCCAACGGGATCAATCTTGACGCCGATGTGGCGCGCGCCCGTGCGGAAAATCTGGAGTTTGAGGCGCGCGGAAATCGTTTCCTCCGTCGCGCGGGAGCTGTGCGCCTTCTCAGCTACTTGAACCACGCCAACATGGGAAATTACGAACAAGCCATCGAAGAATATCTTGCAAGCAACAAGACTTCGCCGCCCAACATCATCGCCACCCGCCGCCAGGGACGCCACAGATACGGATTCGGGTTAAATTTCGAGCAGGAAATCATTCCACAAGTGGCCGTATTCGGGCGCCTCGGATGGAGCGACGGCCGCAACGAATCCTTCGCCTACACCGAGGACGATCGCACCGTCGAGATTGGCGGTTTCGCGAAAGGCAGCTGGTGGCGCCGCCACAACGACCGCACCGGCGTAGCGTTTGTCGCCAACGGCATCGTCAAAGCCCATCAGGAATATCTCGCGCTCGGCGGCCTCGGCTTCCTCCTCGGCGACGGCCGCCTCACCTACGGTCCCGAAAAAATCGTTGAAGCTTTCTACACCGCGCATCTGTGGCGCGGTTTCTTCGTGTCTTTCGACGTGCAACACATCAATAATCCGGGCTACAACAAAGATCGCGGCCCCGTGCTGGTTCCTGGCGTCCGCGCCCACATCGACTTCTGACAGCCGCGCCATCCACCACGCGCGGTAACCATGACGAGCGCCCTCTGTCGTCGTGGGTCTTTACACGCAATCCGCACGCAGTCGCGTTCTCGCAGATGAATTCACCGCGCGCCGTTTTTCTTCTGGCATCTCCGGCCCCTCACAGTTTAAGCTCCGCCCCTGCGGCATTGGGACAGTCACGCATTCGCGGCGGGCCGCCGGAGGAATCGAATGACACGTCTGAGTTTTTTTGCTTTTCTTGTGTTCGTGTGTGCCTTTGCGCTTCCCGCCCGCGCGCAAGATAAGCCTCAACCGCAAACCGCGCCCTCATCTCAATCCACCGAGCCCCCGGCCGCAAAGCCCGCCGATGTCGCTTCGCCGGACGCGATCCTCGCCGCCACCTATGACGTAATCTCCGGCCCCGCCGGCCCGCGCGATTGGGACCGTTTCAATTCTCTTTTCGCTCCCGGCGCGCGCCTCATTCCAATCGGACCCAGAAAAGACAAGCCCGGCATCGGCATCTTCGTCATGACGCCCAAGGACTACTCGGACCGCGCTGGCGCCTACTTCGATAAGAACGGTTTCGTCGAGCGTGAAGCTTCCCGCAAATCCGAGCGCTACGGCAACATCATGCAAGTCTTCAGCACCTACGAATCGCGTCACGACGCCAAGGACGAAAAGCCCTTCGCACGCGGCATTAATAGTTTTCAGCTCTACTACGACGGCACGCGCTGGTGGGTCGTCACGATCATGTGGCAGGAAAAAACGTCCGAAAACCCGCTGCCAAAAGAATTCCTGACGCCAATCAAATAAGAAGAGCTGCCGATGGATTTGCCGTGATGTCGACCTCAAGATTGCCTTGCGGTCAATGCGCCGATACGTGAAGAATGGTGCCGCCAAATTACGGAGGCATTCCGATGTACCAGCCAGATCTGCTGAAAGGCCGCACGATCTTTATCACCGGCGGCGGCACCGGCCTAGGCCGGTCCATGGCGCTCCGCTTCGCCGAACTCGGCGCCAATATTTTTCTCACCGGCCGGCGCGAAGAGCCTCTAAAGCAAACCACAAATGACATTCGCGCCAAAGGCGCCGCTGCGGCTTACGCCATCGCCGACGTTCGCGATTACGCCGCCGTCGAAAACGTAGTCGCCGTAGCTGAAGAAAAATTTGGCTCCGTCGATACGCTCGTCAACAACGCCGCCGGCAATTTCATCGCCCGAAGCGAAAAACTTTCGCCGAACGCGTTCAACGCCGTAATTGGAATCGTCCTCACCGGCACATTTCACTGCACGCTCGTGCTCGGCCGCAAATGGATCGCTGCCAAGAAACCCGGCAACGTCCTGAACATCGTCACCACATATGCCGCCACAAGTTCCGGCTCCGGCTATGTGATGCCATCCGCCTGCGCCAAAGCGGGCGTCCTCGCCATGACTCGCTCTCTCGCCGTCGAATGGGCTAAGCATCACATTCGGCTCAACGCCATCGCCCCCGGCCCGTTTCCCACCGAAGGTGCTTTCTCGCGCCTCCTGCCCTCGAAGGAAATCGAAGAGCGCGCCAAGGATCGCCACCCGATGAAGCGCTTTGGCCGCCACGAAGAGCTGGCCGACCTCGCTGTCTATCTGCTCAGCAACCAAGCCGATTACGTAAACGGCGAATGTGTCGTAATCGACGGCGGCCTCTGGCTCCGCGGTGCCGGCGAATTCAACGACTTCGTCGACCTCTCGGACGCCGCGTGGGAGATGCTCGAATCCGCACGCAAGAAATAGCCGGGGGCCTGCATAACTAGCTGTAATTTCTTTTAGTTGGATTATTATCCTACGAACATCTCTTACATGACTATCGATTCTCATCGATGCTTATTTCGTACTACAATTAAGGTTGGAGCGCGTTCGGCCGATCGATCACATACGGAGGAGGTGCCGAGATGGAAGCACCAAAGAAAAGCGATGCGACAGTAACGGTATCACCCAAGTTCCAGATCGTGATTCCCAAGGCAGTGCGCGAGAAGTTGAACATTCGAGTGGGGCAAGAACTCTTGGTCTACGCGTTTGGCGGTGTCTTGCGCATCGAAATCCCAAAACCGATAACGGAGCTTCGCGGCATTGCCAGAGAGATCCGATGGGAGAGATCTGACCGTGACCGCAACGACCGATTCTAAACTTTCTCTTGTGGATTCCTCGGGATGGTTCGAATACATCGGCGACGGGCCGAAAGCTGACGACTTCGGAAAATATTTGAACGACTACTCTCTTCTAGTCGTTCCAGCAATCGTGTTTTATGAAGTGCACAAGAAACTTCTGTTGACGAACAATGACGCCGCACTTCGGCGATTCGTTTCTCACGCGGTTCGTGCGATACAGGTGCCCTTGGACGCCGAACTCGCGGCCGAAGCCGCGAAAGCAAGCGCCGTGTACCGACTCGCGATGGCCGACGCCGTGATTTACGCTGCGGCCCAAACTCGTGGCGCGCAACTTATCACTGGTGATCCTGACTTCCGCGGACTTCCTGGCGTCGTCATTCTGTGACCCCATCTCGTGCGGAACCACGCCGTTACTATTCATTGAACTCAGCTCGCGCAGCCCATCCGCTGCAAAATACTCCGAGCTAAAATAGCAGGCGTGAAGGTCACTTATTCGCTCTCGTTCGAGGACTATCAGCTCCTTCAGCCGCCGTTTCAACTCAAGGCCGGCAAGAATCCAGGATTTCGGATCATGATGGGTTTCTGCATGTTTTTCGCCGCGTTCGGCCTTTTCGTTGCAGCACAGGGCTTGGGCCTAGTAAATGGATTTCCCGGAGTGGAGAGTGGCGAATTTTCTGCCGGGGCACTCGTCGTCGGACTAAGCGTCGCCGGAGCGCTCGCTGCCTACTTCCTGGAAAAGAGAGGCGTTCGTCGAGCGCGAGAGAAGTACGGCGCCAACATTCGCGCCGGCTATGCTCGCATCCACTGCCCCGTTCAGCGGACATTTGAAGCGGACGCCGATGGCTTCATCGCCTCCTGCCGGTGCGGCTCCGTCCGCCGCCCATGGTCGGAGCTCACGCGATACTCCGAGAACGATCGGTTTTTTCTACTCGGCACGAAACAGGACACGCAAATCGTTCCCAAATCCGCCTTCGATTCACCTGGCAGCGTTACAGAACTTCGCCAGGTCGTCCTCGAGAAAATCAGCATTGACCGCCCATTCGCCACGCCTCCCATCGAATTCGCTTACACCAAGCAGGACTTCCGCCGCGGGCAAGCCCTCCATATTCGAAAAGGCGGTGGCTGGCGCATCTGGCTGCGAGTGTCCGTTCTGCTGGCGCTCTGCGTTCTCGGTCTCGTTAGCATCTGGAACGCCGGAAACTCCAATCAGGAAGCGGCAGTCTGGAGCGGGTTAACCGGTGCTCTGCTGGCGATTGCTATTCTGTTGCGCGCCGTCCGGAGGAAAAAGAAACACTACTTGGGTCCTCTGCGTATGCACTTCGGCGAAGAAGGCATGCATCTTCAGGATCCTAATTCGCAGGGGCGCGCCCGCTGGGATCAGTTCCTCGGCTATCTGGAAGACCGCAATATTTTTCTCCTTTATCACAATCCCAAGCTCTACCGAATCATTCCGAAGCGCATCCTGGGCCGGCGCGAACAGGAATTCTGCACGCTCGTCGAAACCAAGCTCCCCCGCTTCAATTACCGCAAGCCCTTTCCCATACCCAACGTCGCAGTTCCCCCCGCATAGCGTCGCCGGTCAACCAAATTTCTATGAATGCCGCTTCGTTCGGTTTTGCATTTCAGAAATTCTTCTCCCGATTGTCGGCGGGTCGACTGTCAAAATATTTTCCATCATTCGCGAGAATTTTTTGCGAACGCTTCGTGATTCCACGTGTTCAACCCATCGAGCGAGTCGCAAGACGCAGTCGCATCTGTCCAAGCTATTGCAACCCAAGACTTTCGGCTCGCGTCTCAACGCGTGGGATACGATTTGCTATCGATGGTGCTGTCGTAATACGATGGTGCTATCGACTGCCAGTTGGAGGTTTTTACTCATGGAGAGAGCCCGCGTACGCGTTTCTCCCAAATTCCAGATCGTCATCCCCAAATCAATCCGCGAGGAGTTACATATTGAGCCCGGCCAGGATCTCGTTATGTACTCGCTCGAAGGCACCATCCGGATTCTTCCGCGCCGCTCCATCAAAGAACTGCGCGGCTCCGCCAAAGGCGTGAGATGGAAAGAGGACTATCGTGACCACTCGGACCACTTCTGAGCTGTACCTCGTCGATTCCTCAGGCTGGCTCGAATATCTCACCGAGGACTCAAAAGCTCCCGCGTTCGCCCACTATCTTGAAAATGAGGCCGCCGTCATCGTCCCTTCGCTCGTCATCTACGAGGTCTACCGCCAGCTTGCCCGTCACCGTGGCAAGCCTCTCGCCGATCGTTTTCTTTCGCAGGCGCTCCACTGCCGCGTGGTCCCCCTAGACGAAATGACCGCTCTCGCCGCCGCCGACGCCAGCCTCAATCACCGCCTGGCCATGACCGACGCCCTCCTCTACGCCACCGCCCGCGCCCACCACGCCCAGTTCGTCACCGCCAACACAAAACTCCGCGGCCTCCCCGCCGTCATCATCCCCTAGCTCGAAGTCGCCGCATTTCTACACAGAGGCAATCGAGGGGACATTTCTAAAGCGCTTCGACACACGCCTCTTTTACACTTGTAAAGTAGTTACCAGTGCGTTATCATCGATCGTGCGTATTAGGCAAAACTCGCGCCGAGCGAAGCGGTTACAGCCAGCCATTGGCCGTCAACCTTCCACCCCATGCCTTACTCACGCGCTTCCCCGAATTCTAGCGGCCGGAACATGTCGTGAAAATGCCGCTCAGTTCGCCACATCCACGATCTCTTCTTCCAGCATCCAGCATCTAGACTCGATCCTCCAGAACCTAATCGCAAATCCGGAATTAGAATTCCATGTAACTCCCATAAGAATCAGCGATCTAAAATTTTCTAATCGCAAATTTTTCGCGGTTTTTAGTTACGCTCTGCCACGCGAACCCAGCTTCCGATTAATCGCTTCGGTCTTCTTTTCTAATCTCCAAACTCTAACGTCGAACCTCCAACTTCTAATCGAGACACCGCGATTAGAATTTCTTGCAACCCCAACAAAACAAAGCCTGACTCCCAATTCTAATCGAGACAAAAAAGGAGCTTTGCCGTCCGCTTTTCGCCGTCATCTACGCGTTGAAAGTTCCAATAAACCCCTCGATGACTCGGTGCCTCTGTGGCCATCTTGCGGCGCAACCTTGACCCTGCGAGAGCCGCAAAGTAATCTAGCTGCTTCCTGTTTCGTCCGCGCACTTGCCGGCGAGCACAGCCAATAACACCATGGAAACCATTCGAATCACTTTGCCCGACGGCGCCACCCGCGACGTCCCGAAGGGCACCACCGCCGCTGACATAGCAAAGCAGATTTCGCCGCGCCTAGCGAAAGAAGCTCTCGTCGCGCGCACCAACGGCGATCTGATCGATCTCTCGCGCCCGCTCGACCACGACACCAAGCTCGCAATTCTCACCGCGAAACATCCCGACGCGGTTCAGGTATTCCGCCACTCGGCCGCGCATCTTTTGGCTGCGGCCGTGATGGAGCTGTATCCCAACGTCAAGCTCGGTATCGGCCCGCCCATCGATACCGGCTTTTTCTACGAATTCGTCCGCGACGAGCCGTTCACTCCGGACGATCTCGTGAAAATCGAAGCCAAGATGCACGAGCTCGCCTCGAAAGATATTCCCAACGAACGCAAGATGATTCCCAAGCCCGAGGCGCTCGAGCTCTACCGCAAGCAGAACCAGGAATTCAAATGCGAGCTCGTCGAGGAAAAAGCCAGCGAGCCGATTGTCTCCTTCTACACCACCGGAAAATTCATCGACTTCTGCCGCGGCCCTCACATTCCTTCCACCGGCCGGATCAAAGCATTCAAATTAATGAGCGTAGCCGGCGCGTACTGGAAAGGCAAAGAAGGCAATCCGCAGATGCAGCGGATTTACGGAGCGTGTTTCGTCGATCAGAAGGAACTCGACGACTACCTGCACAGACTCGAAGAAGCGAAAAAGCGCGATCACCGCAGGGTTGGAAAAGATCTTGAACTGTTTACGGTGAGCGACCTTGTCGGCGCGGGATTGCCTCTGTGGCTTCCCAAAGGCGCAACCATTCGCAGGCTGCTCGAAGAATATATCCTCGAGCGCGAACGGGAGGCCGGCTATCAGCACGTCTATACGCCGGACCTGGCAAAAGTCGATCTCTATAAGCGTTCCGGGCACTGGGAGCATTATCACGAGGACATGTTTCCGCCCATGGAGCTCGAAACCGAAGAACTCGTGTTGCGGCCCATGAACTGCCCGCATCACATCCTGGTTTACGAATCAAAGAAACGCAGCTACCGCGATCTGCCGGTGCGGATCGCAGAGCTCGGAACGATGTATCGCTACGAGCGCTCCGGTGTTCTGAGCGGTCTCAGCCGGGTTCGTGCTATGACCCTCAATGACGCGCACATTTTCTGCACCCCGGAGCAAATCAAAGACGAATTTGCCGGGGTCATGAGATTGGTTGAACGGGCGTACCGCGATCTCGGCATCACGCAGTACAGCTACCGGCTATCGCTGCGAGACAAAACCAACGTCGAGAAATACGTTGCCAACGACGAAATGTGGGATCTGGCCGAAAACGTTCTCCGCGAAGCGATGAATTCGCTCGGTCTTCCTTACACCGAGGCTCCCGGTGAAGCGGCTTTCTACGGGCCGAAGCTGGACATCCAGCTCGCCGACGTGATGGGCCATCAGGAAACCTATTCCACCATTCAGATAGATTTCCATCTGCCGAACCGATTCGAGCTCGGCTACATAGGCCCGGATGGCCGGGAGCATCGTCCGGTTATGATCCACCGGGGCGTCATCAGCACCATGGAGCGTATGGTTTCCTATCTGATCGAGCTGTATGGCGGAGCTTTTCCTGCTTGGCTCGCTCCGGTTCAGGTCGCCGTCCTGCCCATCACCGAACGCCAAAACGCCTACGCTGCAGAAGTGATGCAGAAATTGTTTTCCGCAGGTGTTCGCGTCGAACTCGACGACCGTAATGAAAAAGTGCAGGCCAAAATCCGAGACGCGCAACTGCAGAAAATCCCGTACATGCTGGTGATCGGCGGCAAAGAAGCCGAAGCCGGCACCGTTGCCGTGCGCCATCGCTCAAAGGGCGATCTCGGCCCGCGCCCGCTCGACCAATTCCTCGCCGACCTGAAGAAGGAAGTCGATTCCCGCGCGATCACCTAAGGCAACGACGAACTAAATCGAAGAGAGATCCCTCGACTCCGGCTCGCGCCCTCGCTTCGCGAGGGAAAAAAAACCGCGCGAGCCTGCACTCGGGATGACAGGTAACGTTTATTGGGTGAGATTATGTTTACAATTTGCCGTGAAGCAGGCCCTTATCATAGCGCTGATTCTCCGCACCCGGCTCTGGGCATGAAGACTTATTGCGTCTACATTCTCGCGTCGGCCTCTGGTGTGCTTTATATCGGAGTGACAAATAGCCTCATGCGACGCGTGTGGGAGCACAAGCAGAAGCTCATTCCGGGATTCACTGCTGGATACAATGTAACCAAACTCGTTTATTACGAAGTTTTCGACGATGTCCGTGCCGCAATTCTGCGTGAGAAACAGATTAAACGCTGGAGTCGCACAAAGAAGGTGTCGTTGATTGAAAAGAAGAATCCCAAGTGGTTAGATCTATTTGTCGAGCAGCCAACATACGACGAGCTTCCCGAGGAACTCGATTAACCGCTGTCATCCCGAGCGGAGGCCCGCGCGGTTTTGCTTCCTTCGCGAAGCGAAGGCGCGAGCCGTAGTCGAGGGATCTCTCTTCGTGCTTGCGGTTTCCTCGGCGTGACGGCGTGAAATACGCTTTCGGTTAGCTGATGAGCTTAGTATTTTTGTCGGGTAAAAGGGCTATTGCGGCTGGGCTCGGGGTGCGTGCTATACTTCTTGCCCTGTCTCTTCCGTTAGGATTTTCTGTGCGAGAGTGACAGATAATGGGGGCGTCGAATCTTGTTTCTCTGGCCCCGGAGGTGGATTTATCCCAGCAGAACGGGGTGGTGGTCTTCGAGTGAACGAGCGCATCCGCGCTCGCGAAGTTCGCGTGATTGATGACGCAGGGAATCAGCTGGGCGTGATGACCCTGCTCGATGCAATGAAAACAGCGCGAGAGTCTGGGCTCGACGTAGTCGAGATCTCGCCCAATGCCGTGCCACCTGTTTGCAAGCTGGTGGACTACGGAAAATTCCTGTACGAGCAGAGCAAGAAGGCGCACGAGGCGAAGAAGCATCAAAAGAGTTCGCACATCAAGGAAGTGAAATTCCGTCCTTCTACCGCCGAGCACGATTACCAGGTGCGGAAAAACCAGATCATCCGGTTTCTCGGCGACGGATACAAAGTGAAGGCGATGATTTTTCATCGCGGCCGCGAAATGGCGCACCAGGACGTGGGACGCGCGAAGATGAATCGCCTGCTCATGGACATCACCGACCACGCGCAGGTGGAATTCGGGCCGCGCATGGAAGCGAATATTTTGCTGGCATTGCTCGCGCCGAAGAAAGGCGCGGGCGCGGCGCCGAGCCGCACGGCTTCGGCGGGCGGACCAGCATAGGCTAAAGACTTGAAGAGGGAATTGTGAAGAAGAATAAGAAAATGAAGTTGAAGACGCACCGCGGCGCTGCCAAGCGCTTCAAGCAGACCGCGACCGGCAAATTCATGCGCCGGCATTCCGGCATGCGCCACTTGCTGGGCACGAAGAAGCCGCGCCGCATGCGCAAGTTGGGCAAGGCCGTCCCCGTCAGTAAAGCGGACGTGCGGAATGTGCGGCTCGCGTTGCCGTACGGCGTCTAGGTTTCGATTCGAATTTTTTCCGTGCTTGGCAGAGCGTAACGGGTGCCTGCCGGCCGGTTTCCCGATTTCGATCGGGATATGAAGCAGCAGTCCTACGAGACAAACCCGTCTTGCTGCTCGCGCAGCTTCGTGTGTTTTCTTGAGCGAGCGGCGGAACACGGTTTGTCTCCCGGTTTGTCTCCCCGTTGAATTTTTTTGGCAAGAAAAAGCCGGCGTTCGCCGGCACTGTAAACAACCGAACTAAAAGCGCCGATCGGGCGCATACCAGGAGACGAAGCTATGCCTCGAGTTAAACGTGGAACCAAGCGCCGCGCGCGCCGCAAGAAGCTGCTGAAGCACGCGAAGGGATTTTTCCTCACCAAGGGAAAGCTTTTCCGTTCAGCGAAAGAAGCTGTGAACCGCTCGCTGCGCTACAGCTATCGCGACCGTCGCACGCGCAAGCGTGATTACCGCACGCTATGGATTCAGCGCATTGGCGCAGCAGCGCGCAACAACGGAATCACCTACAGCCAGTTGATTCACGGACTGAAGGTAGGCGGCATCGATCTCGACCGGAAGATACTCGCGGACATGGCTGTGCGCGATGCGGCGGGATTCACTTCGCTGGTGGAATCGGCGAAGCAGCATATTGCGAAAGCCCCGGCGGGCGTGAAGGCTCCGAAGCCGGAGCACGCGCGGCATCACGACGAGGGCTAGCTGGTTCGAGTGACCGCCGTCGCGCGGCGGGCACGGCATGCCGTGCCCCTACTGTCCCTAAAATCTCCACCATGACCAACGAGGCGACGAAACAGACTCTGGCGCAACTGGGCGTGAATTCGCCGGAGAAGATTCCTGCGATGTTCGCGGAACTGCGCGCCGAGTTCAATCGCGAACTTTCGGCCGCTACAGACGAGGGCAATTGGAAGTCCGTGCGCGATGCGTGGCTGGGACGAAAGTCCGGCGTGCTCTCGCAAGTCACTGACAACTGGCTGAAACCCGCAGCGCCGGATTTGAAGCGCGTCGTCGGGCAGGAACTGAATCAGATCAAGGCGCACGTGGAATCTGCGCTCGCCGAGCGCCAGGCTGCGATCGAAGCGTCGGCCGAGACAGCAGCACAAGCGCGCGAGCGCATCGATCTTTCGCTTCCCGGTATCGAACGCCCAATTGGAACGCGTCACCTGATTCGGCAAACCTCCGAAGAGCTGCAACGTATCTTCCTCTCCATCGGCTTTAGCGTGGTGCAAGGACCTGAGATCGAGACGCCCTACTACAACTTTGAAGCCCTGAACATTCCCGAGCATCATCCGGCGCGCGACAACATGGACACCTTTTACATCGAGGGCGCGAAGAACCGCGACGTCCTGCGCACGCACACTTCGCCGATGCAGATTCGTACGATGGAAAAGCAGACGCCGCCGGTGCGGATCGTGGTACCGGGGAAAGTCTATCGGCGCGACAATCCGGACGCGACGCACGGCTACATGTTTCACCAGATCGAAGGTCTCGCGGTGGATACGGACATCACGTTCTGCGATTTCAAGGGAACGGTGGAATATTTCGTGCGGGCGTTTCTGGGGCCGAAGGTAAAAACCCGGCTGCGGCCGAGCTATTTTCCGTTCACGGAGCCTTCGGCGGAAGTGGACGCGAGCTGCCATGTATGCGGCGGGAGCGGCTGCCGGATCTGCAAGCAGTCGGGGTGGATCGAGCTTTTTGGCGCCGGCATGGTGAATCCTGCGGTGTACGGATTTGTGAACTACGATCCCGAGCGGCTTTCTGGATTTGCGTTCGGAATGGGCGTGGATCGTTTCGCGATGATGAAGTACGGGGTGAGCGAATTGCCGCTGCTTTTTCAGAATGACGTGCGGTTTTTGCGGCAATTTCCGTGACGATGCGATCAGCATCGTCATCCTGAGGGAACAACGTGGCCGAGGGATCGCGGGAACGCTGCAATTGAAGTTGAAGAGAGATCCCTCGACTGCACCCCGCGCCTTCGCTTCGCGAAGGAACCCCAAGGGCGCGCGGGGCTCCGCTCGGGATGACAGGCTTGCTTGGACCGAGCGATAAGAACGCGGGTGCAGCGGGACTCGCGGCAGAGCTCATTGGATTGATTTCGGCGGGGCGCATTCGGGCACGGCATGCCGTGCCCCTACTGTAGACACCCAGACTAGATCGGGCGCGGCGAGATGAAAGTTGTTTACAACTGGCTGAAAGAATTCGTTGGGGCGAAGGCGAGTGCGGCCGAGCTGCGGACGCGCCTGTCACTGTGCGGCATTGCGATTGATTCGATCGAGGAAACGCCGGCCGGGCCGGTTCTCGATGCGGAGATTACCTCGAATCGTCCGGATTGCCTTGGGCATTACGGAATCGCGCGTGAAGTGGCAACGATTTATCGCCTTCCGCTAAAACCTGTTCAGCCGAAGCTGAAAGAAATCGCCGAGAAAGCTGCGGACGCGGCGCGCGTGGATATCGAGGCGACGGAATTGTGCGGGCGATTTACGGCGCGCGTGATGCGCGGCGTCAAGGTGCAGCCTTCGCCGGACTGGCTTCGACAGCGCCTCGAAGCAATCGGACAGAATTCGATCAACAACGTGGTGGATATCACGAACTACGTGATGTTCGAGCTGGGCCATCCGCTCCACGCTTACGATCTCGATAAATTGAACGAGCGCCGCATCATCGTGCGCAAGTCGAAGGCGGGCGAAAAGATTCGCACGCTCGACGGCGCCGAGCGGACGCTGGCGAAAGACATGTGCGTGATCGCGGACGGAGCGCGCGCGATCGGTATCGGCGGCGTGATGGGCGGCGCCGAAACGGAAATCAGCTTCAGCACACGAAATATTCTGATTGAGTGCGCCTGGTTCGATCCGATTGCGGTGCGCCGGACGTCAAAGGCGCTCGGATTGCGCACGGAAGCTTCCTACCGATTCGAGCGCGGCGCTGACCCCGAAATGGCGGACCTCGCATCGCGGCGCACCGCGGAACTGATTCAGCAGGTGGCCGGCGGCGAGATTCTTTCGGGCGTCATCGATGTGTATCCGCGTCCCGAGCCACAGCAGAAAATCAAGTTCACACGCAAGGAACTCCTGCGCGTGATGGGTGCGGACATTCCCGACCGCGACATCGAAGACATTTTGAGCGCGCTGGGATTTCATCCGGTGCGCGTTGACGGCAATCGCGGGAGCGCAGGCTCAATCGTCGCGGAATGGGAATGCCAGCGGCCTTCGTGGCGGCGCGACGTGACGCGCGGCATCGATCTCGTGGAGGAAGTGGCGCGGCATTACGGCTACGAAAAGTTTCCGCCGCGCTTGCCGCCCGCGAAACAGCCCGCACACCCGTTGCCTCACGCCGAAGCACAGGAACGGATTATCGAGCGGCTCGTCGGGCTCGGCTATCACGAAATTGTCGCGATCCCGATCGTCGATTCGAAGCGCGATGCGCTGTTTCGTCCCGAAGGCCTCACGCCAGCCGTGATCGGCAATCCGCTCGCGGAAGATGCTTCCAGGATGCGCTCGAATGGAATCGTCAGCATGGTGGGCGCGCTCGAATGGAATTTGAATCACGGCCAGCGCAATCTGCGGCTTTTTGAAATCGGCCGGACGTACGAGCTGCGTGACGGCGAGCCGAAGGAAACGCCGGTTCTGACGCTCGGCGCGACGGGCCTCGCGCGCGAAAAAACAATTTACGAAGCGGCGCGGGAATATTCGTTTGCTGATTTGAAAGGCGACCTGGATCGCATCGGTGAGCTTGCGGGCGGTTTAGGATGGCAGACAGGAGGTCCTGGCTGGCTTGCGGGAGTGCGGGCTGCAAAGATTTCGCTTGCGCACGGCAACGGTTCGGCGAAATCGATTGGCCACGCAGGTCAACTCGCGCGGCGGGTTGCCGACGAATTTAAACTGCGGCAAGACGCGTTTGTGGCCGAATTGCGGCTCGAACCTTTGCTCGAAGCCGTGGACAGGACGAGGGCTGCGCTAAAATTCAAGCCGCTTCCGCGGTATCCGGCCGTCGAGCGGGATTTTTCGTTGATTGTCGCGGATGGCGTCACGTTCGCGCAGGTGGCCGAGACTATTCGCGCGCTTGAGATTCCGGAGATCGAGAGGATCGAGGCTGCGGACCTGTTTCGCGGCGGGAATATTCCGCCGGGGAAGTTTTCATTGATGATCCGCGTGACGTTTCAGAGCGCGCAGGCGACGTTGACGGAGGCCCAGGTGGCGGAGTTTTCAGCGCGGATTGTGAATGCGTTACAGGAGAAACTGGGGGCCGTGCTTCGGAGCACGTGAACAAGTTTGTCGCGCAATGGTCATGATTCAAACATCGCGCCGCGAATTTCTTTGATGGGCTGCGCTTTACCAGGGCTCGCGCGGGCACGGCATGCCGTGCCCCTACTGGAAATACTAACCACGGCGTTGCGCGGGTGTCACGAATGGATGACAATGCGGGCTGGCCTGGCGGGAGCGTCACAATGAAAATTGAAATTTACGATCAGATGTACAACGTTAACGGCGAGCAGGATGAGGAGTATCTGAAGGAGCTGGCCGCGTACGTCGATGGCAAGATGCGAACGATCGCCGAGTCGACGCACATGGTGGATTCGCTGAAGGTTGCCGTGCTCGCGGCGCTGAACATTGCCGACGAAATGTTCACCATGCGCCAGAAGCAACAGGAGATCGAAGGCCCACTGCGCAAGCGCGTGGAGAAATGCGTGGCGATGGTCGAGAAGGCGCTCGAGATGTCGAACTGATTGCCGGGTGACTTTCGCGGCATCCTCCTTCTGCAACCTATTCCTGCCGTATGGCGTCTACTGTATGATTGTGGCCAGGTTCCCCCTGATTCTCTGATCCATGCCAGATGAGAAGGCAATTCGGTACCTAGCGGTATCCGTGACGCTTGTCGCGGTATTCGTGCTCGCAACGCTGGGCTGCGTCTGGCATCACCACGCGAGCTCCACGGACACAAACTGTTCCATCTGTCACCTGAATCATCAGGCGATGGGACACCCGCTGTTGTCGGATCGAGCGCCAGCGCTGGCAGTCGTCGGCACGCGGCGCGATCCGCGTGAACCTGCATTCATTTACGGCCCCGTAGTTCACCGCATCCCGGCTCGCGCTCCACCCACTGCGTAAGAAACCCGTCCTTTCGCGTGCCCTGCCGGCACTTCGATTCACGTACATCTCACTCGAGAAGGTTTAGCGCGTATGCGTGCACAATATTTACGGCTTTTGGCTCTAGCCACCGCCGTGTGCGTTTCCAGCGGTTGATTCACGCTCGCTAATTTAAGATGAGGTAAAAACGTATGCGTTCGCAATACTTGCGATTGGCGGTTTTCGCGGTTGCAGTGAGTTTTGCCGGTGCAGCTCGAGCGCAAGCGCCTTCGGCGTCGACGCAGGGCCCGGTGCGCATCACGCTCGACGAAGCCATTCAGATGGCCCTCGAGCACAATCACAATCTCAAAGCCGCACGCACCACGATCCAGCAGAGCGAAGCGACGGAAATCACCGCAAACCTGCGCCCGAACCCCGTCCTTACGGCCGACGCTCAGTTCCTCCCCATTTTCCAGCCCGACAAATTCAGCGCGGATTACATCAACACGACTGCGCAGTTCGATCTCGGCGTCAGCTATCTTTTTGAGCGCGGCCGGAAGCGCCAGCACCGCTTGCAGGCGGCGCGCGACGTCACCGCGCAGACCCGTTCGCTCGTCGCCGATAACGAGCGCAGCCTCGCGTTTATGACCGCGTCGGAGTTTGTCACCGTCCAACTCAGTGAATCGACGCTCGAGCTCGCCGAGCAGGACTTCAAGAGCTTTCAAAATACCGTGGACATCAGCGATGCGCGCTACAAAGCGGGCGATATCAGCGAGGGCGACTTCCTAAAAATCCACCTCCAGTTGCTGCAATTTCAGCAGGACGTCGCGCAGGCCCGCCTCGCGCGTGTGCAGGCGCTCGTCGGTCTCCGCCAATTGCTCGGCTACGAATCCGTGCCGGCGGATTTCGATGTTGCCGGCGCGTTTGACTATCAGCCCGTGAAGCTCAAGCTGGAAGACCTGCAAGCCAAAGCCCTCGCCGAGCGTCCCGATCTGCGCGCTGCACGCCAGGGCGTGACTGCTGCGAACAGCCAGTACCAGCTCGCCCGGGCTAACGGCAAGGTGGACGTCATCGGCACGTTCAACTACGACCATGTAAGCGATGCGAATACCGGCTCGTTTTTCGGCAGCTTTCAGATTCCCATCTTCAATCGCAACCAGGGAGAAATCGCGCGCACTCACTTCGCCATCACCCAGGCGGACGAGCTGCGACTCGCGGCCAGCGATCAGGTGATGACAGATGTTTCTGATGCGTATGAAGGCGTTCGCGACAACGACCAGGTCGTCGTGCTCTATCGCTCCGGCTATCTCGATGAAGCTCGCCTTTCACTCGAGATAAGCGAGTACGCCTACAAGCGGGGCGCCGCAAGCTTGCTCGATTTTCTCGACGCTGAGCGCAGCTATCGCTTGACGCAGCTCGCGTACCGCCAGGCGCTTGCGTCGTATCTCACGGCCGTCGAGCAGCTGCGCGAAGCTGTGGGCACGCGGAACCTGCCTTGAGACATCGATTCTTAATGCGTTACCAGAGAGCGGCCGGAATTTACCTACGAACCGGCGCGGCCGTAGCGCTTGGTCTTGCAATCGCCGCCGCAATTTCCGGTTGCGGCTCGGAAAAGGCCGAACGCGCCGGTGACTTGACGTCCTACTCCTCGAAAGAAGCGAAAGGCGCGGCTCCTGAGTTATTCACCATTCCGCAAGAGCAAATGTCGCACGTGCAGGTCGTCACCATCATGCCCACGAAGATGACACGCAAGCTGCGTCTGACCGGTGCGGTAGCCTACAACGCATTCGCGACGACGCCCGTGATCACGCAGGTTGGCGGTCCCGTGAGCCGCATCCTCGTGGTGCCCGGTGAATTTGTGAAGCGAGGCCAGCCGCTACTAGAAGTGCGCAGCCCGGATTATTCGCAACTACTCGCGACGTACCTCAAAGCACGCGACGCGTTTCGAGTGACGAGCAAAAATTACGAACGCGCGCAGGACCTCTATCAGCACCATGCGATCGCGGACCGCGATTTGCTCCAGGCGGAATCCGACCGCAATCAAGCGCGGGCGGATCTGAACGCCGCCGAGCAGAGTATAAAAATTCTCGGCATTCCGAAGCCGGAGGAATTGGAGAAGTCGCCCATTTCCGCTGAGATTCGGCTGCTCGCGCCAATCTCCGGCGAAATTGTGGAGCGGCTTGTCTCGCCGGGACAGGTGCTCCAGGCCGGCGCCACGCAGGCGTTCACGATTTCAGATATGAGCACGGTGTGGGTGCTCGCCAACGTGTACCAGGCCGATCTCGCCGTTGTAAAAGTGGGCGATTCGGTCGACGTTTCGACCGACGCGTATCCCGACGTGTTCCACGGGAAAATTTCGTTCATTTCACCTGCGCTCGACCCGACAACGCGAACGCTACAGGCGCGAATCGTCGTCGAGAACAAAGGCGAAAAGCTGAAGAAGGACATGTATTGCACCGTTACCGTCACCGCTGGTGAGATTCAAAACGCGATCGCCGTGCCCGACGCCGCTGTTCTCCGCGACGACGAGAACGAGCCGTTCGTTTACGTGCTCAGCGGCGCGAATCAGTTCGGGCGCCGCCACGTGCAAATCGGACTCAACGAGAGCGGCAAGACCCAGGTGACGAAGGGACTTTCGCCTGGAGAAAAAGTTGTCGGCGATGGCAGCCTGTTCTTGCAGTTCGCGAATTCATTGCAGCACTAGAAAGTTTGGGGCGCGTGAAAACGCCTCCGCTAGTTTAGCAACGCCCAAAAGCAAATAATGATTCATCGGATCGTTCAATTTTCGCTCAAGCAGCGCTTCCTCGTTCTCATGCTGACCGCCTTCATCACTGTCGGCGGCGCCGTTTCATTCAAGCGCATGCCCGTTGACGCCTATCCCGACCTTTCGCCGACGAGGGTCGAATTGATTACGCAATGGCCGGGCCATGCGGCGGAAGAAATCGAGCGTCTCGTCACGCTCCCGATCGAAGTGGAAATGAACGGCGTTCCAAAGATGGTCGTGATGCGCTCAATTTCACTTTACGGCCTTTCGGACGTGATCCTCACGTTCGACGAAGGGACGAATGATTATTTCGCGCGCGAGGTCGTCTTCGAAAGGCTAAGCGACGTGCAGCCGAATCTGCCTGCAGGCGTGCAACCGTCCATGGCGCCGCTTTTTAGCCCTTCCGGCCTAGTCTACCGCTACGTGATAGAAAGCCCCGACCGTTCACCGCAAGAGCTGAAAACCTACGAAGACTGGGTGATCGAGCGCCAGTACAAACAAGTGCCGGGCGTGGCGGACGATTCCGGCTTCGGCGGCACCGTGATGCAGTATCAGGTGCTTCTGGATCCCGCCCGCCTGTATGGCTACCACGTAACCGTGCCGCAGGTGATCGCGCAGCTTGGCATCAACAACGCAAACACCGGCGGCGGCTTCTATTCGCAGGGTGGCCAGTTCTACTACGTCCGCGGCCTCGGGCTGATTCGCGACCAGGCGGACATCGCTAGCGTCATCGTTGGCAATCAGAATGGCGTGCCCGTGCGGGTGCGCGATATCGGTGAGGTCACCATCGGCCATGCACCGCGCCTCGGCGAATTCGGCTTCAACAAAACCGAAGACGCCGTTGAAGGCGTGATCCTCATGCGCCGCGGCGAGCAAACGCAAACCGTGCTGAAGGGCGTAGAGGCGAAAACCAAAGAAATCAACGAGCGCATCCTGCCCGCCGATATCAAGGTGCGCCCGTTTTACGACCGCAGCGACCTGGTGCGGCTGACGACCGACACTGTTGAAGCAAACCTGCTTCGCGGCATGGTGCTCGTCCTGATCGTGCTGATTTTCTTCCTCGTCAGTTTCCGCGCAGCCTTCATTGTGGCGATGACGATTCCGCTGGCGTTGCTCTTCGCCTTTATTTTTCTGCACGCGCACGATGTAGCCGCGAATCTGCTCTCCATCGGCGCCATCGATTTCGGGATCGTCATCGATGGCACGCTTGTAATGGTCGAAAACATTTTCCGCGAGCTCGGCCAGCGTGAAGGCGAGACATACGACCTGCACAAAGTGATCCTCGCCGCAGCGAAAGACGTGGACCGTCCGATTTTTTATTCCGTCGCCGTGATCATCGCCGGTTACATTCCCATCTACGCTCTCAGCGGGCCTTCCGGCAAGCTCTTTCATCCGATGGCGGACACGATGTCGGTCGCGCTCGTCGGCGCGCTGATCCTCACCCTCACGTTCGTCCCGGTGATGTGCTCGTATTGGTTCAAGAAGGGGGTGCGCGAAGCCCGGAACAAACCGTTCGAATGGATCAAGGAAAAATACACGGGAGAGCTCACCTGGTGCCTCGACCATCCGAAGACGACGATGATCGTTGCGACCGTGATATTCGCAGCCACGCTCCTTCTGGTTCCATTCATCGGCGGTGAGTTCATGCCGCACCTCGACGAAGGCGCGCTCTGGGTCCGCGCCACGCTGCCATACACGATTTCATACGAGGAGGCGAGCAAGTTTGCTCCGCAGATTCGCGCGCTTATTGCGAAATATCCGCAAGTAACCGAGGTCGGATCCGAGCTGGGCCGCCCGGACGACGGCACGGATCCCACCGGCTTCTTCAATTGTGAATTCTACGTGGGCCTCAAGCCTTACAAAGATTCCGCCTGGAAGACAAGCCCGTTTCATGACAAGCCTGCGCTGATCGAAGACCTTCAGAAACAGCTCGCGGCGTTTCCGGGCGTGATTTTCAATTACACGCAGCCGGCCGAAGACGCCGTTGACGAAGCCCTCACAGGGCTCAAGAGCGCTCTGGCCGTAAAGATCTACGGTCCGGATTTAAACGTACTCCAGGAAAAGGCGCTTGAAATGAAGCGCCGACTTTCGCAAGTTCGAGGATTCACGGAACTGACAGTGGTGCGCGAGTTGGGCCAGCCGAGCCTTCTCATCAACGTCAACCGCGAGAAAATCGCGCGCTACGGAGTGAATGTTGCCGACGTCGAAGGTGTGGTGCAGGCCGCCGTCGGCGGGCAAGCAGCTACGCAAGTGATCCAGGGTGAAAAACTCTTCGATCTCGTCGTCCGTATGAAGCCTGAATTCCGCCAAAACGCACAGCAGATCGCCAATTTGCTTGTCGGAACGCCCAGCGGCCAGCAAATCCCTCTGTCGTCGCTCACCGACATCCAGCAAGGCACCGGCGCCTCGTTCATTTACCGCGAAAATAATTCGCGCTACATCGGCGTGCAGTACAGCATCGAAGGACGCGACCTCGAGCGTGCCGTGCGAGACGGCCAACGCGCCGTGGCGGACATCGAAAAATCCTTGCCCGCCGGTTATCGCGTCGCGTGGGGCGGCGAGTACACCGAATTACTCGAAGCGAAGCAGCAGTTGGAGATTGTGGGGCCGCTCGCGGTTCTGCTGATTTTCTTAATACTATTCGCGCTCTACGGCAATTTTAAATTCCCGGTGACGATCGCGCTCGGTGTCGTGATGACCGAGCCGGTGGGCGCCCTCATTGCCTTGAAACTCACACACACGCCCTTCAGTGTTTCCTCCGTGCTCGGACTTCTCGCGCTGATGGGCGTTTCCGTGGAAACCGCAGTTATCCTCGTTTCCTACATCAACAAGCTACGCCTGGAAAACAACGACATTCGCACGGCGACTCGCGAAGCCTCGCTGCTTCGGTTGCGGCCGATCATGATGACTGCGCTCGTCGCCTGCCTGGGTCTTTTGCCGGCTGCACTTTCCACCGGCATCGGCTCCGACACGCAGAAGCCTTTTGCAATCGTCATTGTCGCCGGTTTGCTCTCGCGCCTGTTCCTCGGGTTTTTCGTGAACCCGGTGCTCTACGAAATGGTCGCCCGCGATGGCGACGTCTTACAGGTTTGATCGCCTGGTATCATGCGAACGAACGCTGGCAAAACAAGCACGGAAATCAATGCGACGATTGACCGCCATCCCGCGTCTAAGTACGATGTCGAGGGGGATAATCCAGGGGTGCACATTACCCGCCGGACTGTACTGAGGCTATTAGCCGTTCTCGTGGCCGCGGCGGTGCTGTCTTTCGGCCTTCAGGCCGCTGGACACTGGCACAGCCAGTCGTACGAAGACCAGCACTGCCGCGTGTGCCATTTCGCGCACTCGGTTACGGTTAACCCCTCGCATGCAACAACGCTCCCGTTGCCGGGTCTGATTGCCCGGCTTTCAGTAATTCCACGCGTCGATCCAACAACGGACACCGTCGTTCACCAGCTTTCCTCGCGCGGCCCTCCAACGGCGTAATTCCGATCGCTCCGAGCTGATTGGCTCGTTTTGCTGATCTCGAAATTGAGGTTGGCGCTGCCGCTTTGATTGCGGCCCTTATCCACGCAGCCAAACCGCCCACATCGCTGGGATGGAGGAGAGATGCAAATGAATTTCATATTTCGGCTATTTTTACTTTTGGGCTTAGGCATTTTTCTGCATGTCGCGTGTCTTTTCGCGCAGTCAGGCAACTCGGGAACGATCACCGGGGTAGTGAAAGACCCATCTGGAGCTGTCGTAGCGGGCGCTGCCGTTTCCATTCACAATCCCGTGAGCGGCTACGATCGCAAAACGACGACCGATAGCTCAGGAAGCTTCACCTTTTCGAACATCCCGCAGAATCCTTACCACATGGCCGTCGAGGCGAAAGGATTCGGGCCTTTCGCGCAGGACGTTGACGTCCGATCGTCGGTTCCCGTCGCGGTGAACGTTGCTCTCACGGTGGAGGGGTCTTCCTCGACCATTACGGTGGAGGGCGGCGGAGATTTAATCGAGAATGATTCGACGTTCCACACGGACGTGGATCGCGCGCTATTCGATAAGCTACCGCTCGAAAGCCAATCCTCGGAGGTCAGCTCGCTGATCACGCTTTCCACACCGGGAGTGACAGCGGACTCGAACGGCCTATTCCACGGACTCGGCGATCACGCAGAAAATTCATTTTCGGTGGACGGACAGCCCATAACCGACCAGCAGAGCAAGGTATTCTCGAACCAGATTCCGCTCAATTCGATCCAGTCCCTCGAAGTGATTTCCGGCGCGCCACCGGCCGAATACGGCGATAAGACCAGCCTGGTGATTAACGTCACGACGCGTTCGGGCCTGGGCGAAACGACGCCGCATGGCAGCGTGACCGCCTCGTACGGTTCATTCGGGTCGACTACCGGCGGCTTCGACTTCGGCTATGGAGGTGAGAAGTGGGGGAACTTCATCTCTGTCGATGGGCTCAATAGCGGCCGGTTCCTCGACCCGCCCGAATTCACGGTGATGCACGACAAAGGCAACGAGGAAAATGTTTTTGACCGCGTGGACTATCAACTATCCACCGCAGACTCGCTGCACTTGAACGCGGGCTATTCGCGTTCCTGGTTTCAGACGCCCAATTCGTTTGACGCTCAAAACGCGACACCGTGGAACGGAGTGGTGGTGGCGAATGGCGGCCTCGATCCCAACGGCAACGTGGTCGGCCCCACGGACCAGCGCTCGAAGATTGGGACGTTCAACCTCGCACCCTCGTGGAATCACCTGCTCAGCTCCACAACCGTTTTAACTGCGGGCTTCTTCGTGCGGCGCGATGCGTACAACTACTATCCGAGCGCCAATCCCTTCGCCGATCTCGGGCCCTCGAATCTCCAGCAGGAGACGGTGAGCCAGGATCGATCGCTGTTGAACGCAGGCGCTCGGGCGAGCTTGTCGTATGTAAAGGGCATTCACAATGTGAAAACCGGAGTGGTATACGAGCATACATTTCTCACCGAGAACGATCACTTCGGAATCGTCGATCCCACTCTCAATGCGCCATGTCTCGACGCCAACGGCATTCCCGTTTTCGTTGGGAATCCGGGGCTCAACGACCCCTCGCAATGCGCCACGGCCACCTCGACGAACCCCGTTCTCTATCCGACTCCGTTTACGGCAAACGTCGCCACGGCCACCTCGCTTGGGTTCATCCCACTTCTGGGTTGCATCGACCTCACCAGACCAACGCCGTCGTCTGCGGATGGGTGCACTACTGCTTCGAGCGCCACTCACTTTTTCCACGGCCATACGGACGTGAAGCAGCTGGCACTCTACATCCAGGACACAATCACGGTGAAGAACTGGTCGTTCAATCTGGGAATTCGGGGCGACATCTACAATGGGTTATCGAAGGGCAACCAGGCGGAGCCTCGGCTGGGCGTTGCGTACAACATCAAGCAGAGCAATACCGTCCTGCGCGTCTCCTACGCGAGAACCCTCGAATCACCGTTCAACGAAAACCTTGTGCTTTCAAGCCGAGGCTGCCTCGACCCAGTTGTTGCTAATCTATTTGCAGCCGCGGGTGAGGGCTGCACCAATGCGACCACGGGCGCTGTAAATATTGCTCCCAGCACCCTTCCTCCCGGCTACCGCAATGAGTTTCATGCCGGCTTGCAGCAGGCATTCGGGAAATACCTGGTTGTGGATGGCGAGTACATCTGGAAATACACGCACAACGGATACGATTTCAGCATTCTGGGCGCCACGCCGATCACGTTCCCGATTGCGTGGAACAACTCGAAGATTCCCGGCTATGCGATCCGCGCGAACGTTCCGAATTACCACGGTTTGACGGCGCTCGTCGTAATGTCCAGCGTTGCCGCTCGTTTCTTCACTCCACAGATTGGCGGCGTGGGTGCGGTTCCCATCACGTCGGCGGTGCCTACGCCGTTCCGAATCGACCACGACGAAAAATTCAACCTGACAGCGCACCTGCAATACCAGTTTGCGAAGCGCGGGCCGTGGGTTGGATTCAATTGGCGTTACGACAGCGGTCTCGTGGCCGGACCGGTGCCGTGCGCTGGTGGGAATTGCAACAACGGTCCGGCGGGCAGCGACACCGTGGTGGACGCCTCGATCCTGACGCCCGACCAGCAATTTCAGGCTGGCCTTTTCTGTACCGTGAGCGGTACGAAGGTCTTTGCCACACCGACGACGCCTATCACCCCCAATTCCATTTGCCCTGCGGCGGACTACGGTTCCACAAAGTTGAAGATACCGCTGCCTGGGACCGAGAACGACGATCGCAACCCGCCGCGCGTGCAAGCGCGCAGCTTGTTCGATGTCGCCATCGGGCACGACAACTTGTTCAACGGAGACCGCTACAAGTGGAGCATTCGCCTCACGGCGATCAACATTGCCAATAAGGATGCCGTGTACAACTTCCTCTCGACCTTCAGCGGCACGCACTATGTGACTCCGCGCGCCCTGACGGCCGAGATCGGATTCCATTTCTAGCTGCGGTTCCTGCGAAATGGGAGACGCGTTTTCAACAACGTCTCCCGCAAACTGCGACGGCTGTAGGAATGGTTCGAGGTGCGAAGATGCCAAGGCTCTCGGCGGAGAATAATGCTTCGCGCGCTCCACGCGCCGAGGAATCCTCTATTTCTTCTGTACCGTCTTCTTGAGCCGCTGTACGCGTCTCGCAAAACGGCGGTCCGTGCCCGACTCGCCGCGCCGCTAATCGGCGGGTTGTGGGCTCGCTTTGCCGGAGAAGGTGATCGTGATCAGGAAACCATTCGTGCCCTTGTACTCGAACTCATGGCCTTGTCCAGAATAGTTCTCCACTTTGCTTTTCCACATGCGGAAACCATTGTTGGACTGCGCCTGCCAATACTTCAGGTTGGGAATCACAATCTCTTGGTTTGGATTCGTCCCCGCGACGCGTTCCAGTACGACTTCTCCTTTCCCATTGTTCATCTTGGCATGCGCCACACCCGTGGTCTGGTCTACGTTCCAGGAAAAGGCTGCCGTGTCGGTCGCCGCCTTCTCCCACTTGAAGGGATATAGCTGTCCAAGAATATCTGAGAGGGCTGCCTTCTGTTCGGGCGTGTCGCTGGGATCAAACGTCATGACCACCCAGGAATCTTTTCCGGTGCTCCAATCGCTGCCGAGATCGGTTGACACCCACACCTTTGCGCCATCGAGCTTGGTGGATTTGTAGTAGCCCGTGTCCACCTTCAGCACCAGATTAGCCCGGCAGTATTGCTTGCCGCCGTGCATGGTGGAATGCGAGTTGAAGTAGCAGGGACAGAACATGTCGCAACTGCATGCCTCGATATACGAAGCGGTCATGGAAAAGTCAGGTTTCGTCGCTTGGGAGGCGTCCACCGGCGCTGGGGCATTTTCGTATTGCGCCACGGCGGTTCCGCTCAAAGCACACGACAGGATTGTCAGCCACAGGATCTTTCGCATTGAATTTCTCCTTCGCGGATGATGGACGGACCGGGTGTCCCCGGCGTCCCGATGCAGGAATTCTAATCCTCAACTTCCGCATCTCACAAGGCAATACATTCCCTGCCGAAATCGACACTTGAAGGTCCGCTTGGAGCCGTCCGGTAGGACGGAGCGCCCGTTTAACGATTTCTAGTTGCGACTCATTTTCAACTAATTTATCCTGCGCTAGTTCTAAAGAGTCCGTAGGTGCAGAACGCAACCGCGGGCGAGCTCGTCTGGTTCCTGCGGAATGGCAACCTTCGCCATGGAATGCCATCGTGGTCAGGCTTACCTGAAGAACGCCGCTGGCAAATCGTCACGTACCTGAAGTCCTTGCGCTGAGATTGCGTGTGCCGACGGGTTTCAGCCATCGAGACTCGCATGCAATTCCTGCTACAATATCGCGTGGAGTTGGCCTGCAACGCAGGTGACGTTGCGAAAGCCTATTTGAACCAACACTGGATCCCCGGGAGCCCGCGTCGTCCTGCCCTTGTGCAGTCCCGGGACGGCTTGCCGCCTCGTGACAGCCTCAAAGCAGGCGCAGGGCACCCACCTATTCGTGGGGTTCAGGGCCTAGTAACGCACGGCGAAGTGGACCGCTCCTAAATTTTTCAGCCGTCCGCCGTTCCAAATCTCTGATTTCAGAAAGCGAAACGTGCAAGTTCTATTTGTGGGAGACATCGTCGGTTCCCCCGGCCGCAAAGTTGTTCACGACCGCCTCGCAGACATCCTTACGCAGCGCCGCATCGACCTGTGCATCGCCAACGGAGAGAATTCCGCGTCTGGATTCGGAATCACGCCGCGTCTGGCAGAGGAACTCTTCTCCTGCGGAATCCAAGTGATCACCGGCGGCAATCACATCTGGGACCGCAAGGAGATCCTCGATTTTTTCCCCCACGAGCCGCGGCTTCTGCGCCCTGCGAATTTTCCGAATGGCTTGCCTGGCGCAGGCCTTTACGTCGGCAAGACAAAAGGCGGCGCCGGCTACGCCGTGATCAACCTGCAAGGCCGCACGTTCATGGCCTCGCTCGACGATCCTTTCCGCACCGCCGACCGCGAGCGCGCAAAAATTCCGGCTGACGTGAACGTGATCATCGTCGACATGCACGCCGAAGCCACATCCGAAAAGCAGGCCATGGGCTGGTATCTCGACGGCAAAGTTTCTGCCGTTCTGGGAACGCACACGCACGTGCCCACCGCCGATGAACACGTTCTGCCCGGCGGCACCGCATATATCACCGACGTCGGAATGACCGGCCCGCACGATTCCGTGATCGGTATGGAAAAGCAGGGCGTGTTGCAACGCTTCCTCGACGCCATGCCCGCCCGCTTCACGGTCGCCGAAGCCGACGTGCAGATGAACACCGTGCTGATGGACATCGACGAATCCACCGGCCGCGCCCGCTCCATCCAGCGGCTCAATTTCCGTCTCGATTAGGCGGTTTTTGTTTTCGTCTGTCCTGCAGGCCGAATCTTCTCGCCGTCGTTCGGCCAGTCCGCGTACAACGTATCAATTGGCCCGCCAACCCAATATGAATAAAATCCGTCATCGCAATTGTTCATGGTCTTTCCATACTTGCCCTCGAAATGCCGGCCCCAGTGCGGCCGGCTTCCATCGGCGTCCACGAATCCGTATTCATCGGATAGTCCCCACGTGCCGAACGCGCGCCCCGATTTCTTCATGATGTTCGGATCTGCAGCCAGCGCCGCCACTGCTCGTCCTGCATAGAGAGGTGTCTCCGAAACGGCGTAGTCTGGATTCTTCTTCACCGCGTCCCGCCAATTCGCCTCCGTCACGCCGAAATGCTCCAGCATCACCTCAGATCGCAGGAATCCTGGCGTCAGCGCGATCGCGGCCACATTTTTGCGCCGCAGCTCGCGCGCCATTGCAAACGCCAGCCGGATCACCGTCGTCTTCACCATGTCGAAGATCAGGTGCCCTCGGTACACATACGAGTCGCCGTCCCCGATCTCGACGACCAAGCCGCTCGCGCCGCCTTCCTTTGCCGTCTCGATCATCAAGGGTGCCGCATATCGGCTCGTGATGATGTGCGTATGGATCGCGTTCCGAAACATCGCGAAGCCTCGCTCGAGGTTGATATTCCAAAACGTCTGTCCGAACTCGTACTCCGCGCTTTCGGAGATGTCGTTGACGAGAATATGCAGCCTTCCCTGCTCCGCGCATACCCGCGCGATCAGCTTTTCCACTTGCTCTGGCTCCAGGTGATCGACAACGACAGCGATTCCTTTGCCGCCCCGCGCCGTCACCAGCTCCGCCGTTTCTTCGATCGTTTCCGGCCGCCCCGCGTAATAATCCGCCGGCCAAAGCTTCTGGCCCGCCTGTCCGCGCTTCCTTGGCTCGCGCGCTCCGGCTTTTGGTTTTGCCCGCGTGCTCCGGCCCGTGCAGTAGACGGTTGCGCCAGCCTCGCCTAGAGCGAGCGCAATGCCGCGTCCCACACCGCGCGTCGCCCCGGCGACCAGGGCGACCTTGCCTTCGAGCTTTTGTGTCGAGTCTTGGTCTTGTGTTGCGCCTTTCGGGGAACCTGGCTTTGAGCGAGCCATGGGGAAACCTCCTTGCAGAACGATCGATCTTGCAGGACAACCGATGCGGCTATTTATAAATGACCGTTCATTTATTGTCAAACCTTGTTTGTGAACCGCCGTTCGTTTATAGTCGCGAGGTTGTGTCGCCACGCACCCGGCTCAAACCCGATTCGGAAATCCTTGCCGGCGCCGTTCGCATCATCGAACGCCTGGGCCCTTCGCGCTTCACTCTCGCTGACGTGGGCAAAGAGGTCGGCATCGCGCCCGCCACATTAATGCAGCGTTTCGGCTCGAAGCGCGGCCTCCTGCTCGCCATCGCAAGCCGGGGCGCCTCCGGCGTACGCGAAGAGTTTGCCCGCATTCGCGCCGAGTGTCGCTCGCCTTTACGCGCGGTTGAAGCCGTCGCCCGCTGCATGGCGCAGATGGCAAGAACTCCTGAAGCGGTGGCGAATAATCTCGCATTCCTCGAAATGGACCTCGCCGACCCTGATTTTCACCGGCTCGCGCTGGCCCACGCTCGCCAGTTTGGCGCGGAGCTTCGCACGCTGCTCGAGGAAGCTGTCCGCTCCGGCGAACTTCGTAGATGTCCCACCGCGCGCCTCGCTCGCGCCGTTCAGTCGATCATCGGAGGCTCCATGTTGAATTGGGCCATTTACCGCGAGGGAAAAGCGGATGCCTGGATCGCCGCCGATCTCGAAACGCTTTTGAGACCGTACCGAGCAGACGGTATTTTCAGGCGCAATATGCGTCGTCGTCGAAAGGTGCCGTCTTGAGTCTGACGCGATCGGGACTGATCGAATGAATTGCCTCGCGCAGTTCATCCCTGACACATTCGTTGCATTCTCCATGCAACGCGCAGCGGTCTGCGCGCGTCTCTAGACAGGGCTTCCCTTAAAAATGTTTCGTGGCATCCAGCTAGGCGCATTCGCCGCTTTGATTCTTTTTGTTCTTGCGACGGTGTATCTGGCACCCTCTGCGGGCCAGACCGCGCCGCTGGAAATCCGGGCGCGCGGACGGGTGTTTCCCGAGGTCGGCGCCGGGTTGATCGCGCTCAAGCGCGACGCCGCAGGCCACTACTATGTAGTCGCTTCGCCCGCGAGCACGGTTCAAATCTTCAGTGCCGACGGCAAGCGCATTGGTCAAATTCCGGATGCGAGTATTCAGGATTCCAATTCTCAGGACGCCAAGAAAAATTCAAAGATTGTGTTCGCTGCCGATTTCGACGTCGATTCTGGCGGCCGCGTCCTCATCGCGGATCGCGGCGCGAACGCGATCAAGATTTTCGCGGCCGACGGATCGCTCGCCCGCGCGATTCCGATTCCAGCCCCGACTTCTGTCGCCGCGCTTCCCGGTGACGAGTTCGCTGTCACGTCGCTGCGTTACAGATGGCTGATGGGAATTTACGGCTACGGCGGCACGCTCGTTCGCGCGATAGGACAAGCCGAAGATTTCACACATGGAGCTGACGCGCGTCACACCCCCGATCTAGGCCGCGTTTCGTCCGACCCTGCCGGAAATCTTTATTTCGTTTTTTTATTTCTTCCCGAGCCGACGATGCAAAGATTCGATCGCTTCGGCTTCGCGGGCAATGAGATTGCTTTGGATGAATCCGCGGCTGCGGCGCATCATCACGAATTGTTCTCTTCCGATTCCGATAATCCCGCGCCCATTAAGTCTCAGATCAATGCGCTCGCCGTCGATCCCGTGACGCAAGAAATTTGGATCGCAATCGGAAGCGGGCTGCACCGCTTCGACAAGAATGGGACGCCGATAGGCTCCTACCAAACCCTTTCGCCATCAGGCGCGCCTCTCGTTCCGAAGGCCATCCTCGTCGAACCGGATCGATTGCTTCTTGGCAGCGACGCGTGGGGCATTTTCGATTTCCCTCGGCCCACGAAAGCTAACACCGGCGCACCCGCGCGCTGATCGGCGAACGCTCCTAAGAATTTTTCCGTGCGAGCAATCGTTCTTGAAATTGCAACCAAGAATTTACGGTAAAATAATTCGGGCATCGTTTTTTGTGCTGTGGAAAAGCTGTGAGTAATTTGTGGAGCCTGTGCGTGAAGTTCGCTCAGTTTTCTCTTGCTGTCTGCTTCGCGTTTAGGCAGAATCCCGACTCGCGATTCTCCTAAATGCGGGTAAACGCGAGCACTCATCGTACGTCGTACACGCGGGCGCGGGGTGCGACAAACTCTGAAAGGCCAGACTAAAAGCCTCACCCAGCCGTAAATTGATTTTCCACAGCATTTCCACACCGGTGGAAATTGCGCGGGGGCTAATTTTCGCTATGAATTTGTGGGATAAGATACTTCAGCACACAGAGCGGCGCGTCAATCCTCATAGTTTCGCCACATGGTTTCGTCCCACTCGCCAGGAATCGGCTGAAAACGACCGCCTGGTCATCCGGGTTCCCACGCGCCTTTTCTGCAAGCGCCTCGCGGAGACTTACGGTGAACTTTTGCAGGCCGTGCTAACGGAAATTGGCAAGCCGCAGCTTGTGCTCGAGTACGTATGTCCGGAGGCCGAGCCGGCAGCGGCCGGCAACCCTGCCCCGCAAGCGCAGGCCAAGCTCGATTTTGAGTCAACGATTCCCCAGCTCAACCCTCGATACACTTTCGACACTTTTATAGTCGGCGCATCGAACCAGTTTGCGCATGCAGCCGCCGTCGCCGTAGCCGAGCAGCCATCAAAATCTTATAACCCTTTGTTTTTGTATGGCGGAGTGGGACTCGGCAAGACGCACTTGATGCAAGCGATCGGCCACTTGCTCAAGCGCCGCGACCCGTCGCTTCGTCTCACTTACGTCAGCGCGGAAAAATTTACCAATGAAGTGATCTCCTCGATTCGATTCGAGCGCATGGCGGCCTTTCGCGAGCGCTTCCGCAATATGGATGTCCTGATGATCGACGACATCCAGTTCATCGCCACCCGCGAACGCACGCAGGAAGAGTTCTTCCACACTTTCAACGCGCTGTACGACCAGCAGAAGCAGATCGTAATCTCCTCGGACTGTCCGCCGAAGGAAATTTCGTCGATTGAAGAGCGCCTGCGCTCACGGTTCGAATGGGGACTTATCGCGGATATTCAGCCGCCCGATCTCGAAACCAAAATCGCGATTCTGCAGAAGAAGGGCGAAAACGAGCACGTTCAGATTCCAGACGATGTCGCCGAATATATCGCCCGCGCCATTAAGTCCAACATCCGCGAGCTGGAAGGCGCGCTCATCCGCCTGATGGCTTACGCTTCGCTCACCGGCGCGCACATTGACCTCCCCACCGCGCAGCAGGTGCTCAAGAACCTGATCGACACACAAGAGAAGAAAGTCACCATCGAACAGATTCAGAAGCGCGTGGGCGAAGTCTTTGGCGTCCGCGCCCAGGATCTAAAGGTGCGCAGCAATTCGAGAGTGATTGCCTTTCCGCGCCAAGTCGCCATGTTCCTTGTGAAACAGCTCACGTCAGCCTCGCTTCCGGAAATCGGGCGGCAATTCGGCGGCAAACACCACACCACGGTGCTCCACTCGATCCACAAAATCGCGAACCAGCGCCAGACCGACAAGGAATTGAACAAGACGATCAACAGGCTACTCGATTCTTTTGGCTAGAGTTAGCGGTTTGGCTTATCGATGTGGCTCTTTCGGGCTGTGGATGCGCTGTGGAAGTTATTGAGCGCGTCGCGGCTAATACGCAGAGGGCACGAGTTACCCACCGGGCGCGCCGGTTTCCACAAGACAGTCGAACTACTAACCGCCGCCCGGAATAGCACTTATACCGTTTTCCGCATTGTCCACAGATGCGGCGACGGCGACGGTTTTTCTTATATAATTCATAATGAAAAGCAGTACAGTAACCGCAGCAGCAAAGGGGATTAACGCATGACGGAAGCGACGGCGTCTGCCCGTGCCACTCACGAAGAAAAAGGAACTGGCCCGATGGAATTCAGCGTAAAAAAGTTCGACCTGCTCGAAGAGCTGCAGCTCACGCAGGGTGTCGTCGAACGCAAGACGACCATCCCCATCCTTTCGAATCTCCTATTCGAAGCGAAGGGCAATCGGCTGACGATCACCGCCACGGATCTTGAGCTGAGCATTCGCACGTCCTGCGAAGCGAAAGTAAAAAAAGAAGGCGCCGGCACGATTCCTGCAAAGAAGCTTCTTGAGCTTGTGCGATTGCTGCCAGACGAGGAAATTCGATTCAAGCTGCTCGAAAATCACTGGATCCAACTCACCTGCGATCGCCGCAATTACAAGCTCGTGGGTATGTCGAAGGAAAACTTCCCCGCATTGCCGCAGTTTCCGCATGCGCTCGTAAAGATTCCCGCGAAGCTCCTCGCCGACTTGATCGCCAAGACTACGTTTGCCATTTCGCTCGAAGAATCGCGCTATACGCTCAACGGCGCGCTCATGGTCCTGAAGCCCGGCTCGATCACGATGGTTGCCACCGACGGGCATCGGCTCGCCATGGTCGAGCGCGACCATAAATTCGAGGGCTTCTCAGCGGAAACCCGAGTGCTGGTCCCCAAAAAGGCGATGACCGAAGTTCAGCGCCTCGCTGCCGAGTCGGGAGACGAGGGCCAGGTGGAATTCGCGCAGGACGAAAGCCATCTCTTCTTCCAGTTCGGCCGGCGTCTGCTCACCTCACGCAAACTCACGGGCCAATTCCCCAACTACGAAGCCGTGCTCCCGCGCGACGTCACTAAAGTGGTCGTCCTTGAGCGCGCCGAGCTTCAGGATGCGCTGCGTCGCGTTTCGCAACTCGCCGATGCCCGCTCGCACGCCGTGAAGTTCATGCTCGCTAAGGAAGGCCTAGAAATTTCGGCGTCGAGCCCTGAATACGGCGAAGCCAAAGAAGTAATCGAGAAAGAATTCAAAGGCGATCCGATCGCGATCGGATTCAACGCGCAATATCTTCTCGATTTCCTCGCTGCCGCCACCGACGGCCCCATCAACTTCGAGCTCAAGGACGAACAATCGGCTGGCCAACTCCGTCCCGTATCGGACGAATCCACGCGCTACCGCTACGTCGTAATGCCCATGCGCATCTGACCTACAACACTCGACTCGAAAGGAAGCTTGGCGAAGGGGGGATAGACTCCTTCCTGCATCGAGCCTCACGATAGAGTAGTTTCATCACAGTTTCAGGCGGAACCCGATCCAACAGCTTCGCAATCTGTTCTCGTGCCCAAGCCTCGTCCTCTCTTTCTTTTTTAACCCACCGCGTAACAACTCGGCTCAGGTGATCATCCGACCTTAATCCCGGCCAAGTGAGTTTTGTGTCTTTTGCTGTGACGCTTGATCGACTCGATGACATCTTCTTTTCCTCCGAGTTATGCTGAGCATTTCGAGGGCCATTTTGACCGTGTTCTAATATAGAACATTTTTGATTCGTGCAAAGGGTAATCTTTTGCCCGATGCCGAAGAAAACGCCGCGCAAGAATATCGTCGGCGAACGTGTGGCCAAAGCTCGACGAGGCTGCACTCCGCTCCTGACACAAGATGCACTCTCCGGCAAGCTGGCTCGGCTAGGCATTCAGCTTGACCGAGCCGCGATTGCCAAGATCGAGAACGATCTCCGCTATGTTCTGGACTACGAGCTCAAAGCGATTGCCAAGATCTTGGAGGTTGACGTTGATTGGCTGCTCGGAGACGAGAAGAGGTGAAAGACCCGACTTCACAGCTACGCTCAGCCACCCGACGGGCCAAATCGGACGTTGCCAACAAGCTTGTCAGCATGTTTCTGCACGAGCTCAGCCGCAAACTTAGTCAGACGTGGCCGATAAAAGTCGATGGCGAGGAGTACGCGCACCTTGTCCGACAAACGTTCAACAACGAATGCCCATACTGTTCCCGCGGTCTGATTGATGCGACAGCGATAATTGAACACCTTGACGGCATGAATCGCTATAGATCAGGCCTTCACGTTCCTGGCAATGTGCTGGTCGCGTGTAGGAATTGCAACAGCGAAAAGCGCCGTGACGACTCACTAAGGGCTCTTTCTTTAGCGACTACAGGCTGGGAATCATTCCTCTCCCATGATGGCGGCAGATGCCCTGCGGCCTGTCTTACGTGTTCGTATTGGAAACGAGTTTGGGAGGACGACGGACAACGGAAGCGGCAACTTGCCGCCAACTTAGAAAGAATTCGCGGCTTCCGTCGGGGCTTCTCAGAATTTGAAAGAATTCTCCCCTTTGTTTCCGACACGCTTCCATCTTTGCTGACAAAGTTGTACTCGGATTGTCAGGGCTTCGCGGAGAATGAAATACGGTCTCTCTTGGAGAATTTTGAGCAGATCTCAGCTTCGCGAGAATGATCCGGGAGACTACACACCCAGCTTGCGTCTCGTACGCACCTGATCTCGTTCCGTCCAATTTGGCGGTAGCAGCGTCTCAAGCTTCGCAGTATTCTTTCGCCACTCCGCGCGTTCGCGAAAGGATCCGCGTGCCCGTCAGCTCGGTGATCTCGATCCACATCGCACCTGCAGCGGGTGCGCCAATGCAAGCCGTCCGCTGCGTGTCCGCCATCCCCGGGCAAGGTCTCGAAGGCGACCGCTACTTCACGAACCAAGGCACATTTTCCGCTACGCCTGGCTCGGTCCGCGACGTCACGCTCATCGAAAGCGAATCCCTCGAAGCGCTCAACTCCAAACTCGGCTCCCGCTTTTCTGCGGGTGATATGCGCCGCAATCTCGTCACGCGCGGGGTCGCGCTCAACCACCTCGTCGGCCGCGACTTTCGTGTCGGAGAGCTGCTTCTTCGCGGCGAACGTCTGTGCCAACCCTGTTCGTATCTCGAGACGCTCACTCAAATCGGCGTCAAAGCTGCGATGATGCACCGCGCCGGTCTTCGCGCTGAGATTCTCGAGGGTGGCACAATCCGCATTGGCGATCGAATCGCAGCGCTCGATGACCCGCTGGAACAAAACAAAATTCTTATCCGCCGTTTCTTCGATGAAATGTGGAATCCCTGGAATTTCGACAAAGCGGACGAATTGCTCGCGCCCGACATCAAATTTCGCGGCACCCTGGGCACAGAATTGAAGGGCCGCGACGCGTTCCGCGCCTACATGCGGCAAGTACAAGCCGCGTTTCCCGATTTTCACAACAGCATTCTCGAAATCACAGCCGAGCACGACCGCGTCGTCGCGCGCACCTTCTACCGTGGCACCCATCGGGGCGAAATCTTTGGCATCGCGCCCACAGGAAAATCGATCGGCTACTCCGGTGCAGCGTTCTTCCGAATCGCCTGCGCGCGAGTCGTCGAAGGATGGGTTCTAGGCGATTTGCTCACACTTTTACGGGCATTGGGCGCCCATTCGATCCCCTGATTTTACGTTCCAGTGAGACACACTCCTTGGGCTAATTTGTCCCACGTTCAACCTCCTGTAACCGGATGAAATAAAAGGACTAAACATGGTCACAGTGCGTGGATTTATCTTGAGAATCCCGCTCGAATCGGGTAAAATGTGTAGTCTGCAATAGTAGTTCAACCGCAATCGATTTGCCTCAGACTCTTTGCCAGCGCCAGGGCAAATGAGGCGTCTGATCCGGTTGTCCCCTTCCGCGGGGGAATATGAACGCTTCGCCGCGTCTCACCGAAAATTTCGGAATGGGACGGGATGGAGCAGCAACCCTTCGAGTCCCAGCTTGCACTCGTGCAAAGTCTGGGGCCAATGGGCAAGGCAAGTGTCGCGGCCTTCCGCCGACCGCCTTCCCGAGCAGTTCGCAGTCTTTTGCGGCATTTCGCGCGAGACCGATTTTTGTAGCGCTGGCTTACAGTCGGCCTCTGGAATTGGGATGTTCGCGCACTTCGTTCGCGCGGTATCCCTGTCGCGCGCCACGCGAATGCGCCACGCGAAAACGGTAGCTCAGGTCCCTCCCGATCGATTCTGGATCGGGAAGACCTGAGGCTTTTGACTTTCGATTTATTCGCATCATCTGAGGAGACGCAAACGTAATGGCTGACAACGAATCCTCCGCCCCCAAGGGCCACAAGTACGACGCTACTTCCATCAAAGTTCTCGGCGGCATCGAAGCCGTCCGCAAACGTCCCGCGATGTACATCGGCTCCACGGGCGAGCTCGGCCTGCACCACCTCGTGTGGGAAGTGGTCGATAACTCGGTGGACGAAGCGATGGCCGGCTTCTGCGACGAAATCAACGTTACGGTGCACGACGATAACAGCGTCACCGTGGTTGACAATGGACGCGGCATCCCCGTGGACATGCACGCCACTGAGAAAAAGCCCGCCGCCGAAGTCGTGATGACCGTCCTGCACGCCGGCGGAAAATTCGATAGCGATACGTATAAAGTTTCCGGTGGATTGCACGGCGTCGGCGTCTCCGTCGTCAACGCGCTCTCCGACTGGCTCGATCTTGAAATCTGGCGCGACGGCGAGGTCTGGGAGCAGTCATACGAAAAAGGCGTTCCCACCTCGAAGCTTAAATCGTCCGGCAAAACGCGCAAGACCGGCACGAAAATTACGTTTCACGCCGATCCTTCGATTTTCGACAAAACGACCTACAGCTTTGACACGCTCTCGCAGCGTCTCCGCGAGCTTGCCTTTCTCAATAAAGGCCTGAAAATAACGCTCGACGACGAGCGCAGCAACAAGAAAGCCGAATTCCGCTTCACGGGCGGCATCGCCGAGTTCGTCAAGCACCTGAACCGCGGCAAGCAGACGCTGCACGATTCGCCGATCTACATGGAGGGCAAGCGCGGCCAGGTGGATATCGAAATCGCGCTGCAATACAACGATAGCTACGCCGAAAATATTTTTTCCTTCGCGAATACGATCAACACCGTCGACGGCGGTTCGCACCTCGCCGGTTTCCGCTCGGCTCTCACGCGCACGCTCAACTACTACGCCAGCTCCACCGGAATGCTCAAAGAGCAGAAGGACGAAGTCTCGATCAATGGTGACGACGTGCGCGAAGGGCTCGTCGCCGTCGTTTCCGTCAAGCTTCCGCAGCCGCAGTTCGAAGGCCAGACAAAAGGCAAGCTGAATAGCGACATCAAAGGCCTTGTCGAGCAGCTCGTCAACGAAAAGCTCGGCGAGTATTTCGATAAGCACTCCTCGATCGCCCGCAAAATTATCGGCAAGTGTATTGACGCCGCCCGCGCCCGCGAAGCCGCGCGCAAAGCCCGCGAGCTAACGCGCCGCAAGTCCGCGCTCGATTCGAGCGGCCTGCCCGGAAAGCTTGCGGATTGCCAGGAACGCGATCCCGCACGCTGCGAACTCTTCCTGGTCGAAGGTGAATCCGCCGGCGGCTCCGCTAAGGGCGGCCGCGATCGCCGTTATCAGGCCATCCTGCCGCTCAAGGGCAAAATCCTCAACGTCGAAAAAGCCCGCTACGACAAGATGCTCGGCCACGAAGAAATTCGCGCCATCATCACCGCGCTCGGCACCGGCATCGGCAAAGATGATTTCGACGCCACGAAGCTCCGCTATCACAAGGTGATTCTGATGACCGATGCGGACGTGGACGGCAGCCACATTCGCACCCTGCTGCTCACTTTCTTCTTCCGCCACATGCGTGAGCTCATCGAGAAAGGCAATATTTTCATCGCGCAACCGCCTCTCTATCGCGTGAAGCGCGGCAAAATGGACCGTTACATCCGCGACGAGCGCGAATTTGCCCGCGAGCTGATGAAGCGCGCCACCGAAGAGCACGTCGTGAAAGGCAAGACAGGCAAATCGCTCGAGGGTGGCGAGCTCACTCAGTTCCTGCTTAATATTCAGGAATACGACCAAGTCGCCGCCAAGCTCGGCCGCCGCTTGGGGGAACCAAAACTCGTCGACATCCTGGCCGAGAGCGATCTCGAAAAGAAAACCGACTTCGCCGACAAGAAAAAATTGCAGGAGCTTGCAAAGGCCATCGAAAAAGCCAAGCTCGAGCTTGAATCGAAGCTCGTTTACGACGAAGAGCACAGCCTGCACGAGTTGCTCCTCAAAAATGGCGGCGAGCGCAAGATCAACTGGGCCCTCGCGGCCACGGCCGACTACAAGCGCCTCCGCACCCTGCGTCAAGCCATCGAAGAAAACAATCGGCCGCCGTTTACGATCCAGCACAACGGCGACAAAGTCACGAAAGATAATTCCTCGGCGCTTTTGGGCTACGTCCTCGAAGACGCAAAAAAAGAATTCACCATCACCCGCTTCAAGGGCCTGGGCGAAATGAACCCCGAGCAACTCTGGGCCACCACGATGAACGCCGAAACGCGCACGCTCCTCCAGGTGCGCCTCGAAGACGCCGTCGCCGCCGAAGACATTTTCTCGACGCTCATGGGCGAAAACGTAGAAGAGCGCCGCAAATTCATCGAGGACAACGCCCTGGACGTCGTCAATTTGGATATTTGATGTCACGCAAGAATGGGAGTCACTGTAATGGTCACAAGAATCTCAATGCTTCGGTTTGGTCGTGAGATTAGACCGGAGGAGTTTGCCCGAGCGTTGCGAACTATCGAAGAAGACCACCACCCGCTACTCGCGCTTGCCTTGAACGCAAAGCCAGAATCTGACGAAACTTGGATTACTCTATCGTGGGCAAACCCGGGCTTCGACGAACTCCTTTCTATAAGCGCGGCTTTTGAACCGGCCAGCTTTTCCCCAGATCAAGTTGCTGCAGCCAAAACATTGAAAGACATCAATCTATGGAAGCTCGCAACCAGTGTAAAAGCCTCGGGCGGAGTACCCTTAAAGTCCTTACAACAGCAACTGGGCTCGACGGAACAAGGCCTCAGGTTGCTACAGACCGCGGGCCTTGTTCAGAAGGAGCACGTAGTTATATGCAAGCGAACTTCGGGGCTCGTGAATCGACTACCATCTCGCGAGCTCCTGGAGCGATTGGATGAACAGGGGGTCCGCTGCGGTTCTTGCGGTAGGTTACTCACCGATGAGCGGCTCGACGAGTTGATTGCGCCCACTGACCTCGGAAAGCAACTTCTCGATCACGGGAGATGGATGGCGGCCGTGCTGATCGAAGAATTAGATCGATTGGGCATCCCACGAGAGAAAGTGCTACTCGAGTTTCGTGAATCGAGCGAAGAGGTCGACGCTTTCGTCGACATCGACGGCTCCTTGGTCATGATAGAACTGAAAGACAAAGAGTTCTCGATGGGGCATGCCTATCCATTGTCAGGTCGAATCGCGATGTACCATCCTAAGTATGTCCTCATCGTATCTAGGGATAAGGTTGCACCTGACGTCAGGTCTTATTTTGAGCGCACAAAGCCGGAAGCTCGCCTTAGCTATGTTGAGGAGCTGACCGCGCTACCTCAAGAGCTGGAAATCCTGGCCAATCTTGCTCGGAGCTCTAAGGTCGAAACGCTCCTCGAGTATTTCAACCCTCTGACGCTCGGAGTGGATATTCCTCGATTGGTGGCCTCCAAACTTGGTATTACCTTGCCGAAGAAGGAGCAAATGTTGAGCTTAGGTGCGCCAATCCATACAGACTTCACAAACTTCTTCGTCGCTAACAGTTAATGCTCTATCAGCTCACATTCAAAATTCTGCCAGGCCTCCGCGGACTTTCCTGCTCCGACTTCCGCGCCACGCCTACCGCCGCGCCCAACACCGAGCAAGGCGTCGCCATCGATTGCGCGAACGAGCGCGACTGCAACGCGCTGCTGCAAGAACTCGAATCGCATTTCGGCCCGCAGCGCTTTTCCAACAACGCCTCGGCCTTCGAAACGGTGAAAACCTACGTGCTCGAAAAAATGGCGGGGAAACTGTGACGCACCGCGTATTAACTAGCGGCGTCCTTCAGGCCGGCGAATTTCTAATAGCAACAGTCGCAGGATTAGAAAACAACTCATCTCCTTGCAAACAAAGGAGAAACCAAATTTCTAATAGCAACAAAAACGGCATTTCGGCGTTCCGCACAAACCGACGCCGAACCAAATAGACGAGGGGAAGAATGGCTGACGAAACGAATCAATCAATCCTGACTCCGGTTGATATCGAATCGGAGATGAAAAAATCGTATCTCGATTACGCCATGAGCGTAATCATCGGGCGCGCGCTGCCCGACGTGCGCGACGGTCTGAAGCCTGTCCATCGGCGGATTCTCTTCGGCATGTACGAGCTGGGCCTCACTTCCACGAAGCCGTATCGCAAGTGCGCCAAGATCGTCGGCGAAGTGCTCGGCAAGTTCCATCCTCACGGCGACTCACCCGTTTACGACGCGCTCGTTCGCATGGCGCAGGATTTCAACATGCGCTATCCGCTCATCGACGGACAGGGAAACTTCGGCTCCGTCGACGGCGATCCGCCGGCTGCGATGCGGTACACCGAGGCGCGCCTCTCGAAGATCGCGGAAGAAATGCTCGCGGACATCGAAAAGGAAACTGTCGAGTTCATTCCGAATTTCGATGAAAGCGAAAAAGAGCCGGTCGTTCTGCCTACGCGTGTCCCCAGCCTTCTCGTCAACGGCTCGTCTGGCATCGCCGTCGGCATGGCCACCAACATCCCGCCTCACAATTTGAAGGAAACGATCGAGGCCGCCATCCTGCTCGTCGAGAATCCCGAAGCCACCCTCAAGCAGGTGATGAAAATCATTCCCGGCCCCGACTTTCCCACAGCCGGTTACATTTACGGACGCGAGGGCATCGAGCAAGCGTACAAAAACGGCCGTGGCAGTTTTCAGGTACGCGCCAAGGCGGCGATCGAACAGCGCGGCAAAGATCGCCAGGATATCGTCGTCACCGAACTTCCCTATCAGGTGAACAAGAAAAATCTCATCCAGCACATCGCCGAGCTGATCAACAACAAAAAAATCGAAGGCATCTCCGATATTCGTGACGAAAGCGATCGTGAAGGGATGCGCATCGTCATCGAAGTGAAGCGCGACGAGGAACCGGAAATCATCCTCAACAAGCTTTTCAAGATGACGCAGATGCAGGAATCGTTTGGCATGATTCTGCTCGCAATCGTCGGCGGGCAGCCGCGCGAGCTCGGCCTGATCCAGCTATTGAATCTCTTCATCGCGCACCGCATCGACGTTGTCCGCCGGCGCACTCAATACGATCTGCGCAAAGCCGAGGAGCGCGAGCACATTCTGCTCGGCTATCAGATTGCGCTGGATTATCTCGACGAAGTGATCCGAATCATTCGCGGGTCTGCCAGCCGCGCGAACGCTCGCGAGAATTTGCACGAGTTTTTTGAGAACAAAAGCGTGCGAATTATGGTCGACGGCAAAGAGACCACGCAGCGCGGCGTAAAGCTCGAGCCGAAGAAATATGGCATTCCGGCTTCTGCCGTTCGCGGGGATGTTTTTGGTTTGAGCTACAACCAGATCGATGCCCTTCTCGAACTGCAACTCCACCGCCTCACGCGCCTTTCGGTCGATGAAATCCTCAAGGAACTCAAAGAAATCCGTGATCGCATCGCCGAGCTGCGCGAAATCCTCGGCAGCGAGAAAAAATTGAAAGCCGTCATCGTCGCCGAGCTGCGCGAAATAATGAAATCCTACGGTGACGATCGCCGCACGCAGATCGTCGATCGCGTCGAAGAGATCAAGCTCGAAGACTTGATCAAAGACGAAGAGATGGCCATCACCGTCAGCCACGCCGGCTACATCAAGCGCACTTCTGTGGACGTCTACCGCCACCAGTCACGCGGCGGCAAAGGACGCATCGGCGCGAAAACGCGTGAAGATGATTTCGTCGAACACTTCTTCACGGCGTCAGCGCACAGTTACATTTTGCTCTTCACGTCGAAGGGCCGCATCTATTGGCTGAAGGTCTATGAAATTCCTGAAGCCGCGGCCGCCACGCGCGGCAAAGCGATCACCAATCTCGTCCGCTTGCAGGAAGGCGAGACGCTCACGGCGGTCGTGCCCACGCGCAATCTCGAAGAAGCGGGCCGTTACGTTTTCCTCGCCACGAAAAACGGTACGGTGAAGAAGACCGAACTCGCTGAATTTTCGAATCCGCGACCATCCGGCATCATCGCCATCAGCCTCGACGAAAAAGATGAACTAATCGGCGCGAAACTCACCGACGGCAAGCAAATGATTTTCCTCGCCAGCCACGATGGCCAGGCCATCCTCTTCCGCGAGACGGAAGTTCGCTCCATGGGCCGCGGCGCGGGAGGCGTCAACGGCATGGACCTTGCGAAAGACGATTACGTCGTCAGCATGGATGCTGTTCAGCCCGACTTCGAAATCATCCGTAAGGAATACAAGAAGGAGACGCAGGATCTCGACGAGCTCGAAAGCGATCAGATCCGCGAGTCGCTCACTTCGCTCATGCTCACCGTCGCCGAAAAGGGCTACGGCAAGCGCACGCCGCTCGCCGAGTATCGCGTCACGTCGCGCGGCGGCAAAGGCGTCATCAACCTGAAGTCCACCGATCGCAACGGCCCGGTCGTCGCGGCGCTGCAAGTCCGCGAAGATTCCGACGTGATGATCATCACCGGCCAGGGCAAAGTAATTCGCGTCCACTCCGGCGAAATCCGCGAAGCCGGCCGCTCGACGCAAGGCGTCCGCCTGCTGCGCCTAGAGGAAGGCGACCGCATCGCCGCAGCCGCCGCAATTCTCGAAGAGGAAGAAGCCGCCGTAGTCGCGCCGCCAGAACCGGAGAAAAAATAAACCCGCGCGCCCTGTGTTCGCACACTGGCAGCACTACCAAAGACAGACCGATAAACGATCGAGAACTGAGGCGCCCATTCCGTAACGCCGGCGTCCCGCCGGCTCTTTTCTGTTACGGATCAAGCACCGTCCCTACCCACCGCCAATTTCGCAACCCCGCCTTTTTCGGATTGTCCAAGATGTACGTAACCGTCCGATAGAATTCTTCTTCGTTTCGAATCAAGTGATCGTAATATTCGTGCTGCCAGAATGTTCCCGTCCGTCGCAGCAGTCGATTCGCATTTTTCGCCGAGTAGGATTTCCATGTGTGTAGAACCTCGGCCAACTCGCAAGCTGCGACAAGCCGGAACAACACATGCACGTGATTGGGCATAATGCACCATGCATACAGGTGATATCGAACCTGATCGAAATGTCGTAGGGTTTCAGTGACTTGAGCAGCAACGGCGGCGTTTGCGAGAAGGCAGCTACCCGCGCCGGTATCGAGCTTCTGTTCGATCTGCTCGCTGAAGAGTTCTTCGAGTCGAGTTCTTTCGAATGACGACAAAGCTCGGCCGGAAGCTTTCGCGGTTGCGATAATGTTCCTCCGCTCGAATTCGAACTTCTGGAGCACAGATTGGGGCAGCGAGTCTGCCAAGCGAAATGTAACGAAGTAGATGGCGTAGTGCTCCTCCCAGTGAGGCAGTTTGCCGCGGCTGCGCACGGTGGGCACGGCGGAATTGTAGTTGAAAAAGAGCCGGCGGGACGCCGGCGTTACGGAACGGACTCTGAGGCCATGGCTCAACCCTCGGTCTATCTCGCGTAATCAATCCGCGGGCGGTGGCGGCAAATAGTATCCCGGTCTGGTGCGAACCGAAACGCCCGGCCGGTCCACCGTCACTTTGATCTCGTGGTAGCCGGATTCCACATTCGGCGGCGGACGGTAACCGAGCGAATATTGCGCGTGAATTTCGCCCCCGATTTCATCCACGGCTTTCTGAATTGTGCTGTCTTTCTTCGCATTCAAGAACATCCCGCCCGTCGCCTTGCTCGCAATCGCAAGCGAGTTCGGCCCAATCGCATTCTTGCCGGTTTTCACCAGGAAGATCACGAGCGCCATGTAATCGATCGGCGCGTTGGCCGCCTGCCGCTCGAGATCGGGAGTCTGCGGCTTTCCCGGTGGCGTCGGCACCGGATACGTTCCGGGCGGGCCGAGCGAGCGGTCAACCGGCTCCTTCTTCGCGCGCAGGTCCGCCATCGCGGTACTCAGGCCAATCGAATAGATCGTCACATTCCCGAGTTGCGCCTGCCGCAACACTTCGCCCAGCGTGTGTTCGCTTCCGGTGTCCTGCGCTTCGCCAAGCACCACGAGGATCCGTCGCTGCGGCTGCGGACGCTTCTCGAGCAGCGAAATCCCGCGTGCCATGGCATCGTAGAGATGCGAGCCCGAATTTCCCGTCGTGAGATTATTGATCACGTCTTCGATGCGATCCGGATCGGTGGTGAATTTTTTCAGCAGGCTCACGTCGTCGTCGTAGCCCACGATGGCGACTTCCGACGTTTGCGCCATCACCGTTTCGGTGAATACGATGCCCATCTGCTTCACCGAGTGAAACATCGGATCGATGTGCGAGCTGGTCTCGACGGCCAGCACGATTGAAAGCGAGCTGGCGCCGAGATCGAAGTGCTCGATCTTCTGCTCCACGCCATTGTCGAAAATGTGAAAGCTTTCCTTGGGGATATCGAGCAGCATCTCACCGTTCGCGTTGCGCACGGTCACCGGCGCCGTCACTTCGTTTACCCGCACGTGAATCGTGCGCTTCGCCTCTTCAGGAGTCGGCGGCTTTTCCGGTTCAACGCCGGGCTTCGTGTGAATCGGCCCAGCCGGAGCCTGGGCGCGAGATGAGGGTGCTAGCGCCAGAAGTGCCCCAAACGTTGTAATCAAGATGGCCAAGGCCGCGCTTTTTGGTAAGCCCATAGAGGTATTTTATCTGATTCCGGATTTGCCTCAGGGGTTTGCATCCACCGAGTGGCAAATTCACGCCATGGAAATCCCGCTCAATACCCGTCCGACGCCATCTGCCGAACAGTATTAAAATATCTGTTTGCGTGATCATTTGCGTGCTCATTGCTGCGCGCACTAGATAACTCAGAGGGGGAATTCATGAAGCGTCCCAGCCACCTGCACATGGCGAAGCTCGCCTACCAAGATCCCAGATTCATGGAAAGCCTAGCAGCGCGGCCGCTGCGCATTCTCGCTGAGTATTTCGATCCCCTCACCCGTCTGCGGCGCGAAAAAGTGGCAGACACGATCGTGATGTTCGGCTCGGCGCGCATCCACTCGCGCGAAAGGGCAGAGCGAGAATTAAAAGAAGTTCGAGCACGCGCACGCGGCCGCCTCAGCCCCCATTGGGCGGACCGCATTCGCCTCGCCAAGTCGCTTGTGGAAATGTCGCGTTACTACGAAGAAGCGCGTGAACTTTCCCGCCGGATCACCGCCTGGTCGATGACGCTCGGCATGAACCCGAAGCGCTTCGTCATCTGTTCGGGCGGCGGGCCCGGCATCATGGAAGCAGCGAACCGCGGCGCGGCGGACGCCGGCGGCTCGTCCATCGGGCTCAGCATCCAGCTTCCGCACGAGCAGCGCCCGAATCCCTACATCACCGAAGACCTGAATTTCTGCTTTCACTACTTTTTTATGCGCAAGCTGTGGTTTGCCCAGATGGCGAAAGCGCTGATCGTGTTTCCCGGCGGATTTGGCACGATGGACGAGCTATTTGAAATGCTCACTCTACTGCAAACGGGAAAGCTTTCCTCGCACCATATGATCCTGATCTACGGCAGGAAATACTGGGACAAAGTATTCAACTGGCGCCAGATGTTGCGCTGGGGAACGATCAACGAGCGCGAGTACAAGCTGCTTCGGTTTTCCGATAATGTTGACGACGCGTTCGATCGCGTGCGCGCGGAGATGGAAGCACATCACCTACCGCTCGACGAAGAGACCTAAGGCCGGATCATAGCCGTCCCAATTACGCTCCACCCAACAAAGTCCTCTCAAGCTGTTCTCCACCGGGATTCCTTGAGACTGAGGCGAGATAGCGCCGCCTTGATTGCCTCGGCGCTGCGCTGCAAGGCTTGTTGTTCCGCGTCGGACATCTCGGGTTCGAGCACCCGATGCACGCCTTCCCGGCCAATGACACTTGGCAAGGAGAGCGTAACTCCAAATTTTGCGTTGTAACAGCCGATAGGAATCACCGCCCGCTCGTCGCGCAATACCATCTCAGTGAGTCGCGCCGAGACCATCCCTATGCCATACTGGCTGGCGCCAATACCTTCAATGACTGTGATGTTTGCGTAACGCACCTCACGTTCGAGCTCCTCACGCACCGTTTGTGGCGACGGGCTCTCCCCAAAGAGGTCCAATACCTTCCTGCCGCCCACTCGCGCTGATGACCACAGGAAAACTGACGAGACACCATGTTCACCTAACACCAGTGCCTCTACGTCCGACGCACTGACGTCAAGACGCTTCCCGAGGTGAAACCGGAACCGTAACGTGTCGAGAGATGTGCCGGTGCTGAGCACTCGCTCGTGTCCCAATATACGCACTACGTCAGCCAGCGCGTCCGGCGGATCGGTTACGACCAGAATCAGCGCTTCGGGAGCGGCGTTATGGATCTTCGGGACGATGTCCTGAAAGATTGCAGCATTCGCCTCGAGCAACCGGAGCCTTCCGAGAGGGTCGCTACGATCCGTTGCGCCTCCACCTTTTTCGTTGACTCCGGCTGTGATCATCACCACCGACGAGCCAGCCAGATCGGGATAGTCGCCGTCGCGCACCGCAATCGGCGGCGACAGGACGGCGCCGTATTGGACGTCCGTCACGACACCCTGGGCCCGCTTGCGGTCTCTGTTGACCAGCACGACCTCGCGCGCACTTCCGCGCATAACCACCGACAACAGGCACGCGGAGCCAACCGCGCCCGCTCCAATAATTCCGACCTTCATAGCTGTCCTCCTGCTTCGTTGCTTCGGCACCACAAACGCGCGTGCATCCTACGGATAACAGTGCAATCGTGGCACCAAGACTTAGGTCATTGAAAACGCGGAGGCAACGGGCGACAAAGTCTACAGAAATACAAACGTCCGTCAGCGAGCGGGTCACGGTGTCAACTGTTCGACGTCCCTTGGCCAGTCTCTGCGTCATAAACTTGCTGGTTCGATTCGTCGTGCTTGGGGGGCGGCATACGGCGCGCTTCCGTCCGGAGCAACCGCGCACTGCCGCTCGTTCTTGGGTGGAACACTGGTAGTTGGAGTCGCGTCAGCACCTGGGCCGGATAAGAAAAATGGGATGGAGCGCATGCCCCATCCCGCTCTTTCATTTTCGCAGTCAGAGGGAACCCACGAAGGAAGGCGTCCGCAGGCCTGTCAGTTAGTTCTTCGAGACTTCAAGATCCGCCTCGAAGGCCGTGCCAAACATTGCTTCGAAGCGCTGCTTCTCATGCTTGTCGTGGACCAAAACCACCGGCGAGACCCGCACCGACTGCTTGCACTCGCGGCAGGTTGTCGCTTCGCCCTGCAGATCCTGGACGAATCCATCGGTGAAGTGATAGGCCGACCGCGGGCGGCGAGCGTTCTTCACGCCCGGAAGGCCGCAGTGCGGACACGTGAACTCAACGTGGTCCTCGAGCGGATCGCGGTTGAGTGCGGCCCACCCGGTGTAACGAACTCCAATTGTTTCCAGAGAATTTTTCATTATGAATACCTCTCAATCCCCAAGAGGGGGCTAGGAACAAACAATTAGACGTAAGAAAACCGAAATTGATGCATAAGCGACACAGAAAATCGTAATCGAAATGATTTGAATAACTTAGAAGAATACTAACGCTGCGTTTCTGCCTGCTGTGCCGCATCCGCCGAATTTTTCGAAACCGGAGAGGCGCTTCGGTGTCTATGTTTTCAAGAGGTCGCGCGAACTCCTCAGCGGTTTAAGGCCGCGCAGCCGGACGGTGGCGAACGTACGTTCCGGCTTCGGTCTGAAAAAGACAGCACAACGCTCCGGTCCCTTGACTGCAGAAAGCTGATTTGGAAAACGCTTTATTGCCATCGTGCGTGGAGGTGTGTCCAATGAGCGATCTCGGAGGTTTGTCTCAATGCTTAGTCGATAACGATCCGGCCGCACGAGTGCGAGCGCGGCGGCTCCGGGGTAAGGCGCTCGTGCTTTCCGTCGTTCTCGAAGCTTTGCTCTTGGCTGCGATGTTCGTGTGGCCGCTCGTCGCTCCCGGCGTGCTGACAGCGCATTACATTGTGACTCCGGCGCCGCCCTATTCGGGTGGCGGCCCCGCGCACCACGAGCAATCCGCGCCGCATCGTCCACACGCGTCATCTTTCCCGAGGATTTGTTTCGCAGTGTGCGCACCGATAGTTCGTCCGTCGGCGCCTGCAAGTACTTCGGAGGCGCCGGACATCGGCCTGAATGAGAGCCAGGGCGGAACTGAAGGACCGGGCCTGCCGGGCATTGGACCTCGCTTGCCAGGCGGAACGGGCGATCGCGTCATCGTCCCGGAACCGCCGCGCGCGGAAGCGCCTCGTGTGCGACCGACACGAATGAGCGAAGGCGTCATGGCCGCGATGCTTGTGAATCGAGTCGAGCCGAAGTATCCGGCCATCGCACGAGCGGCGCACATTTCCGGCGTGGTGCATTTGCACGCCATCATCGGAAAAGACGGCACGGTGCGTCAGCTCGAGATTGTGGACGGAAATCCGCTGCTCGCGCAGGCCGCAAAAATTGCCGTGGAGAATTGGCGTTATCAGCCAACCCGTTTGAACGGTGAGCCGGTGGAAGTGGAAACGTACATCACCGTGAATTTCGTGCTGAATTGAGGGAGGGGAAATCGAAAGGGCGCCACGAAATGTCGCAGCGCCCCTACATTGTGGGCGCTAGAACTTGATCACGATTCCCGTCGAAAGCCGGCCATTATTTTGGCTGCGCCCGAAAAGACTCGTGTGAATCCAGTCGCCCTGAATGATGCGCCAGTAAAACGGTCCGCTGACTTTGGTATCAATTCCGGCACCGAGCGCCGCCGCAAAGGATGAGTCACTGCCGACGGTGTCCACGTGCTCGTGTGAGCCACCTATGAGGAGGTGGACGAACGGCGACACCCGCGCGGGAAATGAGATTTGCGGCCCAAATAGATAATTGTACTTTTGCGTGCCGAACCCATTGGGCGAGCCGTAGTGTCCGTCAAAATCCGCTACGAGCCCGAGCCAGTTCGAAAATTTGTATTGTCCCGAAATCTCCCAGCCATTCAGGTTGCCATCTGGCCGGTTGTCGTTGTGCATGAACGAATAACCGCCGAACACTTCTACTTTGTCTGCAAGGCCCTGCGCGTGCGCTGCGAACGACACGAAGAATAGCAGGCCGAGTAATAACGAAAGCTTTCGAACCATAAGACATCCTCCTCAGGAATATTGGGATTGAGGCCCCGCCGTGCGCCCAGCAGCGGCGAGATCCTGTTGTGAACCAGCTCCGATTCCTTCGCCCTTCGCCTCCCCGGGAGAGAGGGTCGGGCACTCACTTCAACTGGAGCGCTGATTTGATGCTATCCGGCCCTAAATGGCGGCGGATAAAAGACTTCTCCTACGGTATCTATAGTAGAGGTTCCCCGGTGCCCTTAGCAATGATTTCCCTGGTGGCATCGCGGAGGCGAACGATTTCGTGCCAGTCGTTCCCAGCTGACGGATCGGGGACAACGAGCGGGCCGAACGAAACGGTTATGCGGCCGGGGCGAGGAAGCCGCGTCTTATCGCGCAGAATCTGGCGGGCGCCACGCACCGCCATGGGACAAATGGGCCGCTGCATATCCACAGCCGCTTTGAAAGCGCCCAGTTGAAACGGGCGAATGCCGGTCATCGACGTGAAAGTTCCTTCCGGGTAGATTGCCACCGACTCTCGGCGTCCCAGCGCTTCCTCCACATCTTCCGCCTGTCGCACTCGAGCCTGCGGATCGCTGCGATCGAAAGAGAGCTGGCCCGAGCGGCGAATAATCTCGCCGACGAGCGGCATATCGAGCGCCTCGCCTTTCGCAACGAATCGCACGCCGAGCGGAAGCGACGCGAGCGCCGCGAAAATATCCACGTGGCTCGAATGATTCGGCGCAAAAATCCAGGGACCGGATGTCGCGAGCTCGTTTAATAGTTCGCCGCGTTCGAGTTCCAGCGGAATGGCAGCCGCGCGCAAGATCAGCCGCGATCCCGAGCGCGCGATTCGCGCAGCTCGATCGCGATCCGACGTAAGCGACACGGCAATCCACAGCCCCGTGACTATGATTCCAAAGACCGAGAGCGCGTAAACGCCGTACACACTCTCAAGCCCGCGTTGCGCGCCAGTCTTCATCCATATCCATGCGCGCGGGAGCGCACTATGAGCTCCGAGCCGCCCAACCTGCATCCAAACCGCCTGCTGTTTCTTGCCCAGTTTGCCTTCGAGGTAGAGGCGGCGCGTTTCGCTGCGACGGAGCTTGCCGCTCGAAGTTTTAGGAATCGATTGCGGCCGAAGCAGCTCGATCGAATCCGGCGGCATGCCCATCGCTGCGCCCACGGCTTGCGCGATTTCGCCGGAGATGCGTTTCGCGGCTGCCATGTCGCGCACTTCCGCGGCGACGATCAGTCTTTCCGTTCCGGTGCGCTCATCGGGAGCGCCAAATGCCACCACGCATCCGGTGCGTACTCCCGCCACTCGGCCGGCGATTTCCTCCACTTCATGTGGATAGATATTGCGGCCGGCTTTGATGATGACGTCCTTGGCGCGGCCGGTGATGTAAATTTCGCCGCCAGCCCAATAGGCGAGATCGCCGGAATCGAGCCACCCGCCGTCATGGATCAGTTCACGCGTAGCGGCGGGATTTCGGTAGTAACCACTCGTGGCCGAAGGACCGCGAAACTGAAGCTGACCTTCGGCGCGCTCGCCAAGTTCACGCTCGTTTTTTTCTTTGTCGACGATGCGAACTTCCACGCCCGGCATCGGCCTTCCGGCGCCGACAAATTCGAGCGGGGCCGGGTCATCTGGCTTCGCGGGAATTGCGCGACCTTCGGATGCGAGAGCGGCGCGCTCGATTCGATCCACCTTGTAGCCGGAGCCCAGCGGCGGCGCGGACACGCCGAGGCACGCCTCCGCGAGACCGTAGACGGGCATCAACGCTTCGCGGTGAAAGCCGCAGTGCGCGAACCGCGCGACGAATCGTTCGAGTGTGGCAGCGGCAACTGGCTCCGCGCCGTTCGTCGCCGCCCGCCAAGAACTTAGGTCGAGGCCCTCGATATCCTTATCCGCGATTTTTCGCACGCACAGCTCGTAAGCGAAATTCGGAGCGGGGCTGATCGTTCCGCGATGCTTGTGAATCGCCCACAGCCAGCGGTCGGGGCGGCTCAGAAACGCGAGCGGCGACATCACGACGAGCGGTATGCCGGTGACAATTGGAACAAACCAGGCTCCGATCAATCCCATGTCGTGATAGAGCGGTAGCCAGCTCACGGCCACGTCGTCAGCCTGAATGTGGATGCCGCCGATGATCGCCTGAATATTCGCAAGAAGATTCGCGTGCGTGAGAATCACGCCTTTGGGATCGCCGGTTGAGCCGGACGTGTATTGCAGGAAGGCGATATCTTCGCCGCTAGCGCGGTGGGAGAGATGCACTACGGGCCGCCATTTGGCAGGTCGCGCTGCGTCTGCGGGCTGCTCGCTCGCGAGCCGTTGCGCATTCAGAACTTCACGGAGAGAAGGCACGCGGGGCTGGAGAGTCCGCGCGAGCGCTTCGGCCTGCCGCCAGGTGACAAGAAATTGCGCCTCGGCATTGCGCAGGATGTTCGATTGGCGCTCGGCATACTCAGCGATGCGGTCGGCGCGAAAGGGCGGGTAGATCGGGACCGGAATTCCGCCTGCGAGCAGGACGCCTGCGAACGTGAAAAAAAACTCGGCGCATGTGGGCAGCATGATCGCGACGGTCTGGGCGGATTCGAGTCCGCGGCGGCGCAGTTCACCCGCAACCGCCGAAGAGCGCTCGTAGAGTTCGCCGAAAGTGATCGTACGCGGCTCGTCGCCCTCTTCGTACAGCACGATGTGCGCAGCACTCGGCTCACTGCGGCCTCGCAAGCGAATGATTTCGGTGAGTGTTTCGGCTTTGCGAATTTGCTCTTCGACGGCAGGCCGGGTGGCATATCGAGTTGCGGGCGAAGAAATGGGCGTCGGGATTGCCGCTGCAGTCGTGCCTTCCGCTGAGGAATTCTCGCGCAGGATGGCGTCGATCAGATCCTGCACCGTATCAGCTTCGGCGACCACGCGATCCGGCAGACGCACACAGCACGTGTTACCGAGCCGCAGCATCAGTTCGACCCGCTCGAGGCTGCCAAGCCCCAACTCGCGCTCGAGGTGCGCTCGGGAGCCGCGCGCAGACAGCTCTTCCAGGCCGCGCGAACCTCCGAGCTCGATCAGGAGCTGCCGGACCGTTCCAAGCGCTTCGGCCTCGACGACAGCCTTGCGGTCGAATTGTATTTTGGCAGCGCCCACAGGAATAGCCAGACGAAGCATCGCCCGGTGTGCCGGTCCAAAAACCCCCGAAGAGCCGAGCCTACCACCCGGCTAAGAGTGGTTCAAGGTCTAGGAGTCGGACTGTTCGCGTTTTCCGTTTCACGCTGAAAGAACGATGCTCTCACGCTTACTATTTTGGGTTGGTGGCCAAAGAGTGGGAGAAGAGCCAGGGAAATAGTTTTGGCTCGTCGTAGGCTTTCACCCACGAGGCATGCCCGACGCCGGGATATTCGGTGTAGTGCGCGTCGGTGCTGACCTGCTTCATTGCTGCATACATACGCTGAGATTCCGTGACGGGAACAATATCGTCATTAGCGCCATGAAAGATCCAGACCGGAACATTTCCGACTTTCGCGGCTGCGTCTGAATAGCTCTTCGGGTCGTCAGGTGGCGCCAATTTTGCAAGTTCGGGATGAGCTTTCAGCGCACCAGCGGGCGGGCGAATGCCTCCGCAGATGACGATGAGGGCTGCAAACCTCCCCGGATATTTTTCAGCCAGGCGCCAGCAGCCATAACCTCCCATGGAGAGTCCCGTCAAATATGTGCGTTGGACGTCGCCGTCGAATTCCTTTGTCGCTGCCGCCAGCGCAGCCATCGCGAGATCTTGCATCGGCGGATTAATCCACCAGAGGTTTTTAGGACACTGTGGCATGACCACAATTGCGGGGATTCTGCTGCGGCCGTTGCGGATGGCGGGGCCAATGCCAACGTCGGTTTCGAGCAAGCCGTCGTCACCGCGCTCGCCGGTGCCGTGGAGGAAAAGTATGATCGGCCATTTCTGATGAGAATTCCAATCGTCAGGAACGAAGACCTGATACTTGTAGTTTGTGCCTTGCACGGTGATTGTGCGATCCAGAAAACCCGTGTCGTGTTTTCTTGCGTAAGCGGGAGCGGTAACCAGTTGCGATAACATCAGAAACGGGAGCAGTCTTAGCGGCGAAACGTGCACTAAATCCTCCATCCTTAACTCTAGCATGACTGTTCCGCAACTCCCGTGGTAGGTGAAATCCTGTACAGTTGAGACTCTGCGCCTGGAAATGTTGAGGGATTTGACGATAGTTAGAAACCCTTGGCTACGAGACGGCGTCTACTTAAATGTAGCCATGGGACGCCGGATAGAACTCGATGCAGTGCGCGGTTTGATGCTGGTATGGATCGCGCTGACGCACCTGCCCACATCCGCAAGTACCTACGTAAATCAGCCTTTTGGCTTCGTTTCTGCCGCCGAAGGATTCATTTTCCTTTCGGCGCTATTTACGGGGCGAATCTACTTTCGCCTCGCAGAGCACGATGGCTATCGAGCCATGACGCGGAAAATGTGGGGCCGCACGCTCCGTTTGTACGGCTACCACGCGCTTCTGCTGGCCTTTGCGTTTCTGGTGGCGGTGCCGATTGCGTCGCGCGGCGACCGGCCAGGCCTTCACAATCTCCTCGATTTTTATTTCATGGCGGGCGCCAAACAAGCCGTTACGGAAGCCGCACTGCTGATTTACCGGCCACCACTGCTCGATATTTTGCCGATGTACATCATCTTTCTGATGATGACTTCGATTCTGATGTTGTTGGCCCGCCGGATCGGCTGGAAACCAATTTTGTGGGCTTCTTTTGCGTTCTGGGTGCTCGCCCAATTCGGCTTTCGCGCTGCCGAACACAGCTTCATGATGCGTTACATCCCGACGCGAATTCCGATCCACGAAATGGGCTCATTCGATTTGTGGGCCTGGCAATTTCTCTGGATCGCGGGCATTTGGCTCGGCGTGCGTTGGGCCCAAAACAATCTGCCGATCGAGACCTTGGCGAAGCGGGTGGTGATACCGGCGGCGGGCATCGCTTGCGCGTTTTTTGTATTGCGGCGCGTGGTTGCGCACGGGTTTGAGCTCGGAGCGACTGAGTGGCTCTTTGACAAATGGCACTTGGGACCGCTGCGGGTTCTCGATTTCGCGGCGGTGGCGACTCTGCTGATCGTTGGGCAATCAGTATTGAAACCGCTGGCGATCCGGCCTCTGGTGCTGATGGGACAATCGTCGCTGCAGGTCTTTTGCGTTCACCTGTTATTTTGTTTCGCTGGACTCACGCTCATGGGTAATGCGTCCATGCTGAATGGATGGCGGCAACTCGCGTTGATATGCGCGACGTTTACAGCAATGCTGGTGACGGCAAAGCTTTTCTCGAAGAGCGAAGCGAAGCACGAACGGCAGCCAGAGGCAACGACTTCCCCAGGGGTTGGTACACAGATCATTTGGCCGCCGCAGAGCCAGGCTGCGTCCCGCGTGACCCCTCCAATGCCTTTACTGAGAAGCGATTCAGAGCTGAACAACAACGTCCTCCGCTAGATAATTTTTCCACCTACAAGCTTTATCAGTCCGGCTCTACAGCCGATGCCCGATTCCCGAACGCTCGAAATCTGGTCACTCTGGAACAGCGAGGCTAACCGGGATGACTTCAACGCAAATTGCAGTGCTTGTAGTTGGCGTGATTGCGGTGATAGGTGTGGCCGCCGTGCTCTTGTTGCAAAACCGCACGAAAAAGCTCCGCGCCCGATTTGGACCCGAATACGACCGGGCGGTCGCCGAGAGTGGCAATAGATTCAAAGCGGAGGCCCAACTCGAGAAGGTTGAAAAGCGCGTCAGTCGTTATCCGCTCCGCCCGCTGACCGCAGCGGACCGTGACCGTTTCCAACAGTCGTGGCGCGCGATCCAGGCTAAGTTCGTGGACGACCCGGCGGGCGCATTCATGGAAGCCGATCAGCTTTTGGGGTCCGTGATGTTGGCTCGCGGCTATCCTCCGAGCGATTTCGAAAATCGAGCTGCTGAAATTTCGGTCGACCACGCCACAGTGGTCGAACAGTACCGCGCAGGGCACGAAATCGCGGTTCGCCACTCGCAAGAGCAGGCGACAACTGAGGATCTCCGAAAGGGCATGGTTCACTACCGCGCGTTATTTGATGAATTGATGCAAAACGAACCGGCACCGCTGCGCGCGCGGGCTGCCGGCGGTAGTTAAGCCACGGGTGAATCAATTTTCAAGAAAATCGATATAAAGGGGATTTTCGATGACTGAACATCTTCGTAGAGACACAGGTGCGAACCCGGAACAATCAAGAGCCGCCGATCCGAATCCACCCGAGAAAGTCGCCGACCGTCCGGTTACGGGCGATACCGCATCGCGCACCCTTATTACTCCACCTCCCGGGGATCCGCGGGCTGCAAACGTCACCAGCGAGCCGGGGACCGCTGCCGCCACGGCACGCGCACCGGAGGAGGAACGAGCCGCGCTGTTCGCGGCAGACGAATCGAATAATCTGCGCGCCCGCTGGGACAGTATTCAGGTGGGATTTGTTGACGAGCCCCGTAAGGCGGTGCAGGAGGCGGACGCGCTCGTTTCCACTACGATCAAGCGGCTGAGTGAAATCTTCGCCAACGAGCGCCAGAATCTCGAACAGCAATGGGATCGCAATGAGAATGCCTCAACCGAGGATTTTCGCGTCGCGCTGCGAAGGTACCGCTCGTTTTTCTCGCGGCTTCTCGCAATCTGAACGTATTTAGCGTGTCGCTGGGAAGTTGAGTTACCGCTTTTTATTCGTAGCGCAGCGCTACAATCGGGTCCACGCGCATCGCGCGGCGCGTGGGGATAAAGCAGGCGAAGAGCGCCACTGCACACAGTAAGATCGTTACGCTGGAAAAGGTTAGCGCATCGGTGCTCGTCACACCCAGCAGCAGGCTGCTCAGGTAGCGCGTCAGCGCGAAAGAAGCCACCAATCCTAGAACGACCCCTGTGAGCGTCAACCGAAGCCCGTGGCCGAGCACCAGCCGCAGAATATCCTCTTTGCTCGCGCCCAAAGTCATGCGGATGCCGATTTCATGCGTGCGCTGGCGCGTGGTGTAGGCGGTGACGCCGTAAATTCCCACCGCGGCGAGAACCAGCGCGAGCAAGCCGAATGCGCCGACAAAAATTCCCGCCACCCGCTGAGGGAAGCTGGCAAACTGCTCGCTGGTTTCGAGCGAGGTCACTTGGAACAAAACCACATCGGGGTTCAGTTGATGGACCGCACCCTCGACCGTTTTCGCGAAAGCGAACGGATCTCCAGCCACCCGCGCATGGATAGTCATGTTGGCCTGGTAAACCTGGTACAACGGCAGATACACGAATGGCGCTGACTTTTCGCTCAGTCCGGTCATTTTGCTATCGTGCGCCACACCGACTACCGTGAACCATTCGTGAGTCAAGTCCGAATTGAGTTGCTTGCCGAGGCCCTCCTGGTTCGGCCAGTAGCGATTCACAAATGATTCGTTGACGATCACGACGCGCTGCGAACTGTTAGTGTCCTGGGGTGTGAAGTCGCGTCCCTTTACCAGAGGAATCTGCATGGTGTGGAAATAATTCGGCGTGATGATGGCGTCCGGTACCTCCATCAATTCATTCGCCTGCGCCACGTAGCCTTCCGGCTTCACGGCGGTCGAGCCTGATGAAAATCCTGGTACGCGGTTCGAAAGGGCCACCGACTGTACGCCCGGCAGCGTCTCGAGTTTCGCTTGGAGCTGACGGTCGAATTCCGCTCCGCCGGCGTCAGAATATCCCGCGGTAAACAGATCGTAGGAAGCGGTGAATACATTATGCGGATTAAATCCTAAATTGATTAACTGCGCTCTCAGGAAGCTACGAATGAAAAGTCCCGCGCAGATCAGCAGCAGCAGCGAAAGCGAAATTTGCGCCACCACCAGTCCGCTTGCGAGGCGGGCCTTTTTCAGGCTGCCCGAAGCGCTGCCCGTGTCTTCCTTCAATACCGTCACCGGTGCCAGGCTGGATGCGCGGAGCGCGGGCAAAATCCCGAAGATGACGCCGGTGAGCACTGAAATCACGAACGTGGCGATCAATACCGTGCGGTCAGCCTGGACTACGAGCGCGAGCGGAAAATCCGTCGTCGGTAGGAATTTCATCAATGTGCCTGAAGTCCAAGTTGTGATCAGCAGTGCGACTGCGCCACCGGCCAGCGCCAGCATCAGGCTTTCCACCAGCAGTTGTTGCACCAGCCGCCACCGGCTCGCACCCAGCGACATGCGAATGGCTATTTCACGCCGGCGTCCCACCGACCGAACCAGCATCAGATTGGCCACGTTCGCGCATGCCAGCACCAGCACCAGGCCCGCGATGGTCATTAGCATCGGCAGCAGCGTCGCGAGAAAATAATTCAAGCCAAATGGATTGCGCCACAGCGGGTACACCGTCACGCTGTCGTGCCCTTTGTGTTCTTCCGGATAATTCTTCACTTCGGATTTGATTCGCAGCGTCAGTTCCGCTTGGGCCTGCTCCAGCGTGACGCCCGGCTTCAGCCGTCCGAACACGATCCACACAAAATAATGATGGTCATGAAGGATGTCGCCCAGCGGTAACACATCTGCTTCCATCATGATCGGAACCCAAATCTCGGTACGCACTCCCGTCTGACTCCCCTGAAACACTGCCGGCGTCACACCCACGATGGTGTAGGGATGCTTGTTGATTTCAATCGACTGGCCGATAACGTCCGGCATCCCGCCGAAATGCGTTTGCCAGAGCCGATAGCTGATCACCGCAACGGGCGCGCCTCCCGGCTTTTCATCTTCCGCCGGCAAGAATGTGCGCCCGAGGATGGGCTGCACGCCGAGCACGTCAAAATAGTTCGCAGATGCCACCATGCCCCATACTCGCTCCGGTTTGCCTTTGCCAGTGAGGCTCATCTGGGCGAAGTTGCATGCCGCGATGCCCGTAAGACTGTGTTGACCGTCGCGCATGGCTTCGATATCAGGATAAGTAAAGCCGAGGGGATTTTCCCCGGGCTTGGTTCCGGCCATCGCTACCACTTCACTCGGGTTGGTAAGTCCTGGGACTGGATTCAACAATGCCGAATTGATCCAGCTGAAAATCGTGGTGTTCGCGCCGATGCCCAGGGCAAGCGTCAGGATGGCAATCGCCGCAAACCCCGGTGCTTTGGCGATCATCCGCAGGCTGTACCGTATGTCTTGCCATATCGAGGTCATCCAGCCACCTCCAGGGACAAGTTGAAATGATTCAAAGCATGTCCCGGCCCACACGACAGTATGGCCTAAGCGAATGCTGGCGCAATGCTTAGCAGGATGGCGCTATTTGCAGAATGGACGCAGCCGTCCGATTGTGGGACGCGCCATCCACGAGACCGGGACGCGCTCGCTCACTGAGGCTGACGCCGCAAACATTTCGCCAGATGCGATTCGCGAGCGCGAGCGAAAACGGCGCGAAAGCGAAAGGGAGGTACCTTCGTACCGGCACTAACTGAACCGAGGGCCTATCGACGCCGTCGCGCGCCGAGCCCAGAATCACAGTGGATTCGAGAACCGTACCGCGGCTGGCACAAGGCTCACCCCCATGAGCGCCGGCTTGCTGGGCGGCACCCTCGAGTTTCTGCTCCTCCAACACCCCCGAGCGGCCGGCTCCCCCACCGGCCGCTTTCTCTTTTGACCACAAGTCACACAATTAGAAAAATTATCGGAGCCATCAAAGCAAAGCGTCTTGACTTCGCGCTTCCGCAGTTCTATAGAAGCGTGCATCGAGCAAGGGTGGGTGTGGGTTGCACAAATTCTTAAATCAAGTTAAGCGCGCTTCGGGGCAGAAATCCGTGGATTCGTTGCGCTGACTGCCCGTTTACCTAGAGAGCCATGTTTGACGGGGGGAACATGATTCGACGAGTGCATCTTGTACTTGCGCTGGGTGTCCTCTTCGCGTTGGGATTTGTGGTCTCGGCCGCGGCACAATCGAACGAGGGTCGAATTCTAGGGACGGTAACCGACTCGCAGGGAAGAGTTGTCGTTGGCGCAAAAATTGCGATTACCAATACCGGCACCGGCACGACGCGCAACCTGGAATCGAACGGAGCCGGAGACTACACCGCGCCTGCGCTCCAACCCGGGTTGTACACCGTCACCGCGGAAGCGCCCGGATTCAAGAAGGTAGAGCACTCGAATATTCGACTGGAAGTTGGAAACGATGTGCGCGTCGATTTTCAGCTGGTGCCGGGCGCGGTTAGTGAAACCGTTGAAGTGACAGCCCAAGCGCCGCTGATCACGACAACGAACGACACAATCGGCGGATCGCTCTCAAACAAGGAAATCAACGACCTGCCTTTGAATGGCCGCGATTATCAAAATCTTATTGTTCTACGCCCGGGCGTATTTCGATTTCCGGGCGGCGGCTTTGAATCCATCGTTGCTAACGGTATGCGGCCCGAGGACAATAATTTCGTTATCGATGGCGGTGACGACAACGATCCCTACTATTCCGGCAACATTATCAATGCCGAAGGCGTACAGGGCACGCCGGGATCGATCCTGCCAATCGATGCGATTCAGGAATTCAACACCGAAGAAAATCCTCCGCCGGATACAGGTTGGAAGCCGGGGGTCACGGTCAACATCGGAATCAAGTCAGGAACGAATAATTTGCACGGCACCGCGTACGGTTTCGAGCGGAACAACGCTCTCGACGCGCGGAACTGGTTTGACACGAAGCCCAATCCCCAGGCTGCGCTTCGCCAGCATCAGTTCGGAGCAACGGTCGGCGGCCCCATCAAACACGATAAGGTGTTCTTTTTCCTAGCCTATGAAGGCGTGCGCGGATTCATTTCCAATGCGAGTACGTCGAGTTCACCTGTCACCGTGCCGCTTCCGTCCGCTGGCGGTGCTGGTTGTACATTCATTACCACGGGCGACTGCACCAACAGCATCCCGGATGCGCTTGCCGATCTGAAGGCCGCGGGCATCACGCCGAATCCGCTAAGCCTGAATCTGATCGGCATGGGAACATTCACGGGAAACGGTCCTTTTCCGGGCTTGTTTCCGGTCAACACCGCGCCGGATCCGAACAACCCAACAATCGTGAACACGAATTTCCCCAACGTGAATCGTTCCGACACAGGCGTCGCCAAGGTGGATTATCACCTGACGACCAAACAGACGATTTCAGGGCACTACCTGATTGGGGACAGCAAGCAAATCGAACAAGATGCAACCATCCTTCAGCCGGAATGGCGCTCGCAATCCACACTGCGCGCGCAAGTTCTTGGCGTGAATTGGGCCTGGACGCCACGAGGCAGCCTGGTGAACGAGGCTCGCTTCGCCTTCAACAATTTCTGGCAGAAGATTCAGGCCGTCGACAATGCTGCCAATCCCCTGACAACCTACGGCCTCAATACCGGCGTGACGAATCCGATCAACTTCGGCCTTCCGCGGATCGACATCGGGAACTTCACGCAACTGGGCAACCTCAGCGGTTGGCCGCTGTTTACGACTCCGAACCGGACCTACCAGATTGCAGACAATATCTCCTATACGCACGGAGTGCACACATTTCGCTTTGGAGGAGAGGTTCGCCGCGGATCGACAGATAACCTTCGCGACCGCAGGGGACAAGGACGTATCCAGTTTTTTGGCGGCTTTACACCCGGCTTTCCGATCATCGATTCCTTCGGCGACACGGCGAGCACCGCGCTCGAGGATTTTCTCGCGGGAAACCCCGGCGGCGGTCAAATCTTTGTCGGAAACTCCGAGCGGCACGTCCACTTCTGGTCCTTCGCGTGGTTCGTGGCGGATGACTGGCGCGTTACGCCTCGCCTAACAGTGAACCTGGGCTTGCGCTACGAACTCAATACCGTCATCAAGGAAGATCACAATCTCCTCGGCAACTTCGACCCCACCGTGGGCCTCGAGCAGGTGGGCATCAATATCAAGTCTCCGTACAACGGCGACCACAACAATTTTGCGCCGCGAATTGGCATTGCCTGGGATCCTTGGGGCGCGAGCAAGACAGTATTTCGCGCCGGTGCGGGAATTAACTATGAAATCCCACACCTTTCACTTTTCATCGGGCAGAACGGCGTGGACAACGCTACGACGCCTGGCCTAAACGACATTCCGACCGGTGCCATCGGCTCGAATATCCCCGGCAATATCGTCGCGACAGGCATCAGCGTCTCTCCAAACTGGGTGGATACTTCAACCCCGATCTTTCCGGTGGCCACTGCCACGCTCAATTGCGATCCGAACAGTGGCGGCACTCCCTGCGACATCATGGGTGTGAAGCGTAACCTCCGAACTCCGTACGTCGTGTCGTGGAATCTGAACGTGCAGCAAGCTCTCACGAGCACAACCTCTCTACAGGTAGCGTACGTGGGCAACCACGGGACTAAGTTGTATAGCGTGCGCGACATCAATCAGGCCGATCCAGCGCAATCACTCGCGAATGGTTGCGCTCCGTTCGATACGGTATGCGAACAACAGGGTCGCCCGTTCAACGCGCGGTTTCCGTTCCTCGAGTTCATCAATATGCTCGAGAATGGCTACACCTCGAGCTACAACGGGCTGCAGGTCACCGCGACACAACGCTTATGGCATGGCCTGAACTTCCTGGCGGGCTATACGTGGGCGCATTCAATTGACGACGCAAGCTTTAACCGTGCCGTCCAGCCTCAGAACAGTTTTGCCCCGAATCTCGAGCGTGGCTCAAGCGACTTTGATGTTCGTAACCGCTTCACGCTGGCCCTGACGTACGCACTCCCGCCCGTAAAAACTCGTTGGCAGCTTCTCGAAGGATGGCAAATCAATTCGATCGTGACTTCGCAAGGCGGCACGCCCTGGACGGTCATAGATGGCTTTCAGAGTGGCACCGACATGAGCCTGACCAGCGAGTTCGCGGATCGATGGGATCTTTTTGGAAGCCCGTCGAAGTTTACGCCCTCCCCTACCGGGCCGATTCCGTTTTTTGATCCCACGACTTTCGGAACCGATAGTAGCGGAAATCCGATCGGCAACCCCGATTGCCGTGCGCACGCGGCGCTGGCAGACCTCGAGACATTCGGCTGCTACGAGAAGAATGGAACCGTTTTGGTGCCACCAGGTTTAGGGCACTTCGGAACCATGGGACGCAACCTATTTCGCGGGCCGCGCCTCGACAACTGGGACTTTTCGCTTGTGAAAGACACACATCTTGGAGAACGAGTAACCATGCAGTTTCGCGCCGAATTCTTCAACGTGACGAACCACCCGCACTTCGCGAGCCCGCAGGCCACGACACTGTTCAATGTGGACCCGTCCGTCTCTTCCACTTTTGGATTTTCCGGAGCCACTTCGGACGTAGCGGCGGCGAATCCTGTGATCGGAACGGGTGGGCCGCGAAACATTCAGCTTGGCCTGAAATTCATTTTCTAAAGGGAAGCCTAGCCCTTTGAAGGCGAAAAAGCCCGAGTCCGCTTCGGCGAACTCGGGCTTTTTTCTGCGCGGATCGTCTGTTGGGCAAACTCCGCTGGGCAAACTCACCGCGCAAGCGACGCACCCCTACCCTGCAGAGACAAAAAGTCGGCACGAAGACGATGCGGGGACGGCGCCGTCTCCGGCCTTGCTGCGCGGCGAAGTGAATCTAACGCGGGCGTCCGACCGGGCGATGGCCCGCCAATGGACGCGGCCGCATTCGGAAGCGCGGCGCAAGCGGCGGCGGCACGTTGTGAAGAGGTCCGCCGCAATTGCTGCAACGATCCTGTGGCGCGCTTTCGACGCGCAGCCAGTGGCCGCGCGCCGGACAATCCGGATTCAAACACTGCACCGTCCAACCGGGCAGATATTGCATTCGTTTGCCTCGCAAAACCCACGGCCCTGGCGGCAGAAGGGAGAACGATTGCCGCCAAAGCGCCCCGACTTGCAAAAGCGCCAAAACTGGCGGGATTGTGCGCTTGCGGCTCTAGTGAGTCAAGGGGAATCTATACAATTAGTTGTGGTGCTGTTGCAGACTGTGGAAAACATCTCAGTTGGACTCTAGCGATACGACTTCGGACGTTACAAGCTGGCGAACGGGCTAATGAACGAGGCTAGCGAAGGGCGGAAAGCTTCGCTTCGAGCTGATCCACTTTCATTTGCGCGTCAGCCACTTCTGTTTGTTTGGCCTCGACCTCGGCTTTTTCGGCGTCGATGCTGGCGGCGCCGTCTTTGTCGGCAACATAGTTCGGCTTGCTATAGTAGGTCTGTGAATCGAGGACGAACTTACGCTGTAGAATATCGAGATCGGCCTTCACGGTTTGCAAATGCGCCTTGGCGGCGGCGAGCTCGGACTCTATCGCCGCAATTTCCGCCGCAAGCTTGTCGCCACTGGTCTTTTCCGATTTTGCCCCGGCGCCGGCAGGAGCGGTTCCGGGCGTAGCAGACGCGGATTCATTCGCCGGATTTGCCGCCTTGTCCGAGGTCGCGGCTGCGGAGTCATCGTTCTTAGCCGCAGGCGACGACTGGCCGATTACGCTCACGTCTCCCGGCTTCCTCGGAATCGAATCGTTGTCCCACACCTTTGCGGGTTTGGGCTGTTCCTTCTTTTGTTCGCGGGCACGGCGAGCGGCGTCGGCAAGGGATGAAGAGTCGTCCTGTTGAGATTGCTGCGGCCGCGGCTGGCGTGCCGAAACTGAATTCAGCGGCAGCAGCAACAGAATCGCGAGTCCTGGCCATGCGCTCTTCATCGAAAGTTCTCCCGAAGGCAATTTTCGCTCATCTATAGTAGTAGCGCTTCCCTGGAGTCGGGTCAAACGCCGTTCAACGGCGCACCCAAAGAGGCAACCTGTCCGGCCTGACAGGTCAACAATGAAGCGAGGGCCGAGTCGTCTTGCTCCGCCCTGAACTTGAATGGCATACTCGCGCGCGCCATTGCGCGTTTCGATTCACTGGTTCAAAATTTGTCCTGAGGCTCAATGAAGTTTGCCCGATTCGCTGTTGCTTTAATCGCGCTCGCGATCTCTCCCATCGCATTCGGAAAGGCTTCCTATCTCGGTCAATCACAATCGACGCCCGCCTCAGAATCTCATGGCGCGCAATCAGCCGATTCCGCTGCGCGGCCGGTCGAAAGAAAAATAACGGCCTATACGCTTCCTCCCGATCTTTACAAAAAGGCAAAAGCTCTAAGCCGCACCCGGTTCCGTTTTGACATCATCAGTTTCTTTTACGGCCTCCTCATCCTCTGGATCACCTTGCACTGGAAGCTCGGGCCGAAGTTTCGCGACACCGCCGAAAAGGCTTCATCAAGTCGCTTTGTCCAAGCTCTCGTATTCACGCCGCTTCTGATTCTCACAATCGCGATCCTGCAACTGCCCGCAGACGCCTACCAACACTGGGTATCGCTGTCCTACGGCATCTCGGTCGAGCGTTGGGGCGCTTGGCTACTAGATTATGGGAAAGCTCAGCTCATTCTGATCGTGGGCGGCAGCCTGCTCGTCTGGATTCTTTACGCGGTGATCCGGCGCAGTCCGGGGCGCTGGTGGTTTTATTTTTGGCTGATCTCGCTGCCGATTCTCGTATTCCTCAGTTTTATCGAACCGTTTGTAATTGAGCCCATGTTTTTTACCTTCGCGCCTCTCAGCCAGAAGGACCCGGAACTCGTCGCGCAGATTGAGCGAGTGGTTCAGCGCGCGGGCCTCACCATCCCGCCCGGGCGCATGTTCTGGATGAAGGCCAGCGAAAAAACCAATGCGATGAATGCTTACGTGACCGGTATCGGCGCCTCAAAACGGGTTGTGGTTTGGGACACGAACATCGCCAAAGAATCCATTCCGGAAATCGTTTCGGATTTCGGACACGAAATGGGCCATTACGTTCTGAATCACATCTGGAAGGGCCTAATTTTCACCGCAGGCTTACTTTTCGTGCTCTTTTATCTCGGCTTCCGGTGTCTCGGCTGGATGCTGATGCGGTGGGGCAACGGCTGGGGAATTCGCGGGCCGGACGATTTAGCGTCTCTCCCAGCGCTTCTCTTACTTCTCTCGATTTTCAATTTTGCGGCGGACCCGATTTCGAACGCCTTCAGCCGGTACATCGAAAATCAGGCTGATGTGTACGGCCTGGAGGTGACGCACGGCGTGATTCCCGACGCCGGTCAGGCAGCGGCCGATTCGTTTCAAGTGGAAGGCGAATCATTTCTCGCCGATCCCGACCCCAATCCCGTGAACGTGTTTCTGTTTTACGATCACCCGCCAATTTCTGACCGCGTAAAGCTATGCCTCACGTACGATCCATGGTCAAAGGGCCAGCAGCCGCAGTTTGTGAAGTAGGGCCTACCTAATCGTGCGCTGTCATCCTGAACCCATCCGGTCAGGATGGTGAAGGATCTCAACGTACGTCTCTGCAACCCGGTCACAGGGAGGCTGTGTTGAGCGCTGTTTCACCGCGCACGAATCTTCATGCGAATTCCATTCTTCGGCCGCAGCGTGACGAGCGGCTCTGGCGCCACCGTCGTGCCCGGCATCAACTCAAAACGAAAACGCTGCGCTAGCGTGCCAATCACCAGCGCCGATTCAAGCAGCGCGAATCCCTGGCCAATACAGCGGCGAGGCCCGTCGCCAAACGGAAAATAAGCCCCAGCCGGCAGGCGGTCAGCCAGCCCATCGAGCCAGCGTTCGGGGCGGAATGTATCCGGATCGTCGTAATAACGCGCATCCCGGTGCATTACCCATTGCGAAACGAGCATCGTTGAGCCCGCCGGAAAATCGTAGCCGCCGAAGCTCGAGGGCGCGATCGACGTCCGCGCCATGATGTATGCCGGCGGATACATTCGCAGCACTTCGCTGATCACCGCATTCAAGTAGGGCAGGCGCTCGAGATCCGCCACGCCCGGGGCGCGTCCGCCGAGGACGCCGTGGAGTTCTTCATGCAGCCGCGCTTCCGCGGCAGGATTCTGGCTGAGCAGATACCATGTCCAGGAGAGCGTGAGCGCCGTGGTCTCGTGGCCGGCAAGAAACAGCGTCATCGTCTCGTCGCGCAATTGCCGCGGGGTCATCTGCGTGCCGTCTTCGTCCATCGCGCCCATCAAGATGGAAAGTAGATCGCTGTGACGATGGCCGTTTCCCTGCGCTTTGCGCTCTTCGATGATTCGATAAACGAGCGAATCGAGAAAACCAAACTCCTTCGTGGCGCGCCGATTTTTCGGCGTCGGCCAGCCGGCGGGAATCCGAAACGGCGAACGGGCGCGGCGCAGCGAATACCGCATTAGAAACGTCATGGCGCGTCCCACCTGCTGGGCCTCGCCCGGAAGCGTGGTGCCGAAAAGCGTTCGCACGGCGGCTTCGAGTGTGAGCTCCATCATCTCTTGCGCCATGTTGCGCGTGTCGCCATCACGCCAGTCCCGCGCCTTCATCTCTGCGCAATCGAGCATCGTTGGAGCGTATTCGTTGATTCGGTGGCGGTGAAAGGCCGGCTGTGCGAGCCGCCGCTGGCGCCGCCAGAAATCTCCTTCGCTGATCAACAGTCCTTGTCCCAGCAGGCGCTCGGTGGTTTCTTTGGTCAGCGTGCTCTTGTGAAATTTGCTTTGCTGGAAGAGCAGCAATTGTTGAATGTAATCAGGGTGATTGAGCAGGATGCGGCTCTGCAGAATCACCGGGATGCGCACGATGTCGCCGTATTCGCGCGCGGCGTTGCGCATCAGTATTAGCGGATCTTGTAGCAGATTGAACGACACGCCGACGAAGGGCAGACCCTTCGGTCCTGGCGGAACTCGATTTCCATTAGCGGTCATTTTTCACGGACGCGTCTCACGGACCCCGGACACCAAGGCGCGCTTCCCACTCCTAACTACGCATAACTACCTTACTGTAGTTCGGAAATCTTTGCAGCCGTCGCCGCTTGAATAGAATCCAAGTAAGCAGACACTTTGGCGCTCAGGCCACGATTGGGTAAGATGAACGTCCACGCCGTGTGCGGGCGTGCGGGGGTTTTCGTTGGAATTCGAACAGCCCGAATGGCTCGACCAAATGGCCGGCATTCTCGAAACGTTGAACGAGGGTGTGATCATCGTCGACGATTGCGAGCATGTAATCTTCGTCAACTCGGTCTTCGAGGAAATGACGGGAATATCTCGCGATGAAATCCTGGGCCAAGACCCGCTCCTCGTCTATTACGGGCCGGAAGACGTAGCGTTCATTCGCGAACGGCGCCGGGAAGTTCACGCGCTGGGCCGGATACGCCACGAGTTTTTTCTTCCCACGAAAGGTGGCGCGAGGCTGCCGGTGATCTCCAGCTCGAGAAACATGGAAGATCCCGACGGCCGGACTTTCACGGTCGTCAGCTTTACCGACATTTCCGAACAAAAGAGCGCGGAGGAACAGCTTCGCGCGGCGAACAAGCTTCTGGAAGAGCGGCAAAAAGAAATCGAAGAAGATCTCACGCTCGCGGCCCGCGTACAGCAGAGCCTGGCGCCGAAATCTCTCACCTGGGGCAGCCTGGAGGTCGAAGCTTTTTATCATCCGGTGCGCACGATCGGCGGAGACTTTGGGCTAGTGAGCGCGCTCGATACCGATAATTTGAATCTTCTCGTGTGCGACGTTTCCGGCCACGGCATCGGCTCCGCCCTCGTCGCGAACCGCATCTATTCCGAAACGATCTCGAATTTGCGCAGTGGCACTCCGCTAGGCGACATGCTCCGGCATTTGAACCGCTTCGTGATGAGCAATCTGGGCGGCTCGGTTTTCTTTTTTACCGTGGCTGCCGCGCGCGTCGAACGCAGCGCGCGAAGAATGGTGTTCGCTGGTGCCGGCCATCCTCCCGCGATGATCGTTCAGCCGGGCGAGGAGCCGCGGCTGCTCGAATCGCGCAGCATGGTGCTGGGCGCGCTCCCGAACGCCGTCGATGGCGAAGCCACTCTCGACGTGGACCTGCTGCCCGGCGACCGCATCGTGCTCTACACCGACGGCATCACCGACGTTTTCGATTCGCGCGGCGAAATGCTGGGCGTCGAAGGCGTGCAGAAATTCGTTCGCGAGACCGCTCTGCTGCCTTTCAGGCAGATGAAGCAGGGAATCCTCGACCGCGTGGCCGCGTGGCGCGAGGGCCCGGCCTCCGATGATGTCTCCCTCGTGCTTGTCGACGTGCACTGACGCATCGCTTTGAACGTCTCGGTGATTTCGCCCATTTCGTGGGATAAATGACAATGCGACCAGCATTGTCATCCTGAGGGCACATCGTGACCGAAGGATCTCTCTCGTTTCGCTGCTTCATGAGATAACTTCTCAGCGATGGCGAATCTGGAATTCTCCCGGGATTTTTCCGTCGCGCCCAACGAAATCTTCGTGTTTTTCGTTCCGCAGCGTATGCCGCTCTGGTACGGCGGGGAGATGAACGCGCATTTCGAGGTGCAGGGCAGCGCTTCCGATTTTGTCGTTGGGCAGAAAGTGCGGATTACGGGCGATCTCGGTCAATGGGAAGTGGCTCTAACAGCCGTCATCACCGCATACGCGTGGGAGCGCCTTCTCGAATGGCAGTTTCAGGATTCCTACGGCGTGCGCGGCTTGCAGCGGTGGGAACTCGAACCGATTCCCGGCGGCACGCGCCTACAGATGCGCGATTCCTACCGAATGCCCCATCTGTTCGGCCGAATCTTCGACCTGGCGTTTACGCGTTTCGCCGTCTCACAACGCGATCGCGCCTGGCTCGATCGTCTTCAGCACCTAGCCGAACGCCGCTAGGATCGAATCGCTTCAATCAGTAGCATCGCCCCAGACATCGCAGTCCCTTACGCGCGTTAGCTGTCATTCCGTAACGCCGGCTTCCAGCCGGCTCTTTTGACTTTCACGACAACGGCGATGGATGAGCCTAGTCAACTACTTCACAACAACATAAAAAGGCGGCTTCTTTCCCACCCGCAATAGAAACTTCTTCGAGTGATTGAGATCAATTTCATACGCGACGTTCGTCACCGGCTTCCCGTCAATCTCCACAGCGCCCTGCTTAATCAATCGGTCGGCTTCAGAGCGGGACGCAACGTCCGCATGCGCCTGCAAAATTCTCGACAGCTTCATCTTCCCGTCCAGCGTGACCACGTATTCTTGAATTTCCGATGGCAGCTTCCGATCGCTAAAAACGCGCTGAAACTCTTCCTTGGCTTTTCTCGCAGCTTCCTCACCATGAAATCCCGCGACGATCGTGTGCGCCAGCTGCATCTTCGCTTCTTTCGGATGCAGCACGCCCGTCCGCACTTCCTCCTTCAACCGCACGATTACAGGTGACGTCAAATCCGTCAGCAACTCGTAGTAAATCCACATCTGCTCGTCCGAAATCGACATCAGCTTGCCGAACATCTCGCCGGGCGCTTCCGTGATGCCCACGTAGTTCCCCAAGCTCTTCGACATCTTGCGCTCGCCGTCAAGCCCCACGAGGATCGGCATCGTCAACACCACTTCGCCCGCCAGGCCGTACTCGCGCTGGATGTCGCGGTGCACCAGCAGATTAAATTTTTGCTCGGTTGCGCCCAATTCTATGTCGGATTTCAGCGCGACCGCGTCGTATCCGGTCAACAGTGGGTACAACAACTCGTGCACCGAAATCGGCAAATTTTTATCGAGTCGCGAGCGAAAATCCTCGCGTTCCAGCATCCGCGCCAGCCGGTATTTCCCGCAAAGCTGCACGATCTCGAATGGCGAAAGTTTTCCTAGCCACTCGCTGTTGTAGCGGACCTCCGTTTTCTCCCGATCGAGAATCTTGTACACCTGCTCCAAATATGTTTTTGCGTTCGCCTCGACTTGTTCGCGCGAAAGCGGCGGGCGCGTTTCCGATTGCCCGGTCGGGTCGCCAATCATGGCCGAAAAATCGCCGATGAGAAAAATCGCCTTATGTCCCAGATCCTGAAACTGCTTCAGCTTCCGCAGCACCACGGTATGTCCGAGATGTATATCCGGCGCAGTCGGATCAACACCCAGATACACGCGCAGCGGCTTCTCTTCTTTCGCCGACTTCTCGAGCTTCGCCTTCAGCTCGTCCTCGCGAATAATTTCCGCCACGCCCTTGCGCAGATAAGCGAGCTGCTCGTCCACCGGCTTGAACTTCGCTGCACCCACTATTTTTTCTCCGCACTCGCCGCCAAATTGGTCAACAACACCCGACGCCCATCCATTCGATAGCGTCCCTCGAGAACGATGCGCACAGCTTCGGTGTAGATTCGATGCTCTTCCTTCAACACGCGCTCGGAAAGCGTCTCCGGCGTGTCGTCATCCAGGATCGGCACAGCGGCCTGCAAAATGATCGGTCCGGCGTCCAAGTTTTCATCTACAAAGTGGACCGTGCACCCCGAAAATTTCGCGCCGTGCTCGATCGCCTGGCGTTGCGATTCAAGCCCCGGGAAAGCCGGCAATAGTGACGGGTGGATGTTCAGAATCCGGTTACGAAATGCCGCAACGAACGCGGGACTGAGCAGCCTCATGTAGCCAGCGAGGCAGACGAGGTCAACTTTCTTTTCCTCAAGCGCCGCGATCACCAGCTTGTCGTACGGTTCGCGCTCAAGCCCCCGCGACGGAATCACCTTCGCCGGAATCCCCCGCGCCCGCGCTTTTTCGATCCCCGGCGCATTCTCGCGGTTGCTGATGACGATCGCAATTTCAGCGTTCGGAATGCGCCCCGCTGCAACGCTATCGGCCAGCGCCTCAAAATTCGAACCGCGCCCCGAGAGCAGCACGCCAATGCGTTTCTTCGTCACCGCCAGAAATTAGCATAGTTCCCCAATCGCTCAAAACATCGCGAGACAGATCGATTGCATAGTCCGTGGAAACAAACTAGATTCGCACAAACAAACAGCCATGGAGCTAGTTTCAGGTGGAAGCTGACAATAGGGAGATGAGAGCCCGTGAATTTTCGCGCGCTTAGCCTGTGCATGATCTTGACGGTAACCTCTATCGTAGCGGGCTATTTTTTGCTGCGAAGAACGAATAAGAGCAAGTTTCTAGCCCGCGCACCGATCCTGATGGGTTGTCTAGTTTTCCCTTTTTACATGGCAGTCTTCATGTTGCCGAACGCGCTACCAACCCTATTTGGACAGCTGCTGGGTCATTCGATATGGGCCGACTACATCTACCCTGCTCAGCACGATAGTATCGTCAGAAGCGAGACTTGGCTTTCGGCACGGTGGTGGACGCCGGTCAGGGCCATTTATTTCTGGGTTGTGATTGGCGCGGCTGTTTGGGCAGTTGTGAACCTTTTGAGGGGTCAATCGCGAGTATTGAACTCCATAGCGCTCTTATGGGGGCTATCATGGATTGCAATCAGCGTCTACTACTCGCTTACCTGTTTCCCATTTTGCTTTTGACCGGAAACTGAGTCCAGCTTAATCCTCTTGTTTCCTTGACACATTCACGTCCAAGAGGCATCTTGTCCGACAACGTTCAATTTCCTAGGAGGCATTCGCATGCCGCAATTCCGTTCTTTGTTACTTCTTCTCGCGGCGCTTTTCGCCATGAGCATCACTATCGCTTGCGCCGAGCAAACCGCGCAAAAACCTGCGCCCCCGCCCGACACGCGCAAGGCCGACGAAGCCGCCATCCGTGCCGCCTCCGCCGATTGGAGCAAAGCCTCGCAAGCAAAAGATCTCGACAAAGCCACGTCGTATTACGCCGATGACGCCGTCTTTTTCGTCAACAACGGCGCAATGGTGAAGAGCAAAGACGCAATCAAAATGGCCTGGAAGCCGATGCTCGCTGCTCCCGGACCCGGCCTCACCTTCGAGACAACCTATGTCGAAGTCGCGCGCTCCGGCGATATGGCCTACGAATACGGCACCTACGACCTGAAAACCGAAGCGAAGAAAGGCAAGGTCGCCGACGAAAAAGGCAAGTACGTAGTCGTCTGGAAGAAGGAGCCCGACGGCTCGTGGAAAGCCGTAGCCGACATCGACAACATCGGCGAGTGACGATCCGAGGAGGATCGTCATCCTGAGCGGAGACCCGCGCGTATTTTCTTTCCTTCGCGAAGCGAAGGCGCGGGGCGCAGTCGAAGGATCTCTCTTGGTGTCGCTAAAGCCCCAGCTCCCCCGAATAAACCACCCTTGACCTACCTCGCGCCGCCGACTCAATCCGCCCAATCAGATAAAATTTTTCGCGCCGCCGCTTCAACTCCGACTCCACCCGCGATACAAATTTCGCCGGCACCACCAGAATCATCCCCACGCCAAGATTGAACGTCTGCAGCAGGTCGTCTCGGTCGATCTTGCCCAGCTTCGCCAGGTACTGAAAAATCGGCAGCACAGGAAATGACCCAAGCTCCACCACCGCTTGCACGTTTTTCGGCAGCGCGCGCGGCAGATTCCCCGTGATTCCTCCGCCGGTGATGTGCGCCATGGAAGTCACCCATCCGCGCGCCAAAATCGTTTTCAGTAGCGGCCAATACGGACGGTGCGGCTTCAGCAGCTCGGCGCCAATCTTGTTCCCGATTTCCGCCACGTACGTATCCGGCTCGAGCTTCGCCACACCGAAAGCCAGCTTGCGCGCCAGCGAATAGCCGTTGGTATGAAGTCCGCTTGACGGCAACGCAATCAGCAAATCACCCGCACGCACACGGCGGCGATCGAGTTGCTTACCGCGCTCCACTACGCCCACGATGAACCCTGCCAGGTCGTATTCACCGGGCGGATAGAAGTCCGGCATTTCCGCCGTCTCGCCGCCGATCAGCGAACAGTGAGCCTTTTTCGCGGCGCGGCTCATTCCTTCGATCACCTGCTCCACCACGCGCGAATCCAGTTTTCCCATCGCCAGGTAATCGAGAAAAAACAGCGGCTCGGCGCCCTGCGTCAGAATATCGTTCACGCAGTGGTTCAGAATGTCCGCGCCCACGGTGGAATGAATTCCGGTAGCGAATGCGATCTTCAACTTCGTGCCCACGCCATCCGCGCTCGCCACGAGCACCGGATCGCGCCAGCGCTTGCGATCGAGCTGAAAGAGCGCGCCGAATCCTCCAATCGGCGCAAGGACGCCGCGCTGAAATGTTTTTTTCGCCATGGCGGCAATCCGCCGCTTGGCTTCATCCGCAACCGGAATATTCACGCCGGCATCGGCGTAACGCATGAAGAGTTTCCGTTTCTGGAAGGGGACCGATTGAATCTCGGAATTTAGTACCTCAGGTCCTGTTCTGGCCAGATTCTGGCCGGAACTGACCTGAGGCCTTTGACTCAAAAAAACGTATGGAACAACCGCCGCCAGCGCACTTCGCGCGGGTGGATCAACGCATTGAAATATGTTCCAAACCGCTCAGCGACGTGCCCCGGCTCCCACACTTCTTCGGGCGCGTCGATCGACATGTATATAACCTCCGGCGTGCCGATGATGTTCGCCCGCGGCACGAATCCCCAGTAGCGGCTGTCGTAAGAATTCTCCCGATTGTCGCCCATCATGAAATAGTCATCCGGTGGAACCGTAATCGCGGCGCGATTCTCCATCGGATTCGGCGGCTGGTTGCGGTAGGGCTCGTCGAGCGCCTTCCCATTTACGTACACGACGCCCTGCCTGATATCAATCGTGTCGCCCGGCAAGCCGATGGTCCGTTTAATGAAGTCCGGATTCCCCGGCAGCGGCGCGCGGAATACGATAATCTGCTGCCGTTTTGGATTGCGCCATAAGGGAACATGAAAATCCGTGAACGGAATTCCGGCGTCGTAACCGAAGCGGCTCACGATCAGATGGTCGCCAATCAGCACGGTCGGCTCCATCGAGCCGCTGGGAATTACCCGCGCCTGCACGAAACCGCCTTCGATTACCAGGAAGGCGAGAATCACCCAGAACCACGAAAGCACCTCGCGCCGAACGCGGTCGCTGACTGTATCAACGTGCTTCGCCTGAACTTTTTCTACGATTACTACTTCTCCCACCTCAGCTGCCACGATGAACCTCCACTTCGAGTTGCACCAGCTCCGTTGGGTAGCTGCCGGTGTAGCACGCCGTGCAAAATTTTCGTTCCGTATCTTCCACAGCTTCGCGCAACGCCTCCAGAGATAGATACCCGAGCGAATCGGCGCCCAGAAACTTCCGGATTTCCTCGGTCGATTGGTTCGCAGCGATCAATTCTTCCCGCCGCGGCGTATCCACTCCGTAATAACAGGGCGAAATCGTCGGCGGGCAGCTGATCCGCACGTGCACTTCCGTTGCGCCCGCTTCGCGCACCAGCCTCACAATTTTCCGGCTCGTCGTTCCGCGCACGATTGAATCGTCCACAAGCACCACTCGCTGCCCCTCCAGCATTCGACGCACCGGGTTCAATTTAAGCTTCACGCCAAAGTCGCGAATCGCCTGCGATGGCTCGATAAATGTCCGTCCAATGTAATGGTTGCGAATCAACGCCATGCGGAACGGAATTCCCGATTCCGCCGCATACCCCACCGCTGCGGGCACGCCGGAATCGGGCACGGGCGCCACAATATCGGCCGTCACCGGATGCTCGCGCGCCAGTAAGCGTCCCAGCCGCTCGCGGCTTTGATTCACTGGCCGGCCAAACACCAGGCTGTCCGGCCGCGAAAAATAAACGTGCTCGAAGATGCAGTATTGGTGCGGCTTTTCCGGTGCGAACCGGATCGATTCGATGCCGCCGCGCGAAATCCTCACCATCTCGCCCGGTTCTACTTCGCGCACATATTCCGCGTCGATCAGATCGAACGCGCACGTTTCCGAGCCCACCACCCAGGCGCCGTCGATGCGGCCGAGCGAGAGTGGCCGGAAACCGCGCGGGTCGCGAATCGCGTAAATCTCATCGCGCGTCAGCAGCACCAGCGAATACGCTCCTTCCACCTGGTTCAGCGCGTCGGCAATCGCGCCCGAAAGATTCCGTGCTGCGCTGCGCGCAATCAAATGAACGATCACTTCCGTGTCGCTCGTCGTCTGAAAAATCGACCCGCGATGCTCGAGCCGCCGCCGCACTTCGATGGCGTTCGTCAGGTTACCGTTGTGCGCCAGCGCGATTTTGCCCTTGTTGCAGTCGATGACCACCGGCTGCGCGTTCATCAGCGTTGTGTCGCCGGCCGTCGAATAGCGCGTGTGCCCGATCGCGGCCGAGCCAGGCAGCGAAGCAATCACCTGCGGCGTGAAAATCTCCTGCACGTGCCCGAGCGCCTTGTGTACGCGCACGTCCGTGCCGTCCGTCGAAGCAATTCCGGCCGATTCCTGCCCTCGATGCTGCAGCGCGTAGATTCCGAGATAGGTCAGGTTCGCCGCTTCGTCATTGCCAAATACGCCGAACACCCCGCACTCATCGTGGAACCGATCCTCGTCGAGATGGATTTCCTTAAGACTCATGCGTTCTCGATTGCTCTTCCCAGAGATTGAGACCAGGCCTTCCGGAAGGAACTCACGTCCCCTCTTATAACAGGCGTGCCATTAAATTGGATGCGAAATTCGCTGCGGGTGACGGTTCCGATCCGATTTGCGGCCACTCCATATTGTGCCGCAACCGCGTCGAGCCGGGCAAGCGAAGCCGCCGAGAGCGAAACCATTGCGCGAGCGCCGCGTTCACCGAAAAGCACCGCCTCGGCCGGCCCTTTTGCCACCTCTGGTTTCAAATTCACATCTGCGGAAAGTCCGTCGCTCGCGAAACACGACTCAGCGATCGTGATAGCCAGCCCGCCATCGCTCACGTCGTGTGCCGAAAGAATCAAGCCTGCGCTCGCCAGGTTCACGAGACATTCGATCAGCCGCTTTTCCGCAGCGAGATCGATTGCAGGAGGCGCACCCGCCACGATTCCCTGAATCGTCTTCGCATATTCCGATGACGAAAACTGCGCTTTCGAATCATCCGCACGCGAATCGGCCGCGCCCGCTCCGTCCAGGAGCACAATCGCGTCGCCTTCCTTATCAAACGCCGAGCCTACCGCAAAATCCGCATCCTCCAGCACGCCCAGCACTCCCAGAATCGGAGTCGGATAAATCGGCTTGCCCAGCGTCTCGTTGTAGAAGCTGACGTTTCCGCCAGTAACCGGAATTTCGAGTGCGCGACATGCCTCAGCGATCCCGTCCACCGCTTCGCTGAACTGCCACATCACTTCCGGCTTCTCCGGATTCCCAAAATTCAGGCAGTTCGTGGCGGCGACAGGACGTGCCCCGCTGCACGCCACATTGCGCGCCGCTTCCGCCACCGCATGCATTGCGCCCACGCGCGGTGAAAGAAAGCACCAGCGCCCATTGCCGTCCGTCGAGAGCGCCAGGCCGCGCTCCGTTTCCTTCAATCGCAGCACGGCAGCATCGCTCGCGCCGGGGCCGAACCGCGTATTCGTACGCACCATCGAATCGTACTGCTCGGTGATCCAGTATTTCGACGCGATCGCGGGCGACGCCAGCAGCTCGCGGAAATTTTCGGTGAGGTCAGCACCGGCGGGTGCGAATTCAACCAAGGGCCCAGCGGCGGCAGGCGCCGGAGGCGCGGCACTCGGCCGCTCATAGCGCGGCCCTTCTTCCGCAATCGCGTGCGCCGGAATTTCAGCGACGACGCGCCCGTGGTCGAGCACTCGCAGTTTGCCGTCGTCCGTCACTTTGCCGATTTCAACGGCGTCGAGTCCCCACTTTCGAAACACGTCGAAAACTTCGCCCTCGCGGCCACGCTCGGCCACCAGCAGCATCCGCTCCTGCGATTCCGACAGCATGATTTCGTACGGCGTCATGCCCGTCTCGCGTTGCGGAACGCGCGAAAGTTCAATTTCAATTCCCATCCCGCCGCGCGACGCCATCTCCGAGCTCGAGCTCGTCAGCCCGGCCGCGCCCATGTCCTGAATCGCCACCACCGCGCCCGTGCGCATCGCTTCGAGGCACGCTTCCAGCAGTAGCTTTTCCATGAACGGGTCGCCCACCTGCACGTTCGGCCGCTTCTGTTGCGATTCTTCGCTGAATTCCGCCGATGCCAGCAGTGACGCGCCATGGATTCCGTCGCGCCCGGTTTTTGCACCCGCGTAGATCACCGGATTGCCCGCGCCTCGCGCCCGCGCAAAGAAAAGTTCCTCTCGCCGCGCAATCCCCAGCGCCAGCGCGTTCACCAAGGGATTGTTCGAGTAGCACGACTCGAACTGCACTTCGCCGCCAACCGTGGGCACGCCGAAACAGTTCCCGTAAAACCCAATCCCGCGAATTACGCCGTCCAAAATGCGCCGATTCCGCGCAATCTCTTCTGCGCTCGAGTTGCCCGCGCCAGGACCCGGCTCAATCTCCCCAAACCGCAACGAATCCATCACCGCAATCGGCCGCGCGCCCATCGTGAAAATGTCGCGCAAAATCCCGCCCACGCCGGTTGCCGCGCCCTGAAACGGCTCCACAAAGCTCGGATGGTTGTGCGACTCAATTTTGAAGACGGCGCAGATCCCATCGCCAATATCAACCACGCCCGCATTTTCTCCCGGCCCCTGCACCACACCCTTGCCGGTGGTCGGCAGCCGCTTCAAATGCACGCGCGACGATTTATACGAGCAGTGCTCGCTCCACATCACGCTGAAAATTCCCAGCTCGGTATAATTCGGATCGCGCCCCAGAATTTTCTGAATGCGCGCGTATTCCTCCGCCGTCAACCCGTGCTCCGCCGCAATCTCCGGCGTCACCTGAATTTCGCTCTGTACCGCCTTGTGCATCGGGTTTTGATCCTCAGTAGCACAGGCAATCCTGCCTGTGCCACGGTAACATGCAGCGCGACCGCCGAATTTAGGTTCGTGCGCGCTCACGCGAAGGTAGCCACGACGAACGCCTTATCTCGTCGTGGCCTCGCTCCACGGCTGGGCACCTCACACCACTGATACGCCGCACCGCTGCGCGATGTTTCGCCGCGCGCACGCAAATTGTCGCAGCAAACAAAAATGCGAGCAAGTGAACACACGTGAGGAACTTTGGAAAGTTTCGAGCTCCCTGAAGGCTTCGCTGTGAGTGCGACGTAAGCGTTTCAACTGGGCGAGTTGGGTAACTCTTTGATTCTGGACTTGAGTTCAATCACTCGTCTGACCGGACACTCCAGCCAATCGTGCTTCCAGCAGACCACAACATCTGCCCCGCCTGGGGAATGGTCAAAATTGCTCGATTTATACTCGAATTCTATCCTTGCTTCTCGCCATCGCTCACGTCCGGGCACTCGCTCCTTAGCTCTGCAGTCTGGGAATTTGGATTGCACTCCCTCGACCATAAAACCGAGCTCTTTAGCAACCATCCCGAAGATAAACACCACCCCCAGTTCATTTGTCGGAGCAAATCTCAGGCCTCGGAATTCGGGGCTTAGGTACTCGCCGAATTCCACAGACGCTCCGCCGAGACGCCGGGCCTCGACCAGTGTGTGGAACTGTTTGTACGGGAGTTCCAGAGCCTTCACGACAAAGTCAGGATCGGGGGCAACCCCTCGAGAAGTAATCCGCGCGAGTTCGTACGCTTTCGATATTCCAATTCTGTGAAGTTGCTCGTCGCTCAGGTGTGCCACAAGGCGGTCCGCAATCTTTACCAGTTGATACGGCCAATATCGATTCTTCGGATAGCGTTCGACGGTCCAGTTAAGGACCTGATCGAAGCCCAAACATCTCCAACACTTCTTCTTCCAGAATTGTTGTAGAAGGCGCGCATACGGCATGAATGGCTCGTGTCGTTTGTACGCGAGAACTTGACGTTCTAGCTTAAGGCAGGCGATTTTGCTCGCATTGTTAATCAAGCTTGTCTCTAAACGAGATTGTTATATCACAGGACGGGCCTCGTCGGAGAATCGTGCCACCGGCAGGAAATCTTAATTAGGCGGATACCGCAACTTGACGAGTTAGGCTATCAACCATCGACTGGAAAATTGCAAGCCCATCTGCCGAACCGAGAGGCGCTTCCACGGCCCGCTCCGGATGCGGCATCAATCCAAGCACGTTGCGTTCCCGGCTGCAAATCCCCGCAATCGCGCGCAGCGATCCATTCGGATTATTCTCGCGATCAAACTCAACGCTTCCGCCATCGGCTCCAACGGTTTCCGCGCAGTCCGTTCCGTCCGGATGCACGTAACGAAAAATGATCCGATTGTCGCGCTCAAGCTCCGCCAGCGTCGCCGGATCGCAGAAATAATTTCCTTCGTTGTGCGCGATAGGAATTTTCAGCACGTCGCCGGGCTGGGCCGCACCCGTAAAAGGCGTATCCGTCCGCTCGACGCGAATGTGCACATGCCGGCACAAATACCGCAAACCTTTATTGCGGAGCATCGCCCCCGGCAACAGCCCCGCCTCGAGCAGAATCTGAAAACCATTGCAGATTCCCAGCACAAGCCCGCCGCCACGCGCGAACCGATCCACAGCCTTCATCACGGGAGAAAACCGCGCAATCGCACCGGTCCGCAGATAATCGCCGTACGCGAATCCACCGGGCAGAATGATCGCGTCGAACCCAGCAAGATCTTCAGACTGGTGCCAGATGAATTCGGCGGGCTGTTCAATCACCGACGCGATCGCATGGCACGCGTCATCATCGCAATTCGACCCAGGAAACTGCACCACTCCAAATTTCATCGTCGCGCGTCTCCCCGCCACAATTTTAACACATCGAAACTAGCGTCCGCGCCGCGCCCTTTGGTCATTCGTAGCGCCACCCTTCAGGGTGGCACCCTGAATTCGGCGACGCTTTCACCTCCACGTCATCCTGAGCGGAGCGAAGGATCAGCGCCGCCTGCGTGACCGGCCGCGCAACCGGCGTTTTGTCCTCGCTCGCGGTTTCGAAGACTTTCTTCGCGGCTCGGGTTTTGATCGGGCGCGGTTTTTCTCTTCGCGTTTCATCGCAAGCCGCCGCTTTCGCGCCCAGCCGGGCTTGTTCACTTGTCGCCCGCGCGCAAGCGCGAGCGCCTCCGCAGGCACATTCTCGGTCAGCGTCGAGCCCGCCGCGACGTATGCTCCATCCCCCACTCGAATCGGCGCCACGAGCGCCGTATCGCTCCCGATAAAGACGCGCTCGCCGATGGTCGTCTGATACTTTGCGACCCCATCAAAGTTGCAAGTAATCGTTCCCGCGCCGATGTTCGATCCGCGCCCCACCGAAGCATCGCCCAGATACGTCAGATGCATCGCTTTCGCGCCTTCGTGCACAACGGATTTTTTCACTTCCACAAAATTGCCAATGTGCGCACCGGAGCGAATGTCAGCGCCCGGCCGCAGTCGCGAAAATGGCCCGATGGTGGACTTCGCGTGCAACCGGCTCGCGGTGGCCACGCAATGCGCGCCCACGATAACGTCATCATCCACGCGCACGTCGTGCAGCACGCTGCCCGTCTGAATCTTGCACCGCGCGCCGATGCGCGTGCCCGCGAGGAGTTGAACGCACGGCTCGATCACGGTGTCCGGTCCAGCGGTCACTTCCGGATCGATCACCACCGTCTCGGGCAGATAAATCGTCGCGCCCGCAGCCATCAACTCAGCAGCCTTGCGTGCGCGAAAAATCCGGTCCACGTCCGCCAGGCTTGCGCGCGTGTTGCAACCAAGAATTTCTTCCGCGTCTTCCGTCACCTGCGCCAGCACTCGTTCGTTCCGCTGACGCAGCAGCGCGATCGCATCCGTGAGATAAAGCTCGCGATGCGCATTGTTCGGCCGCAGCGCATTCAGCGCCGGCCACAGCGATGCGAGCGTGAAGCAATAAATGCTCGAATTCACTTCGCGAATCGAGCGCTGCTCTGGCGTCGCAACCGTTTCTTCCACGATCGCTTCCACGCGCCCTTCCGAATCGCGAACGATCCGGCCGTAGTCCGTAGGATCGGCAAGCTCCGCGCTCAGCACGGTCGCAGCCGCTTCGCCGCGGCGGTGCGCATCGAGAAGCGCCGCAAGCGTTTCGCTGCGCAGCAGCGGGGCGTCTCCCGGCACCACGAGCGCGAGCTTTGCGCTCTTGCGAATCGCGCGCCGCGCCACTCGCACGGCATGCCCGGTGCCGTGCTGCGGTTTCTGCAAAATCACCTGCGCGCCAAGATTTTCTGCGACGGCGCCTACCTCGTCCGCCTGATGCCCGACGACAACCAAAAGCTGCGCGGCCTTCAGCGGCAGGCAGGCCCGGATCACGTGCTCGATTAGCGTGCGTCCACCGGCGCGATGCAGCACCTTCGCGAGATTGGAACGCATCCGCGTACCCTTGCCTGCGGCAAGAATGATGATGGTCGTGTCGGAATGGGTAGGCATCGGCCGATATTGTGGCGTGCAGTGCCGCCTTTGGCAATGACGAAGCCAGATTTGTGACAGCGATTCGCAGATAGTCGGCTTAGGAGGAAACCTGGACTGACAAAGAGCGGCTTGCGCGGGCGGAATCGATCTTAACCGAATGCCCGTTCGTGGTTTCCGTCCACAGCGAGCGGTCAGCCAAGAGGCGCGTAACAAGCTGCGTGTGCGTTGCATGCCCGGCCTTGTGCGCCTCGATGCGCGCCAGTAGTGGCCGCCCGACCAGCGCCAGATCCCCGATCAGATCAAGCGCTTTGTGGCGCCCGAACTCATCAGGAAAGCGCAGCGGGCCATTCATAATAGCTTTGTCGTCGATCACGATGGCGTTTTCAAGCGAGCCGCCGCGAATCAGACCCATCGCTTGCAGTCCCGGAAAATCTTTCGTGAATCCGAACGTGCGCGCCGGGGCCAGCTCGCGGCTGAAAGTCTCTCGGTTCACGGTCAGCTCGATTCCCTGCGGCGGCACTGCCGGGTGACAAAAATCCACGTAGCAGTGGACGCGGAACTCGTTGGCGGGATAAATCCCGAGCAGGCGATCGCCATCGGTAAATTCGAGCGGTTTCACCACTCGAATGTAGCGTCGCTGCCGGCCGAGCTGCCGCGTTCCTGCCTGAATCAACAGATCGATGAAAGGTTTCGCGGAGCCGTCGAGAATCGGAAGCTCGAGCGCGTCGATTTCCACGTACACATTGTCAACGCCACAGGAGTACAGCGCTGCCAACACGTGCTCGGTGGTGGAAAGCAGCACGCCTTGCTTCATCAAGCTCGTGGCGTAGCTGACGCGCGCGACGTTGCGCACGTGCGCTTCGATTTCAAAATTGTCGAGATCGACGCGGCGGAAGACAATGCCGGTGTCTGCGGGTGCCGGAAGAAAGCGCACGCGGCTACGAACTGCGGTGTGTAATCCAACGCCCTCCGTTTCAACGGGCCGCTGGATTGTGAGCTGATAGGGCATTCGCCGGGGCTTCCCCAAGCATCTTGATGGCCCGCTTTGGGTGAACATTAGCCTATTATAATCATACAGATAGGAGAATCCGAAGGGACCGCTTTTATCCCGCTGTGGCAATGATACAACACTTCGCCCAACTGCTATGTGTCAATTTGGCCTAATCGTCACAACGGCTGACCCAACCCTGACTGGCGAGGTTATACCGGAGTCAACAGCGAGCCAAAATCGCTTCCTAGTCGGGCCCCGGGCGGTTGTGCGGACGCCGCCTGGCGCGTAAAATGCACATTCTAAGACCACGCGAATGGCTTCGCCTTTCCACATCATTTCGAACGCATCGCCCAAGCCGCCACCCGCGGCGCATCCACGGCCGTCCTGGCTGCGAGTGAAATTCTTCGGCGGGCCAAACTACCAGGAACTGAAGCGCATCATGCGCACGCTTGACTTGCACACCGTGTGCGAAAGCGCGCGCTGCCCCAACATGGGCGAATGCTGGGAGCATCGCACCGCCACGTTCATGGTTCTCGGCAATATTTGCACGCGCGCGTGCGGCTTTTGCGCCGTGCCGAGCGGCAAGCCGCTCGGCCCTCCCGAAGAAGACGAGCCCGAGCGCGTCGCCGAAGCCGTCGAGCGCATGGGCTTGCGCTACGCCGTCGTCACGTCCGTCAATCGCGACGATCAGCCCGATGGCGGCTCCGCGATCTTCGCCCGCACCATCACCAGGATTCGCGAACGCGTTCCCGGATGCAAAGTGGAAGTGCTGATCCCGGATTTTCGCGGCGATTGGTCCGCGCTCGAAACGGTGATGGCAGCGCGTCCCGACGTGCTGAATCACAATATGGAAACCGTGCCGCGCCTCTACCGGCGCGTCCGGAAAGGCGCGGTCTACGAGCGCTCGCTCGAGCTGCTGCGCCGCGCTGGTGAAATGGCGCCGGGCCTGCCGACAAAAACCGGAATGATGCTGGGCCTCGGCGAAACGCGCCACGAAGTGCTCAGCGCGATGGAAGAAATCGCCGCGCAAGGCACTCACATTCTCACCCTCGGCCAATATTTGCAGCCAACGCCCGAGCATCTGCCAGTCGAACGTTTCGTCCATCCCGACGAATTCGCAGAATTCAAGCGCGCAGGCGAAGCGATGAGCTTCAAACACGTAGAAGCAGGCCCGCTGGTCCGCTCCTCCTACCACGCCTTCGAACAAGAAGAATCCGCGCGCGGTTAGTTCAGCGCGGCTGCTTGATCCCTGTGGCACAGGCAATGCTGTTTACCCTGAGGTACGTAGGGCCTGTGCTCCGACGAATGCCTGATTCCCAGTTCAAGCAAGATCAATCGCCGGATCAAGTTCCCAATGCTGCGGAACCCAGTGAAATCAACCAAGCACGTATAATCCTTCCTCCATGAATCCCTGGCGTGGCCTGAAAGACTTGCCGCGCGAAGTGTGGCTGCTCTCCGCGGCAACGCTCGTGAACCGCGCCGGTACGATGGTGCTGCCGTTCCTCGTTCTCTATCTCACGCGCACACTCGGAATCACGCCCGCTCACGCAGCCCTTTCGCTCACGGTCTACGGAATCGCAGCGCTCATCACGATGCCGGCAGCGGGAAGGCTCACCGATATAATCGGGCCAGTCGCGGTAATCAAGGCGTCGCTATTTCTCTCCGGCATCCTGCTATTTCTTTTTCCGCTGGCGCACAGTTTCCCGACGATCCTCGCCATCACGTTTCTCTTTGCCATCTTGAACGAATCCGTTCGTCCGCCAAGCCTCTCGATGATTTCCGATCTCGTCCGCCCGGCGCAGCGCAAAGCGGCCTTCGCGCTCAGCCGCCTCGCAGTGAATCTGGGCATGAGCGTCGGACCGGCGATCGGAGGCGTGCTCGCGCTGTTTTCGTTTCGCTGGCTGTTTTTTGTCGATGGCGCCACTTCGATTCTCGCAGGCGTCGTGATCGCGATGTCCCGATGGGATGCGGCTCGCTTAAAACCTTCCCACGATCCCGACTGGGACGACCCCGAAGAACTGGGCCGCGAGATCGAAGCCGATTCTGTGGTGCCGCTCGCCGTCGCGCATCCCGCTCAGGACTTGCGCGCGTTCCGAAATCCGCGAATGCTGTACTTTCTCGCGGCGATGATTCCCGCACAGCTCGTTTTCTTTCAGCTCACCTCTTCGCTCCCGCTTTTCCTGGTGCACAATCTGCGCCTGCCGGAATCGCTCTACGGCACTGTGTTCACGTTGAACACGCTCCTGATCGTCGCGGTGGAAGTGCCGCTCAACACGGCGATGGCGCACTGGTCGCATCGTCACACTCTCACCCTCGGCGCCCTTCTTTACGCAATCGGATTTGGTTCGTTCGCATTCGCCACGCGTCCCGTGCAGATTTTCGCCTCCGTCGTCATCTGGACGTTCGGCGAAATGATTCTGCTGCCGGGAAGTTCAGCCTACGCTGCGGAGATTGCGCCGCCCGGCCGGCGCGGCGAGTACATGGGTCTGTATACAATGTCGTTCAGCATCGCGTTTTCGCTCGGCCCTTTCCTCGGCGCAGAACTTCTCCAGCGTTGGGGACCGCACGGGCTCTGGGGCGTGGCCTTCATCTCCGGATGCATCTCGGCACTCATGATGAGCCGTGTCGGGACAGGAAGCGCGAATCACGTTCACGCAACCCGCTAGCCACTCGGTAGCCACGACGAGCGCTTTCCTCGTCGTGGGCCTTTTCTCCCAATTCAACTTGCGCTACTGAATCCCATTAAGAAATGTCTGCGCGAGATTCCGAACATGCTCGGGACACGAGTTGCAGCCCGAATCGGCGCACCCGGCACTCGCCGAAGCCACCGCAGGAAGTTTCAGCACCGCATTGAAATATTCAGCCGCCTTCGCATTGCGCCCCAGCTCCACATTCAGATTGCCAACAAGCAGCAGAAAAATCGGGTTCTGCGGATAGCGCGTCGTGAGCGGCTCCGCCACGGTCAGCGCCTCTTGGTACTGCTGCTCATACGTGCGCAGGTTGCGCGCCAGATAAAATCGCGCATCAACGGCCAGCAGCACGCCGCGTTCGACGCCCACTCGAACCTGCCTCAATCCTTCCTGTTTGTTGCCGCCGGGAATGCCCATGAAAAAGCGCAGAAATTTCACCACCGGCGAAAGCGTGTCCACGTAGTAGTTGTAGAAGCCGATTCCGACGGTAGCATCCGCATTGTCCGGATCGAGCTCGAGCGCGCGCAGAAATTCCGTGCGCGCGGCCACGCCATTGCGCGCCGCGGTTCTGTTTTCATTGCGCAATCCGTAGAGCCGCGTCTTCAGCGCGTAGCCAATTCCCGCATAAAGATGATTCTCCGACGTGTCGTGCTGCGCGATCCGCGCCTGCGCCAACTGAATCGCGCGGTCTGCCAGCGCAAAATAGGATTCGTCCCCCGGTCTCTTTCCGCGCTTCTGCGAATCCAACATGCCCCATTTGATTTCCGCGGCGTCGCAGAACATCTTCCACCAGCGCGCCTCTGCTTCAATCGTGTACGGAAGCGGATCGTCGGGATGTGTGGTTTCGTATGTATGGAGCATCGCAATCGCGCCGTCGGGATCGCCGCCATACATTGTTTCGATCGCCTGCGCGGCTTCCGGCGGAAGTTGCATGCTGCCCGCACGCGCAGCCTTCGCGGCCAAGTTGAAAAGAAGAGCGCAGGCCGCAAGGGCCGCCAGTAAGTGAGGAAAAGCAAAGTTCCGCGAAGTTGTGTCGCGCCCGATAGTCATTTGATTCGTTTCACCCAGCCAAGAAGCCACGCCGCACTAACGTACATGGTGAAGCACTCCAGCGCAAACGGCAGAAATCCAAGATAGCCCGGCACAGGCATCTCGAAAATTTTCATGTTTTGAAACATGGGAAACGTGTAGTGCCATTTTGCGGCCGCCCAGTAGTTCCAGAATTCCCACAGCCAGCCGCAAATGAACCCGGCAGCCAGAAAACCATAAAAACGCCGGCGAAATCCTTCGGAAAGATCGCCAAGAAACGACGGAAGCCCAAGCCTGCGATTGATCGGATCGAGCAACAGCAGAAAGCCCACCCACACGAGCGCGAAAAGATGCGCGGCAATCGCCCGCGGCGCCACGAGCGGAACAATCAAGCACGCCGCCCCGCAAATTATCATCGCGTTTTCGGCGCCGCGTGAAATTTTCCACGGCTCGCCCGTCAACGGAGGCAGCAGCGCCTGAGCGAGATCGGAGGTTTCGAAAATCGCGGGCGTGATCGTCGCGAATGACCAGCCATAGCCGAGCATCGCGGCCGCCCATGGCAAAGGCACGCCCACATACTCCCAATTTTCGAGGCGCAAATTGTAAGCCTCGAAGATCAGCCAAAGGGGAACCGAAAGCAGCGCCATGCGGGCGAGCGAAAGCGGCGCATCGTTCAGGCGCGAGCGGCCGGTGATGGCGAACGTGGCTGCGTCGGCGATCAGGATGTACGCGCTCCAGGCGATCGGCGTGAAATACGTGGCAACCGGCTCGACGTGGCGAAAAAGCAGCCACTCCGCGCCTGCGAGCGCGATGAAGCCCAGCCACCCATGCGCCGGAAAGCTCCGTCGGCGGCGCCGGACGCGAAAATATCCGGCCACCAGACTTGCGACGATCGCCGCTGTGATCCCGATTCCAAGCTTCACCATCTACCTCATCGTATCGCAGCTCAAAGGACGCTCCGCCGGGTATCTTCCCAGTAGGGGCACGGCATGCCGCGCCCGAATGAAAAAGTGGCACGGCCAACCCAATCGAGGGATCTGCGTCTTCCTGCACCAGTTTTTACGCCAGCCCCCCGCGCCCTTTCTTGCTATGCTTTCCGTTCTTTCGCCGTGCGAAAAACGAAATGAGCGAACCCGAAAAACTCGAACGCGGCCTCGGCCTGCTGGAAGCGACGTCGCTCAACATGACGTTCATGATCGGTATCGGCCCGTTCGTCGTCATCCCTTTCATTATTCGCGCCATGAACGGCCCGCAGTGCATTCTCGCCTGGGTCGTTGGCGCTGCGCTGGCGCTGGTGGACGGCTGCGTCTGGGCGGAATTAGGCGCCGCCATGCCGCAGGCCGGTGGAAGCTACGTTTTTTTGCGCGAAGCCTACGGACCAAATCGCTTCGGCCGCCTGATGTCCTTCCTCTTCATCTGGCAGACCCTTTTTCAAGGGCCGCTCAGTATCTCGTCCGGCGCGCTGGGGTTCGCGGACTACTCGCTATACCTCACGGCCAAAGTCGCGACTGTAAATGCGTGGCTGGGCGCGCACCCAAGGCAAATGCTGTCCGCAGTCGCGAACTACAATCGCCTCGTCGCGATTATCTTGATCGTTATCGCGGTCGTGCTGCTGTATCGCCGTATCACCGCGATCGGGAAAATCTCCACGATTCTCTGGATGATCGCCGCCGCGACGATCGCATGGCTGATCTACGGCGGCGCGACGCATTTCAATAAAGACCTCGTCTTCACCTATCCCGCCGGTGCCTGGAGCTTTTCCTGGATTTTTTTCGCCGGCCTCGGCCACGCGTCCGTGCAAGCGATCTACAGCTACCTCGGCTACTACAACGTCTGCAACCTCGGCGGCGAAATGAAAAATCCCGAGCGCAATATCCCGAGCGCGATTTTTATTTCGATTTTCGGCATCGCCGCTCTCTATTTCGCGATGCAGACGTGCATTCTCGCCGTCGTTCCCTGGCAGGAAGCGCGTAACTCGTCCTACGTGGTCAGTCTTTTCGTCGAGCGCACGTTCGGGCCGCACTGGGCTTCGCTCGCCACCGCGCTGATTCTCGTCACCGCGTTCGGCTCCGTTTTTTCCGCCACGCTCGGCTATTCGCGCGTGCCTTACGCCGCCGCGCTCGACGGCAATTTCTTTTCAGTCTTCGGGCGGGTGCATCCCACGAAGCATTTCCCGAACGTCTCGCTGATCGCCCTGGGACTCGCCTCGATTTTCGTCTGTATCTTTATAGGCCTGTTTTCCGTCATACGCTCCATCCTGGCGATGCGCTGCCTCATCCAATTTGTGGCCCAGGCGGTAGGCTTGATGATGTTGCACCGGCGATGGAAAGAGGACCACTGGCCGTTTCACATGTGGGTCTATCCCATCCCGGTGCTGCTTTCGATCGCAGGCTGGATCGCGATTTTCATTTCTACAGGACGCCGTCCGATGCTCGCTTCGCTCGCAGCGATGCTGGCAGGAATTCTCGTCTACTTCGGACGCGCGCGCCTGTTGCGCCAATGGCCATTCGAGGAGGCTGTTTGATGGGTTGTGGATGGAAATTGTTCCACACGCCGAATCTTTGTAGGTCGGAGCTTCAGCTCCGACATAACTGCAGCCCCCTTAGTGGGGCTTCAGCCCCTGAAGCTCCCTCTCCCTGCCCCAAATCCCGCGGCCGAATCACCAAGACGCTGGCCGCCGCAATCTCCGCCATTATTCTCGCTCCGGCGATCAGCGTCTCAACCTCCGCCCAATCCCTCCCCGAAACCGTCGAAGCCATAAACAAAGCCCGCATCACCACGCGCATCCTTTTCGTCACCGCCCACCCCGACGATGAATGGGCCAGCCTGCTCACCTACCTCTCGCGCGGCCTCAACGCCGACGTCGCGCTTCTCACCATCACCCGCGGTCAGGGCGGACAAAACGCCATCGGCCCCGAACAGGGAGCCGAACTCGGCGTCATTCGCACTGAAGAACTCCTCGCCGCCGACAAACATTACGGCGTGCGCCAGTTCTTCACCCGCGCGATGGATACCGGTTACGTGAAAACCCCCGAGCAGGCGCGAAAAATCTGGGGCGACGTTGCGCTCGAAGACATGGTGCGCGTGATTCGCACGTTCCGCCCGCAAGTCGTCATCAACGGATGGGGCGGCGTACACAGCGGCCACGGGCATCATCAGGAAAGCGGAATTCTCACGCCGCAGGCTGTCGCCGCCGCCGCCGATCCCAAAATGTTTCCCGAGCAGATCGCGGAGGGGCTGTCCGCGTGGAAGGTAACGCTCGAGGTGCGACCCGCGCGCGACAACAACGTCGCCGGCGCCGTGCCGCTTCCCATCAACGACGTTTCGCCACTCTGGGGCAAGAGCTACGTCGACATGGGCATGGAAGGCCACGCGCAACATCGCTCGCAAGGCACCCCATCATTCTTCGGCAATCCGTTTTTCCGCCGCCCGGTTTCTCTGGTGCGCGAAAACCAAAAAGGAGATCCCGCAGGCACTTTCGACGCGAAGCTTCTCGCGGAGCCCTTGGGATCGCTCGCAGGAACATTTCCGTCGTATCGCGAGATGCTCGCGCCCTCGCTGAACCAAACATCCGCGCATCTCGAAGCGGCGCGCACTGCTGCGCTTGCACTGCGCCGTTCCGACGCGGCCAGAGACCTCGCGGAAGCGGCTAAAGAAATCGCAAAGCTGCGGGATCAAGTCTCAAACGACAAGGGAGAAATCGCGGCTCAGCTTCTTTGGGAACTTGATCGGGTGAGGGAAAAAATCGATCTCGCACTGAACGACGATATCGCTCTGCCAATGATTGTCGAAGCCGACCGTCACGAGCTTTCCGTGGAAGAGAGTTTCTCTGTCGACGTGAGCTTTCTTGGCAAGCCAGCCGTGCCGGTGAAATGCACCGTCGATGCATCGAGCCTGCTGGCGCCCAAAGGATGGAACGTCGAGGTCGACAAAGGTGACGGCGACAAGAGTGAAGGCGACAAAAGCTACAAATTCAAAGTCGAAATTCCAGCCGGAGCCGAGCCGCCGAGTTCGCCCGGCGATGTGATTCTCCCGTACCCGCCGCCGCTTGTACGCATCGCGCCCAAAATAGAAATTGATGGCTATTCATTCGCTTTCGCGCAAACGGTCGAATCGATGAAAGCCACCACAACCGGCATCGACACTTATCCCCTCGAGCTTGTCCCCGATGTCACGCTCACTCCTGACCCCCAGCAAATCATGGTGCCGGCGGAGCGGGCCTCGCAACCGGTCACGCTTCTTACGCGCGTCCGGTACCACGGAACGCAACCGGCGAGAGTCCTTGTCGGACTCGACGCGCCGGCGGGCTGGCAAGTGCAGCCGGATGCCTCGCGCCTTTTCGTCGCCCCGAGCGACGGAGCGATTCCTGTCAGCTTCTCCTCCGCTGGCGACCAGTTGATTCGCTTCAGCGTCACTCCCTCGCCAAAGACCGCTCCGGGCGCGTATCCCCTGCATCCCTACGCCCAGATTGGGCGAATATCAGGTGTGGAGAAATTCACTACCTCGCTCGAACCAATTCCTTCACTACCTACGCGCGATTGGAGCGAGCCCGCTGACGTCACCGTCCACGTGCTGAATCTCGCGGTGCCGCCGCACCTCCGCGTCGGCTACATCGCCGCGAGCAACGATCCGATTCCCGACACGCTTCGCCAGATCGGCATTCAAGTGGATATGCTCGACGAAGTCGCGCTCGCCTTCGAAGATCTCAGCCGCTACGACGCGCTCGTTGTCGGCATCCGCGCCTACGACTTGCGACCCGATCTCATGCGTTCGAATCCTCGCCTGCTCGATTACGTCCAGCAAGGTGGCTCGCTCGTCGTTCAGTATCAACGCGACCCCCAGTGGGTTTCCGCGATGCCCTACCCTGCGACGATGCCGGGGCAAACTTCGCGCGTTACCGATGCGAATTCGCCCGTGCACTTCCTCGCGCCCGACAACCCGCTGTTGAAATCGCCGAACAAAATTACGCTCGCTGATTTCGAAGGTTGGGACCAGGAGCGCGGCCTCTATTTCCTCGGCACGTTTGATTCGCACTATCAGCCCGTGCTTGGCTTGACCGATCCCGGCGAGCCGGAGACGAATGGATCGCTCGTCTATGCGCGCTATGGCAAAGGCGTTTACATCTACACAGGCCTCTCATTTTTCCGCGAATTGCCCGCGGGCGTTCCGGGCGCGTATCGTCTGTTCGTCAACTTGCTAAGCCAAACCCAACACGCCCAAGCCCATGACTAGATTCCGGGGTTGCCTTCCCGTAGCACAGGGGCAATCCTGTTTACCCCTGAGAACCGAAGGGCCTGTGCCGCAACTCGCTACGTGCTAGAGGTCGCGAGGCGAGGCGGTCATGCATTTGGTCGTCCAGTCGTGTTAGTTCGTGATTTTTCGCTTTTTGTTCGCGTAAAAGGAGGATAGCTCTCCGTCCGACGAATTCCGCCGGTAACTAGCTTTTTGCTGCAACTAGGTTTTTGTTCTCTTTTTCTTCGCTTTCAGAAGTTTAGACACAATGCCTGAAATTCCTCATCTCGATTCTTCACCGCCCAGCGAATTCACTGAGCCAGAAATGGTTCGCATTCCGGAAGGCTGGTTTCTGATGGGTAGCGAGACCAGCCAGTCCGGCCAGGACAACGAACGACCGGTTCATCGTGTCTGGATCGACGCATTTGAGTTGGCTGCCTGCCAGGTCATCAATGCAGATTACGCAAAATTCCTCTCAGCCACTGGCCATAGCAAGCCGCTGCACTGGGACGATCCGAATTTCTCGCATCCGGAGCAGCCGGTCGCCGCCCCATCGTGGTTCGATGCCGTTGCGTACTGCGAATGGCTGAGCGCGCTCACACACCGACACTACCGCCTGCCAACCGAAGCCGAATGGGAACGCGCGGCGCGTGGCGGTGCCGAGCAGAAACTCTACCCTTGGGGCGATGAGCGGCTCGAATCGCTGGCAAATTACGCGTCGCGCTGGAAGACGGCCCCTGAGCGCGTGGGCCGTGCAGAGTGCAGCACTTACGTCTTGGCGGAGCGCAACGCCTACGGCTTATTCGACATCGGTGCGAACGTCCACGAGTGGTGCTCGGATTGGTTTGGCGCCGATTACTATCGCGTTTCGCCTGAGCGCAATCCACAAGGGCCGGCCGAAGGGAAGCGCAGAGCCTCGCGCGGCGGTTCGTGGCGCCATCAGACGAAAGTGTCGCGCTGCGCGGCGCGGTCCAGCATTCCTCCGGAATTTCAGTATGCCGATTACGGCTTCCGGGTGGCGCGCGACTTGAAGGATTGAAGCTTCGAGCCGCTAGGACACTCGAGTAGACTTGATGGTTGTCGGACGATAAAAGAGCAAGTTTGCGGGGCTATCTAGTGCTTCTGCAGTTCGGCGATGCGATCGGCGACGTCGCGGTAGTCGATGTTCATCGCGTAGACCTGGCGGAAGCTGTCGAGCGCTTGTTTCGATTCGCCGGCATTTTCCAGGGCCATGCCTAGATCGTAGCGCAGCGCGAGGACCGCTTCCTCCTCGAGCCCCGGCGATTCGAGGGCGCGCTGATACCACATTGACGCGACTTTGGGCTCGCCTTTATCCATGAAAGTGACTCCCAGCATCGTGGCGCAGTTCATCGCATAGCGGAAGGGCTTGCCTTTTTGCACGGCCTTGGCAACTTTTTGAAATTCTCCGATGGCTTCGTCGAGCAAACCCATTTCGCGATACGCGATGCCGAGATTGTAGTGGGTCTCGAGATCTTCGTCTTCCTCGCCAAGCTCGCCGAGCTCCGCACGGAATTCCTGAAAAACTTCGGCGAGCTGATTCAGGCTTTCTGCCGAGATCTCCGGAACGGGCTCAAGGGCGTTTCCATTCGCAGGTTCTGGAACATGCGGTAACGTGACCGCTCTCATCGGCTCCGGCTCTTGCTCGAATATTTTGCTGAGCGAGTCAGGCGCGGAAGTTACAGCAGGCGGCGCTTCGAAGCCGTCGATTTCGGCTACCAGGTCGCTGATGAAGTCTTCCGTCGTCGCAGGCTCGTGGGCCCGTGTTGATTTCGCCTGCGGCGTCAATTCGAGTTCAAATTCATGGCCGCTTGCCGGTGCCGGAGCGGGTTCGGCGCCGGGTTCTGCCGGCAGGACCTGACTCAAATCAACAGTCTCGGCTGCAGGGGCCGGTTCTTCGACGAGCTCGAAAGCTGGTTCAGGGGCCGCTTCTTCGGCGACGATGTCTTGAAGCTCGATCACTTCGGGTTCCGGTGGCGCGGGTGCCGGAGCCGGTTCGTCGAGATCAACCTGTGCGACAGTACCTTCCGGCTCTTCCGCAGCTTCAGGAATTGGCGCAGGTTCAGGAATTGGCGTAGGTTCCGGCTGTGCCGCGGGGGCAGCTTCTTCGGGGAGGGCAAACTCAGCCACAGGCTCGTTTGCGGCTTGCGGTGAGACCGACGCGACGGGCGTTTTCGCCGCAGTGTCGGCGACGTCTTGAATCATTGCTTCCCACTCATCCGACAAGTCAACCTCTGCAGGCGCGGCAGCGGATGAAGGCGCGGCGGGGTTTGCCTCCGCCGCGTGCTCGGGTTCAGCGGCAACCGGTGCGGCCGGCGGAGTAGAAGCGGTTGGTTGCGCAGAATCCGGTTGCGATTCCCGCTGAATGAGCGAAATCTCGAATTCCTCGAACACTTCCGACGTGGCAGCAGCCGCTTCGGCCTCGGAAGGCGCGGCGCTTGGCACGTCGATTGGAGGAGCGGCCGGCAATTGCTCCTCCGTCATTCCTGCAGCTTTCTGGAATCGCTGACGAAGTTCGAGGAAGCGGTCGGCGTTCACCGTATCATTGCGTTCGCGATGAATCTGTTCGAGCTGCGCGGCCAGTTCTGCCGTGCGCCGTTCGTTTCCTGCGCCGAGATGCATATCGAGCAGGCGCTCGAGTGTGGGCGCGTGCCTTGGGGCGCGTTGCAGAACATTTTCGAGCAGATTGGTAGCCTTTTGCGTAAGACCGTAGCTCGAGAATAGGTCTACATCCGTTAGCGCCTGCGCGATGTATTTCTGCGTCTCCTCATCGTAGGTCTCTTCAACGATCGCAGGCGGCGATGGAGGAATTGGCTTCTCATTTTCATCAATTCTTGGCAGCGGTTCAGAAGCTTTCTCTTCGACCGCTGGCTGAAAGGTGCCGCCGCTCTTCGCGCGCAACTGATTCAGGCGCCGTACCAGCCGCTCGTCATCTTTGTTGCGGTCGATAAGTTCCTGCAGGCATTCTTCAGCGCGCGAATGGTTTCCTGTAGCAGCACAGACATCGGCAAGCTGACTCAGGGCCAGCGGCAGCTCATGCGAGTTGCTCGTGTGGCGGCAGAAATCGACCATTAATTCGAGCGGTGCCGCTTCCTTCGGTAGTTTCTCGACCGTGGCTGAAACAGCTTTCAAGAACTTGTCTTGCTCGCCCGCTTCGATCATGGGATTGCGAAGCTCTTCTAGCAGGCGTAACGCTTCCATCCCTTGGCCGCTGGCGATCATGGTTTCAGCCACGTTAAAGAGGGAAGCAGAGTGCTGGTGGCCTCGCGCGAGTTGCTTGCGGGCGCGATCGGCAGCTTTCTCGACTTGGCCAGACTTGATTTCCAAGTCGAGCAGCATGTTCGTCACTTCGCCGCCTGCACTCGATTCCGGATGGGTTTCGAGAAGCGTGATGGCGTCGGCGTTCTTGTCGCCTGCGATGAGAGCCTTCGCTCGCAGCAGCATGGCCGCGCTGTTCGCTGGATCAACTTCGAGCGCGCGCTCGACAAGCTTTGCCGATTCATCGTGTTCGCCGCGATCGAGCAGGCGCTGGGCGTAGTTCAAATACGTTTGAGCCGCTTCTTTCTTCTGGCCCATCACGTTGTAAAGCTCGGCGAGACGCATCTGCACGCGCAAATTTTCGGGCTCAATGTCGAGCAACCGGTGCAGCACTTCCACCGCTCTTTGTGCGTGATTGGCTTTCAGGTGTGCTTCCGCAATCTGCAGGAAGAGCGGCCGCGCCTCGCTCAGCACTCCTTGCTGCACGTAGAGGTCGGCGAGCCGTTCGAGCGGCGCGAGTTCATTCGGCGCCAGCTTGGCAATTTTCTTGTAAATCGCGATGGCTTTGCTGTTGAAGCCGTCGTTGAGGTAAACCTGCGCCAGACGCTCGAAGTATTCGATGGCGTGCGACATGTCGCCCTGGCGGGCGTAGAGGTCGCCCACCGTCATCAATGTCGCCTGATCCTTCGCGTCGTGGCGGAGAATTTGCTGATACTCGGCGATAGCCTGAGGGACTTTGCCCTGATTCAGGAATTTCAGCGCGTTTTCAAGCCCTTTATTTTTGTTGAACGCCATGGATGATTTTCGCCTGCCTCGCGCGCGCAGCCCCGACGGCAGGCCTTCCGCCCTGTAAGCCTACAGCAGTTAGAGATGAAAGGTTAGCACGCCCGAAAATCGGGGGTCTATGAACCGCCGAGCCTGTGGTGACGAACGGGATAACAGGGTACTAGGGTGCCACTAGGACTCGGAAGCGATCTGCTGCTGCGGTAGAGGGAGCGGATTCTGCGTCGCACCCGTCGCCCAGCAGCGCGCTTCTCTCACTGGTGCGTACGAGAACCGGTGCAATGGCGTAGGGCCGTGCTGGCGAAGGGCGGCCAAGTGTTCCGGGGTGCTGTAACCCTTGTGGTGCGCCAGACCATACTGAGGATAGATCTGGTCGTATTCCTCCATTCTCCGGTCGCGTTCCACCTTCGCCAGAATGGAGGCGGCTGCGATCGAGGCAGAACGCATGTCGCCATGAATCAGAGCTTTTTGCTCGATGGGCAGATCGAGTTCGACTGCGTCGAGAAGGAGAAAATCCGGAAGAGGCTGGAGCTGCGAGATTGCAGCAACCATCGCCTGCCGGCTTGCTTGGTAGATATTCCAGGCGTCGATCCGGCTTGAGTCAATTTCCGCGACTGCCCAGGCCAAAGCGTACTGGCGAATGCGCTCGGCGAGAATGAAGCGCCGCTCGGGATTTATTTTCTTGGAGTCGTCCAGGCCAACGATGCGGCGGGTGGGACTGAGGATCACAGCGGCGGCAACCACCGGGCCGAATAGCGATCCGCGGCCGGCTTCGTCGAGCCCGGCGATACGAAGCCAACCACGCTGGCGCGCTTCGCGTTCGTAACGCCTCGAGCAGAGCCGTTCCACGTCCGCGGATTCTAGCACAGGCTTGACGCGCTGCCGCGTCCTCATGCGACGATTCATGTCGCCATTTTACAATACGACGCATCCGCTAAATAAAAAGCCCACCCCAATTTCTCGGAGCGGGCTCGAAATTTAATCTGTAATGAGGTTATTTGGTTTCCGTGGTTCCGGCTGCTGCAGCAACTGTCTCGAATTTCTCGACGCGCTTGATACGCGCAGCCTTGCCGCGCAGTCCGCGCAGGTAACCGAGCTTGGCGCGACGCACTCGGCCTTGCCGTACTACTTCGATCGAGCCGATCATCGGTGAGTTTATAGGGAAGATTCGCTCGACGCCGATTCCAAAGCTCACGCGCCGCACGGTGAACGATTCGCCCAGCATCTCGCCGCGGCGGCTCATCACCACGCCTTCGAACGGTTGGATGCGCTCTTTATCGCCCTCGCCTTCTTTCAGTCGCACGTTCACGCGGACGGTATCGCCCGGGCGGAATGCCGGGAGATCCTTGCGGAGTTGAGCCTCTTGCACACTGCGAAGTATCGGTTTCATTTCTATTTTTCCGTGCAGACCCGCTCAGGTGGGGCCAGCGAACTACGCACAATCTGCGATTTTACCGAAATCCTGGCGATTTGCCTACATCAAATTGCAGAAGCGGTTGGGGCACGCCTTAGAAACAAGCCCTGCGCTACCCGCCCGACCGCAGGTCCGGCCGGTTGCGCTGCGTTTTTTTGAGGGCTTGTTGGTGGCGCCAGCGACGAATTTCTTCGTGATTGCCGCTCATCAGGACTTCGGGAACAGCCCAACCGCGAAACGACGGCGGGCGTGTGTAATGCGGATAGTCGAGGATACCGTGACTTGTAACTTGTGACTCGTGACTCGTGGGCTTTGTTTGGCTCTTTGTTTGGCTGGTCTCTCGTTCGGTAACTGCTGCGCTGAACGATTCATTGACGGTAGAGTCTTCATTTCCGAGGGCGCCTGGAATCAGGCGTGTAACCGCGTCGAGGATCATCGCGGCGGCGAGTTCGCCGCCGGAAAGCACGAAATCACCGATGGAAATTTCGTCAGTTGCGAGATGCTCCGCTACTCGCTCGTCTACGCCTTCGTAGCGTCCGCAGATCAGAACGATACGCTCGAATTTCGCGAATCGCCTTGCGGTTTTCTGCCGGAACAGTTTTCCTGCCGCTGAGAGCAGCACGATGGCCGTGCCAGCCGGCGGATTCGTATCAGAAACCACACCGAGCAGCGATTCGACGGCCTCAAACAACGGTTCGCACTTCATCACCATGCCTTCACCGCCGCCAAATGGGCGGTCGTCCACCGTGCGGTGCCGGTCATGCGTGAAGTTGCGCAGGTCATGAACGTGGGTCTCAATCAGGTGTGCTTCGCGCGCGCGCCGCACGATGCCGTAATCAAGCGGGCCAGTGAAAAATTCGGGGAAAATCGTGATGAGATCGAATCGCATTGCCGCTAATCGTACCCTAACATCGGGCAAAACTCCGCGATTCCGAGCGAGGCGAGGATTGCTTTGCGCGCTTTGAATAGATGGAGCTATTCCTGATTCAATTCGCGGAGGCCTTCGGGCAGGATGACCTCAATACGGCGCGCGGCGGTGTCGATCTGCACGCAAATCTCTTGCGCGAGCGGAATCAACAGTTCGCCATGCTGCGAATCCACTTCCAGAATTGGAGTTCCCTTCAAATCCTCGCCCGGAAATTGCACGTCGCGAACGCGACCGATCATCGATCCACCGTCGTGCTCGTAGACCTCGCAGCCAACCAGATCGCTGACGTAGAAGCTGCCGGCCGGGAGAGCTATACGTTCGCTGAGCGGAATCTGGACTTCGAGACCAACGAGCTTTTCAGCTTCTGAAATCGAATCCGAACCCTCGAAGTGAAAAATCGCCTGTCCGCCGCGGCTGTGGCTGAGCCAGCACGAGCGGACGAGAACAGTTCGTGGTTCGGAGCGTCCATTCCACAATTGCGCGGATTTCAAGCGAGTGAGGCGATCGGGAAAATCGGTGAGGATTTCTGCGGCTACTTCGCCGCGCCTTCCGTGCGGGCGCAGGACGCGCGCCACCGTGACGCGGTTGGACTGAGGTAAATGCTCGATTTTCACTACTCGAGAATTTCCAACGTGAACCGCTTCCGCAATTTCATTCCGGCCGCACCGAGCAGCGTGCGGATCGATTTTGCCGTCCGGCCCTGGCGTCCTATGACTTTGCCCAAATCCTCGGGATGGACCCGGAGTTCCAGCACGGTCACCTGCTCGCCCTCAACTGCCTTGACCTGCACATCCTCGGGATGATCTACAAGTGCTTTCGCAATCGACTCGACAAGCTCTCTCATCGCGAACCCTCCGCAGCGTGGCGAGTGAAAAGAAACTCGCGCGAACATGTACGTGAACTAAGCACGTATCTCGGCTGGGAGTTAAGACGGATCAGGCAGGTTTCTGGTTCCGTAAAAAGCTGCGGACGGTGTCGCTGGGCTGAGCGCCCTTGCTGATCCAATATTGCGCGCGCTCGCGATCGAGGTCGATCGCCGCAGGTTTCTTAAGGGGATCGTAGGTCCCGATTATTTCGACGAAGCGCCCATTGCGCGGCCGCGTCTTTTCGGTCACGATCACGCGGTAGAAAGGCCGCTTCTTCTTTCCAAATCGGGCCAAGCGAATCATCAACACTAGAAATTCCTCCTTGTCTAATTGTTACCAGTATAGCGGACGCCGCAGATTTCACCAACGTTCTTCTCGGCTACCAGGGGTCAAAACAGTCGTAGTTCCGCTGGAGGGCGATCTTAGCGAGCGTTCCGCGCCGATGCGAGGTATTCTCCCTCCTGGGTTGTGTGAGCGCTCACTTTTCGCCTGACAGGCCCGGCGGCGGTTTCAGGCCGGCGAATTTGCCGAGGCCGCGCATTTTAGTTTTCGCGAAGCTGCCATACTGCTTCATCATCCGGCGCATGTCCGAGTATTGCTTCAGCACCTGGTTCACTTCCTGGACGGAGGTGCCGCTGCCGCGCGCGATACGCTTGCGGCGCTTGCCGTCGATGAGTCGGTCATCGGCGCGCTCGGCGGCGGTCATCGAGTTGATGATTGCTTCGACTGAGGTGAGGCGCTTCTCGTCGATTTCCGTATTCTTCGGGAGGTTCGCGAACGGCCCCACCTTGGGCAGCATGCCCATCAATTGTTCGAGCGAGCCCATCTTTTTGATCTGGCGCAGCTGGTCGCGGAAATCCTCGAGGGTGAAATCGTTTTCGCGCAACTTGCGTTCGAGCTCGCGGGCTTTCTTTTCGTCGATGTGCTTTTCGGCTTTTTCGATCAGGCCGAGCACATCGCCCATGCCGAGAATGCGCGAGACGATGCGGTCGGGATAGAAGGGCTCGAGCGCGTCGTATTTTTCACCGATTCCGACGAATTTAACCGGAGCTCCGGAAACTTTGCGGATCGAAAGCGCAGCGCCGCCGCGAGCGTCACCGTCGAGCTTCGTGAGAACGACACCGGTGATGCCGAGCTGTTTGTGAAATTCGCCCGCGGAACGCACAGCATCTTGGCCAATCATGGCGTCTGCCACGAACAGGATTTCAGTGGGGTTCAGCTCGCGCTTCAGCATCTGCAATTCGTTCATTAGTTCGGAATCGATGTGGAGGCGGCCAGCGGTGTCGACGAGGATTACATCGTTCGCCGAAAGCTTTGCCTCGCGCACGGCGCCGCGCGCGATTTCGAGCGGCTTGTCGGTTCCGGCACCCGGCCAGCATGGCGTGCCAGTCGCGCGGGCGACTTGTGCCAGCTGTTCACGAGCGGCAGGGCGATAGACGTCGGTTGAGACCACCATCGGCCGATGGCCATGCTCGGCAAGCCATTTGCCCATTTTTCCAGTGGACGTGGTTTTGCCGGAACCTTGCAGGCCGACGACAAGCCAGATCGACGGCGGGCGTGAGGCGAATTGCGGTTTGGCTTCGCGGCCCAGCAGGTCGGCGAGCTCGTCGCGAACGATTTTTACGACTTGCTGGTCGGGCGAAAGTTGCAACAGCACTTCCTGACCAAGCGCCCTTTCGCGGACATGAGCGATGAATTCGTCGGCGACGCCGAGGTTCACATCGCCATCGAGAAGCGCTTCGCGGATTTCGGCCAAGCCTGCGTCGAGGTGCTCGTCGGTGAGCTTGCCTTGACCGCGCATGTTCTTGAAGGCGCGCTGTAGTTTTTCGGTGAGCGTCTCAAACATGAGTGGAACTCGCTAAGTGGTCCCTTTAGCGGCATCGGCACGTTTGGCCGGAGGCGCAGCTGAACCTTTAAAAAGTGCGCTGATCTCCGCAGACGTGATCGTGTCGTTGACGAAATTAAATGTGCCCTTTTCTTTCATTTCCTTTGCAGCTTTCAGAAACGCGCCGATCGCGACCCGCGAGAGCGCCGCGCCAAGGCTGATTCGTCGCGCGCCTGCCGCGACGAGATCTGCGACCGGGAAATTGAGTCCCTTGATGCCCGCGAGAGCGTTCACCGGTTTCGGAGCTACCGCGGCGCAAACGGTGCGGATCGCTTCGAGGCTCGGAAGGCCGGGCGCGTAAAGTACGTCGGCGCCCGCTGCAGCGAAAGCCTGGAGGCGCCGGATCGTGTCATCAAGATCGTTGCGGCCGTGAAGATAATTTTCGGCGCGCGCGGTGAGCGTAAAGGGAAACGGAAGCGCTCGCGCGGCTTCGACGGCTGCTGCAACGCGCTCGACGGCGTGCGCGTGATCGTAGATCGGCCGGCTCTCGTTGCCGGTAGCGTCCTCGACGGAACCACCGACAATTCCCGTCGCGCCAGCGAGGCGAATGGTCTGCGCCACGAATCGCGGAACGTGGCCAAACGTGTTTTCGAGATCCGCGCTAACAGGGAGATCGGTGGCCGCAGCGATGGCGGCGCAGTGCGCGAGGGCTTCTTCGCGTTTCACTTCGCCGTCACTGCGGCCGACGGTGAAGGCGAACCCGGCGCTCGTCGTTGCCAGCGCTTCGAATCCGAGGGCGGCGAGCATGCGCGCTGAGCCTGCGTCCCAAGGATTTGGAATGATGAAGGCACCGAGTCTTGTCGGTCCGAGCGGGGCGCTCGGCCGGCCCACTTCGGCAGTGAGGCCGTGCAAGGCGCGGAATTTTATTGCTTTGTCGAGCTGACTAGCGCTCATTCGATTCTCTTTTCTGTGCGCGAAGAGCGCGACTAAAAGGGGCTGTTTGCCGCCGATTATAAATTATTAAGTGGTTTATTTGCAGTAAGATATCCTGTTTTCTAATCGCGCTACGGGGATTAGAAATTCGCCGCGTCTCCGATTGCAGCGAATAAATAGCGAAAAGGAAGCCGTGCTCGGCGGCGGTGTGCGGGACGTTCTTCGCGAGTGCTCCTTTGCGACTCAATTGCCTTGACCAGTCCGAATTTGCGATTCGATTCATAGCCATCATTAGGCTAGCACGATGCGGGAATGATGCAAGTGGCTAGAGCACGTAAGGATTTCTACGGTCCCAGAGGTTAGCTACGTTTGCGGAATTTTCGATTGGGCGCATCGAGAAGAAGGATATTGTGACCTTCGGTATCGTGCAATACCGCCCAGGATGCCCGACCGGATTGAGCCGCGGGCTCATAGCGCAGGATGCGATCGCGGCCGAGCAATTCGACCGTCGCACGAAGATCGGGAACCTCGAAAATAGCACAGCCTTGTCGAGCGAAGGATAATTCTCGGAACCTTTGCTTTCTACGCATACGAATGAGCCTCCTGCGTCGAATTGAGCGAAGTGGCCGGCCGATTCATCGGCGAGTTCAAGGCCAAGAGTCTCTCTATAGAATTTTTTTGCACCGGCAAGGTCATCGAAATAGAGCTCGACGCCAGTCAGCCGCAGATTCGGCTTGGATTTCCTTGGAGATTTCTTCCTGGCGGGCATATCGAAGGAGTATAGCTCGGGCTAGCCGAAATGGGCTTAACGACCCGCTCCGGGAATAAGTGGCATCGGGACGTGAGCCGGGAACATCAGAACGAGACGGAACGTAGAGCCGGGGATTTCGCTTACGACAAATGGCGAGAAAATTGAAATGCGTGCGCCTGATGAGTGGAGTAGGATGCGCGGATGCTTTTGACAAGAGTGCTGCAGGTGTGCGCGGAGGAATTCCGGCGCGCGATCGAGGCGATTGTAGCGCTGCACGAATACGTGCGCGCGCTGGACGAGCAGGTTTTGCGCTCGTTGGGCGTGATTCTTCGCGGGCCGCGCGAGTAGACTAGGCGCATCAAGGTACTTCAGGGGCTAAAGCCCCTAGTCTAGGCTCGGGCTATGTCGCCCCTGAAAGGGCGACCCACAAAGATTCCCGAAACTTCTCGTCGACTCGAATTACTCGCATCAATGTACTTCCGGGGCTAAAGCCCCTAGTCTAGGCTCGGGCTATGTCGCTCCTGAAGCGGCGACCCACAAAGACTCCTGAAGCAACTCGAATTACTCGCATCGACGTACTTCAGGGACCGAAACTCAGGGGAGGCTGACCCCCCGACCCCCTGAAAAGCATTCGGGATTAGGGCTGGATTTGGACTAGACCCGGTTCGGGTTTTGGCGCTGGGCTGCTGGAGCGCCAGCGGCTAGGGTGAATCGACCGCGAGCGGAGTTTGTTGACGAAGAGGCCTGTGTTGATCGAACCAGAGACGAAGTGACCGACCTTAAAAGGGCCTACCACCGTTTCGGTCTTGATCCAGTGGAGGGCGCTACTGATCGTGCAGCCGCACTGGGAGCAGTCAGGCGTGCCGCCGAAGACGCAGGGCTCGACGCGGCTCTTGAGATCGGCGGAATAGTTCGCTGACATTTTCGCGAACAGGCAATCGTCGGGATTTTCGGGCGGGCGTAGCAGGGCTTCTCCCATGCCTTTCGTGAACAGGAACTTCGGATACTTCTTGTACAGTGAGGGCAATTCGCGCGCGAGGGTTTCGCGGTGCGCCGGCAGGAGCGTCTCGGCGCTTTGTTCTCCGATTTGCGGCGTGTAAACGCTGACCCAAACGCGATTCACTTCGGGGCGGGCGCTCCAGAACGCGACATATTCCTCGAGATAGCCCGGGCGTTCGAGCATTGGCCGGGTGATCACCCAATGAACGTTGATTTCTCGTCCGTCAATATTTTTTAGGATGCGTTCGTACGTGGCGGGCTGACGGCGGATGTCGTGGTGTTCGGGAAGGCCGTCGATTGAGACGGCGACGCGGACGCGCGGAAGCTTCATCCACTCGACGGGAATGGGAATCACGGCACTCGTCACAACCAGCGTGAAAATATTCATGCCGCTCAGGATCGGGAGAATACGGCTCAGTTCCTTGTGGCGGACGAGCGGCTCGCCGCCGACGAGCGAAACGTGAATCGGCTTGTGCTTGCGGACGAGATCGACGACGCCGTTGACGAGAGCGTCGCCGCGCAAGTCATTCAATTGGCGAAGAGTGGTTTCGCCGCCGAGGTGCGAGTCGCCGTAAGCGTAACAGCCAGGACATGTGAGCGGGCACTCACGAGTGATTTCGATAGAGAGCATGGGGACTTTGCCAGTGAGAATGTTTCCCCAGGCAGACAGAATTTCGCGCTTGGTGATGCTTGGGTTCGGAGTCGTGGATGTGGATGGCATAGGCCTATAGTATGACGCTCGAACTCGCCCGAAAGATTCTTCGGTTTCCTGAAGTACAACCCGCAAAGCGCCGGGCGGGTTCTTAAACAACTTTTGAATGGAAACTGAGCCTTCTACCTTTCAGCGACGTTCCTGTCAACGCAAAGTAGAAATGTCCGGTTTTTCGCCAGATAGAAATGTCCGCTTCCACGATTTTCTCCAAGGGTGATCGGGGGGTGGACTGTGTTTGGTTCTGATCGTGGTTGGGGGTTTGGGTTTGC
>Ga0185299_10000225_pt1 | contig 168330 bp, 121 predicted proteins | sample PaiPotPPA55metaG_FD_128002 | JGI IMG/M metagenome (GOLD analysis project Ga0185299, IMG submission 128002) | Iron sulfur acid spring bacterial and archeal communities from Banff, Canada, to study Microbial Dark Matter (Phase II) - Paint Pots PPA... ...
GGGGAGGTGGTCCACAGGGTCGTCACTTGAGCTACAAGGTCAACGGGCCTTGCCACAAAATGTGCAGGTGCAGTCCCTGTCTTCGCTGGGAGACCTACCTGTCTTGAGCGCCTGATCGCCTCTTTCTTCTCCTTCTTCACACGCCGACGACTATTCGGCTTGAAACGAATTCGTTTCCGACCCGCGCCTCAATGGGCTAGGCGATCTCTCCCGATAAGCTCCTCCGATTTGGTTCTCTCCATTTCGCCGGACCCCCTGTGGAAAGAAATGGAAAGCATTTGGGGCTGCCTACGGCTGAAAGGGTGGAACGGGCGGATTACTCTAGAACTATAAGGCATGAAAAGAATCGGACAAACCTTTACTTTTTACCCTTGGTTTTCGGAAGATAAACCCATCCTCCCATTCGGTTTGTTTTCTTCTTGTTCAGATCGGTCAACTGATAACTCCAGAATACATCCACATCCTCCTCTGAGAGAATTTCCGAAAGCTTGGGATACCTCTTATCGAGATTGATGGTCCCTGTGATTTTCTCGTTTTTTCCTAATCGAGTCCTCGCAGCATTTGGGTCGTCGATATACTGGTGAAATTTTATGACCTGCCCGTTGGGTCGCGCAAGTATAAGAGTCATGCTCCAATAATGACTCCACGGAAGCTCTGCCGAGAAACATTCGAATTCTTGACCTTCATTTGTCAGCGATATCTTTAATAAGTTCCCTTCTTTCTTTTGGTATTCAACGTTCATCTTGATTTTCGGTTCCGGATCTGGCGCCTTGTCTTTTTCGCTTATTATTGCGTTTCCTGGAACAATCAGGCGGCTTGCAACTACAAACGTTGTACAGGTCGATACACACGCCAATGATGATCTAAATAGTGCCATATTAGTTTTTCCCATTTAGCTGAGATTCATGGTACTGTCTATATCTTTTATAATCACCATGGTGGCCCGGCGCCCACCGCGGGCGATCTGTTACGGCAAGGCTTTAATCTTAGCCAAAGCCTCCTGAATGAAGTAATCCAGGGCATAAAATCGGGACAGCCGCGCTCGCCTAGACTCGATGCGGGGATGCGGGCCAGTAAGGAATTCCTGGAGGGGTTGCAGCGTACCGCTGTCTCAGAAGGGCCGGATGTGGACTCCGACCTGTTGGTGGTCGAGCCGTACTTCCAAGACCTGGAAGATGACATGGATGAGAGGGAGGGCGAGGAGGGCGAGGACGCTGGCGAAGCAGGGATGGACGGGTCCGGCCCGTATGATGTGATTATCGCTCCGGATGCCATCCAGAAGACGAACCAGAGCGGCGGGGGCCGTACACCATCCGTTTTCCGGACCTAGCTGTGGACGCTCCCCTGGAGGGCGACGAGGACTACGGCACGTTCATCGAGTACCTGCGCGCCTGCTTCCGCTGGGGCGGCTTCCCCGGCCTGCGCACTTCCGCGAAGCCGCCCCGGGAAGAACTGGCCTACCTGACCCAAGGGCTGTCACCCCTGTGAGCAGATAAGAAAGAGGTCGTTTCCGCACGCCCTGGGACACCCACCTCTTGGCCCGCACGAACTAGGCCAGAGAGTGGAAGGTATTACCTGTCACTTGAATGTCCTTGCCACTCGGAAGCCGATACCACTGGCTCGGAACGTGGGTACGAAACGATAGCGCCGGGCGGAGCGGAGGTTTAAGCCGCGGTTGCCGAAGGAGCTGCCACGGAGTTCGCGGGGGTCCTTGTCCGAGACAAGAAGTACATCTTCAAGGTCTTCAATGGCTGGGCCGTCTTTACTGCCCGCGTAGGGTCGTTCTCGTTCCTGGCACCAGGAATAGACATTGCCATGCATGTCGAACAAGCCCCAATCATTGGGCTTTAGTGTACCGACGGCCCAGGTTCGCTCGCTCGAATTACCCATGGAAAAACCGTATTTGTCCAGCAACTCCTCGGATTCGCCGTAATAGCGACTGGTGATCGTGCCCGCCCGACAGGCATATTCCCATTCCGCCTCGGTTGGCAAACGGTAGCCGGTGCGCTTCAGATAATCTGGGGCCAGTTTCATGCCATCCTCGTATTTGCCGTTCTTGTTCGACTCGTAACACGACTCGCTCTCCGGCAAGCCCTCCTGTTTGCTTAGCCAATTGCAATACTCCACGGCCATGTACCAGGTGGTTGAGTGGACCGGGCAGTCGGTGGTGGGCGCGTACTCGGGCCGGTAACTGTAATCTTTGCGGAAACGGAGGTACTGCTCCAATGTCACCGATTTCGCGGCAATGGCGAACGTGCGGACAATCCGCTCGCGATGCAAGGTTTCCTCCTTGCTGCGGCCAACTTCGGCGGGTGGCGCGCCCATCAGAAACTCGGCCGGGCCGGGAAGGACGACCAGGGTCTGGCCTTGCCCGTTAACGTACCAGGAGGGTTTTCTTTCAGCCTGCTCTTTGGCCAACTCCTGGCTGATGCGCTCGATTCTTTTCGCTCTTTCCAGATTGTCCTTGGCCAATTGCAGGTCAATTTCCTTGAGGGCTTTGTCTTGCTTCCATTGCCGCAGAAGCCATTCGGCCGAGGCGTGAATTCCCGGATCAGGATGATCGCGATACAGGGCAAGCAGTTTGGGCCGGAGCGCTTGGCGATCCTTGTAGGAAAGTCCCTCCTCGCCAAACTCGCCCAGGCTCAACAGCAACGCCCGCTCTACGGACACGTCTTTTTCCTCGTCTAATCGTTTAAGGATGACCGTGGGATCAGCACCCAGGAAATTGAGGCGGTGAACGAGGTAGCTGCGCATTCTCGGGTCCGCACTGAATTTCAAACGTGGCCAGACCTCTTCTGCATGGCCAAATCGCAGCAATGCCACGGCGGCGCTAGCCTGCCTCTTTGCTAACCTCTCCTTGTCGTCTTCCTTGGCGCCGGCCGGCACCTGTTTATCCAATTCGCCGGAAAGGAGAATCAGCCCACGATCGCGATGATCCTTCAGCTTCGGAAACAGGACGGCAAACTGCTTGTCGTCGCCTTCCAGGAGGAGGTCGGCCAACATTTCAGGCTGGTCGCCGGCGTATTCAGCCAGGATGTTCGTGGCCAAGGTCCGCTCTGAATCCCGGCGTTTCGTATCTCGGAAGATGCCAGAAAGCGGTCGCACTAGATGAGTCTTCACAGGTTGGCAAGCGGCAATCCAAAATCCCAAATAGATTGGGTTTTCAGAAACCAGCTCCTCCACCACCTTGGCACTACACTTGGGCCAGTTTTGACTTTCAGGATCATATCGCGCCAATAATGACGCCGCCCGAATTCTCTGACCATCTGGACTGCGCTCGGGCTGGTCCAGAACGGCCCACAGGCGACCCACCACGGCCTCTTTGTATGCGAGCAGGGAATCGCGAATTACGGGGTTAGCCTCCGGATTGCGTTGGACCAGGACTTGGTCGAAAAGGTAATCCACTTGGCCGGGATCCACCGGCAAGAGAGCCAAGCTCGTGCGGAGCTTCTGACGTGAACCATCAGGGGCATTATCAAACTCTTCTTTGAGCAGTGGGTCGGCCCATTTTCGGTAAGCCGCGATATCATTGACGATGCCGGGCACCTGCGTGATGTTGGCATCGAGGAGTCGCTTCACCAGCCCGGCAGCCTGGGCGGCTTTGTTGTGTTCCACCACCTGACCCCGAATACTCAGTCCCGTCAGGACTAAAGCCGCCAGCACCACGGCGGCGAGCGCCCCCCGCAGCAGATGAAGGTGGGTTGCCTTGGTCATCATTTTCCGCTGCGGGACGGTCCAGGTCTTTTTGTGAGTCAACAACTGAATGTTGACCCATTGAGTCAACGAGGGGAGTTGGCGATTTTCCTGCCGGGCATCCCAAATCGATGCCCGATCGGCCAGAAGCAATTCAGCTCGCCCCCGGCTCGTTTCCTTTTGCTTGAGCGTCAGCCAATCGCGCAAGGAGTGAACAAGATAATCGTGCGCCAGTTGGAAGTACTTTTGACCGACTTTAATCGGTGAGCTGGCGCCACTTTCATCCGCGCTTCCTTCTGGATCGGTTGGCGTGATGAGCCTGACCTCGCTGTCGAGAATCCGGATCAGGTCAGCGAAATCCTTGGGACGACTTGCGTAGCCCGATGTTTCCAGCAACTCCGCATAGGACCGCATGTGGCCTTTGATTTTGGTGCCGGCCTCGGGTAACAGGGATTTGAGAACGGCGCGAGCCCCTTTCTGATGATAGCGATGATCCGGGGGAGCCGTATCGGCACTAAAGGTCTCCTCCAAGAAGGTTAAGCCAACCCCGGACGTGCCTCCCACCTCTTTCAACGTGGCAGGGATCCACGACTTGCCTTTCATCATCTCGGCAAACAGAGCCAAGCGGACACAGATGACCTTGCCATCTTGGGCCAGACCTTGGGCGCTGTGCTCAAGGAAGCGCTTTTGGTCTTTGCTGATATCGCCGGCCTTTTCCGGCAAAGTCCCGAAAGCTCGACCAAAGGCGGCCAAGACTTTCTCGGCATGGCGCACGGGAAAAAGGTCGACCGCTGCCGAGTTTTGTCCTTCAACCAGGCGGATCTCCAGTTCGCGCATGAACCGTGTTGCCGCCATCCAAAAATCGTCGCGCACCATCACGATGCATTGCACCCGCCCGCCGTCGCACTGCCTGAGGGCCTGGACCAGATCCGTGTTTTCTTTCTCTTTGTTGGCGTGCAACCATTGCTCGAATTGATCGAGGACTATCAGGATCATCCTGTCCCGGGGAACGCCCTGCCCTCGCCGAAGAGCGGCAATGGACTCCTTCAAACCCAGATCGTCCGGCAAGGCGGGACAGCGTTTCCGCAAACCATGTAAGAGTCGCGACTCGGTCTCCGTATCGGTCGCCTCGGCATAGACCACAATCACGTTCGCGGACAAACACGGCAACACGCCGGCTTTCAGGAGCGACGATTTGCCGCAACCCGACGGCCCGTATATCAGGCCGACGGAGAAGGTATCGTCGCCGTCCGTAGTCTCGATGCGGCTCTTCCAAAAGCGGATGCTGTCCGGCAGACCGTCGCGATCGCGAGGCCCGGGCAGCAATTCCAAGAAGAAGTCGGCATCGTGCTCGTCAAACGACCGCAGGCCTTTGGGAACGATCTTGACGGGTCGTCGATCGGATGTCAGGGCCGCCGTGGTTCCGGGAGTGGGTGTGGAAATCGGCCCGGCCGAATCGGCGACCGGAGCGGTCGGAGCAATGCTGCGTAGGACTTGCTTCTGTTCCTCGGTCGATTCCTTGAGAAAATGCCGCAGGTCATCGGCCATATCGTTGGCGATCGTATATCGATCCGAGGCGCGTTTGGATAGGGCCTTGAGGCAAATGCGTTCGAGTTCCTTGGGAATCAAGTCGTCCATCTGGCGCGGGGGGCGTGGATCCTGGTTGGTGATCTGGCTGAGCAGTTGCTCCGCGGACTCTTCCCGAAAAGGACGTCGTCCAGTGAGGAGTTCATAGAACACGACGCCGAGGCTGAAAATATCAGAACGGCCGTCGACGCGATGGCCCTCGCCACGGGCTTGCTCAGGACTCATGTAGGCAGGCGTCCCGGCGAAACCTGCGCCCTTGCCGAAATCTTCTTCCTTGAGGGCCAAGCCGAAATCCGCAACATAGGCTTTGCCGCTTGTGTCGATCAAGATGTTCGCGGGTTTAATATCGCGGTGAACGAGGCCCGCATGATGGGCATAGTGAAGTGCCTCGGCAACGGTTATTACCAGCTCCACGGATTCCTTGAGAGAAGGCCGGGATTCCTTCATTCTCTTCGCCAGGTCGCTTCCCTGAATGAGCTTGGAAACGACGAAGCACAGGCCGTCTTCGGTCCGCCCCACGTCGTGGACGGGAACGATGTTGGGGTGGTCGAGGTTGGCCAGCGTCCGCGCCTCGGCAAGAAAGGCTTCCACATCCTCGGGTCGGGAGATACGGGCCGGGCGCGGCACCTTGACGGCGACGCGGCGTCTTAATTCATCGTCGTAAGCCAAATAGACGCGTCCAAACCCGCCCTGGCCCAAGACCTGCTCGATTCGGTAGCGGCCGATTCGTTCCGGAGCATCCTGTTCTCGCGTCGCCGGACCTGCTGCCGCGGAGGCGCGCCCGTCCGTCGGTCTGCTTGGGTCGCTCGTTTTGAAGGGGTCAGTTTCTTGGTTCATGCGCGCCTCCCCTTTGAGCCGCTACTTTTGGGCAAGGGATCGTTGAATCCCCGAAGATAACGCATGAAATGCAGCATCGCAACAACTTGGCATGTTGTGTCGATCTTTTGATGGCCCGAAACTCTTTGCCTAATTGCAGCAATGCGAAAGGAAGGATAAGCGGCTTCCCTAAAAGAATGACAAATCCCTCGGATTTCTCTGTCGCATTTTGTTTAAGAAGCCGACATCACCTCTTGCCGTTTGCGGGGTTTAATGAAAACGACGCGCGTCCCCCGTCGAAAGCGCGCGAGGACAGGAATCTACAAGGAGACACCATGAAAAACGCGAATCCTACAGCAGGTCTAGTTGCGAGTTGCGTGATGCTGCTTTGCGCGAACGCGGTACGCGCGCAGGATTGGCCCCAGTGGCGCGGGCCGAATCGGGACGGCATAGCCAACGGGTTCAACGCGCCCAAGACCTGGCCCAAGGACCTGACGCAAAAATGGAAAGTCACCGTAGGCAACGGCGATGCCACGCCCGCTCTGGTGGGCGACAAGCTTTATGTCTTTGCCCTTCAGGAGGGCAAGGAAGTCATCCGTTGCCTCGATGCAGGCGCCGGCAAAGAACTCTGGAAGGACGAGTATGAAGCAAAGGGGGCAACGCCGCCTGCCGCCGGGCCTCACGAAGGGCCGCGAAGCTCGCCGGCTGTCGCCGATGGCAAGGTCGTGACACTGGGCGTGCGCGGCATGCTTTCATGTCTCGACGCCGCCACAGGCAAGAAGCTGTGGCGCAAAAATGAGTTTGAAGGCGTTTGGCCTCGCTTTTTCGTGGCATCCTCCCCGATCATTGTGGATGGTCTGTGCATTGCCCAGCTCGGTGGGGTAAAGGGTGGGGGCATCGTGGCATATGACTTGGCCACGGGAGAACAGAAATGGAAATGGACCGGAGATAGTCCGGGCTACGCTTCGCCGGTGCTCATGAACGTTGGCGGAGCCAAACTAATCGTTGCGGAGACCGACAGCAAGGTCGTGGCAGTCACTGCTGCTGACGGTAAACTGGTGTGGGAGACACCCTTCACGGCCGAGCGAATGAACTACAACGCTGCAACGCCCGTCGTCGATAGACAAACGATCATTTACGGGGGCGGCGGCCGCGGCTTCACGGCCGTGAAAATCGAAAAACAAGGCGATCAGTTCAAAGCCACGGAACTGTGGAAAAACAAAGACAACTCTGTCCAATTCAACACACCCGTCCTCAAGAAAGACCTGCTTTATGCGCTCAGCCAGGGCAATCAATTCTTCTGTCTCAATGCCCAGACCGGCAAAACGGCTTGGACTGCTCCCAAAGCAGAGGCCAGCGCTGGCGGAGGCCGAGGCGGTCCCGGTGCTCCGGGCGGCGCGGGTGGCCCTGGCGGTCCAGGTGGCCGGGGTGGGCCCGGCGGCCGCGGCGGCATGATGGGCGCCCGAGGCGGCTATGGGAATATCGTGGACGCCGGCTCTGTTCTACTGGCGCTCACCCCAAGTTCCGAACTCATCGTCTTCCAGCCGAGCGACAAGGAATACACGGAAGTGACCCGCACTAAGGTCGCAGCCACGCCGACCTATGCCTACTTTGTCGTCTCGGGCAATCGTATTTACATCAAAGATCAGGATTCCGTGACGCTTTGGACGGTTGATTGAGCGATGGACAACGAGTTCCAAGAAGACGCCGGTCGTTTAAATGACAAAAGGGGTCGGGAGTCCCGACCCCCTTGTTTTGCCTGTTTTGTTCAGGGTGTGGGCCGTTTCAGGAGCTTCACTTGCAGGCTCGAGACGCCTGCGATCTTCTGAAAATCGTCGTCGAAGGTGATCACTTCCGCGCCGTGGTGCAGCGCGATCGTGGCGATGAGCAAATCGAGCGAATTGACGGTGACGTTTTTCTGGCGGCACGCCTGTCCCAACGCGGCCGCCTGAGTCCAGAGCAGCGCCGGCGTAGCGAGCATCGGCAACGTCTGAAATTGCTGGGTAAGTTGCTTGGCCTCGGCCGCCGTAGCATGCCGCATGATTTCGAAGGTGATCGGCTCCGCCAAGTGAGCGTCCGGAAGCAGAATGAACGGGGCGATAAATCGTTTGATGGTCTGCGGCGAGCGCGTGCGCGTAAAGTCAACCCAGAGGCTGGTGTCGATCAGCGTGAGCATCACTGCCTCCAGCGCGCTTCGCCCTGGCTGTCAGTCTGCTGGTCAGCGGCTCGGGCTGCCTCGAAGCCCTTCAACTCCACGCCCCATTCGTTGGTGATGAATTTCTGCGCCAGCTTTTCCCGACGCTTCAACATGAGGGCGTCCGACACCAGCTTGCGAATCGCCGGGCCTTTCTTACTTTCGCCGGTCACTCGGCAGATTTCCTTCATGTCGGAATCAGGAATCTCAACGGTGATTTTCATACTTTCAGGTTACCATAGTAGGATGCATTCATCAAGCCGCTCCGGCGCACGAGCGGTGATCGGAAAATCTCGATTGCGGTTGCGATCGCAATGTTGGCCGCCACGCATGGGCTGCACTTTGTGACCTTCGCTCGTGGAACCGCGTTGTGGGGCGGTCAGGAGATCGTGCCTGAACGGCGGATCAGAAGACCGTGCCTGAACGGCGCGACCGTGCCTCAACCGTGCTGCACACGCTTCCAAGAAGGTCGCGGTCGTTTGACCGCTCCTAAAACTTGACGTAGATTTGAGTTGGGTAAACTGAACGAGACTAATCCCAGCCCTTGTGGAATTCCCATGCCCGACATCTCCGCTCCGCTACGCAACGCGGCAACTCAGAGGCAATCGTGCTAACCGATTGGGTCCACTGGCTTAGCACCATGCATCCGGAACAGCTCTTGGCCGTTTTGGGCGCCTTGTTGCTGCTGGACGGTCCGCGCTACGGATTGAGCAAGCTACTTCTGTGTCTGTGGGACACCGCCTGTGACATCCGGCGTTGGCTATTGGGCATCCGGCAGGACAGCGCTTTCACGCATTGCCCTTCGGTGTGTGTGGTAATCGCGGCATACAACGAGGAAAATATTCAATCCACTCTCCGATCCGTCTGGGGAACTTACCCGCGGCTCGAGATCATTGTCGTTGATGATGGTTCGACCAATGGCATGGGAGAAGAAGCCCGCAAGTTCGCCCGCGTCCATCCCGGAGTTATGGTTCTTCGTCTTGCGGACCGGACAGGGAAGTCGCCGGCTTTGAACTACGCCCTGCAATACACCAAGGCGGAAGTCATCGTAGGCCTGGATGGCGACTCCGACCTCGCTGCCGACGCCATCTGGGAAATCGTTCAGCCGCTGGCAAACCCTCGGGTAGGGATCGTGTCCGGAGCCGTGCTGGGCCGCAATCCGTTTGTGAACCTTGTGACTTGGTTTCAGGCCTATGAGTTCCTCCATAGCGTTTTCGTGGGGCGGATTTTGTCGGCGCGGCTGGGCCTTTTGGGCATCGCCTCGGGTGCGTTTGCGGCTATTCCCCGTGCCATCCTCGACAAAGGATTTGGCTGGGATGAAGGCTCCAGCGGCGACCTCGATCTGACCTTGCGGATCCGGAAGGCCGGCTACGAGGTGGCGTTCGCGCCCTACGCCGAATGCTACGCCGACATGATGCCCAGCTGGTGGGCTTTGATTAAGCAGCGTCTCCGCTGGGACCGGAGCATCACGATCCGCAACCACGCACGCAAGCACATCGACATGGCGTATTTTTGGAGCCGGAATTTCCGCTTGCGCGATTTCTTACTTTTGGCGGAGAGTTTCTATTTCACTATATTTTGCATGTATGGCATCTTTGCATGGTTAATCTGGTTTCTGTGGCGCCAGCCTGAAGGCTCGGGACAAATTCTACTGACTCTTTACCTTTGTTACCTGGTTTTCGAGATCGTCCAAATCTTCGCCGCTCTTTACTACACCAATCATTTGCGACGGGATCTTTTGATCTGCGCGGTGTTTCCGCTCGTGCCCTTTTATCAATTTGTTCTCTTGGCCGTTCGCCTCGTGGCGACCACGGAAGAGATTCTCTTGCGAAAGTCCTATTCGGAAAGCTTCACTCCGGAACGCGTTCGCAATGCAACCTGGCATTGGTAGCCTTAAAGAAACCCCAATCCGGAAAGTTGGATGGTTGCCGAGCCTGTGTTCGCGCCTTCTTGTCGACGATTAACGCTACAAAGCGAGTTAATCGAGTTTAATCTAAGATAGGATCTTGACCTGGCACGAGGAATGCTTTAGTCCTGTAGACTATGCAGGGAAAGGCATCAGGGCGATGAGGAATTCGCGCCCGCGGAGGATCGCATCACCTACTGCTTTTCGAGGAGTAGCATGGCCCAGCATCCCCTTCATGCTCCAAAGAGAAATGGCACGCCAGCAAATTCGTCTCCTTCGGCTCCTTCTGTCCGCCAAATCGACCGCCAGAAAATCGATCAAACGGCGCCGCACACCGCGCTGCGGTTGAGCGGTGGCCGCGTGTCCGCGTTTGACCGTTTTTCCCTGCGGCAGATCCTGGCTGTTCTCGGTAATCCGCTTCTGCGCTTGATTCTCTGGAATGGCGAGGAAATGAACCCCGCTTCGGGCCAGGCGGTGGCCACGGTCATCCTCCGGGACCGGAGCGTCTTGCTCAAAATCCTGGCCAATCCTGACCTGGGCTTCGGCGACGGCTACAGTGCCGGGCTGCTCGACGTGGATGGCGACCTCATCGAATTCCTCGAAACCATGTACCGGACCTGCGTCGCGCGCAACGGCGGACGATTCCGGCGACTGGTCTTCAATTGGCTCTATCGGCCCCAGGCGAATACGCTTTCCGGCTCGCGCGACAACATTCATCACCATTACGATCTCAGCAACGATTTCTACAAGCTCTGGCTCGACGACGAAATGGTTTACACGTGCGCTTACTTTCCGACGCCCGAGGCCGGCCTGGAGCAAGCGCAAAAGGCGAAGATGGATCATGTTTGCCGCAAGCTGCGCCTGCGGCCCGGTCAAACGGTCATCGAGGCCGGCTGCGGCTGGGGCGCGTTGGCCCGGCACATGGCACGCCACTACGGCGTGACGGTCAAGGCATTCAACATTTCGCACGAGCAAATGGCCTATGCCCGCGCTCGCGCCAAGGCGGAGGGCCTGGAGCGACGGGTCGAATTCATTGAGGACGATTACCGCGCCATCACCGGGCCATGCGACGTGTTCGTCTCTGTCGGCATGCTCGAACATGTTGGCCCGGAGAACTATCGGCAGCTCGGAGAAGTCATCAAGCGCTCTCTGAAGCCCGATGGCATTGGCCTGATCCATTCCATCGGCCGCAATCGCCGGGGTCCCATGAATCCGTGGATGGAACAGCGCATTTTCCCGGGCGCCTATCTCCCCACTTTGCGGGAGATGATGAGAGTTTTTGAGCCTTGGAATTTCTCGGTGCTGGATGTGGAGAACTTGCGGCTTCACTACGCCAAAACGCTCGAACACTGGCTACGCCGCTTCGATCAGCACGCCGAGCAAATCCGTCAGATGTTTGACGAGCGCTTCGTTCGGTCTTGGCGGTTGTACCTGGCGGGGTCCCTGGCCGGCTTCACAACCGGGTTTATTCAACTTTTTCAGGTCGTTTTCGCTCCGGGAACAAGTAACGAAGTGCCGTGGACACGCAATTATCTTTACGCCGGCGAGCCGGGAGCGTAACAACGGCGAGCCGGGAGCGTAAGCGACCGGAGTCAACCAGTCATGCGCCACGTCGAAACCATCATCGTAGGCGGAGGCCCAGGCGGCAGCAGCTGTGCGTGGGAACTGCGTCGCCAGGGGCGCGAGTGCCTCGTGCTGGAGCGAAAGGCGATGCCCCGGCTCAAGCTTTGCGCCGGCTGGGTGACCCCGAAAGTTCTTTCCGATTTGGCCATTGATCCGGCCCGTTATCCGCACGGCATCGTCAAGCTTAATACCCTCAAAGTCTTTTTCGGCCGCCGGCATCGGCTAGCGCGAACGGTTTCGTGTGTTCAGTACTCGATTCGCCGGATTGAATTCGATGCCTGGTTATTGAAGCGCAGCGGCGTGGAAGTAGCGGAGCACACGGTTCGCCAGATTATGCCCGATAACGACGGCTACACTATCGACGAGGCCTTTCACTGCAAATACCTGGTCGGAGCGGGGGGAACCAACTGCCCGGTGAAGAAGTCTCTGTTCGAGCTGGACCGGGGCGATTTGATCGTGACTCAAGAAATCGAGTACGAAACGGCCGTCAGCGACCCGGCGTGCACTCTATGGTTTCCTTACGCGGAACCGTGGGGCTATGCCTGGTATGTTCCCAAGGCGAATGCCGTCAACATCGGGTTCGGCGGACGCAGGTCCCGTCTTGAAAAGTGGAATAGACAACAACTATGGACGGACTTCGTTGGCTTGCTCACCCAGCAGGGCTGCATTAAAGACGCGCCGCCGGAGCCAAAGGGCTATTCCTACTACATCGGCAAACGGCGGAGGCAGGCGAAAAAGGGGACAGCTTACCTAATCGGCGACGCCGCGGGGTTGGCGACGATGGACCTGGCAGAGGGCATTGGGCCGGCGACGGAGAGCGGCCTTTTGGCCGCTCGCGATATCCTCGGGTTAGCCGAGTACTCCACGCGGCCTATCACCCGCTACTCGCTTCCATTCCTGGCGCGCATGTTCCGGCGCGCAACATCCATCGCGTTGTGACGAAACAGCAAGACTCACGGAATTCATCGGCCCGCTTCCACGAAATGGTCCGGCTTAACTTCTTTAGCCGCATCCTTGTCCTGCCATTCGAGCCGAGCATCAATCAGTTCTTTACGCCAAACCGGGACGCTGGTTGGAGCCTTGATTCCCAGACGAACTTTGGAGCCAGCGAGCTCCAGCACGGTGATGACCGTGTCATCGTTAATGACGATGCTTTCGTTGATCTTGCGAGTGAGCACGAGCATCTGAAGACCTCCCTGTTAGGTAGAGAATGCCATCCGTCTCTTTAGAACGGCATTTGATGGAGCAAATGCAATGCCGACCATGAAACTTGAATGAAATTGCTTTTTTTCAGAAGTATTGCGACAAACTGGGTGGTTTGCACTGCTTAAGGTCACGCGAAGCCCCGTTTTTAGCATTGGGCTGCGCTATTTTTTGTCCAAGGCGGCTCGAAATAGCACACTAAAGTGCATACGGTTGCCCGATTCCCTTGGACTGAAACTCGATCATGACAGCAAGGTGACAAAGCGAAAAGTAGCTTAAGACGGGCCAATCGCGATTGGTTGGTGAGCGAACAATCATAGACTGCGCAAAAACGAAAGCAGGTCAGCTCGTTCATCCTCGCCAAGCTCGGACTTGAGTTGATGGCGGTGGCGAACGAACACATCTTCTAATGTTGACGCACGGTTGTCATGGAAATAGGGACCGCCCTGACTGACGCCTCGGAGTGAGGGCGGATTAAATGTTGTGTTGCCTGCTTGGTCGGCCAGGCCAACATCGTAAGCCTTTTTGGACGTGTAGGTGGGCGGGGTATGACAGCTGGCGCATCCCTGCTCGTTGAAAACCTGCTGACCGCGCTCGACGGTTTCTTGTTCTTTTCCATCCCCGGCCCGCTTGACCGGGGGCGGGGGAGTTAGCGTTTGCAGGTAAGCCTCCAGGTCGAGGACTTGTTCGTCGCTGGGCTTTGCGCCGCGCATTGTCAGCGTGATTGACTTGCGTATCTGGTCTTTCAGGTCGTTGATGCCGCCGTTCCACGCCCACGGTGCGGTGTCCTTTACGCCCAGAAGTGAAAGAACGCGCTTGGGCGTGCCGAATGAGCCGTCGCTCAGATTGTCATTCAAGAGGCCATTGGTGTGGCCGTCGGTATGGCAACTCTGGCAACTTAGCCAGCCGTCGTGAGACAGTCTTGCGTCATGGAAGAGGATTTCGCCGCGATCAGCACGGCTCAGTTCGGGCTGAGGTCCAAGTGCGATTTCCGCCTTAACCCTTCCTTCCTTCAAATCCACAACCGAAACGGAATCCGCAAACTTGTTTGCAACAAAGGCGCGCCCGCCGTTAGCGGTCGCGACCACGGCCGTCGGTCCCTGACCCACCCTCAGCCGCACCCAGTCCAGCTCCTTTTCCTTGCCGAACGTAAGTTCGCCGGTGCCGCCGATCGGGACAATGAGCCTGCCGTCTGGACAGACACACAATCCCGCCGGATCGGCAGCCCCTTTGCCGACATCGCCCAGCGCGAGTAGACGGCTTACCTTCACTAGGTCGGCGTCTGGAGTCAGAACGCTCGCCATCGGCAATACGCGCAGGGTATTCGTCATCAAATTGCCCCAATGGATGTCGTCTACAATGGAGCGAGCCTCCCCGCGTAAGACTTGGTGCGCGACGAACAGTTCCTTGCTATCTCTGCTCAAAGCCAGCCCGCGAATGTTGTGTGCTGGCAGAGTTCGAATCGAATCGGCAGTCCCTTTCTTCACGTCTACGACGGCCAGCCGACCACCGAACGAATCCGCCACGATCAACTTATCGGTGTCCTTGATCAATAGTTGTTTGCGCGGCGCAAATGGTAGAGGAATGGTCCTGGTGTTACGCAACTTGGTTGCTTCCCGGCCCACCTCAATCACGCTTAATCGGTGGGCCCACAGGGAAGCCACAAAGCATTCCTTGCCATCTTGGGTTACTTGAACACTAACGGGAGCATTGCCTACAGCCAGCCGGTGAACGACCCGCAATTTGTCGTCCTTGCGCGACAACAGGATCAGTTCGTTCGCCACTTCGTCCACGGCCAGAAGATGACGTCCGTCCGGAGTGAGTGCCAGATCCGCCAACTTGCGCCCGACCGGAAACTCGGCGATGGCATTCTTATTCACGTCGATGGCGGTAATGCTGCCACTGCGCTGGTTGGCGACAAACAGCCATTTTCCATCGTCCGTCAGCACGAGGGCCACAGGCCGGCGCAATTGGGTTTTGAGTGGTGGCTTTGCATCGGAAGATGAGCGTTCGGGGCCACCGGCAAAGAGATGGGTCAAAGCCAGGACCGCAATACCTAGCAGGAAGACGCGGAGGAGTTTCATTCTCATGAGCTATCCTAAAAGCCGGGTCAACACTCCGTTTTCGTCAACGCTCCCTGACGGTCGCGGCTCTGACCCGTTACTTCTTCTTCAAAGATTCCTGAAGCACCGCCAGTGCCTTGGCCAGTTGCGGGTCCTGCGGCGGCTTGTCGCTCGCGCCTGCAGGCGGTTCGGGGGATAGCTGGTCCTGCTGCCATTTCAGCACCGCGGCTCTTTGGCTGCGATCCAGGTTTACTTCATGATCGGGTTTCACCATCCCGCGATGCCCCGCCGTCTCCTCGGTCACGTCAGTGACTCCAGGAGTGCGTGAAAGCGAGGGCCGTTCCACGATGCCGGTGCGCAGGCTCACCGCCCCTTGATCGTCGGGTAAATGAACGATGTTGCGTTCATAGAGATCCCCCTTTGTTGGTTCGCCCACAATGACGGCTCGATGAGCATCCTGCAGAGCGGCCGCCAGCATCTCGGCCCCCGCGCGCGTATACTCGTCAACGAGGACTACCATTTTGCAGTCGCGGAAGATGCAGTCCGGGTCGGCTCGGTATTCCTTCACGTGGTGTTTGGCATCGCGAATTCTGCAGATCAGGCCGCCGTCCAGCCATTCGTCCGCAACCAGGGCGGCCTCATGCATCGGTGCGCCGGCATCGAAACGCAGATCGAGAACGATCCCGTGAATGCCGTCATCCTGCAGCTTCCGCTCGATCTTGCGCAGTTCATGCGGCGTGCTGCTGGCGATGGACGGCAGCCGAATGTAGGCGATGGGCAAGTTGGGATCCACGCGGTAGCTCCACGATTCCTCGCCGGTGCGCTTGTAGCCGACCGCCGTCTCGAACGGCACTTCACGGCGGGTCATATCCAGAAGTCGCGTTTCCTTGGATTTTGGCTGACGGACCGTCATGGTAACTTTGGTCCCGTCTTCGCCGCGGAGTTTGTCCACGACCTCGGGCAGCGGCCTTCCGGCCATGCTCTCGGCATCGACTTCAACTATAAGATCACCCGGCTTGGCGCCGGCTTTCCGCGCCGGGCCGCCGGCGAACGGGATCATGATCTGCGTCAACTTCTCTTGGCGGTTAAAGCTAATTTGAATGCCTGAGCCGACGTAACGATTGGCCTGGGCCATCTCAGTGGCCTTGAGCGTCTTGGCGGGGATAAAATCGAGCCGGTCGGGGACGCTTTCCAACAAGCCCGTCAGGAAGGCCGTCTCTAATTGTTCAGTGGAGGCGGCCTTATCTCCCTTTGCGGTCGGCCAGATTTCTCGGAGAAATGCCGTGAACTGCCCTTCCGTCGTTAGTTTTGAGACGCGACGGCTCAAGTCGGGAGGAATCTGGTCTGCAGCGAAGAGCCTTTTCGCCCCGCCCAGCATCATCTCCTGCCGGGAAGGGGGATCGATATGGTTGTCCATTACCAGATCAGTGACGGCCCATAGGCGGCGCACAAAGACGTCGGCTTCGAAGGGCTTGGCGTCGACTTTCTTCGCGGCACCGTCAAGGCCTTTGGATCGCTCCGGTTCGGTAACGAGTCCGCTATCTGGCAGCAGAAGGGCCACAGTAAAGGCGGACAAACAACATAGAAAAGCCGTTCGGCAGCACATGGGAATACCCTGGTGCGGGCCTCGATTTGGGGAGGAATTTACGCGAACGGCTCGATCTTACCCGAAAATGGTGATATGGAGCAATTCCCGCGGAACGGAATCTTCTATGCGTCCCTAAGTTTCCAGGTCCAAATAAAGTCCTATTTCGTTTCGTTTCACGCTCCGTGACAGCCCCCTAAAAATTATCCTCTATAGAATCCTTTCGATCCCTTTAGTTGTCTATTTCTCATTCTTTGGCACCCGACTTCCCAATAATGAAACGAATTCCGGAGACCGATGTCGCCCAGGTAAGACCTTGTCGAACCGAGCAAAGAAGTGATCGGACGTGTCATTTATGATTACGTTTACGTTTCGCGCCCGCTTGAGCCATGCGGGCGCAAAACGTAAACACGGAGGCACCGGGCGCGAAACGTAAACAGGATGGCTTCCTACCAGTCCCGGCCCATGTAAGCGTTCTTGTCCAGCCCCTACTTGCTCAGTACCATAGTCTTCGTTCGTGACCTTCCCTCCCGGGCTCGGTTTGCCAGTTGTCCCGCTTTACTTCCGCCGGAATCCCCTCAATGATCGAGCGCTTCCTCAGTGTTTCGCTAGCTCTGACCCTGTTTATTCAAACCGCCGTCCGCGCCGAGGATTGGCCTGAATTCCGTGGGCCGACCGGACAGGGACTCCTGTCGAAGGGAAGTCTGCCCACGGAGTGGGGACCCGGCAAAAACGTAGCCTGGAAACAGGCTATTCCGGGCTCCGGATGGTCGTCGCCGATCGTTGTGAGAGGGCGCGTCTACTTAACTACAGCCGTCCCCGTGCCAGGCGCGAAAAACGGAGACCTAACCCTTGAAGGTCTTTGCATCGATGCCAAATCGGGCAAGGTGCTTTGGGAAAAGGACGTCTTTCAACAGGATGGGAAAAAATCCCCGCGCATTCACGGCAAAAACAGCCATGCCAGCCCGACGCCGCTCATCGTAGGCGATAGGCTTTACGTCCACTTTGGCCACCAGGGCACGGCGTGTCTCGATCTTGAAGGCAACGTGATCTGGCGAAATCGCGACCTCGTTTACCAACCCGTCCACGGCAACGGCGGCTCGCCAATTGTGGTTGATGACGTGCTGGTCTTTAGTTGCGACGGCGGCGACAAACGCTTCATCGTCGCGCTCGATCGAGCAACCGGCAAAGTCCTGTGGAAGACCAACCGCGAGGGCGAAACGCAGCGCCTTTTTTCCTTTAGCACCCCGCTCTCGATCACCGTTGACGGTAAGAAACAAATTGTCAGTCCGGGCAGCGACTCGGTAAACGTCTACGATCCTGCCACCGGTAAAGAAATCTGGCGCGTCCGCTACGACGGCTACTCGGTCATCCCGCGGCCGGTGTTCGGCCACGGCCTTGTCTTTCTCAGCAGCGGTTTCATGTCGCCAATGTTGCTGGCCATAAAACCCGATGGCCAAGGCGATGTGACGCAAACCCACGTTGTCTGGAAGACCAAGAAATCCGCGCCTAATACCCCTTCGCCTTTGTTAGTAGGCGACGAGCTTTACATGGTCTCGGACAGCGGGACGGCGATTTGCCTGGACGCAAAGACGGGCGACGTTTACTGGCAACAGCGCCTTGGCGGCGCTTACTCGGCCTCGCCGCTTTATGGCGACGGTAAGATCTATTTTCAGAGTGAACAAGGAGTTGGCACGGTCATCAAGGCAGGAACCAAGTTCCAACAGCTTGCCAAGAACGATCTGGCCGAACGGTCGCTGGCTTCCTACGCGGCGATTGATGGGGCGTTGTTCATCCGGACCGAGAAGAATCTTTACAAGATTGAGGGGCGGTAAGTCCTTTGAGAATTCTTGATCTTTGCTTGCGTTTCGCGTCCGTATGGCTCCTCGCGGTCATGAAACGGTAAACCACTTCAGGCGCGAAAAGTTAAACATATCCCTACAATTCCCGGTGAGATCCCTTGAGGACCACGAGGATTCGTAGCCATGCCTCCCCGCTCGAAGCCGGATCCGGAATCGCAACGCCTCGCCGAGGACGCGCGACGGGAGAAGAACTGGAAACGCTGGGGCCCTTACCTGTCCGAACGCCAGTGGGGCACGGTCCGCGAGGACTATTCGGCCAATGGCGATCCCTGGGGCTACTTCACCTTCGAACAATCTCGCAGCCGGGCTTACCGATGGGGCGAGGATGGGTTGCTCGGCATTACGGACCGTGAAGGCCGGCTGTGCTTCGCTTTAACATTATGGAATGGCCGGGATCCTATTCTCAAGGAACGGCTCTTTGGTCTGACCGGGCCGCAGGGCAATCACGGGGAAGACGTCAAGGAATGCTATTTCTATCTCGATTCGACGCCCACGCATTCCTATATGAAGGCGCTTTATAAGTATCCACAGGCCGAGTTTCCATATGCGCGTCTTCTTGAGGAAAACCAGCGCCGTGGCAAGCTCGATCCCGAATTCGAGATTACCGATACAGGTATCTTCGATGAGAGCCGCTACTTCGATGTCTTCGCCGAATATGCCAAGGCATCGCCAAACGATGTCTTGATCCGGGTCACCGCGGTCAATCGAGGTCCCGAAACGGCGACGCTGCATTTCTTGCCGACTCTTTGGTTTCGCAATACCTGGTCGTGGGGCCGTACGGGCGAAGGTTACTGGCCCAAGCCGAGTATCATAAGTACCGGCGAAGGCCTGGTCTTGGCCGAGCATACGACTTTGGGGCGCTATCATTTCGCGGCCGGCTCGGGGCCCGAGGGCAAGGCCCCGGCTTTTCTTTTCACGGACAACGAAACGGATGCGGCCAAACTTTTTGGGGCGAAGAACGCATCCCCGTATGTGAAGGATGCCTTTCACGAGGCTATTGTGCAGGGTCGCAAAGACGCAATCAATCCGGCGGAACTCGGCACGAAATCAGCGGCCCATTACGTCTTGGAGATAGAGTCCGGCAAAGAACGAGTGCTAACGCTTCGCCTCTTTGCCGAGGAGGAAACGCCCGCCCAGGTATTCGGTCCCGATTTCGATCAAGTGTTTAATGCTCGTCTGGCCGAAGCCGATGCTTTTTACGCCAAGCGGATTCCTTCCGACTATACCGAGGAGCAGCGCCGTATCGCCCGCCAAGGCGGTGGCGGCCTGCTGTGGACGAAACAGTTTTACTATTACAGCGCCCAGGACTGGCTGGAAGGCGATCCCGCGCAGCCCAAACCTCCGGAAAACCGAAAACAAGGCCGCAACAGCGATTGGACGCACCTTTACAATCGCGATGTCATCTCCATGCCGGACAACTGGGAGTATCCCTGGTACGCCGCCTGGGACCACGCCTTCCACATGATCCCGTTCGCCCGCCTCGACCCGCTGTTCGCGAAGGAACAAGTGATCCTGTTCATGCGCGAATGGTATATGCATCCCAACGGCCAGCTTCCCTCTTATGAGTGGTCTTTTAGCGATGTCAACCCGCCGGTGCATGCCTGGGCGGCGTGGCGGATCTACAAGATGACCGGGCCGCGCGGTCGACGGGATCGCCTGTTTCTGGAGCGGGCCTTTCAAAAGCAGCTGCTGAACTTTACCTGGTGGGTCAATCGCAAGGACATTCAAGGACGCCATCTCTTCGCGGGCGGGTTCCTCGGCATGGACAACATCAGCTTGTTCGACCGCTCAAACCCGTTGCCCAATGGAGGCTTGCTCGAGCAGGCGGATGGGACCGCCTGGATTGCCTTCTACTGCACGACCATGCTCGCGATGGCCCTTGAACTGGCCCACAAGGACCCTGTTTATGAAGACATGGCATCCAAGTTCTTCGAGCATTTCATCGCTATTGTCGACGCCATGAATTCCCTCGGCGGCACCGGGCTTTGGAATGAAGAAGACGGTTTCTATTACGATCGGCTGCAAGTTCATGGTAAGGAAATCCCCTTGCGCATCCGGTCCTTGGTCGGCATTGTTCCGCTCTTCGCCGTGGAGGTGCTCGAGGATACGCGAATTGCCAAGCTTCCGGGCTTCCGCAAAAGGCTGCAGTGGTTCTTGACCAACCGCCAGGATCTGGCACGCTACATTTCTTACATGGAGCCGAAACAAGACGGCGATCACGGCCACCGCCTGCTGGCCATTCCCTCCCGTGAAAGGCTCGAACGGGTTCTTCGCCGGGTTCTCGATGAAGAGGAGTTTTTGTCGCCGTACGGGGTGCGTTCCTTATCGCGCGTGCATAAAGATCATCCGTTCACGTGCATGGCCAACGGGCAGCATCAACACGTGGAATATGAACCGGGCGAGTCCAAGACGAATCTCTACGGGGGCAACTCGAACTGGCGCGGGCCGATCTGGTTTCCCACCAATTATCTGCTGATCGAAGCCCTGGAGCGCTATCATCATTTTTACGGCGACACATTCCAGATCGAATGCCCGGCACGGTCGGGCGTGAAAATGAACTTGAAGCAGGTGGCCCGCGAATTAGCCACTCGCCTGGTGCGCATATTCCTGCCCGATGGGAATGGCCGGCGCCCGTGCAACGGCGATGATCCGCGTTTCGCCAACGACCCCAACTGGCGCGACCTCGTTCTTTTTTACGAGTATTTCAACGGCGACAACGGCAAAGGTCTGGGAGCGAACCATCAGACGGGCTGGACCTCCTTGGTGGTCCGTCTCCTTGAGGACTGCGATAGCATGAGGGAAGCCGCGCGGAAAGCTCGGGGCAAGGCCCGCAAAGCAGCCAAAGCGCCCGGCAACTAGCTCGGCGGTACGGAGGATGGACCACGGATATGGCGATTATCACGGCTCTTCTGGGCTTGGCCTTGATCTTCCTGATGCTGATGGAAGGCTTCGAGGCTATGGTCTGGCCCCGGCGCGTGACGCGGCCCTATCGCTTTACGCGCTTTTTCTATCGGTTCACCTGGCATGCGTGGGTGGCCGGCGCCAGGTTGATCAGAACCGGCAAGCGCCGCCAAACTTACTTGAGCCTGTATGGCCCGCTATCGCTGTTGACGCTATTCGCCTCCTGGGTCAGTGGAATAATTATCGGTTTCGGGTTACTGCACTGGGCGCTCGGCACCCCCATGCTCAAGGCCGATGATCCCATGGAACTGGCCACCTATTTCTACTCCAGCGGCCAGACCTTTTTTACGCTTGGCTTCGGCGAAGTGACGCCCACTTCACCCTTGGGCCGATTTCTAGCTGTGTTCGAAGCCGGCATGGGGTTTGGCTTCATGGCCATGATCATCGGTTACTTGCCCGTGCTCTATCAGGCATTTTCGCGCCGCGAAACGACCATCTCGATGCTTGACGCTCGCGCCGGCTCGCCCCCCAGCGCGGCGCAGCTCTTGCTTCGTCTGGCTCGCGCGCACAACATTGCAGCCGTGGACCCGCTGCTCGCCGAGTGGGAGCGCTGGGCCGCCGAGGTTTTGGAAAGCCATCTGTCCTTTCCCGTGCTGAGCTATTATCGCTCGCAACATGATAATCAATCCTGGGTCGCTGCCCTGACGACGATATTGGACACGTGCACTTTCTTGATAGTCGGGATAAAAGGAGCGGATCCTTACCAGGCCCAGCTAACGTTTGCCATGGCGCGTCACGCACTGGTTGATCTCGCTCTGATCTTCAACACGCCTCCCCAGCCACCGGTCCCGGATCGCTTATTGATAGAGGGTTTGCACAAGCTTCGCGGAAAACTAAAGCAAGCCGGCCTGGAAATGCAGGAAGGGCCGGCCATCGACGCCAAATTGGCCGAGTTGCGGGGCCTGTACGAACCCTTCGCTAACGCCCTGGCTCAATTCTTTCAATTCAACCTGCCGCCCGTCATACCGGAAAAGATAACTGTCGACAACTGGCAAACCAGCGCCTGGACCCGCCGCACCGCCGGCATAGGCAACCTGGGCACGAACGCGGATGGAGATGAGCATTTTGATTAAATGAAGCGGCAAAAAACTCCGTGGCTTACGATTCCAATCGGGACATCTAGGATTAGTTGCCATTGGGATCGTCACCCACGAAATCATGGTCCCTTGAAGGAGTTTTCCATGTCCGAGCCACGCATAGCCACTGTCCGCCCCATTGCCGAAAACGAGGCCAGGGGCAAGGTGGCGGAAATCTACAACGACATCAAGAAAACCAAGAAGCTCGAGGCCGTGCCGAACTTTTGGCGCGTGTTGGCCACGAATGCGGATCATCTGGAGCTAGTGTGGACGAAATTGAAGGCGCTGATGCATCCGGAAGCGGCCGGCCGGTCGGCGAAGCTGGATCCGACCATGCGCGAGATTATTGCGCTGGCCGTCTCCGCAACAAATGGCTGCGCATACTGCATCAATTCGCACACCGCGGCCCTGCGCAAGCTGGGCATGAGCGCCGAGACGTTGGGGGAGGTGATGGCGATCGTGGGCTTGTTCAACACGACCAACAAGCTTGCGGACGGTTATCAGGTGCAACCGGACGTCCTGCCGCCGATTGATTAACTAATCAATCAACCCCCTGGTCTGCGTTGTTTTTTTTCGGAGCGCCGCCTCTTCCTTTTTGTAAAGAGCCATGGCTTCGCGCAAAATAGCCTGGGCCTCGGCGACGCCCAGCGGCGCTTCCACAACGACTTCCTTGCCCTCCAGAATCTTGTAATCGAGGAAGAAACGCTGCAACTCCCGCAGGCGGTGTTGCGGCAATTCGGAGACATCGTGGTAGCCGCGGTATTCCGGGTCGTCGCTATGCACGGCGATAATCTTATCGTCCTGGCCCTTTTCATCCTTCATGCGCATCACGCCGATGGCCCGCGCCCGCATCAGCACCCCGGGACTGACTTCCTCCTGGCCAAGGACGAGCACATCGAGCGGGTCGCCGTCTGGACAGTAAGTGCGCGGCACGAAGCCGTAATTAGCCGGATAAAACACGGCACTATAAAGAACACGGTCCACGCGCAACAACCCGGTGTCCTTATCCAGTTCATACTTGACCCGTGAACCCTTTGGAATTTCGATGAAAACCGGAAACCAGAGCGCCGGGTCTATGGAAAGCGGCACATCATGCCAGGGATGGGAGATCATTATCCGGCCCTCCTCGAAATGTCGGCCCGATTGCTGTGCAGTGAATTATATGCACTAAGTTTAGCTGCGAGCCTCCGGCGAGCGCGTTGCAACGCGCTCGCCGGAGGCTCGCCGCTAAACGAACCGTCTTTTGCCTGACCGCGTACTTAGGCATTGATCTCTTTGGCCTAGTTGCCGATAGTACACACGGCGCGCCGTTTTTTCCGTGTTCGGGAAGAACGGGCAAACCAATCTTAATTCCCTATCGAGGCCGGAGTTATGGAGAGGGACCAAGATAGTCAGAACAATCCTAACGCGGAAGAGGCTACCTCGGCGCCGCCCGCCACGGGTCATCCGCTGCTCATCAAGGTCGGATTGCCGGCCTTTTTGTTGGCCGTGGTTGTTGTTACAAGCCTGCTCATGGGCTGCTGGTTGCGTCCCCAGGACAAGACTACGAAAGAGGAAGATTCAGCGGCCTCGTTTGCCGGTGACCTGTTCAAGGGCTGGCCGAAACCCGAACTGGCCATCGTCCTTTCCGGTCAGCGCCATGGGTACGTTCTGCCCTGTGGCTGCTCGCGACCTCAAGTCGGTGGGCTGGAGCGCCTTTATAACTTTGTTCAGACTCTAAGATCCAACGGTTGGCCCGTGGCGGGCTTCGACCTCGGCGACATACCGCAGCAGCAAGGGCCGCAAGGGTTGCCTAACGTTCAAGGAGCACTTAAATACGTCGTTTCCATGAAGGCTTACGAGCGCATTGGGTTTGGCGCGGTTAGTTTCGGTGAATACGAGGCCGCTCTTCCCTTAAACAACGCCATCGATCGCCTGGTGACGGACCCGGACAGCCCATTGCTGCCAATCGTGGCCTACAACCTTAAGAGCAAAGATAGATTCCTGGATCGCATCAAGTCGTGGGAGATTATCGAATCCAAGGGCAGCGCTCTTAAGGTCGGCGTGTTGGGGGCTATTGGTACCGCCGACAAAGACGGCATCGATCAGATCATCAAGCAGAAAGATCCGAGCCTGGAATTCGAGCGCATGATTGCCACGCTTCCCAAAGCGGTTGAGGAGATGGACGCCGCCAAGCCGAACGTGAAGGTTTTACTCTATCAAGGTTCGGTCGAACATGCCGCCCTCCTGGCCGGGCACAAGGACATGCCGAAATTCGACATTATCCTCTGCCTGGGAGCGGACGAACCGCCGAGCCGGCCTGAAAAAATCGTCGGCAAAACGCAAATTATCACTGTTGGCCACAAGGGGAAATATGTCGGCGTCGTCGGCGTCTACAAGGCGGAGGACGCCGACAAGCCCTTCGAGTTGCGTTACCAATTGGTCAAGTTAGGCGAGGAATACTTGACGCCTGAGGGCAAAGAGAAGGAAAATCCGGTCCTTGCTTTGATGGAGCAATACACGAAAACCTTGAAAGACGAGAACAAGCTCAGCCAGTTCCCCCATAATCGCAAGCATGCCACACAAACCGATCCGAAGCTCAAGGATGCGGTCTACGTCGGCTCCGCCAAGTGCAAAGGTTGCCACAAAGAAGCGTATGAGGTCTGGGAAAAACATGCCGAAGTATCAGGCCATGCCCATGCTTATGAAACGCTCGTCGAGGCCAAAAGACCCTCCCTCCGGCAATTCGACGGCGAGTGCCTTGTCTGCCATACGATCGGATTCGATCAGAAGAGCGGCTGGCTCGATAAGGGTAAACCCAAATTCCTAGCTGGCGTCGGCTGTGAAAGCTGCCACGGTCCGGGCAGCTTACACGTCGATGATCCCGACGATGTCAATAACCTCGGCATCAACGACGCCATCAATCCCTTCAAGCTCCGCAAAGGCGAAACAGAAGCTCAGCGCGTCAATCGCCGTATCGCCTCGTGTGTGAAGTGTCACGACGATGAAAACGATGTGAACTGGGGGCCGGGCGTGGATAAGTGGGAAAAAATCGCCCACCAGGATCCCAAGCACAAAAAGAAAACGAAGTAAGGATCCGCGAACGAATTACTTGCGTCACGACATGGCGTCACGGTACCGAGTCAGCCGTAACAATCGGAATCGCAGCCTGCAAAAAAATGAACGCCCGGCGACCGCCGCCGGGCGTTCCTCTTTGGGGAAGAGTTGGTGCCGAAATTAAGGGCGAGACGGCCGGCCCCGCGCGCAGGCTTGCCGGTCGGTTGGACGGGCTCCGAGGCAGGGACCAAGTCCACAAGGTTTGCGGCGTTGCGTCCGCCCGGCGGCGCACTCATCGCGGAGTTGTTCCGGCTCGTCTCACCATTGATGCCGCTTCTCCGGCCAGCTAATAGACGCGGCAAAAAAAAGGACTTGCGCGCTGAATTACATTTTTTTCAACCGGACATGCCTGAAGATGTTATGCAAAGTTGAACCGCATGAAAGGGGAAGACATTCGGCTTTCGACGAAATCCTTCCCACCATCTTCTGGGACGAGTAAAGCCAGCCCGTTAATGAGATTGTCGGGTTTCTGCCCACGCACCGGCGTTGCGCATCCCCTGGGCCTACTCCTCTTCCCGCATGCTAGCTGGCTCGTCTTTCCGGTGAAGCCCCCGCCAAGCGCCTCTGGCCAACTCTAATAGGAGCGCTGCCACAAGAGTTTTTTGCCAAGAAGGTCGTTTTCGAAGGAGACGGCAGCGTCCATCGTTGGCGGCATCGAGGGCATTCTCCCGGCCGTCCGGCCTTCGTTGCCAAATACTTCACTTTCTGGCCGCACTCGGCGCAGCGAAAGAAATGAAATTGGTCTCCTCGAGTCCGTTGACCGGCAATCAGGAACGCTGCCGATACACAGAGAGCAAGGGCTCCAACCAAAAGGATTGTCATGAACATGCTTCACCTAAGCGTGCCGGTTGTTGGTGATTTTTTGACGGACTACAAGGCCAACTTTATCATGCCGGGGTTAGAGGCCCATTAAGCCGTCATGAAAAAAGAATGAGTGAGACTGCCTTGATTTTGACAGGGTCTCCATTGGAGCTTTTAAGAAATTTGGCCCCTGTTCTCGTCTCTACGGCAGTATTATCTGAGGGAATAGCCCAATCACCTAATGCTGGACTAGCGAGGCCCATTTAGGAATTCGCACATGACAAACGTCCAGGCTGCCCTCGTCCTGCGACACCTGCATCGGCTGGCCGCGGCAAACGGCACCGACAAGCTGCTCGATCGCGAGCTTTTGGATCGCTTCGCGCAGCATCACGACGCAGCCGCTTTCGAAATGCTCGTAGAACGGCACGGTCCCATGGTGCTGCGCGTTTGCCAGCGCGTGCTTCAAGATCGTCACGCCGCCGAGGACGCCTTTCAGGCGACATTTCTGGTCTTCTTACGTAAAGCTCATTCCCTCAAAAAGCGCGAGTTGCTTGCCAATTGGCTCTACGGCGTTGCCTACCGCCTGGCACTGCGCGCCCGTACGGACGCGTTCAAGCGTCAGAAAAAGGAAGCCGGCTACACCGGGAAACCTACGGAGGACCCACTGAATCAGGTAACGGGCCGCGAGCTATGTCGAGTGCTGGACGAAGAGTTGCTTCGTTTGCCGGAGCGCTATCGGATACCGTTTCTTTTGTGCTACGAAGAGGGCCAGACGAGAGATCAAGTGGCCCGGCAACTGGGCTGTTCTCAGTCCACCCTCAAGCGCCGGCTGGTACAGGGCCGCGAGTTGTTGCGCTCGCGCCTAGCCCGGCGCGGGCTGACGCTGTCAGGCGTCATGGTCGCGGCCGGCATGTCCCAAAACGCAGCGCCGGCAGCTGTGCCCGTTCTTTTGTTAGTGGCCACCACCCGTCTGGCACATTGCCTGGAGGCAGGGGGAGCCGGAGCGGCCGGTCAGGTTTCCACCAAGGTGATCGCTCTGGCCGAGGGGGTTCTCAAAACCATGATGGCGACAAAAATCAAAATCGCCGCCGTATTCTTGGCAACTGTGGCGACCCTCGCCGCCGGAGCGGGGGCGCTGGCTCATCAAATGCTGGTGGCGGATCCGCCCGATGCCAGTGAGCCTCCGGAAGCGAAAGCTCCTCCCAAGGAAAAAATCACAGCTAAAGCGACCGCTGCGAAGGAAACACGCCTGGACTTCCTGGGAGACCCGCTGCCTCCTGGCTGCTTTGCTCGCATTGGATCGACGCGCTTACGGCATGGTCATCACGTCACGTCCATAGCCTATACAACGGACGGCAAATCGCTCGTCTCCACCGGTAGCGACCATGTCGCCCGGCTCTGGGACACGGCCAGCGGCAAAGAAATCCGCACCTTCGGTGAACAGACCGACCGCGCCAATGCCTTTGCCCCTTCACGCTGGGTCTACTGCGTTGCCATTTCCCCGGACGCCAAAACCTTGGCTACGGGCGATCACACTCCAGGCTGGGCTCTGAATACCATCCGCCTCTGGGATGTTGAGACGGGCAAAGAAACCCGCAGAATCCAAGGTCACAAGGGCGGCATCTTGGCCTTGGCATTTTCGGCCAACGGCAAGACCCTGGCCTCGGGCAGCGCCGACAAAACGGTCCGCCTTTGGCAAGTTTCGACGGGAGACGAGGTTCAGTCTTTCACTGGAAACCTTGGTGAAGTTCGTTTTGTGGGCATCGGCAAGGACGACGCCTCTTTGCTCAACAGTGACGGCAAGATGGTCCGCCAATGGGAATTGAGAACCGGCAAGGAGCTTCATTCATTTACCGGCCACGAAAACGATATCGAGGCCGGCGCGCTTTCCCCTGACGGCAAGACGCTGGCGACTGGCGATGCCGGTGGGGTCATTCGCCTATGGGATGTTATGGCCGGGAAAGAACTGCGCAATATCGCGGCTCACAAGAAGGCAGTGAAGAGCCTGGCGTTTACAGCGGACGGCAAGACCGTCGCTTCGGGCGGCGAGGATCAAATGATCCATCTCTGGGAAGTAAACACAGGCAAGTCGCTACCCGAGCCGAGGAAGCAACTCAACCTAATCCAAGCTCTTGCCTTTTCGCCAAACCGATTGACGTTGGCATCAGCCGGTTTCACCAGCCCAATCCATTTTTGGGAAGTTTCGACCGGCAAAGAATTGCTTCAGCAGCCAGGTCACGAAGACGCGGTTGCATCACTTACATTCTCATTGGACGGCAAGTCGGTAACCTCGGCAAGCCGGGATTGGACGGTGCGGCGCTGGGACGTTCTCACCAGTAAAGAACTCAAACGGCTAAATGGGAACTGGGCCATTGCCTTATCTGCCGACGGCAAAACCGAATTCTCGGCCGGTGAAGACGGCGTCATTCGCCTCATCGACATAGATTCCGGCAAAGAACTCCAACAATTCAAGGGGCACACGGGCCGAGTGGAGCAGTTAGCCCTTTCTCATGACGGCCGGACGCTGGTTTCCAAGAGCCTGGATAAGACAATTCGGCTTTGGGATGTTGAGTCCGCCAAGGAGACGCGCAAGCTGGATGATGCCACTCCGGCCAAGGGAATCGCTCTATCTATGGATGGTAAAATCTTGGCAATCGGCGGCGGAATGCCCTCCGTGCGACTGCTCGATGCCGCAACCGGCCAGGAACTTCGCCAACTTACCTTTGCCCAAACTGTGATTAACTCCTTCACGTTCTCACCCGATGGCAGATACCTAGCAACGGGCGACCCGCAAGGCCTGGCTGTCGTTTGGGAAGTCGCCTCGGCGAAGCAAGTGCACGAATTTCGAGGGCACCAGGGGTACATCTTCGGATTGGCCTTCTCCCCGGACAGTCGCACCTTGGCTGTCGGGAGTTGGGCGAGCGTTCGCCTGTGGGAGATTGCCAGCGGCATGGAACGCGCTCATTACCAAGGCCTTGCCGGCGATGTGTGGTCGACCGCCTTCAGCCACGACAATCGCCGCCTGGCGGCCGGTTGCGGCGATACAACCATAGTGGTCTGGGACTTGGCCGGCCGGCAGCTGGCTGGTCAGCCGGCAAAAACTGTCCTCACTGCCAAAGAACTTGATGCTCTGTGGGACGATCTGGCCAACCAAGACGCCACGCAGGCTTTTCGGGCTATTGGGACTCTGGCGGAGGCGCCTGAACAGGCGGCTGCCTTGCTGGCCAAACACCTACATTCGACAACCCCCGCCGACGCCACGGTGGTTGCCCGACTCATCAAGGACCTCGACAGCGATGACTTCGATACGCGTGATAAAGCATCCACCGAACTGGAAAAGCTGGGCGAAGCCGCGGAGCCGGCTCTACGGGAAGCCTATAAAAATCGCCAGTCCGCCGAGGTTCACTTGCGCTTGGAGGTGCTGTTGGCTAAACTGGACGGCTCCACGCCTTCCGCCGCTGGCCTGCGCATCGCCCGGTCGCTAGAAATCCTGGAACGCCTTAATAGCCGTGAAGCTCAAGAAGTATTGAAGACCTTGGCCCAAGGCGCTCCCGAATCCCGTCTCACGCAGGACGCCAAGGCTGTCTTAGAACGGCTTGCCAAGAGATGAGCTGATGACATCCTGTGGCCAAGAAATGTCTACCCTGCCGCCCTCGGTCCCCTTCGCCATTTTCCCACAAGCAGCCCCAGTCCGGCGAGGCCCAGCAAGGCGGCGCAGATGACGCCTATGAAGACCGACGCCCCCCGCAGGCCATCGCGCGTGCGGGCCACGTCGCGGTCGAGGGGATGAATGATCTCCACGACGCCGCGTAACTCGCCGACGTTCCAATCCGTCTTGGGACTGTCCGGATGGGTGTTGTGACAATCGACGCAGGTTTGCTGCATCAATCGCGCCGTGGCATAGCGAAGGGATGGACGGCCCTTGTAATCCTCGAAGCGGTACACCGGCTCGCCAGGATTCTTGCGCAAGCTCTCCAGCGCTTCTTTTTCAAAGCCGTCCTTTGGGCCGCCGTTGCGCCTAGAGCGAAACGGGAAATCGCTGTAGAGGCGAATTTGCACGCCCGTGTCGCTGCTGTCGCTGATTTGTTGACCGAGTTCGATGGTAAACGTTGCCGGAATGGGAATGGCGGCCGGGTCGCCGGCGTAATCATGCGTGACGCTGAGTTTGCCCGCCTTGGCGCGTTTGACCACGTCGGAATAGCTGTCATTGACCGCCACCAGCAGATCCGATTGTTGGGCGGCACTCTCCAGCGCGGCGGAACGGACGAGGTGATCGGTCAGGTTGGAAAGATACCAAACGCCCAATACCAGGCATAGCGTCGTGGCGACCAGCAGGCTCGCCGGCACAGGATAACGCAGACACCAATGCCAGAGCCGTTTGCCCGGGCCGGGCGGGCGAGCCGTGATGGGCTCGCCGTTGAGATAGCGGCGCAAATCCTCCGCTAACGCCAGGGCGCTGGGATAGCGCTGGGTTGGCTGTTTTTGCAAGCAACGGAGGCAAATGGTTTCCAGATCACGCGGCACGTAAGGCTGGAGGCGCCGCGGGGGCACCGGTTCCTCGATGATCACTTGCTGAAGGGTTTCCAGGGCGCTCCCGGCAAGAAAAGGCGGACGGCCCGTGAGCATCTCATAAAGGATGGCGCCCAGAGCATAAACGTCCACGGACGGGCCGACCTCCAGACTCTTGCCGGTCGCCTGTTCCGGGGCCACATACGAAGGCGTGCCGACAAACGCGCCGGTGCGCGTCAGGCCCGCCTCGCCGTGGATTTGCTTGGCGAGACCGAAATCCGTGATCTTGGGCACGCCGTATAGCTGCTCGGCGTGCGAGTCGGAGCCGCCGGCGCCGCGTTCGATGGGAACCGTGGAGAGGAGAATGTTGCTCGGCTTCAAGTCGCGATGAATAATGCCGCGTTGATGGGCCAGATACATGGCCCGAGCCAGCGTCTCCACCATTTCCGCCGCGGGCCGGCTGGGCTGCGGCGTCCCGGCCAATTTCGCCGCCAAAGTCGGGCCGTTTACATATTCCAGGGAAAAGAACGGCAGCCCCTGGACCTCGCCGACTTCATAGATCTGGACGATGTTGGGATGCTGAATCTGCGCGATGGCCGTGGCCTCGGCCTTGAACCGGGCGACGTCCTGCGGATGCGCGTGCGGGCCGGCCAGGATCATCTTCAAGGCAACAAGCCGGTTGAGCCGAACTTGCCGCGATTTATAAACCACGCCCATGCCGCCCTGGCCCAATTTGCCCAGGACCGCATAGCCGAGTGCTTCGAAATTCGTGAGGGTGGCGCCAAAGTCGGCCGGTTGAGCGTCGCCCACCGGCGCGGCCGGCGGCGTGTGCGCCACCGTGTCGCCGGACTCTTCCGGTGGCGGCGTGGTCTTGTGCGGGTCGGCCGCAAAACGCTTGTTGCACCGGGGGCACGTGATCATTCTTCCAGCCGGGATCGTCTTGGTCGACTTCAGGACCGCGCCGCACTCCGGACACGCTAATTTTGCGGACATCATGAAAGCCAAATGCTCTTGGGGAAATGATTTGACAAAGGTCGATAATCCACGCCGGGCCTACTGGTTTATTCGATTTCGGATAGGCGCAACGGCAAACTCGCTGCCGGCGCGAAACCCGGGGCACGGCGGGAATCCCGAAAGGGAGGTCTTATTCGATAAGCAGGAAAGAACGATTCTACCCGCCCGCAACCGCATTGCAAGCAGTTTCATGACAGGCGGTTGTCAAGCCATTTCGTTTCATTTCATTTCACAGACACACCCGTTTTGACGTAAGTCCTTGGCATTAAATGTGTGAACGAAATGAAACGAAATCTGCCGCATTGCCCGTGAAACGAATCGAGTTCACCCGCATGACGATCAAGCTACTAAGGTATCCCTTATTCTCCGTAATCGTTTCACGTTGCCGTCACCAGTAGAGAAACGATCTTTTTTGCCGGAAGCCTTTGTCGCTTTTGCTGTTATGAAAGATCAATTCACGACCCCCTCACACACCCCCCCATGCCAGCAGAAACGATCTTTCTGGCATCCAGGAACCACGGCCTCCGCCTAGAAGCCATCCAATTGGTTCGCGGAGGTTGTCTTGGTCACGCAGGGTCGCACCTCATAACCGCATGATGTCCGATCAACTTACTTCGGTTTCTGCCCGCTCCCAACCGGCTCCAGATGTGGCGTGCCCGATTAGCAAGAATCAAGAGCCGAGTTAAATAGAATATATTCTGTCGAATCATTGTCCGGCGGCGGATGCAGGTGCGAATGAACCCCCCGAAGTGTAAGCCTTTCCCGCCAAGCGCTCGCTACAAGCGAGTCGTTGTGCGGTCGTTGTGGTACGATGGCGACACCCTCGCGATTGAGGTGCAGGGTCAGGGTTTTGCATTCGCTCGAGTCGTGTTCAGCCGTCCGGCGGGGTTTCGGGTTCTCGACGAGCGTGATCTGTGTGAGTTCTGGGACAGCTACCACGCGGGCAACGGGTGGCTCTACGAGGTCGAGGAGGGCGGGTGGCTGGAACTTGAGTCCCACCGGCAGTATTTCAATTCACCTGCGTTCTTCACCGGCCTTCGCGAATTTCTTGTAGTCTGCGACAAGTGCATCAGCGTGCTGGCAGGCGAGCCGCCGGAGATCGTTGACTTGGGCGCGGACCCGGAGCATCCAGTCACCGACTGAGAGGCAAGCATGAAGGAAACGCAAAAGGGGACATCGTAGATTGGTCATGCCGAACCTGCAGCTGAAGCTGCCCGGGTCTGCCATCCTGGTTTTCTGGGCGTCGACGTTTTTGCAGACGGCCCCGGCGGTTTAGCCTGAGCGTTCATCGAGGCAAAGAGAGTGCCATGATTCAAGGGCTTCGAACTGCCATTGATCCCACGCCAGACCTCTCTAGGGGCAAGGAGTGGTATCGTCAGGTGCTCCAGCACGACCCTTATTTCGACGAGCCCTTCTACGTTGGGTTCTCGGTCGGTGGGTTCGAACTGGGGTTGATCCCAGATGGCCAACCTGGCCTCGCGGGGGTGCAGGTGTATTGGGGAGTTCCTGATGCCGCTGCCGAGGTTGCTCGGCTAACGGCACTGGGGGCCGAAATCCATGAGCCCGTCAAGGACGTGGGCGGCGGCATCAGGGTGGCATCAATGCGGGACCCGTTCGGCAACTTATTTAGCATCATCGAAAACCCACATTTCAAACTCGACGAAGTGCGGTAGCCTCGCCGAACCGGCGGCGGAAGCTGCCGGGGCCGCCATTCTGGTTTTCCGGGCATCAACGTTTGTGCAGGCGGCCCCGGCAGCTTATCCTTGGCGTTCGGCGCTGTAGGCATCGATCCATCTGACCGAGTCGGTGACGACAATCTGAAAAGGAGGTTCCCATGCGGCAGTTTACGATGACGGTCTTATTAGCCCTGGTCGCTGCGGTCGCCTTCACATCCGCGCGTTCGGCCGCCGACGGGCCGAAGAAAGCGGAGGCGAAATCGGAGAACAAGCTGGTCGGCACGTGGAAACTGGTCTCGGCGAAGTATGGCGGCAATGAGATCACGTTCCCCGAGGGGACCACGACGCTCAAGCACGTCACCCCGACCCAGTTCATGTGGGCTTTCTATGACAAGGATGGCAAGGTCGGCGCGGCGCTGGGCGGGCCCTACACCCTGATGGGGGACAAGTACGAAGAGACGCCGGAGTACGGCGTCGGCGATGTCCTCGAGCCCCTCAAAGGAAAGCCCCAGTCGTTCGAGTGGAAGGTCGAGAGCAACAAGTGGTATCACAATGGCAAGCTCAGTAGCGGGCTGACCATCGAGGAGGTGTGGGAGCGCGTCCAGAAGAAGTAAACGGCCGAATCAGCTGATGAAGTTGACCGGGCCGGGTGGCCATAAAAGGGGACGGGCACCTTTTAAAGCCCCGCTATCTAGACTGCAGTGCCTGCCATCAGAAGGGCCGAAAAAAGTGCCTGTCCCCTTTTAGGCCTACTTGTCGAGGATTTGCACTTCGATGTCCCGGAACAACCCTGTGCACTTGTTGGCACTGATCGCGATGCCCGCCCGGTCCGCGATAGACTCATCGTCTCGAGCTTCCAGGATCTTGCGCCCGTTCACATAGACTGTCAGCTTGTTCCCCACCGTAGCGAACGCGAACTCGAAGAAACGACCGTCATACCTGTCCGGGAGTTTGCACGCCCTCAAGTCCTTATATGGGCGACCCTTTCGGATACTGCCAATTCCGAACCAGCCGTCGCCATTGCACCAGGCGGATACGGCAGTGCCGTTGCCGGTACGGAGTGCCAAGCACACGTTCACCCCCGCCTTGCTCGTTGCTTCCACCTTTTTCACCCTTGTGCGAACGATGGCATCTTTCGCCCGGAGCGGGGGGAAGGACATGCCGCCGTTATTGCACGCCAGGGCGCCGTTAACGAATTTGGGCTCCGCACCCCAGTAGGCTTTCTCGGTCCGGAGTCGGTTGAACTCCTCTTGGGAGGGCAACACGGCAACCCAGCGGCCCCTGGCCAATTCGTCGTACTCGTCGGTAGGTGTCTTGGCAGCTTGCGGCTGCTTCGTCTGTTTGGCCGGCGCGACCTGCGGTTCTAAACGGACGATGAGGGACAGGCGACCTCCCGCTTCGATCTCGACTTCCTCGCCAAACGTCGTGAAACCCTCCTTCTTCACCTGCAAGCGTTGTTTCTTGCCCGCGGCGATGCTGATCGAGAACGTTTTTCCGTCGCCGGTAATGAGCGTTGCCGTCTCGCCGTCAACTGTGACCTCGGCGTCGTCGGGCAGATTTTCCAGCACGATCACGCCGTCTTTCGTCATCACCTTGAAAACGCCGGCCGCCCAGAGGCCGATCAGGCCCATGAGCAGAACTCCGATCAACATGCCGCCCCCGATCCGCATCTTCCTTCTTAATGCCGGTGAGTTTTTGGTGGGAGGATGCGGGAGATTCTCGCTGTTCGCTGTATTACTCGATTGGACATTGATATCGCTTATTGTTTCCCATTGCGACGCTGTGGCCTTTGGGGGGACAACCTGGTCGGATTTGACATCCTTGCTGGGTTCCACAAAGGGGACCATGGATTTCCCTGTCTTGGTTTCCTTAACCTCCTGAGCCGGCGCGGCGGCTTCTTCCTCCGGGGAGTCTTGAGCGGGTTTTGAGGGAGGAACTTTCGCATCCGCTCGGAAGAAGGGGTCCAACGCCAGAGCCACTTCCTTGGGCTGCTGAAAACGCTGGGCTGGATCTTTGGCCATCATCTTCCCGACGATGGCCGCTACTTCCGCTGGAACTTCGGGCCGTTCCAGATTAAGCGGCTGGGCATCCATCAATTGATGGGCTTGCAGGATCTCATATAGGCTTTTGCCTTTGAAGGGGGCATGGCCAGTCAGGAGATAGTACAGCGTGCAACCCAGGCTGTAGATGTCGGCCCGGATGTCGGCGTTAGTGGCATCCAGCGTTTGCTCCGGGGCCACGTAATCGGGCGTTCCCAGCATTTGGCCCTGCCCGGTCAGCTCGAATTGCTCCCCCGTTTCGCGCGCGACCTTGGCCAACCCGAAATCAAGCACCTTGACCAGGTGTTTTTTGCCTTCTTTTGCAAGAATCACGTTCTGCGGCTTGATGTCGCGGTGGACCATGTTCTTTTCGAAGGCATGCTGCAGGCCAAGGGCGACCTGGTGAGCGTAAAAGCAGGCGTTGGGCACGGGCAGCCGGCCTTTGGCTTTCACCACCTTGGCAAGATCTTCTCCCTTGACATACTCCATCACCAAGACCATCAAGTCGCCCAGCTCCATCGCGGTGTACATCTTGACCACGTTGGGATGGTCGAGCATGGCGGCCGACTGGATCTCACGCAGGAACCGCTCCTTACTTCCCGACCGGGCGAGCAATTCCTTGTTCATTACCTTGAGGACTTCGAGCCGTCCCGACAACCGATGCCTCGCCAGGTAAACGACGCCCATGCCGCCGCGGCCCAGTTCGCTGACGACTTCGTATTGTGGGTGGTTTGTGAGTTCGCTAGGCAAACCAGGAATTGAAGCAGGGTTTGCCGAAGGCGGAAGGGTGGCATACAGACTGCCCGCGACGCCGGACAACGATTTGTCCGGGATCGGCGTGCCGCTTTGGCCGTGCGCCAGGCGGCGCCGATCGAGGAAATAATCGCCCGTCACGGCCGCCACTTCTTGTTGGCATTCCGGGCAGTTCTCCAGGTGACTCATTACCGAGGCGGCCGTGGGCTCGTCTAATTGGCCAAGGCCGTACGCGCGCAGGTGGTCGGCTGGCGGATGAGTGGCAGCGTTTCCTTTCATCGGAAACGGCCTCCTTGGGATAATAGATTGATTCTCCAGCGGCCGGACTGGGATTCAGGGCTTCAACCAAAAGAACTCGAAATCGACCCGCCTATTTATCCGCCAAAAGCTTTTCCGCCTCCTGCGCCTCGGGGGTTTGCGGGTATTTTTCGACAATCTCGCGCAGGCGTTCCTGCGCCAGCGACAACAACCGTTCGTGTTCCGATCCTGTCGCCCGTTCCGCATCGCCTAACAGCTGCTTGGCACGCTGGAGTTTACGGGCGCCTTCTCCTTCTTTTGGCCCGCCGGATGTTATTGTTTCCTTCCTCTTTTCACCCGTTCCGGCTACTAGCACCATTAAAGTGTCGTCACCTTCTTTCTTGGTGATGATGATTACTTTCTGACCGTCCTTCAGCTTTACCGGCATTCCGTAATTCTTCCGGCGGTCTTCTTCCTCTTGGGTAAACGCTAGCTGCGATTGCGTGAGAGCGCCCACGGCGCCACGTTTCTTTTCGATAGAGCGATTTTGTGCGCCACGCTCGGATTTTTCGGCGGCGCCCCCCCGAACTACTTCTTTGGTGCTTTGCTGGTGGAGCGCCTCCAAGGCCGCATCAACTCCACCCTCTTCGAGTTCCTTTAATCGTTTTCGATATTGGTTGGCGTCCTTCACGATTTGCTTCACTTTTTCGTTGTAAGTAAAGTTATCCCGATTTTTCGGGGTCAGTTGGTAAATCAGCGTTTTGGTATCAAGCGTGAATGTCGATTCCTTTTGGTTAGCAGTTACGGTCAACGCCAAACGCCTGCCTTTGAGTGTTTTAACCGCGGAAACAACTCCCTGGTGTTGCTCAACTTCCTTTTCGGTAATGGGGCCATTGCCAAGTGCCGCTGGACCTGCGAATAGTACGACGGCCATTACGGCTCCAAGGCGCGTACGAATTGGTCTGGGTAACATAGTTCTTTCCTGTGTGAAAAAGGGATTAGGCAAAGATCGTTTTGGACTCGGCACAGACTTCAGACCAGGGTTTGCACGCCTGGCGGCCCCAGTGAGTCGGTGGGGCGGAGTTGACTGGCCAAGGCTGAAAGCTCGAAGTGTGTCGGCCAGCGAATGGGTGGCGGCGTTGCCATTCATCGGAAACGGTCCATAGGAGCTAGTTACATGGGGCGGCCGCCGAGTCATCGTCGCGGCCTTACTAATGAAAGCCCAGTTTGTGGACCTACATTATGCGAAAATCGGGGTTAGTGCAATAAATCTCCGGCCTCTTCGCGCAACCGCTTGAGAACTCGGAACTTCGCCTGCACAACGGCGGCACGGTCGGGAGGCCGTGCCACAAAAAGCGGAAGATCAGCCGGGGCTAAACAACCGACCCTCTGACCCTGTGGATCAATTGGCGCTGATCCAGAGGGTCGGCGCCTGATCTTCAGGGTCAAAGGGGTGATCCAGAGGGTCCAGCTGTAAAAGCGCGAGCCCATCTGACCTCCAAAGAGCGCAACTGCGCTTACCGCCCAAGCCACCCTTGAGACCCGATTTGTTGGTCCAAAGGGTCGTCACTTGAGCCACAGGGTCCAGCTGCGCCACACTCCGGCGTGATGAGTTGTCGATTAGGATGGCTGCCAGCCGGACATTGGCTGACCTGACGGAATGTACGCTGTCCCCTTTGATTTTCCCCGGAGTGCCGCCGGTCTTGCCCTGCTGTTGCTTCAGCCGCTGGGCGGTTTCGATGTACGCTCCGCGGAACCCCTTGAGCTTCTCCTTGGGGAGAACGCTCTCGATGGCCGTCTTGTTCTCCGGCGTGAGGTCGGTGTACTGGTCGAGCTGGGTTTGCAGCCGTTGCACTTCCTTGAACTTGTTGATGAAGGCCGCACGGGCGTCGTCCCCCTTCAGGTTGGGCACGGCCTCGGGCTTCGGTTCAAGTTTCTGCGAGGTCATGAAGTTATTCAAGTCGGTAACGGCGGTCTTGAGCTTCTCGATCACCTGCGGGGCCTTGTCCACGAGCCAGATTTCGCGGGCCTTCTCCGCCTTCGCGCCGGAAAAGAGGGCGATGGCGGCATCGACGGCGTCCTGCTGGCCGCGGAAATCGAGGACGTTGCCGTACGGCTTGGCGCCGTTGAGCACGCGGTTGGTGCGGGAGAACGCCTGAATCAGGCCGTGATGCTTGAGGTTCTTATCGACGTAGAGCGTATTGAGGAACTTCGAGTCGAAGCCGGTGAGGAGCATATCGACCACGATGGTGATATCGATCTTCTCCCGGCCCTTCTTCGGCAGGTCTGCGTTCGGAAACTGCTGATCCTTGATCCGCTTTTGCACGTCCTGGTAGTAGAGGTCGAACTCGGTGATGCTGTGATTCGTGCCGAAACGGGCGTTGTAGTCGGCGATGATGGCGGTGAGGGCCTTCTTCTTCCCCTCGGGGTCTTGCTCGTTGTCGGCCTTTTCCTGCGGCAGGTCTTCCTGAATCTGCTGCACGTCCTTGTTCCCCTCGGCAGGCGGCGAGAAGACGCAGGCGATGTTCAGCGGAGCGTAGTCCGGATCGGCGAGCTTGCGGCCATTCTGCACGGCGTCGAACATCGCGAAGTATTCGATGGCGTCGTTGATCGACGCCGTGGCGAGCATGGCGTTAAACCGTCGGCCGCCGGTCGCGGCGTCGTGCTTGTCGAGGATGGCTTCGACGACGGCCTTCTTGGCCAGCGTCTCGCCCGGCTTCGGCGCCTTCCCGTCAGCCTTGTAGTAATCGACGTGGAACCGCAGCACGTTTTGGTCTTCGATGGCGTGCGTGATGGTGTAGGCGTGCAGTTCCTTCTGGAACAGGTCTTGCGTGGTCTTGTACGACGCCTGCTGGCCTTCAATCTTCTGGACCGTGGCGTTTTCCTCGAAGATCGGCGTGCCGGTGAAGCCAAAAAGCTGGGCCTTGGGGAAGAACTCCTTGATGGCCTGGTGATTGTCACCGAATTGGGAGCGGTGGCATTCATCGAAGATGAAGACCATTCGCTTGTCCCGCAGCGGTTCGAGCTGTTCCTTGTAGGTTGCCTTCCCTTGGCTCCGGATCTGCTTGTTCCGCTTGCTGGATTCGTCCAGGGCGAGCCCGAGCTTCTGAATCGTGGTGACGATGACCTTGTCGGCGTAGTCGTCCGAGAGCAGTCGCCGGACGAGAGCGCCCGTGTTGGTGTTCTCCTCGACGCAGCCTTCCTGGAACTTGTTGAACTCCTCGCGGGTCTGCCGGTCGAGGTCCTTGCGGTCGACGACGAACAGGCACTTCTCGATGTCGGGGTTGTCCTTCAGGAGCGTGGACGCCTTGAAGGAGGTAAGCGTCTTGCCGCTGCCGGTGGTATGCCAGATGTAGCCGTTGCCGCACTGCTGGCGGATGCATTCGACAATCGCCTTCACCGCGTAGATCTAGTACGGCCGCATCATTAGCAACTTCTGCTCGCTGGCGATGAGCACCATGTAGCGGCTGACCATCTCGCTGAGGGTGCACTTCTCGAGGAACTTCTCGGCGAAGGTGTCGAGGTGGACCGTCTTGCTGTTGTCCTGGGCAGCGAACTGGTAAACGGGCAGGAACCGCTCGTCGGCGTTGAAGCTGAAATGCCGGGCGTTGTTGTTGGCGAAGTACCAAGTATCGACGTAGTTGCTGACGATGAAGAGTTGCACGAAGCTCAGGAGCGTGCGGGTGTAGCCATTGCCGGGATCGTTCTTGTAATCAACGATCTGTTCCATTGCCCGCCGGGGGCTGATGCCAAGCGTCTTGAACTCGATCTGAACGATCGGCACGCCGTTCATGAGCAGGATGACGTCGTAGCGGTGGTGGCTGTTGTCGGTGTTGATGCGGAGCTGGTTGACGACTTCGAACGTGTTCTTGCACCAGTCCTTGATATTGACGAGGGTGTAATTCAGCGGCGTGCCGTCGTCGCGGGTGAAGCTGTTGATAGTGCGGAGCGTGCGAGCCGAGGCGAAAACGTCCGGCGTGACGACCTCGTCGAGCAGACGCTGGAATTCGTCGTCGGTCAGCTTGACGCGGTTCAGCTCCTGGAACTTCTCTCGGAAGTTGGCCTCGAGCGCAGCGCGATTGCGGATGTCGGGGCGGTATTCGTACTTCAGACTGAGCAGCTTTTGAATGAACCGCTCTTCGAGTTGCTGTTCGGACGACATTGTTGCGACCTCTCCTTTCCGCGAGCCTCATTACCATTCGATTTTAAGCAGGAAGCCATGAGGCCGCCCGGCGTCGCCAATCACCGACCAATACTCGGCGTTCAAGTTCACGGTGGCTTGAATGCGGGTCCATTCCTGAAATAGCCGCGTCGTGAGCGGAATGTGTGGTTGGGATAGATTACCAATAACTCCGAACTTCGTGTACCTCGGCAGTGGCAGCCAAATTGCCATACAACCCGAGTCAGCGTCTCAGGTTGCGTTTCGATGTGTGCCCGGTCACGCGTTGTGGAGTTGAAATCGGACTTGGGGGGATTGAGTTGACGGTCATGACTGGCGGAATGCTCCGAGGAAGAAAGTGCGGACCGAACGGATCGATCGGCCCGCCAGGTGCGGCGTGATGGTGGCGCTCACCTTGGGCACGCTAATCATTTGACAGCGAGGTGAGGCTGCGGGTTCGGGTTTTGGGCGTGTCGTTTTGAAGAAATCAAAGGGGAAAATCAAAGGGGCCAGCGTACATTTCGCCAGATGTTAGCTTTCTGAGGTCGCCTAGCAGATCCCTTTTTCCCCAAAGCCGCATCAACCCCGATAGCATGCCAACCCCGGAGTAGCCTTCACCGCCGCCGGTCTTGGTGACGCCGCGCTCGAAGGTATACCAGGCCCCGTCAGGATCGGCGGTCGCGGGCTTGGGTTGGCCGAGCAAGTCGCAAAGGTCAAGAAAATGCTGCTGGGAAGCCGAGCGGTCGGAGAGATTGGCCCGTTGCCATTTGGCGATGAATTGTTGCGGGAGCATGCGCGTCCCATGAGCCGGCGGTCAACAGGATGAGCCCGAATGCTTTCCACAGGGAGGTATGCGGCCAACAGAGGGCCGTAGACTCATTGACATTCAAAGCATCTCATTGGAGCGGCGCCGGAGGGGTGGCGCTCCACCCCAAACAAACCTTTTTTAGCGCTTTCTTCGAAGGACGCATCAGCGAGTGGAAAAATGCGTGAATTCAATTGCCAAAGCAGGTTCCCGCCGGCGCGAATTTAACTTCTTGAGTGCATGTGTAACGCTGTTGCGTTAAACTAACAAGCAACAAGCAACCATCTACCGTTCTTGGCCGATTTTCTCTCCAGGAGTACGAACATGGTTAACCGAACCCGTCGGGACTTTCTCGCGGATGTGGGCAGGGGCATGCTGCTGGCAAGCGTCGGCCCTGCCTTGGCCACCGACCTCGGCATTGGGCCTGCCTTCGCCGGTGAAACCGCGGAACGCCTTTCGTTTGGAAAGATGGAGCCGTTGGTGTCCTTAATGCAGGACACGCCTGTTGACAAGCTGCTGCCGGCCCTCATCGGCAAAATGAAGGAGGGAGTCGATTTAAGCACTCTAGTATCCGCCGGCGCTCTGGCCAACGCCCGCACGTTTGGCGGAGAGGACTATACCGGGTTCCACGCCTTCATGGCGTTATTGCCGTCTTACCAAATGGCGCAGGAACTGCCGAAGGACCGTCAGGCGCTTCCCGTTCTCAAGGTTCTCTACCGCAACACTAATCGCATCCAAGAATTTGGCGGCCGGAAAAAAGAGGTGCTTCACCCGGTCGAGGCGGCAGAACTGCCCAAGGACCGCCAAGGGGGCGAATGGTTGCGCGAAGCCACCCGGAAAGCGGATGTGAACGCGGCCGAGCGCACCTTTGCCGCCTTGGCCAAGGGGCCGATCGGCGAAGCCTACAATCACCTCCAATTTACGGTTCAAGACGAACTCGACGTGCACCGGGTCGTGCTGGCTTGGCGCGCCTGGGCCGTGTTGGATTTGGCCGGTAAAGAGCAAGCGCATACTTTGCTCCGCCAGTCGGTGCGATTCTGTTGCGACGAGGAGAGGAGCCGTAAGGGCGCCACGCCGGAAATCCGCACGGTTTTGCCGAAGCTCCTCGATCAATACAAGTTGGTCGGCAAAGAAATCGGTAAACGCCGGGCGGAGGACGGCTGGATCGATCACTTAGCCCAAACGATTTACAGCAGCGACCGCGCCAAAGCCGCCGACGCCGCGGCCGCGGCCCTCGCCGAAGGGATGTCGCCCGAGGCCGTTGGCGAGGCAATCTCGCTTGCGGCCAACCGGCTAGTGCTGTGCGACCCGGGCCGGCGCAAGGATCAAACGTCCGAAGGTAAACCCGAAGGCAGCATTCACGGCGCCTCCGTCGGCGTGCACGCTTCCGATGCCGCCAATGCCTGGCGGAATATTGCCCGCGTCAGCAACGCGCGCAACACAGTCGCCAGCCTTATCGTCGGAGCCTACCACACCGCGGGACAAAGCGGCGGTCTCAACAAGGAGCCCAATCCTCTACCTGAACATCTGGAGAAGATCAAGGCAAAGGATGCCGACACCTTGCTGGGCGCCACCGAAACGGCGATCAAGGATAGAGACCAGGCACGAGCCGCCGCCCTGGTCCATCGCTACGGCGAGTTGGCGCTGCCTGAACGACCCGTCTTCGATCTGCTCTTGCGCTATGCCGTCAGTGAGGACGGGGCGCTGCATGCCGAGAAATACTACCGCACGGTGACCGAAGAATACGCTGCCATGCGGCCGGCTTTCCGATGGCGCGAACTCGTGGCGCTGGCTCGAGTCACCGCGAGCGAGTCGGGCTTCCCGGCCGCGGGCTACGCAGAGGCGTGCCGGTTGCTGAAGGTTTAGGGCCTGCTCTCCGGCAGTTGAGTCTTAGGAAGGCAAGGGCGAATGGCGCCGCGAATTGTCTCGACAAGCATCACAGCAAAACGAGCGATCGGCTAGAGGCATCGAATACCCAGCCGTACTCGCATGTTTTTTATTGCCACCCTAGCCCGCCGCTACGCAGCGAACTCCGCCGCGGAGCGGCGGGCTAGTTTATTGGCAGCCCGCGACTTGACACTTTCCTTCAAGTCCGCTCCCGACTTTAGCCGAACAAACAGAATAATTGGTTTAGCGCGTTAAAGTGGGCCATACGCGACGTTCTGCGGCCGAGCTTGGGGAGTTAGGCAAGATGGTTTCCTGGCTCCGGCCCCTGGGTTCGGGCGTTTTGGGCGTGGGGATCCTTGTCCTTGCTGGGGTGGGCCTATGCGGATGCCGAGCGTGTCACCTAGCGGGTCCGACGAAGGAGACGTGTGCGGCGGCGCAAGAGCCCGGTCGCCCGGACCTGCCGACCGCCCTGGCGAGCTTGGCGGAAGTTCGCCCGGCTGACTCCAAACCGGTTCAGGCTTTGGCTCTCTCAGGCGGTGTGGCGGGAGCGCCGTTTGCGGCCGGCGTGCTGGTCGGCTGGTCGGAGGCCGGCACACGGCCAACGTTTGACGAAGTGACCGGGGTCAGCAGCGGGTCTTTGATTGGCGCCTACGCTTTTCTTGGACCGAAGTATGATGCCAACGTCCAGCGCTTGATCCTGAATTTGAAGACCGCCGATCTGATCAAGCTTCGGCCGGTGCGCTACGCGCTCCACAATGGAGCGTTCGGCTCGAATGAGCCGGCGGAGCGTCTCCTCCAGACCGAGATCAGCGATGCCTTTCTGGCCGACCTGCGGCAAGCTCACGCGGAGGGCCGCCGCTTTTTCGTCGGCACCATGAATCTGGAGACAAAACGGCTGGCGATCTGGGATATGGGAGCCATCGCGTCGAGCGGCCGTCCCGATGCGGACGACCTTGTCCGTAAGGTTCTCTTGGCCTCGATTGCGTGGCCGGGGTTTGTGCCGCCGGTCGAGTTCAATGTGGAAGTGAACGGCCATTGGTACCACGAGCAGCACTATGACGGCGGCCCGGCCGCTATGGCGTTCATGCGCTCCGGACCGCTTGCCAAGTGGCCCGAGCAGGGCGGTCGCTCTCAGTCGGCCTGGCTGCCGGGCTCCAACCTATATGTTCTGGCCTGCCGAAAACTGTACGCCAGCCCAGCGCCAGTGCCCAAGCGTGCGCTGTCGCGGTTGATGAGTTCGGTGGGCGCGATCTTCGAAGCGCTGACGCGAGCGGATATTGCCCGGCTTTATGCCGTCTGCGCGTTAACGGGGACGCCATTTCACCTGTTGGCCGTACCCCAAGACAGCCCCGAGGAGTCGATTAGCGTTGGGGACATGTATCCCAAGGAGCCTCACATATTATTCGACAAAGGTTATCAGATGGGCGCTGCCGGCCCTCCCTGGCGCCTGACTCCGCCCGAACTCGGACCGGGCGATCAGCCCATTCCCTGAGAAACGAATTCGTCTGCCCTTTCGAAATATCAATTTCCAGGAAACCCATTCCTTAAGCGCAGGTTCACGCTTATCTTTTGGTAGGTCCCGCTTGCCGAGCGGGACCGGGCTTGTGCAAGGTCCCGTCCGGCAGACGGAACCTACCTATTCAGGTCAGCCTGCTAAAGACGAGACTATCAACAATATGTCCTGCCCCCGTCCCTCATTTCTTGCCGAGCTTCACCCGTGGCATAATTCTTGCTGTAATAACTCTGGAGCTTCATTCGAGCCCAGACCTAAACTACTTTCAATAACACACTTATCTCTAATGCCGATACCATTTTGTCGATCGCCTGACCGGAACTTAAACTTAGCCGGTTAAACGGCTTGCCTCGAAGAGGTAGGGATGACCAGGCGGTAGAGCTTTGTACATGCAACAACAAAGACCAGGAAGGCGTCAACCGCGCGGAGGAGAAGTCCAGTGCCGCCTCTTGGTCCAGTCCATTTCCGACTATGCGATTTTTCTGCTGGATCCCAAAGGACGGGTGGCTACCTGGAATGCCGGCGCTGAACGCCTGTATGGATACCACGAGGCCGAGATTTTAGGCGAGCCCTTGTTGCTCTTCTTCTCTCCCCAGGACCAAAGCCGCGGCGAGCCAGAAAACGACCTGAAAGCGGCGGCCGACCAGGGTCGTGTAATCGGCAACGGCTGGCGCGTTCGCAAGGACGGATCACGCCTGTGGGTCAACACGGTCACGACCGCCGTGCGCGATGAAGAGGGTCGCTTGCGCGGCTTTGCCCTGATCGCTCGCGACCAGACCGAGCAGAAAGTCATTGATGATGCCCTCCGCGGTTCGGAACAGTTTTTTCACTCGACGATCGACGCTCTTTCCTCCCCCATCTGCGTGCTCGACGAGCAAGGGACCATTCTCGCGGTAAACCAGGCATGGCGGGACTTCGCGGTTTCCAATGCGCTCGGGTTGAACAACGTTGCCGAAGGGACAAATTACTTAAAGGTTTGCGATCGAGTGGTGGGACCCGATGCGGAACAGGCTGGGGCCATGGCCGCGGGCCTGCGCGCCGTTCTGAGGGGGGAGCGCGACAAGTTCTCGCTGAGCTATCCCTGTCATTCACCGGCGAAGCAACGGTGGTTTCTCGCCCGCGTGACCCCCTTCAAAGGCTCAAGTCCGCCCCGTGCCGTGATCATCCATGAGAACGTTACCAAACGGAAGATGGCGGAGGACCGGCTCCGCTATCAGCTCCAGCTTACCGAGAGCATCGCGGACCGGGCGGCGGAGGCGCTATTTCTGGTGGACGGGCAAGGCTGCGTAACTTATTTGAATCCGGCCGCCGAGAAGATGTTTGGCTGGAAGATGGAGGAGTTGGCCGGCAAAGTTCTCCATGACGCCATCCATTTCATGCGCCCCGATAGCCGGCCGTTTCCCTTTGCGGAGTGCCCGCTCGCTCAAGTTGTCAACACCGGCCAGACCGTGCAGAACTATGAGGATGTGTTCTTTCATCGGAGCGGTCGACCGGTCATCGTGCGCTGCTCCAGCGCCCCCGTTGTTGAAGGTGATCGCATAAGCGGAGCGGTGCTGGTTGCGAGCGACATTACGCAACCGCGCCAGGAGGCGGAAAGGCACTCGGATCAATTTCGTCAGTTGGCGAGGGTCTCCACGAAAGTCAACGCGATTCATGATGCCGAGTCCATTCTCCTATTAATTACGGACGAAGCGCGCACGCTAATCGGCGCCCACCAGGCCGCCGCTTCCGTGACAGTTGGCCAAGATCGCCCACGCATCATTGAAAGCGCCTCATTCTCCAATCAAACCGCTGAGCAGCAGCCGCCGAAGGCCAAGGCGGCGCAGGATCCAGGCTTGAGCGCGCTCGTTTGCCGGGTCAACAAGCCGATGCGCTTGACGCAGGCCGAACTGGAATCTCACCCAGAGCGGCGACAACTTGGCGCAAACAACTCCCTATGCGGCTGGCTGGCGGTCCCTCTGACCGCTGGGGATGGACGCAATATCGGCCTTATTCAACTGGCCGACAAGCAAGACGGCGAGTTCACGGAGGAGGACGAGGCCATTCTGGTGCAGCTTGGCCAAATGGCTTCGGTCGCCCTGGAGAACGCCCGCCTTTACGAGGAACTGCGCGTAGCGGATCGGCGGAAGGACGAGTTTTTGTCCATGCTCGCGCACGAGCTACGCAATCCTCTAGCTCCGGTTCTCAACGGCCTCCAGCTTTTACATCTGGGCGGTTCGGACAGCGGAGTCGTCAATCAGGCGCGCGGAATGATGGATCGGCAAATCGGCCATCTTTCCCGGATCATCGACGACCTCCTCGACGTGACGCGCATCACCCGGGGCCAGGTGCAACTCCGTAAGGAAAAGCTTGACCTGGCCCACCTGGTCCGCACGACCGCGGAGGACTATCGGCGAATCGTGGAGCAGGCGGGTCTGGTGCTGCAAATGGACGTGCCCGCCGGGCCGCTGTGGGTGGAAGGTGATGCCACCCGCCTTTCCCAGATCCTCAACAACTTCCTCGACAACTCGGCCAAGTTCACCGGACCGGGTGGGCAAGTGATCGTCCGGTTGGCGGCCGACGATGGCGAGCGAGAGGCCGTACTGACAGTTCTCGACACGGGCATGGGCGTGGAGCCGGAACTGCTGCCGCGCCTCTTCGACGTTTTCGCTCAGGCCGACCGCAGCCTCCATCGCACGCAGGGTGGGCTGGGCCTAGGGCTGGCGGTGGTCAAAGGCTTGGTCGAACTGCACGGCGGTCGGGTCAACGCGTTCAGTAAGGGGCCGGGACAGGGCGCGGAGTTCACTGTCCGCCTTCCTCTGCAAGATGAGCCGGCGGCACTGCTGGAGAATCCCTTGCCTCCGAGGCCAAAGGGCAGCCATCTGCGAATTGTCATTATCGAAGATAACCGGGATTCGGCGGACAGCCTGCGCACGCTGCTGGAAATGCTCGGGCATGAAGTCCGGGTTGCCTACTCGGGCCCGGAAGGTCTGAAGTTAGCCGGCGAATGGGCGCCTTCCGTGGTGCTCTCGGACATCGGCCTTCCCGGCCTTGACGGATTCGAAGTCGCTCGCGAACTGCGGCGCAATGAAGCGACCGCCGATGCCCGGCTGATTGCAATAACGGGCTATGGCAGTGAAGACGACTGCCGCCGTGCCCACGAAAACGGCTTCGATCATGTCATTACCAAACCGGCGGACCCGGATGTACTCCAAGAACTCCTGACCGTCGCCTCCTGACATATCAGAAACGCATCTTTACTAAACTTCATTGCTCAGCACGGAGCAGGACTGGCCATTCCTTTTAGCTAATGCAAGTGCGCCGCTTAAGGCCGGCGCATAAAAAGGTTTGTTTGGGTGGAGCCCCACCCCTCCGGCGCCGCTCCATTGAGATGCTTTGGATTTCAATGAGTCTACAGCCCCCTGTTAGCCGCATCCCCCCTGTGGAAAGAAATGGAAAGCATTCGGGGTTGCTTGTGGCTGAAAGGCTGGAACTGACGGATTACTCAGCAACCAGGAGCCTTCACCAAAGCTTCACCATTCCTTCACAGCTTCGTCCCTCCCTGGCGATAATTTACCCGCATAAGTCCGACTTCCGAAATTGCCAACGTCTTGTCGTTACCGAGCAACCCCAATTGTGAAGGAGAATCCCGTGACAAGCTTCCTCACCAAGCTACGGGGAGGGTCCGTTTCCAGGCGATTGGCCTTGGCCGGTATGGCCGGCTTTATGGTCCTGGGCGCCGTCCTGCTCTTCCAAACTGGCTGCGGGTCGGGGGGTGGTTCTGCGAAGGAACTAGTTGCTGGCGGGTCCACGTTCGTGGATCCCATGATGCGTGAGTGGGCGCGCATTTACGATAAGGAAAAGGGCGTCAAGGTCGATTACAAGGGCGGTGGCTCAGGCAAAGGCATCGAGCAAATGACGGAAGGCACTTATGCCTTCGGCTGCACCGACGCTCCAATGAACGAGAAGGAACTAGAGGCCGCGAAGAAAAAGAACGGTGCGGTCATCCACATTCCACTGGTGATCGGCTCGATTGCCCCGGCCTATAACCTCAAGGAAATCAGGGAGCCCATCAAGTTCACCGGACCGGTTTTGGCCGACATTTACCTAGGCAAAATTACTAAGTGGAACGACAAAGCTCTGACGGAGCTTAACAAGGGGTTGGATCTGCCCGACAAGACTATCAAGGTCGTACGACGCTCCGAGCCCAGTGGCACAACGTTCGCTTGGACGAGTTTTCTAGGCGGCAATAGCGAGGATTGGAAAGCCAAGGTGGGCCCGCCCGCCAAGGAAGTGAAATGGCCGGTTGGCGGAGGCGCCAAGGGCACCGACGGTGTAGCCAATGAGGTGACGGCAACCGATGGAGCGATTGGCTATATCGAGGTGCTCTACGCTTTGAACAAGAATATCCAGTTCGGCTCGGTGCGCAACCCTGCCGGCAAAGACATCAAGGCCGACGACCTCGAAGGAATGACCGCCGCTGCCGACGCCATGCTCAAGGACATTCCCGACGACCTTACTTTCAGTCTCATCAACGCCCCGGGCGAGAAATCGTATCCTATCTGCGCCGTGACCTGGGCCGTCTTTTATGAAAAACAACCGGCATCGCGCAAGGATACGCTCGTTGATTTGATGCGTTGGGTAACGCACGACGGCCAGAAGGAAGCGCCCCCGCTTCATTACGCCATGCTGCCCAAGGGGCTGGTAGACCGCATCGACAAGAAGCTCGACCTGGTAAAGGCGGAATAAACCTAGGGGCTGGGCTGATGATAACTAAAGACGCTATTGCCATTTTGGTATCCGCCGCCTTCCCGAGATCTGTTTCGCTGCCCCCTCTCCCCTGTACTCAGGGGAGAGGGGTTGAGGTGAGGGGGACGCGATCTGTTTCGCTGCCCCCTCTCCCCTGTACTCGGGGGAGAGGGGTTGGGGTGAGGGGGATAGGAACCCTCGCGAAAACTCGACGTTCTTACACCGACCCTACCCCCTCTCCCCCGAGTACGGGGGAGAGGGGAGACCGAAGGCGAAATTCGAATCTAGGCGCGGCCGGCTTTGTCCGGCCGCCCTCTGTCCACGGCATGTCAATAATCTGAGCGGCTTTCATGGTCCGGTCCTCGACCCAGAACCCCGATGTACCAAGCGCCGGTGCTTCCCGCGCCGAAAAGACGGCGCTGCCGCCCTACTCGAAGGGCCAGCACGTTTACGACGTGATTTTCCGCCTGCTATGTTTCGGCTCGGCCCTTCTCGTTCTTGGCCTGATGGTGCTCCTGATCGCCGTGCTGACCTATGAGTCGATCCCTTCTTTCAAGATTTTCGGACTGCGTTTTTTCGTCACGGACGACTGGGACCCGCAAGGCAAGCTAGGCGCACTGCCATTCATTTATGGCACCCTCATCACTTCCTTGATCGGCATGCTGATCGCCGTCCCTCTGGGCGTGGGCACGGCGGCGTTTCTGGCGGAAATTGCGCCGGGGATCGTGCGGCGAGTGGGTTCTTTTCTAATTGAACTTCTGGCGGCCATTCCGAGCGTCGTCTACGGCTTTTGGGGCTTCTTTTATCTCAGGCCGCGCGTCCTAGAGGTCTTCAACTTAATGGGCCACACGGACACGACGGGCAACGGCCTGGTGTGTGCCGGTCTGATCCTCTCGATAATGATACTACCCTACATAACGGCCATCGCCTTTGATGTCTGCCGGGCCGTGCCGCATTCGCAGCGAGAAGGATCCCTGGCTTTGGGCAGCACACGCTGGCAGATGATCTGGTCGGTGGTTCTGCCTTATGCTCGACCGGGCATCATCGGCGGCTGCTTTCTGGCTTTGGGCCGAGCCCTGGGCGAGACCATGGCGGTCATGATGCTCATCGGCAACAGCAATGAAATCAGCTATTCGTTCTTTGGTCAGGGCGCCACGGTCGCCAGCGTCATCGCCTCGGAACTAAATGAATCCGGCGGGGTGAAGAAATCCGCGCTGGTGGAATTGGGGTTGATTCTTTTACTGGTCACCATCGTGGTCAATTGTCTGGCCCGACTGCTCATATGGCAGGTGGGCCGGAGAGGCAAGAATTCATCGTGGCTCAATGTTCGGCGCTTGGTAGGCGGCTCTCGAACCCAGGCGAACAGCAACGGCAGGCCCCTTCCGCTTCCGTCCTCCTTGAATCCGCAGAAAGTTGACTTCAGCGGCCGCAATCGCATCGCCTGGCTCGTGAACAATATTATGACCGGGATTCTCGGGAGCTGCCTAATCATTACCGTGGTTCCGCTGTTCCTTATCCTGGGCAATATCACCGTTTTGGGCGTTACTGCGGTTGACCTAACTTTCTTCACGAATCTACCAAACGACAAACCACCCGGGCTGGGCCATGCGATCTACGGCACCGGTCTTCTGGTGGGCTTGACCACGCTCTTCGCCGTGCCGGTAGGCATCTTGGCGGCCATCTTCCTCGTTGAATACAAGACCAGCCGTCTGGCGCCCATGGTACGTTTCGTCGGCGAGCTCCTGGGCGGAGTTCCATCGATCGTGATCGGCATCCTCGGCTATTATGTGCTGGTAAAAGGCTATGGCTGGTACGACCACTTCGGAATGCACTTGGGCCACTTTTCGGGCTGGGCCGGCATTTTTGCCCTTTTCGTGATGATGATTCCGATTGTGATGCGGGCCACGGAGGAGTCTTTGAAATTGGTGCCGGCTTCCCTGCGCAGCGCCAGTTACGCTCTCGGAGCGGCTCACTGGCAAACCGTCTTGCGCGTCTCCGTGCCGGCGGCTCTGCCGGCAATCATCACCGGTGTGTTTCTGGCTATCGCACGCATTGCGGGAGAAACAGCACCTCTGCTGCTTACCGCTGATAACTCCAATTTCTGGCGCTACACGCCTGATCAACCGACTCCGTTTCTCACCTTCTACATCAACAAATACTTCAGCAGCCCCCTTCCGGACGAGCAGCGCCTGTCCTGGGCTGCCGCCTTCGTTTTGTTGGCGTTGGTCATGGCCCTGAACGTTGGTATTCGCCTGGCCACGGGCAAACGCATGATGTCGGCGGCACGAGCGGACTAGCAGACTGTCGCTCTGGGGCTTTCGGGTAGATCCCGTCTGCCGGGCGGGACCTGGCCATTGCAGGCGCAAGATCCCGCTCGGCAAGCGGGATCTACCGGCCACCCAAAGCTCGACGTGTGACAGGTTTCTAGGTAGGATTGCAAAAGAATTACCCGGTAATCGGCGAGCGGGGGGCGTGAGCCCCCTGATTTTATAGCGGAATCAGGGGGCTCACGCCCCCCGCTCGCCGGGTCTTGGCATGGACCGAACTACGTCCTTTTAACTTTTTATTTTGGAATTCGAATCGATGTGGCGCTCGTCGCTGTTCTGGCGCATCTTTATTGTCTGCGGCTTCATCTGGCTGGCTATGGTCGGCATTATCGCCGCATTGACGGACACCTACTCCGAAGAGCAGCGTCACGTCTGGAAGATCGCGGCCCTGGCCGGGCTGGCCATCCTCCTGCTAGAGTTGGTAATGGCCCGCTTTTTAGCGCCTTCCCTTGAAGAAATTGCTGCCGCCGCGGAAAAGATCGCCAAGGGGCATTTCGGTCAGAAGGTCTACGGCGCGACGACGGAAGAAGTCAAGGTGCTGGCTCGGGCTTTCAACCACATGAGCGAGCAGTTGGCCCTGCAATTCGCCCAGGTCGAAGAAGACCGCCAGCAATTGCGGACCGTTCTCAGCGGCATGGTTGAAGGGGTCATCGCGCTCGACGGCGGCCAGCGCGTCCTCTTCGCCAACGAGCGCGCCTCTCAATTGCTCGAATTTCAAACGGAAAACGTCGTTGGCCGCAAATTGTGGGAAGTCGTCCGCGTCCGGGCCTTGCAAGACATTGTCTTTGAGGCTCTCGACAGCGCCGCGCCCTATCAAGGCGAACTGGAGTGGAACGGCCCCACCAACCGCATATTGACGGTTCATGCCGCCCGGCTGCTGGGAATGCCCGCTCGTGGGGCCGTTCTGGTCTTTCACGACACCACCGAACTTCGCCGGCTGGAGCGACTCCGGCAAGAGTTTGTCGCCAACGTCTCGCATGAGCTGAAGACCCCATTGGCCGTCATCACCGCCTGCGCGGAGACCCTTCTGGATTGGGCCGGCGAGGATCCCGCCATGCGGAAGAAGTTCCTCGAACAGATCGCCGATCAAAGCGCCCGCTTGCACGCGCTCATTCTCGACTTGCTGAGTTTGGCGCGTATTGAGTCCGGCGAAGCGGCTCTCGAACGCGAGGAGGTCCAGCTTGAACCTCTCGTCATGGCGTGCTTGGAACGCCATGACGCCCGTGCCTCCGCCAAGAATCAAGTTTTGGCAGCCGTTGCTCCTGACTCGACAAACGGACCAGGTTTTTCCCGCGCTCACCAGACAGCCATCGCCACGGAGATCACCGCTTGGGTGGATAAAGAAGCGGTCGGCCAGATCCTCGACAATCTGGTGGACAATGCCGTGAAGTACACGCCGGAAGGGGGCAGAATCTGGGTGCGCTGGAGCGCGGATAAGGACTTTGCCTATCTAGAAGTCGAGGACAGCGGCATCGGCATTCCTGAGGTTGATTTGCCGCGCATCTTCGAACGCTTCTATCGCGTCGATAAAGCCCGCTCTCGCGAAATGGGCGGCACCGGCCTTGGTCTGGCCATCGTCAAGCACCTCGTTCAAGCTATGAACGGCAGCATCCAGGCCACGAGCAAACTGGGCCAGAGTACGAAATTCACCATTCGTCTGCCTCGGCCGGGCAGTGGGGCTTCAGGGGTTCCCATCCTAAAAGAGCAATAGTAAGCCGCAACCGGAATCATGGCCGCGCACGCTGGCTCGCTGGCATGCCTTTGATATTCACGATTCCTTCATCGAAAATACACATTTGGGCGATAAGATCGCGTCGTTCCACGGATGATCGTTCTTGTCAGGCAAATCGACGGTTCCGCGGGGTATCGTGAATTCCGAGGTGTCTCCTTGTCCACGCTCTCGTACTCAGCCATCATTTCCGAGCGCAGCCACAACGGCTGGCAGCCGCCTGACTTGAAGGCGACGCGAACCAAGTACCGCATTCGCGGGCTATCGGTGTGGTATGGCGCCAATCAGGCTTTATTTGACGTTTCGCTCGCCATCCCGGAGCGCTCCGTGGTAGCGCTAATTGGTCCGTCCGGCTGCGGCAAATCGACGTTCTTGCGAACGCTTAATCGCATGAATGATCTGGTGGAAAATGTCCGCCATACCGGCGACGTGGTGCTGGACGGTGAAGAGATTTTTCGTTCGTCGTTCAATACGGTTGACCTGCGCCGCCGCGTCGGTATGGTCTTTCAGAAATCGAACCCGTTCCCGAAATCCGTCTTCGAGAACGTCGTTTATGGGCCGCGCGTCGCCGGATTGAATAACCGCGCCAAGCTTCAAGAAATCACGGAGCGCTGCCTGCGCCATGCCGCCTTGTGGGATGAAGTGAAGGATCGGCTGGATGACTCCGCCTTCAATCTGTCCGGCGGCCAGCAGCAGCGGCTTTGTATCGCCCGCGCTCTCGCGACCGATCCCGAGGTCCTCCTTCTCGACGAACCGGCGTCCGCGCTGGACCCCGCCTCAACGCTCAAAATCGAAGACTTGATCTTCGAACTGAAACGCGACTATACCATCGTCATCGTCACCCATAACATGCAACAGGCCGCCCGCGTCTCCGACCTGACGGCTTTCTTCTATCAGGGAAAACTGATCGAAACCGGCCTCACCGATCAGCTTTACACGCGCCCGCGAGAGAAACAAACGGAAGATTACATAACGGGGAGATTTGGTTAAATTGTCAGTTGTTCGTGGTTCGTAGTTCGTTGCAACAGCCGGCACACTGCCTCGGATAGCACTGAACATCCACTGACAACGAACAACGAACAACGAACAACGAACAACGAACAACGAACAACGAACAACGAACAACGAACAACGAACAATGTCCAAACACCTAGAACGCGACCTGGAACATCTTCAGCGCGACATTTTGGCCCTGGCCGCTTCCGTTGAGGAAGCGATTCAAAAGGGCATTCGCGCTTTGCAGGAACGCGACGTCGATCTGGCCAGGGAGGTCATCGACGGGGATTCGCAGATCGACGAGGAAGAGAACAATATCGAGGAAGAATGCCTGAAAATGCTGGCTCTCCATCAGCCCGTGGCCAGAGACCTGCGCCGGATCGCGGCCGCCATGATGATCAATATGGACCTGGAACGCATGGCTGATTTGGCGGAAGACATTGCCGAGCGCGCCATCGCCTTGGCGCGACCGCCGCTTTTGGCCATTCCGGAAAAGCTTCAGCGCATGACGGATCTGACGACCGCGATGGTTCAGCAAAGCCTCGATTCCTTCGTCAATCTGGATACGCGCCAGGCCCGGACCGTGTGCCGGCTCGATGATGAAGTGGATCGCTACAACGATGACGTCATTGCGGGAATCGTCGAGGTCATGCAGGAGAACCCGGCGATGATCGAGCCCGGACTGTCGCTGTTCTCGGCCACGCGCCACCTCGAACGCATCGCCGACCATGCAACCAACATCGCTGAAGAAGTGATCTACTTGGTGGAAGGAGAAATCGTCCGCCACCGTCCTCAGGCCTTTTCGGAGAAAGTAAGCTAACCATGAGTTCATCCACCTTGGCGGCTCCAATGAACGGCTTACCTGGGACCATGGCACGTACGCGCATATTGATAATCGAGGACGAACGAGCGCTTACGGAAGTGCTCAAGCATAACCTGGAGCGCGAAGGCTACGAGACCATCATTTCGCACGAAGGTCAGGAAGGGCTGCGCAAGGCTCAAACCCTCTTGCCGGACTTGGTTCTCCTGGACTTGATGCTGCCGACGCTGAGCGGCCTCGATATTTGCCGCGAACTCAAGGCCGGCGACCGAACGCGCGAAATCCCCATCATCATGCTGACGGCCAAGGCCGAGGAAACCGATCAGGTCGTCGGCTTTTCCATGGGCGCGGATGATTATGTCACCAAGCCGTTCAGCGTCAAGGTCCTGCTCCAACGAATCAAGGTTCTCCAGCGCCGCGTCGAGGGCGGCCCGGACCCCATCGATCTCATTGAACACCTGAATGTTCGCATCGACCGCCTGCGCCACCAGGCCTATGTGGAGGGCAAGGAACTCGAGTTGACCCCCACCGAATTTCGCCTGCTCGAATGTTTGCTGCGCCAACCGGGTCGGGCCTTCTCGCGCCATCAACTCATGGACGCCGCCATCGGCGAAGGAGCCATCGTCCTCGAAAGGACCATCGACGTGCACATCAAAACCCTGCGCCGCAAACTCGGCTCCAATGATCTGATCGAGACGGTGCGCGGCGTCGGTTATCGCTTCCGGGAAAAGGCTGAATAAATAGAAGAGGCGAGTCGTCAGATCCTTTGCAATTCAGGCAAAGTCCGCTCGTTCCGCACATTGCCGGTGTTCAGTGTTGAAGCCGGCTCGAAAAGCAGGACGTGCGCCTCTTCATCGGCGACCGGCCGGTGTTCGACGCCGCGCGGCACAATCATAAACTCGCCCTCTTCCAGCCAAACATTTTTATCCCGAAACTCCATGCGGAACCGGCCCTTCACCACCAGGAAAAGCTCGTCCTCGTTGTCGTGATGATGCCAGACGAAGGGACCTTGAAACTTGACCAGCTTGATGTGCTGACCGTTCAACTCGCCGACAATCTTCGGCTGCCAATGCTCGGCGAAGAGGTCGAGCTTTTCACGCAAGTTGACCTTCTCCATTGTGCTGCCCTTTCTATTTGATGCATTTTGACTAGGTATTCAGATTTTGGCACCGGAGTTGCTCTATTGCGACTATTTACTCGCCAAATTATCGCTCATTAGGGAGGAAATGCCATGAAGATCGTCAAGGGAAAGACTGAAGCAGAGCATCACGCCGAGGAGCAGGCCCAGACGCATTCTCAGAAGGCCTCGACAGCCCAAGGGTCAAAAGGCTCGAAGAAGTTGACTGCGAAGGACGTGAAACAAACCCAGGAAGCGCTCCTGGAACTGGAAGAGACCAAGGGCGATTTCGCCAAAGATCACTGAGCGGCATGTTGTCGGCAGTGTTGCTTGATCCTGGGTCTCACTCCTAGAGCGGGGTAATCGACGCGGCGCTCGCAATCTGCGACTGAGGAACTCATTTCGGTGGTCGCGCTCCGCAGTTGCCCTTAGAATCAATCCCGTTCAAGTTTCCCACCCGGTACCGCCCTCGGAGTAACCGACTATGCGAGCGCTGTTGCTATCCGCCCTTACATTACTTTTCCTCGGCGCTTTGGACGCCCGAGCGGCCGATGCCAAAGAGGTCAAGGTTCTCATCATTACCGGCGACGAGTTTCATAAATGGAAGGAAACGGCGCCGTTTATCAAGGAGCTTCTCACCAAGGCCGGCCACAAGGTAGACATTACCGAAACTCCTTCCAAGGACCTCACCCCCGACAACTTGGCCAAATACGACGTTATCCTGCTGAACTACCGCGACACGCCGAAGGGGGCCAAGGACAATCCCGCCAGCGTCTGGTCGGACGACAACAAGAAGGCCTTCCTCGAAGCGGTCAAGGGCGGCAAGGGCCTATACGTCTACCACTACGCCTCCGCCGCGTTCGTGAGCACGTCGGACCTAGACAAAGAGTTCGAGAAAGCGATCGCCGGCGGCTGGCGCAAGCAGGGCTATCATGGGCAAATGCATGAGTTCACTGTCACCACGCGCAAGGAGCATCCTATAACGAAAGGCATCAAGGAATTCAAACATGGCCGGGACGAACTCTACCAGAACTCCCTGATGCTGCCGGGCAGCGAAGTCCTGGCCACGGCCTACTCCGACAAAGCCAAGGACCCGAAGAACACGGGCAAGGAGGAGCCGGTCATATGGGTGGCGACCTACGGCAAAGGCCGCGTCTGCAACAATGTGCTAGGCCACGACGTGGAAGCAATGAAGGGCAAACCGTTTCAGACGCTGCTGATCCGGGGCGTCGAATGGGCCGCGACGGGAGAAACGCATCACCCGCAACCGGCCAAGGCGAAAAGCCAAGAGTGAAGACATTCGTCTTCCCGATGGTTGTCAGATCGATGCCGATAACGGCCAGGGCAGACACATAGGCCCGGCACGGTGGGTTTACGCAGTGTAAACCCACCGTGCCAACTGACTACCTCAGGCCGCCAGCCGCCATTGGACTTTTCACGGTTGCGGTTGGCGCCGCCCGGCTTTTTCGAGTTTATCGAGCCGATCTTGCAAGCTCTTTTCGTTGCGGCGCAGGGCTTCGACCTCGTCGCGCAAGCGTTTGAGGTCCTCCGATTGGGGCCCGCCGGCCTTACGGATTTCGTCGATGGCCCCCTTGACCACATTGCTGACGCGCTCGTCCTTGTGTGATTTTTCCAATGCTTCCAGGGCGGGCAGCGCTGATTCGGCTGTTTTGCCCATTTCCCGCAATGTGGCTACGGCGCCAAGAAGAATTCGGCGATCCTCGCTATCCAGATAGGCCGACACGGTCTTGACGATCTTGGCCCGCTGTTCGTCCGTAACCTTGCCTTCGCGGGCTAGCTGCCCTAGCGCTCGCATGGCAGCGCCGCGGGCGGGGCGTGGCTTGCCCTTTTCCGTCCAGCTCACCAACGTATCGAGGGAGGATAAATCCTTGGCGCTGCCCAGCCCGCCCAGAGCGGCGCTGCGCAGTACGTCGCGGTGAGACGGTTTATCAAGCCAAGGCGTCAGCATGGCCACTGTGTCGGGCTGTTCCAGCCGGGCATACGCGCCGAGGGCCGCCGCTTCCACGGCATAGCTCTCATCGCCTTTTTTGATGAGGTCTTTTAATGCGGCCGCGACCTTGGCGTCCTTGGCGAACTTGCCCAGTCCGTCTACGCACGTGCGCCGCACGCGGGCATCCGTTTGTTTCATACCCTCCAGGAGGGCATCTCGGCAGACGTCGCCGCCCGAGTCGGCGAGGGCGCGGGCGATCTCTTGCTGGACGGCGTAAAACTTCTCAGCTGTCAGCGCCTTGACCAGGGCCTCGCGGTCAGCGGGAGTTTTGCTCGCCTTGAAGTGTTCCACGGCCCGCACGCGCCCGGCCACACTGGGGCTGCTCAACTGGGCCAGCCATAAATCGTTGCTCTTGTTTTCCTTGATCTCGGCCAGCACGGCCTGGTCCGGATCGATGTCAACTCTTTGGGGCCGCTGGTCCATGGGCACCAAGAAGGTCTGCTCTTTTTCGGTTACCGTTTGCTCAAACAGCTTAGGGGCGCGTTTTGCGAGCCCGGCGTCCTTCTCGGAGGGCTTCGAACTTGCGACCGCAACCGGTTCCTGGAAGGCAATTTTCAGAGGAAACTGGAAGGGCTCCCCGGGCTGCGTCTGCTTGACCGTTATGCGGGCTTGTTTGCTGTCGGACAGATATTCGGTGGCGATTTCCAGCATGGGATGGCCGGGCCGTTCGGTCCAGTCATAAAAGAAGCGCTCGAGATCGCGGCCGGTCACCTGTTCCAGCGCCTTGCGGAAGTCAGCGGTTTCGACGGATTGAAAGCGGTTATCAGTGCCATACTTTTGGATGCCTTTCCAGAAGGCGTCGTCCCCCAATTGCTTGCGGAGCATGTGTAGGATAAAGGCTCCCTTGGGGTAAGACCGCGCATCGAACATGGCATCCGGATTGGCATAACGCCGGTCCACGACGGGCCGGGCCTTACCGCCGGCCATGGCGGATTTGCCCTTTTGGAGCATGTTGAAGGCATACTCGTCGGCGCCATCATGATGCTCGGCCCATAAGGCTTCCATATACGAAGCAAAACCTTCATTGAGCCACAAATGCGACCAGTCGCGGCACGTGACCATGTCGCCCCACCACTGATGGGCCAGTTCATGTGATATGAGGCCATCCGGCGACCCATCGAGCAGCGACCGCTTATCATGCAGGCCAAACTCCGTCAACGTCGTGGCGCTGGTGTTTTCCATGCCGCCCGCGCTGAACTGTTCGACCACCACCTGAGCGTATTTGTCCCACGGATAACGGATGCCGAAGCGTTTGCTGAACACTTCCAGCATTTCGGGCGTGTGGCTGAAGGTGGTTTCGATCTCGTCTTTATGCCCTTTGGGGACATAGTAGAGGACGGGTATCTTGTCCCACTCGGTCTTCACGATGTCGTATTGGCCGACGACCAACGTGATTAGATAGGAAGGATGCGGCTTGTCCTGAAGCCAGTGGAAGGTGCTGGTCTTCTCGGAGGCGTTCTTCGTTTGCTCGACCAGGGAACCGTTGGAGAGAACCTCGAAGCCTTCAGGCGCCGTGACCACGAGTTCGCTGGTCTGCCTTTGATTGGGCCGGTCCAGGCAAGGGATCCAGTATCGGTTGGTGGTCGACTCGCCTTGGCTCCAGACGGTCAAAGGCACTTCCGGTTCGGCCGCGGTCGGCCCAAAGAAATGCAAGCCGGCCTTGGGCTCGCGCACGCGGTAATCAATGGCCAGCGTCGCATCCTTGCCGGTGGGCCAGGCCGGTTCCAGATCGATCACCAGTTTGCCGTCGTGATGCTCAAATCGTGCCGGCGCGGATTCCGAGCCGCCGTTGCCGATGGCCACCTTGCTGACCTCGAAATCCACCGCGTCAAGCGTGATGCTGCTGAGGGGACGGAGGCCGTGGACTTTGAGCTTCACCTTGGCGTCCACGGTTTTTTTAGCCAGATCGACCTTGAGATCGAGCCGGATGTGCTCGATGTTGATGGGCCGCTCGCCAGCTGTGCGGAGCGGTTCGACCGCGGGGGCTTGTGTGCCCGCGGCCGGATCAGCGGCGGGCGCTTGCGCGCTTGCAGCAGCCGCGGCTTGGCGTCTAGAAGCTCGATCACCAGCGGGCGGCTGCCCTTTGGCGAAATGGTCCTCATGAAAGGCCGTTATCCCAAGCAAAACCAATAACGAGAGAAGTGCGGCGAGGCAGCGGCGCATGGTGCGGGTCTCCAGTAAGGAATGAGGAATCTTCCCGGAAATAACAGCAATCACGAGGCGGGGCAAGGAAAAACTTGCCATCGCCCGCAAGGTCAATCTTGAGACCTTTCGGCGAGTAAGTCCGCTGAAAACAAGGTGTAATCAGGGGACTTACGTACCCCGCTCGCCTTGGCCTCGCCTCGATCAAGCCCCGTGGTAGTCAATCTCTTTCACTTCCAAGGCATGCTTCTGGATGAACTCGCGGCGCGGTTCGACCTTTTCACCCATCAGGATGCGGAACATTTCATCCGCTTTGAGGGCGTCGTCGAGTTGCACTCTCATAAGCGTTCGCTTTTCGGGGTCGAGCGTCGTCTCCCACAGCTCCTCGCCGTCCATTTCACCGAGGCCCTTGAAGCGCGTGATCGACAGCCCGCGTTCGCCTTGGCGACGGATCTCGCCCATGAGGTCGCGGAGATGAAGGAGTTCGTGGCGCTGCTCGCCGTTTTCCAGGTAGAAGCGCGGCGCGGGATCACGGCCGGCGATCCGCGGCGAAGGCATCAGGTCGGATGCGCCGAGGCCGAACTCGCGTAGTTTGTCCAGGCCGCGATTGATCGCCCGTACTTCGTGATATTCTTGCACGATGAAGGTAATCGTGGGCTGGCCTTGGCTGTTGACGCTCGGCTGAGCGATCGATTCATCAGCGACGGTCAGTTCCTGGCCCAGTTCCTGTTGCTTGGCCTGGCGGAAGGCGTCCACATCGGCCGCGTTCGTGAACCAGTATTCCTGCCCTTGCAGCAAGACACGAAACGAAGGCAGTGTGCCGCTCGTCGCCTTGGCGAGCAACGTCGGCAGGCTCATATTGCGGCGTTCGAAAATCAAGAGCGATTCTTCGAGTTTGCTCAGAACCCCTGCCAGTTGAGCAAGCCGTTCTCTTTCAAATTGCATCGCGGCCCGAGCCGAGACCGCGGCGCCGTCCGGCTCAATAGCCAGGACGTCGAGCTTGGTGCCGGTCAGACCGCGGCCCATGAGTTCCTGGCTCATGGCCTCGATCGTCTGGACGTAGCGCACTTGCTTCTTCTGCGTCACCTTGAACAGCGGCGGACGGGCCACGAAGATGTGCCCGTCGTCGATCAGCTTGCGCATCTGGCGATAAAAGAAAGTCAATAGCAGCGTGCGGATATGTTGGCCATCCACGTCGGCGTCGGTCAGGATCACGACCTTGCCATAGCGCAGACGGCTAATGTCCTCGACGTTGCCAATGTCGATGCCCACGGCCGAAATGATGCTGACGATTTCGGCGTTGTTCAGCACGTTTTCAACACGGGCCTTTTCGACATTGAGCGGCTTGCCGCGCAACGGGAGGATGGCCTGGATCATGCGATCGCGCCCGCTCTCCGCCGAGCCGCCGGCCGAATCGCCTTCCACCAGGAACAACTCGGATTCATCGGCGTCGCGGCTGGTGCAATCCATGAGCTTGCCGGGCAGGCCGCCCGAACTGAGGATGTTCTTGCGATCCTTGAGTGCCTTTTTGGCTTTCGCCGCCGCTTCGCGGGCCTCCGCGGCAAGCACGACCTTCTTGATGATTCTTGTCGCTTCCTTGGGATTTTCCTCGAGGTACTGCGCTAAAAACTCGTGAACGACGCTGGCGACGATGCCTTCCACCTCGGGATTGTTGAGGCGCACCTTGGTCTGCGCTTCAAGTTGCGGCTCCGGCACCTGGACACTGACGATAGCGGTCAGCCCTTCGCGGAAATCTTCGCCAATGGGGCTGAGGTTCTTGAAATGGCCCTCTTTGCCGCCGTACGCGTTCAAAGCGCGGGTCAGGGCGGCGCGGAAGCCGCTCAGGTGGGTGCCGCCCATTGAATTGTAGGCATTGTTGGCATAACAGCGGACGCGCTCTTCGTCGTTCGTCGTGTACTGGATAGCGATCTCGACCTTTACTTCGTCGAGAATCCTTTCCAGATAAATCGGTTTGTGCAGCGTCTCTTCGGAGCGGTTTAAATACTGAACGAACTCGGCGATGCCGCCGTCGTATTTGAACGTATCCTTCTTGCCGGTTCGCTCATCGGTCAGCTGGATGCCAAGGCCTTTGTTGAGAAACGCCAGTTCACGCAGGCGGACCTCGAGCGTGTCATAATCGAACGTTGCTTCGTGGAAAATCAACGGGTCGGGCCAGAAGGTGATCTTCGTGCCCGTCTGTTGGGCCGGACCACGGTCGATGACTTCGCTGCTCGGTTTGCCGCGTTCGTATTCTTGAAAGTAAACCCGCCCATTGCGGCGCACCTCCGCTTCGACGCATTCACTGAGCGCCGTCACCGCCTTGGCGCCAATGCCGTGCAGACCGGCTGAGACCTTGTAGGTGTTCTTGTCAAACTTCGCTCCAGCCCCCACGGTCGTCATAACGACTTCGAGCGTGGGCCGCTTGGCTTCCGGATGCTCATCCACGGGGATGCCCCGGCCGTCGTCGCTGACGCTGAGGCTGCCGTCAACATTGACTTTCACATGCACGTGATTGCAATGGCCGGCAAGCGCTTCATCGACGCTGTTGTAGACCAATTCATAGGCAAGATGATGCAGGCCCTTGGTGCTTGTGTCGCCGATATACATGCCGGGGCGCTGGCGGATATGAGCGGCGTCGCGAAAGATTTGAACGTTTTCGCCTTCATAGCGGCTCAGATCGCGGGGCGTTCCATTGTTCAGAACGGTATCGGCAATAGCAATTGCTTCTTGAGTCATAATAATGCCTTCCTTGCCCGTGCTCTTTTTATTTACGTTTCGCGGCCGCGAGTTCGGGCGATAATCCTTACCAACCGCGCGATCTCGTGAGCGCGAAACCTAAACAAAAGAACGTTACCGGGTCAAAATCTATTCTCGATCCCGCTTTGTTGGCGTTCCGGCCCGAAAGCGGAGATCGTGTACAGTCACGCTGGGCAGCCATTTGCGAACCTGCTCCAGCAACTGGCGTTTGTGGAAGTGGACCAACTCGGAAAGGAGCGTGGCGTTATCCACTTCGATTTCAAGCACGCCGCGTCGCAATCCGGCAATGCTGGTGTGTTGGGCGTTTTCCGGGCCAACGGCTTCCACCCACGCCATCTCCAGCCGAAGCTGCTCCTGGCGCCGGCCCCAACCGCGAGCCGTAAAAAGGCGGCTAAGCACTTCGCCAAGGAGTTCAGGGCCCTTTTCCATGGGCGATTGTTGATACTTGAATTTCGATTTGTCGGAGCGGTGAAACATAGTGCTTGCCTCGGCCCCTTTAATCGAAACTAAAAAAACCAAAAATCACGTCAGGGGCATCACGAGGTACGAGTAATTGGGCTCGAACTTAAACAGCGCCGGGCTGGCGCCGTCAATCATTTCCAAAACCAACGCGCCGTCACCGGGCAGCACTTTTAACATGTCAACGAGGAAGGCGGGGTTGAAGCTGATGTCCAGAGCCTTGCCGTCGTATTCCAATGGCAACTCCACCTTTGACCGGCCGGTTGCGACCCCCTGGGCTTCCATGGTGAGTTTCTTTTTGCCGAAGTGGAAGACGACCCGTTTGCTGTCTTCCTCTGTCATGATTGCCGCTTGACGAACCGCGGACAGGAAAGGCGTTACGGTTAACGGCACCTTGACCGTCGGCTTCTTGGGAAACACATCGCGATAATTGGGATAACGGCCCTCGACGAGCCGGCTGTAAATCACGGCCGTCTCCGTGCGAAACAAGACCTCGTTGGGCCGCAGGCAAACTTTCACCAATGCATCCTCCTCGTCGAGATTGCGATCGAGGAGGTTCATCGCCTTGGTCGGCACTACGGGCGTCTGTCCCTTGGTTGTATGGCCGCCATGCTCGGTCGCGGCTCCCTCCATGAGGGCGAGCCGTTTGCCGTCGGTCGCCACGAGTCGGACCAGGCTTTGTTCCAGTTCCCAAAGGACGCCGGTCATCGAATAGCGAGCGCTCTCGGATGCCGCGGCGAAAACCGTCCGGCGAATCATCTCGCGCAGCGCTCCGGAGGCTACTTCGTGGTAACGGTCGTCGGTAAAAGTTGGCAGATCGGGGAAGTTGGCAGGATCCTCGCTGGGCATCTCGAATTCCATGCCTGGGCCGCTTACCGTGCAAGCATTCGAGTCGGCTTCAATAGTGATTTGTTCGGCCTGGGCTTCGCGAAGAATCGCAATGAACCGGGACGCGGGCAGAATGGCTTCGCCTGGTTCCAGGACTTCGAGCCCGCGCACCTCCAGACGAATGCCCAGTTCCAGATCAGTGGCCATCAGCGTGCAACGTCCCTCCTCGGCAATCGCTTTGACATTGCGCAGGATCGGCTTCACGTCGCGGGCGGGAATGGCCACACTGGCAAGTTGAAACGCCGATAGTAAACCTTCCCGATAACAAACCGCCTTCATCCGCCAACTCCCGGTGCGTTTAGGTAATGGAAAGAAATAAGTTCTTATTTAAGACCAGTAGCAGTATTTAAGCCCCGGCCAATCCTGGTTATAAGCTTTCCAATCTTCACACAAGTCCTGTCCCACGTAGGATCTTGCGATAAGCCCATTCCTGTGGAAAACCTGTTGAGAACCTTTCACTTACTTGCCAATAAATGTCAACCAAAGCGGCCGTGTTTTACTCTGGGCAAACGACGGCCTTGCAACCGACTTCGGTCAACGGGGTTTCTTCATTTCTTGAACAGCTTTTCCACACGGTAAACTCATGCTAAGTCCGCGTTCAGCTGGCGGATAGCGCCTGAGAGGTTAGCGTCTTTGGTCAGGGCTTGTTCGACCTTCCGGCAGGCGTGCAACACCGTGCTATGATCGCGGCCTCCGAAAAAGGCGCCGATCTCGTTCAACGATAGGGGCGTCAGATGGCGAGCGAGGTACATGCTAACCTGGCGCGGCAGCAGAGCATAGCGCAAGCGCCGCCGGGATTGCAGTTGTTCCGGCTTTACCTGAAAGTACCGACCGACCCGCTGAGTGATCCGTTCGACGGTCGGGCGGCCGGCATCTGCTTCGGTCCGAAAGAATTCCGCCACTCGGGCCGTGGTCAACGGCTGTGCTTGCATCCGAGCCAGGATCTCAAGGCGAGCCACAGCCCCTTCCAATTGCCGGACACTGCCGGTTAGATGGTCTGCCAACCAAAGAAGGACCTCTTGGCTGAGAGCGATCCGTTTTCTCCTAGCCAGCGTTTCCAGCATGGTGAGTCGGCTCGCCGGCGCCAAAGGAGCGAGCCCTACGACCAAGCCCCCCGCTAGACGGCTCGTTAGGCGCGTCGGTAAATCATTTAGATGAGCAGGACCCACCGTGGCCGTGAACACCATTTGGCGTTGTCGGGCCAGGCGGTCGTCGATGATATTGGCAAGCGGACCGGCAAGGGAGCCTGGCAAATGCTGAAAGTCCTCGATCACTAACAGATCGCACCGGGCGAAAGCAGTTCGGCCATCGGCATTGAAATCATCCGGTGATTCTGAGTTGTCTGGGCGGAATTGAGCGGCAACTTCGTTCGCAGCCCTTACTTCGATTACTCGGTCCGTATAGCGCTGAGTAACCTCAGCCACAAGGGCCGAAACGAGATGCGTCTTACCGCTGCCCGGAGGACCGTGCAAAAACAAGGGGTTGACTGTTCGCTCGACGCGCTGACCGCCTACACATTCGACCAGCTGTACGACAGCCGAACGAGCCACCTCGTTTTCCGGCGTCGAAACCCAGCGCGTGAACGTGTACATGCGGTCACTCAGACGGCCACTTTCTCCACAATTTCGTAGTGTTTATCCTAGCAAAAAACCGGTGTTTTCTCAAGGACAAACGACGTGCCGGAAATTGTTGGAAAATAGGGAGATACGAAAGCCAGAAAACCTGTCGCCGCCTGCAATATGAGGCCAATGTAGGCAAACCAAAGTGGGCTTGGTCTCTACCGTCTAGAAGCCCATCAATTGAACATGCACCTGCCGAACGCGAGGCCCATCGAATTCGCAAAAGTAGATCCCCTGCCATCGGCCCAATACCAAGTCGCCTTTATTCACAAGCACGGTGGCGCTGGAGCCAATCAAGCTGGCCTTCAGGTGGGAGTCGCTGTTGCCTTCCCCATGCCGAAAGTCGGTTTGATGTTGGGGAATGGTGCGGTTGAGCCAGGAAAGCATGTCATGGACGACATCGGGATCTGCATTTTCGTTTATTGTAATAGCGGCGGTGGTGTGCGGGCAGTAAACGACGCACAGGCCTTCTTTGATGCCGCGCTTGCGCAGGGCTTGGCGGACTTGTTCCGTGATTTCGACGAAGGCGTTGCGCTGGCTGGTGCGAACTTCAAAGGTTTCCATCGCATAATCTCCTAACCTTGTTTCCTTCGGCTGCCCCTCCGTCAGAATCTTTTATAGACCCTCCCGCTTGGTTTGTTAACTATTATGAACCAACAAAGAAATACCGCCCTCAATGTCAAAGGTCTCAATGATTCATGGGCAAACACGTCTTCGTCATTCAACCCCGTCAAGCGGGGCAGCCCCTGGCGCATGTGCTGCGTGGCGAGCTTCACCAATCAACCGCGGAGATCCAGCGTTTAATTGAAAGTCGCCAGGTCTGGGTTAATGGGAAGCTGTGCTTGGAGGTAAAACGCCGTCTTCAGACCGGGGCTCGCGTTGAAATCCGCCAACCTGGTCAGGGCCGTCCCCGGTCTAATGGCGGCCAGCCGGTCATCCGCTACCTGGACCGGCATATCGTTGTCGTGGATAAGCCTCCAGGTTTGACGACCATGCGGCATGCCAACGAGGCGGCGGAATTCGGCGCGCGGTCCAAGCGCTTTCTTCCCCCGACGCTCGCGGACTTCCTGCCCGACTTAATTGCCGCTAGACAGCCCGGAAAACCCGGACGAGCGCGCGCCGTGCATCGGCTCGATAAGGAAACCAGCGGCCTGGTCGTTTTCGCGCGGACTCCCGAAGCGGAAAACCACCTGGGCAAGCAGTTCCGGGCGCATACGATTGAGCGCCGCTACCTGGCCGTGGTAAGAGGCCGGGCCAAGGAAGGTAAGATTGAATCCGACTTTGTCGAAGATCGCGGCGACGGACGGCGGGGCAGCACATCGAATTCCGGTCAGGGCAAACTCGCAGTGACGCACGTTCGCGTCGTGGAGCAACTCGGTGACTTCGCCTTGGTCGAATGCCGTCTGGAGACAGGGCGTACCCACCAAGTGCGCATTCACCTCGGTGAAGCGGGCACGCCGATCTGTGGCGAACGAATCTACGATCGGCCTGTCCATGGCAGGCCCTATCCCGACACCAGCGGCTTCAAACGCGTGGCCCTGCATGCCGCCACTCTCGGCTTTGTCCACCCTGCTAGCGGCGAACGAAAGGCCTGGACATCGCCCCTGCCTAATGACATGGCGGAGTTGGTAAAACGGTTGCGGATGGCAGCCAGGCGGAAGGACGTTTGAATGGAGGATGGAGAATAAGCGCCGTCTTGGTTCGGAGGCGAAGCAGAGCTTCGCGGAAGTGCGGTCCCAAACGGAGTTTGGGACCGAGGTTTTCTCGATCTTCGATCCTCGACCTTCAATCCTCGACCTTCAATCCTCGATTACTTGCCCGGAAGCATTAGGTTGATAACAGCTGCAAGGCCGAGGAGGCCGCCGACGATGGCGAAGGCCAGGGCGAGCGCGAACCAGATGCGGTGGCGCTGTTCGGGATGATGGGCGCGCGGTAAGCGCGTGCCCGAGAAGCCGGCGGTGACGAGGGAGGTCGTGGAGAGGTCGCTGGAAAGGGTGCTTACCAGGGCGGCGGCTTCCCCGCTGCCTACTCCTTCGAGGATTAAATCGGAGTCAACGGGCGTTTCTTCCTCGCCGATTTCGCCGCTGGACTTTCGGGCTGCCCAGGCAGTGAGGCCGCCGACGGCATAGGGCTCCAGCGCGGCTGCCAGCTCGGCCGGTGTTTGGAAACGATCGCCGGCATCCTTGGCCATGAGCTTCTCGATCAGCGCGACGATAGGATCCGGGATATCGCTTCGGAATTCCTTGAGCGGCCGCGCCTGCTCCGTGCCGTGGCGAACCAATTTCTCGAGCGTGGCGCCGCCCGGGAAGGGAACTTTACCTGCCAGCAAAAAGTAAAACGTGCAGCCCAGGCTGTACAAGTCCGAGCGAATGTCAACTTTATGCAAGCTGCGCGCCTGTTCCGGGGACAAGAAATCGGGTGTCCCCATGATCATGTTGTCCTTGGTCACGATCGTGCCCGCGCCGTCGCCCGAAATCAGGTCGCTCTCCTGGAGCCGGGCCAGGCCGAAATCGCTGATTTTCGCCACGCTGCGCCTGGATCGGCGTTCGCCGGGCTGGATCAGTAGATTGGCCGGTTTGATGTCGCGATGAACCATGCCGAGTTCATGGGCGTGTTGCAGCCCCAACGCGACCTGGCGAATTAAGTCGCATGCCTGGCCGACGGGCAAGGGCCCCTGCTCGCGAACGAGCTGATCGAGGTTGGGACCTTCAACGTATTCGAGGACCAGATAGTAGCGATCGCCGACATGATTGGCGTCATAGGCAGTGACAATATTCGGATGATGGAGCTGGGCCACTGCGCGGACTTCGCGCTTGAAAAGCTCTTGAGCGCGTTCGGTCTTGAGGAGGTGGGGGGCCAGGATCTTGAGGGCCACATGGCGGCGCATGGTGCGATGTTCGGCCTTGTAGACGCGGCCCATGCCGCCGCCGCCCAGCTGGTCGAGTATGCGATACTGCCCCAGAATGAACCCGCCGGTGCGTCCGGCGAGGAGGCGTTCCGCCTGAAACCGGGTCAGTATCCCCTGCTCAACCAGTTTGCGGGCAACATGGCGGCCTCGGGTCGCCTCGGGCAGTTGGCTTTCCGCCTCGGAAAACTGCTGATCCGTAAGCAGCCCGCTTTGGCGTAGATTCGCCAAAAACATGCCGCGGTCCAAGGATAATTGCGGTGTCGCCATGAAATGACCGAGCCAACTTGCTACAAGATCAGCGCCCTACCACTGAGTACGCAAATTAAGGCCGAGGCGTCGCCTGGGCGCAGCGGCGCTTCTCGGCAAATACCGCAGGTAACCCGGGAACCGGGCTAATATGGAATTCGTGGAACGCCTTCGAATCTTGTACCCGTAGGCGCCCAGGAAGGTTCTGGCGGGAAGGCGAACGCAGCCGATCTATAGCTATTAGACGAAAGAAGGCCGAAAATCGTTCACCGAGTTTTTATTAAATCCGCTTAACAGTTGGCGGAGCCGCGCCTTCGCGCGAAATCATAAGTCGCTTGAAAAGCCGTTTTAGCAGGGGGCGACTCCGCCCATCTTGTCTAATGGGACGAGAATTGTCAAACCCGGTAGGTCGGTGGCGCTCGGTCCTTAAGTCCGTCATCCTTGGTTGGCGTTACGGAAAGGTTCGCGCTCAGCGGAGGCCGCCCGAGATGTACAGCGTCTCTCCGGTCACCCACGCCGAGTCGGAGGAGGCGAGGTAAACCGCGGCAGGGGCGATGTCATTCGGCTGACCGATGCGGCCGAGGGGAGTTTGTGATTCCATCTGCTTGCGAAAGGCGCTTTCGGATCCCGTAATGCCGGACGAGGTCGTTCCTTCGGTTTCGACCATGCCGGGATTGATTGAATTGACTCGGATTTTGCGTGCCGCCAGCTCTTTTGCCAGGGACCTTGTAACCGCATCCACGGCGGCTTTGGTGGCACTGTATACCGATCCATTGGCAGGCGCGGAGGTGCTGGCGACCGAACTGACGTTGACGATGCTGCCGCCGTCCGGGCCGAAGTGTTTGGCGGCTTCCTGGGTGGTGAGGATCAGGCCCAGCACGTTCACATCGAACAGTCGGTGAAAGTGCTCGGCCGTCACCTCCGCCAGCGGCACGAACTCGTAAACGCCGGCGTTGTTGACGAGCACGTCAAGCCGCCCAAAGGCCTTCTTGGTCTCGGCGAACAGGCGCTCAATGTCGGCCTTCTTGGCGACGTCGGCCTGCACGGCCACGGCCTTCCCGCCCTTGCCGGTGATCTCGTTCACCACGCGCACGGCCCCGTCCTTACTGGAAGCATAATTGACGACCACGGACGCACCCTCGTCGGCCAAGTGCTTGGCGATGGCTGCCCCAATCCCCTTCGACGCCCCGGTGACCACGGCGACCTTGCCCGCGAGCTTCTTCGTAGCCATGATTTCTTCCTCCCGAATGGCCTTCCCGGAAAAGAGAAGAGTGGTTTAGTAATGCAACCTGGTGTATGTTAGGGAGGAGTGGTTCAAAAAGGCAATCACCTTCCCCAAAATCTCTCTCCCCTCACGGCCGGGGAAACAGGCAACCTCATGAAGCGCAAGTGCTTAGACACGGCCAAATGTCCGATCGCGCGGACGCTCTCGACGTCATCGGCGATTGGTGGTCGCTGCTGGTCACAGGACGGACGCGTGCTGGGCCCTGCGGACGTGCGTATGGTCAACGCATAGGATCCATGTAATACCGGATCTGCTCACCCACCGAGCTTCTCCCTTAGCTCGCGGGGAATACGCGACGGTAAGTTGGCCTCCGCCCAGCGTGCCCATTCCTGGTCCTTGCGGAAGTCCTCCTGGATTTCCTCAACGTGATCGTGGTAGTAGGCCAGCGCCGCGTGCACGTCGGCTGGCGTAACGCCGGGGAACATCGCCACGATTTCGGCAACGGGCATGCCCCGCATTTCATGCCATCCTACAATGTCCATCACGCGAATCCGGTGGCCGATGATGCACGCCCGCCCACCGCAGACGCCCGGCGTTTTCGTGATATGTTGCGTAATACCATTTTTCATGAGATGGCCCCGAACTAGCGGGCGAATGAGCGGAATGATACCGTAGCGCAAAGAATTCGACAACGCTCCGGACGCAAGGCGGCTGCCTACGGCAAGGCACTTCCGGTGCAAATGGGGAGCCGATTTCACCTAACTTCCATCCACCCACAACTTCGAATCCGCCTGGCACGCCTCCGACGCGCTCGCAAACGATCCGCCGCCCGGCCACGTCGAGTCCGTCAAGGAGCAGTTTCTGATTCAAGTGACTTGCCGCGATGAGCAACACCAGGTGAAACTGCTCGGGCGATTCACTGCGGAGGGGCTTGTGTGCAAAGCGCTGCTGTCGTAGTAAGGTGAGGAAAGGTAAGGCCGACGCTGTGGGTTGGAGGCCCGACGGGCGCAATCGCCGTCACGAAGACCCAGCCTGTGGCCCCGTTTTGGCTTGACGGGCGATCGTCGTTAGGTTGGGATGGACACGATCCCAAAAGGAGCAAGGCGCGAGGATTCGGAGGGTTCTCCCTTTCGCGGTCGGGTTGGTCCGACACCGGATTCTCCCTCGAGACGCAAGCTTGCTATACAGACATTTTTCTGCCTTTGTCGGGCAAAGGCAGAGGAAAATCAAAATATACACACAAGTTCGGCTACAAACCCGATTGTCGTTTAGGCGGTTCAGACAATGGCGACCCTTCGACAGTACTTCGATACCGACTTCAGCCGGCTTCTCAAGTCCTCGCAGCCGTTTCGCCTCTGTGATGGCGCGACGGACCTGGAAATGCCGGTCAGCCTGCATTATGACTTCGATGCCAATGCGAAGTTCCTGTCCTGCTTCCTTCAGAAGTCGGGGAACCCGCTGTCGGCTTGTGTCGCTCTTCTGACGACGGTAGATAAACTGCTCTCGGTCGGTAGCGGGGTCGAAGTGCAAGGAGGGTTTGTTGGCGAGCGCCCAATGAGTTGCAAGACCTTGCAGTTCTGTGGTCGTGTCTTCCTTTACAGCGAAGAGGACCTTCCCGAGCCCGAGCTTAAACGCTTATGCTGTGAAGCCGAAGCAAACGGTCTTTCCATTCAGTTCCGTGGTCCCCGGTTTGCCGAGGAGCGTGCTCGCTTGGAAACACCTATTGCCTTCATCTCTCACGATTCCCGCGACAAGGAGGAAGTCGCCCGTCCGATTGCCGTCGAGCTGTCAAAACTGATGTGCCCGGTCTGGTACGACGAATTCTCCTTGAGGTTGGGCGATCCTCTCCGGGAATCCATTGAGAAGGGCCTCAAAGAGTGCAAGAAGTGCATCTTGGTCCTATCCAAGAACTTCCTGTCCAACCGTGGCTGGACGAAAACCGAGTTCAATGCCGTCTTCACCAGGGAGCTTCTGGAAGGAACCAATCTGGTTTTGCCGATTTGGTGTGGAATCGACAAGACCAACCTTTACGAGTACTCACCAACTCTTCTCAACCGAGTCGGCGTGAAGTGGGAGCGAGGATTGCAAGAAGTAGTGCGCGGGATTCATCGCGCTCTGGTTTGATTGAGCCACGCCGAATCAGATGTTCGGCGGCGCGGAGGCGAGTCGATGGCGGACACTGCGATCTGGGAAGTCATCCTCTACGTCGATGGGGCGGTCACTGTGCGCCGTCGCGTGCTGACCACGCAGCAGAAGGGCTTTCGCGTTGATGACCCCTTCTACAGCGATATCGAGATCCAAAGGGTTCCGTCCGGCATCCGGGCCACTGTGACAGCACGCGCGCCAGATCAAACGGTTGCCTACAAGGTCGCGGTCTTCTTCTTCGGACGAATGTTGGATGCGCTTACATTGACTGTGAACCGCCCAATGCACCTAAATCTTACCGAGCGAGAGGGGACGCGGGCCGAACGGCATGACGTGCGGCGGGTAGTCGAGGCGAGTGAGATCGAGAACGCATTCCATGAGGCCAACCACTTGGCAAGGACGAGCCCCTCGTTCTTGCGAAGCCTCGGCTGGTATCGCAAGGGCCTCACGACTGACGATCCACTCGACAAGTTCCTGGCCTTCTGGAACGCGATTGAAATCGTCGCCTCCAAGTATTACCACTACGTTGCGGCCATCGACAAACATCGGGCAAAAAATGGAAGCAAGAGCCAGGTATGGGAATGCTTCAAGGCGCTGTGGGGGCCGTGCGAGGAGTGGCCGGTCATCCCCGGTCTGACAAAGTGGATTGACGAGAGCTACTCAGTCCGGCTTGATGTCGCTCACGGCGTTGCGTTCGTGGACATCCACAAGGTGGCACAAGTAGCCGAGCGACTGCCAGCAATCGAGGAAGTTTGCCAACGCTTTCTTCGTGGCTGGCGTGACCGCTTCCTTGACCTGGAGCGCTATGCCCCGAGCGAGTCCTTGTCCGAGGCGAGCCAGGAATTGCTGCCCGAGTGAGCGATTGAGCGCCGGGGGCCATAGGTGCCATGCTTTCAGGACTCCACCTTGATAAAATCGTTCCCTGCCGACATGATCCGACCGCCAAAGCATGCATCGCCTCCCAATACCGGGTCGGGCGGCAACACAGTGAATGCCCTAGCGGTACACTGCGGCCAGCCCTTGCAATCGGGCGAACCTGCTTTCGCGGCCCCGCCTGGTTTCAGCGACACACCGTATCTACAATAAGCCGCGAAAGTTTGGCACCCTCCACTGGAGTGCATGAGGCGTTCGCCATGGCCACTCCCGATCAAGAGCTTCTGTCTGCATTCGACGGGCATGACGTCGAAAGCGCGCGTACCGCACTTGACGCGGGCGCCGATGCGTGTTCGGCGATACGCGGCAAGCTGCCTGTCTATTGGCTTCTTGAGGAGTACACCCGATCCGACCGACTCGGGCATTGCCTTCGCTTACTGTTTGAGCGAGGGGCCGTGCTAGACGACCCGGCCGTCGCGCCGGTGCTCCTGAGCGATGCCGACGCGATCAAGGCAGCCGTCAGGGCAAACCCGTCATTGCTTGAACACCGTACGACCCTGATCTCTTCGTTTACGTCGCTGATCGGTGTATCCCTGCTCCACGTGGCCGCCGAATATGGAAACCTGAATGCCGCACGCGCTCTGGTCGAGGCAGGCGCCGATGTGAATGCGAGGGCAGCCGTCGATGAATTTGGCCTCAACGGGCACACGCCTCTGTTTCACACAGTGAACTCGAACAGAAACCGGTCCGAGCCGATCATGCGCCTGCTTCTGGCTGCCGGCGCCAAGACCGACGTACATCTCGCTGGAATCACGTGGGGCAAGGGTTACGAGTGGGAGACGACGTTCTTCGATGTCACACCCATCTCCTACGCTCAAATGGGCCTGCTTCCGCAAGTAACCAGAACCGAGCGTGATATTTACTCCAACATCCAACTTCTGCTAGAAGCCGCGGGGCGAAAAGTTCCACCGCTGGATAATGTTCCAAATCGTTATCTGCAACCAAAATCAAAGGGATGACGCGACGCCGGGCGACAGGGGCTTGCTCATGGACGGTGCCCGCCGCGCCGAACCACCCGACACGTTGTGATCGGGTCTCCTGACCCGATCACACACACACACCTGGCCGGAGGAGACCTCCGGGCGAGCCAAGTGGCCCGGTCGGGAGACTGGGCCACAACCGCGTGAGGACACGTTGTGATCGGGTCTCCTGACCCGATCACGCTTGGCGACCGGAGGTCTCCTGCCCAAAGAGGAGACCTGCGGTCGGGGCAAGTGGCCCGGTCGGGAGACCGGGCCACAACCAGCTTTCGCCGTTCTCCTGGTTCCCAAACTCCTGTTTGGGAACCCACTTTCGCGAAACTCCGTTTCGCTTCTCGGGCGAAGACTCGCGCGAAACAGAGTTTCGCGAAGATGCGTGCCCAAACAGAATTTGGGCACGAGTTGGAAGAAGTTTCCTGGCAAAATCCCAAAAAATAGTGGACGCGCATGGCTTAATCGGACCCTCTATAAGGGTAGACATGAGGAAGCAAATGCCGACCACCGCACTTAATAAAGTCTTGGAGCATCTGCGCCTGTCTGTGCCTCCGCCGGACCATGCAGACCTCTCGGATGGCCACTTGCTGGAACGCTTCTTGGCGAGCCGGGACCAGACGGCGTTTGCCGCGCTGGTCCAGCGCCACGGCCAATTGGTCATGGGCGTATGCAACCGGGTCCTCGGCAATGTTCATGACTCGGAAGATGCTTTTCAGGCCGTGTTCTTCATTCTGGCTCGAAAAGCCAAATCAGTCCTCAAGCGCGAGGCTTTGGGCGGCTGGCTTTACACAGTTGCTTTCAGAACGGCATTGGAGGCACGGGCGGGCAATCTTCGTCGCCGCAAAATGGAAATACCCATGCCGGACTTACCCGAACCTGAATACAAACCGGCACTGGGAAAGCGCGATTGGCAGGGCCTGCTCGACCAAGAGCTGAACCTTCTGCCAAAGAAGTACCGGACCCTGGTCATTCTGTGCGACCTTGAGGGCAAAACCCGCAAGGAAGCCGCCCGTCAGCTCAAATTGAACGAAGGGACGCTGTCAAGCCGGCTGGCCCGAGCGCGGCGCATGCTGGCAAACCGGCTGTCTCGCTATGGATTTGCCCTTTCGGGCGGCGCTTTGGCTGCCTCCTTGGCCGAAGGCACGGCATCGGCAAAAGTACCTGTTTCTCTAGTCTGGACCACGGCCAAAGCGGCGACCTTGGTTGCGGCTGGTCGGTTTATTGGCGTTTCGGTTCCGGCAGTTGGGCTCATGAAAGGAGCGATGAAAACCATGTTTTTGGCAAAGTTGAAGACGGTCATTGGGACGAGCATCGTAGCTGTCGCGCTGGGCGTGGGCGGGTTGATCTATAATGCTGAACTGGTTCCAGGAGGCGCCCAGGCAGCGGATGGCGCCAACCCGAAGAGTGAGTTAGAAAAGCTGCGTAAAGAGAACGAATTGCTCAAGATGAATCTTCAGGTAACCTTGGAGAAAATCATTGCGCAGGAAGTGGAACTGAAGAAACTTCGCGGACAGGGCGACAAGGTCAAGGTGAACTTAAAAGGGCAATTGGATAATATCCACTTTGAAAACAGGGTTCTTGACACCATTGATGGCAACGCGCTTCAACGCCCGGTAGATTTCATCGAGAGCGTTCCGGTGGACTTTACCAGTGAGGGAATCATTGATAGGAACCAGAAGGAAATGTCTAGTCCTGAATTAGCAGCCGAGGTGGACGCTGTCATAAAAGCGTGGCATGATCGCAAAGACAAGGGGTCACGCGAGAAGGCTTTGGAGCAGTTAGAGGAATTGATAAGAAAGCTAAAGGCGGGCGAGCGGAAAAATAAAGCCGATTCGAAGCCGCCGCTAGGACAGTAGCCGACCGCAGGTCTCCTGACCAAGGAGGAGACCTCCGGTCATGCCAAGTGGTCCGGTCAGGAGACCGGGCCACAACGGAGTGTTCCTTCTCGGCGGCGGCCTGGCAGGCCGGGCATTCCCGTTACGGGGAAGTGGGCTGTACACAGAAAGCCACCAGGTTCGTTTCCGCCCGGCGGGGGAGGGGGTGTGTGAGGTGGTTGGGAAACGATCTTTCGTAACAGTATAGGCTGCAAGGTCTTCCGGCAAAAAAGATCGTTTCTCTACTGGTGACGGCAACGTGAAACGAATACGGTGAGCCCTGACCGAATGCTTTCCATTTCTTTCCACGTGCTTTCCATTTCTTTCCACAGGGGGTCCGGCGCAATGGAAAGAACCAATTGGCAGGCTTCAGACCCGGATTAGCCGTCGTGCCACAGTGCTTACCGCTGTGCCGTCCGGCTAAAGCGTCTTTCACGTCTGGACCTGGTTCGCTATACTCTGTCTCTCATAATTGCCGCGGAATGGGGAAAGGAGTCCCAGTGCCTTCCAACCGTTGGATGGTGCCTCTTTGTTTGACCAGTTTGCTATGGGGCTTTAGCTTCGGCCTCAACGCGCCGCTGGCCTCGCTGTGGATGCAGGACGCCGGCTGCAGCGATACGCTTATCGGCCTGAATACCAGCGCTTATTACCTGGGGATCGCGGTCGCGGCCTGCGCTGTGCCGTGGCTCATGCGGCATTGCGGCCATTGTTCCCTTTTTCTGGGCATGGTCGCTTCCGGACTGACCTGCGTGGCATTTCCCTTGGGCGAATCGTTGCCCGGTTGGTTTTTGGTGCGCGGTTTGAATGGTATCGCCGGGGCCTTGAGCCTCATCCCGCTCGAAACTTACGTTAACCACACCTCCGCACCCCATCGCCGCGCCCAGAATTTCGGCTATTACGCGTTCTGCATCGCCCTGGGCATGGGGCTGGGAACGCTTGTGGGCACGCAAATGTACGCGCTCCTGCCGCGCACGGCGTTCTTAATTGGAGGAGTCGCGGCCATTCTGGGTGGAGTCGTGGTCCTAGGTTGGCGGCCGGAATTGGCCCATGCCCTCGAAGAGCTGTCTACGCCGATGCCGGTGAAGGTTGCCCGCAACTTCCTCAGCTTCGGCAGCGCCTGGAGCCAGGGCTTCCTGGAGGGGGGCATGGTCGCCTTGCTGCCGGTTTATCTACTGGCCGCCGGCTTCTCCGAAGACGGCATGAGTTGGCTCATGAGCGGCTTGATGATCGGCGTGATTCTCGCTCAGGTGCCGGTTGCCTGGCTGGCCGACAAACTGGGCCGGACGTTAATATTGGCCGGCTGCCATGTCGTCGCCCTTGGCGGTATCGGCCTGCTCATGATCCCGGCCGGGACCGCCTGGCTGGGCTTTTGGCTATTTGCGGTCGGCGCTTGCTCTGGGGCCTTTTACCCGCTTGGGTTGGCGCTCCTGGGCGAACGCGTTCCCTCAAAGGGATTGCCGCGGGCCACGGCGTGGTATTTGGCGATTAATTGCCTGGGCAGTCTGATGGGACCAATGATCGCCGGCGCTGCCATGGATCATTTTGGACGCCATGTATTGTTCCTTACGGGCGGCGCCGCGGTTCTGCTGGTCTTGGGAACATGGATCGTGCTCGAAATCCGTCACCGCGGGTCCCATCGCACTCAATTTGCCGTTCCTGCGAATGAACAAGACCCTTCTCTTTCGTGCGCCGCCTAAAAGATTGGAACCTTTTTTCGAGAGCCTTGTCCCTTTCCATGCATCGTGGGACAGCGGAAATAAAACTTCTATCAATAGAAGGTAGAGGCCAGTGTCGGTTCGCCCAGTGATCACGAGGACGAGAACAGGAGAAACACGGATGACGGCGAAACGGAACAGAGCAGGCCGGATGACCGGCGCGGAAGTGCTGGTCCTCCTGGTGCTGGCGGCGATTCAGTTTGCCAACATCATGGACTTCATGATTGTCATGCCGCTCGGCCCGCAATACCAAGAGGACTTGCAAATCACCCCGCGGGCCTTCGGGCTGCTCGTCTCGGCTTACGGGTTCTGTGCCAGCTTGAGCGGCATCCTGGCCGCGTGGTTCATCGATCGCTTCGACCGCAAACGCGCGCTCCTCTGGCTCTATGCCGGGTTCGCTCTGGCGACGCTCCTGTGTGCCGCGTCACCGAATTATTACCTGCTCTTGGCCGCGCGGGGGCTGGCGGGCGTGTTCGGCGGGGTGATGGGCGCCTTGGTAATGGCCATCGTCGGGGACCTGTTCGCCGACTCTCGGCGCGGCACCGCGAACGGCGTGGTGATGTCCGCCTTCTCGGTGGCGACCGTTGCCGGCGTCCCGGCCGGATTATTCTTGGCGACGAAGTTCGGCTGGTGGGCGCCGTTCGCGGCCATCGGCGGCTTGAGCATGCCGGTCCTGGCGTTGGGCTGGATGGCGCTGCCGCCCTTGCGTGGCCACCTCAATCGCCGCCGGGCGGTTGATCCGCTCAAGGAGTTCGTCGAGGTGATGACACAGCCGACGCACCTGCGCGCCTATGCCCTCATGATGTTGCTCGTCATGAGCAGCTTTATGGTGATCCCCTATATGACGACGTATATCGTGGCCAACGTGGGGCGGCCCAAAGCGGAGTTGCCTTACATCTATCTGTGCGGCGGCGCGGCCACGCTCATCACGTTGACGGTTATTGGCCGCCTGTCGGATCGTTTCGGCAAACTGCTCTTCTTTCGCACCCTGGCCCTGGCAACAGGCATCCCCGTCCTGCTGCTCACCAACCTGCCGCATGGGACGGGACTGGTTTCGATTTTGATCATCACGACGCTGTTCTTTATTTTCACGTCGGGGCGGATGGTGCCCGGCATGGCCATGGTCACAGCGTGCGCCGAACCGCGCCACCGCGCCGGGTTCCTGAGCGTCAACACGGCCGTCCAACACATGGCCGGCAGCTTATCGACATTCGTGGCCGGCCTAATTCTGGGCGACACCGAAGGCGGCGCGCCGATTGTGCACTACTCCGTCATCGGCCTGCTCGCCGCCGGAGCGACCATCGCCTCGGCAGCTCTGGGCGGATGGCTGCGCCCTGCTCCCGGCGGCAAAGAGGCGACGGCAAGCGTCGAGGAGTTGGTGGAAAGCCAAGATGAAAACGCGCCGGCGGCCGATGCGCTGGCCGTGTGATGATTGAGAACTAGTCGGAACGCGCAAATTATCTGCTGAGATTGGAATCCGGACCGGTCAAACCATTTTGCTTTCCTGGGCGCTGCCACCCCGCTAATATGCTTGGCGGGGTAATTTACGCCGCCCATATTCTCATTTGTTTGCCAGAAAACGCCGCCCGATAATCAAAGGAGATTTGTCATGATCAAGGGCGTCCATACCATGTTTTATTCCTCCAAACCGGAAGAGCTTCGGGCTTTCATTCGCGATAAGTTGGGGTTCTCCTTTACAGATGTTGGCGATGGCTGGCTAGTTTTCGATCTGCCCGAGGCAGACATGGGTTGCCACCCGGCGGACTCCGCGCAGGGCGCGCCGTCAGGGACCCATAACATTTCTTTTTACTGCGACGACATTCACCGAACCGTCGCGGTGTTAAGAGGACGCGGCGTTGAGTTCACGGATGGCGTCAAGGACGAAGGCTATGGGCTGGTGACGCATTTCCGCATGCCGGGAGACTTTGCCGTGCAGCTATATCAGCCGCGTTACAGCAAGAATCGTTGAGATTTCGGCGCTTTTGACCTGATCGATGAAGGATATGCCATGAGAACACATTCACTGGTAGAGGTTGTGAAGCCTCTCAAAAAAGGATGAAGGAAAAACCAGTTTGTCAAGCGAGAGAAACCCTTGCTTTAATGCCAGCCCAACGGCTAAGCCCGAGCTGAGCTTTCCCGGCCCTTAGAGAAGGTAGGGACCGCTTCTTCTAATCTACTTGGATTCCATGCGAAATTCCCCGTCCCAATCCTCCTTGAGCGGGTGGGATTGATAGTTCTGGCAGCGGCTGAGCATGCGCTGTGAGGGGCCATCTTCGGGATTCTTCTCCAGGACCTTCTCGAAGATCGCCTCCGCTTTCTCCCATTCTTTTTGGCGGTAGAGCGCTAGGCCTTTTGAATACAGGTCCACAAGATCGGCTGTCGTTTGCTCAACTTCGCCCTGGAGGCCCAAAAGTTCGTAGACCAGAACAGCCTCGTGCCGGCCCTTGACCGTAACCCAGTCGATAGGCCGAGCGACTACGGACTCCTTCACCTCGTTAAACGTATGCTCGGTAATGAGAATGCTCGTGCCATAGAACTTGTTAAGCCCTTCCATGCGGCTGGCCAGATTGACGGCATCGCCGATGACGGTGTAATTGAGCCGCGCCTCGCTGCCGATGTTGCCGACGACGACTTCGCCGGTGTGGATCCCGCCGCGCGCGAAATATAGGGGTTTGCCTTCGATCTGCCATTTTTCGCGCAGCTTGGCCAGCTTGGCTTGATTCAGGAGAGCGGCCTTGCAAGCGGCCAGGGCGTGGTGCGGATTGAGAACCGGGGCGCCCCAGAAAGCCATGACGGCATCGCCGATGTATTTGTCCACCGTGCCCTCCGTGGCGACGATATCCTCGCTGACCGCTTTAAGGAATTGGCCAAGGTGCTCGACGACCTCGGTGGGGGTCAGATCTTCCGAGATAGCGGTGAAATTGGCGATGTCACAAAAGTAAACGGAAACAATACGGCTCTCACCGCCCTGACTGGCTTCTTTGCCGGCCGCCATGAGGGAACGAACCAGGTCGGCCGGGACATATTTGCGGAAAGAGCGGAGATGCGTCTTCATTTCCTCCGTGCTCAAGGCCAGACGGTCGACCTCTTTGACTATGGATCGACCAACGGGACGAGGATCCAGGTGCAGTTGGCCGATCTTCTCGGTTTCGCGTGCTAGCTGTTCTAGCGGGCGGGCTACCTGGGCGGAAACCATCATGCCGATGATTACCGCGAGAACAAACACGCCGACGCCGATGAAAAACGTTTGGCGATTGCCCTCTTCCACTTTGCCCAGAACTTCCTTTTCCGGCACGATCGTGCAAATGAGCCAATCTGGCGTATGCTCGGTCGAGAGGCACCGATAACTTCCCAGATAATGTTCGCCGTGGTGCGCGAAGTTGAAGCGCTTCATGCCCTCGCGTTTCAGGTGATCGAGGTCGGTCCTTTGCATCCGCGGAGGCAACTCGTCCATGAAAGCGGCGATGTGGGGATCGCGCATGTCTTCGGTGGGAACAAGCTCGCTGGAACGGCCCTCCTCAGCGCGCGCGGTGGTTCGGAGTAATGCCGACGCATCGGGATGGGCAATCACCTGACGTTTGCCGTCCGATCTGTACTCTACGACAAACGCATAACCGTGCTCGCCGATCCTCAAATCTTTGAGAAACAGGCAAAGATCATACAGATCGAAACTGGCGCCAAGGACCCCGACTAGCGACCCGTCCTTGTGAAACACCGGCGTCGCGCAAGTGACGGCCGGGACTTCAGTATCTTTACTCCCTTCCAAAAAGACATAGGTTTCCGACCAAACTTGGTGTTTCGTCTTACGAGCCTCGGTATACCAATCCCGCAGACGCGGTTCGACGGTTTTGTGGTCGGTCCCGGCAAAATAAGGTTTGCTGGGATAATCCCCTGGCCAGTAAGTGCGTAATTCATGTTTCCCGGTTTGCGGATCCGGATGCATTTCGCCTACGGTCGTTTTGCCTCCGTGCACGTGCATGACGTAATACCAATCACCCTTTTCCTCCAAGCCGAACCCGAGCCGCACAAGCTTGGGATGGACCTTCAAGACATCGGCCCAATAATGCGACATCCGAGCAAAGTCATGAACGGATAATTGTCCCGACTCCAGAAGCCGGCGGTCCAGATCGCCCTGGTTAATAGCTGTCCACAACAGGTCGTTGATTTCGCCATCGATTCGTTGCGATGTTTGATCGAGGATTTGCCCGGTGAGTTCCTGCGCGCTCGACCGGGCATTGCGATAGGAACTGTAACCCAAGCCCGCCACCGTGAGGACGATCAGAAAGAGCACAATGGTCAGGAGGGTAATGCGCAGGGTAAATTTCATCGTTCCCTCTAGGTGGGAGTAGTACCGGTTACGATTCCGATCGTGACAATCAAAACTATTTCTGATCGGAAACGTAACCGGCTAGACTACTTTAGCTTACTTGCCCACCAGTAGAGTTTGGGAACGACGAGAATGATAGGAAAAAGGCGATGTTTGCCTTACTTCTTACCGAAGCACATCGGGTCAATCGCCAAGGCCTTGATCGCCAATTCGGTCGCCTTGGCGGAATCGCCTTCGGCGCAAGCCCGGCGATACTGCCTCACAAGCTTGGCGGCTTTGCCTGTCCCAGTATGAGCGGGTGGTATAGTCGCCTGGCTGCAAGGGTGCTTCGGACTGGGAGCGATTTCTTGTTCCTCATGGTCGGCCAGCGGCATGGCGCTATCGGTCAAGTGGATCCCATCCTTGGCGACCGCGTCGTTCGAACATGGGACCAGGCAGTTGCTCGTGGCAACCTCTTGCTGCTCTGACACGATTATTCGCGGGGTGACCGTCATGAGGACGACTTCGGATTCCACAGGCTTTGTGGTGGTTTTGAATAGTCGCTCCATGCAGGGAATCTTGTTTAGATCGACGGGTTCGTTATCCTGAGCGTTCTGACAAATTCGCTTGCCAACCACGAAGAGCCCGGTACCGCCATCCGGAAGGCAGAGCGTCCTGTCAACGGTGAGTTCGGTCAACTTCGGATTCTCGATGTATTGGAGAACAGGAAACACTTTATCCTTTTTGCCGTCCTTCTGCCGAACAAGGGTCGTAACCGGAATACGATCCACCTCGGCGCCATCTAGGCTAGTCAGCTTGGCATTGATCTTGACGCGCACAAAGCGGCGATCGGCGGAGATAACAGGTTGGACGCTCACTTCCGTTCCTGTCTTGCAAGGCTCGTTATGGGGAACGAAAAGGAGCTTGCCCGCGACCTGTTTGACAGTCACTCCCGTAACATAATGATGCTCGCTGCAAACCGCAATAATCCCTGGTCTGCCGTTGAACACTGACAATTTCGGTGCTTGCATGATGTTAGTCTTAGGGTCGGCCTGAAGCGCTTCCGACAATTTATGGGCCTCGAAATCGCTCAGGAACTTCACCTTCGTGGAATCACCACAATGGGCGGATGGCGCTTTAGCGCAGGTGTCGTTCGAATGGCAATCAGCCTTCTGGTCCTGGCACCCCTTATCCCCTTCTCTCAGGCCTAATTGGTCCATCATCGATTCGGACACGGAGATGAAACTAAGCTCCATTGCCACGGTTGTGTCCAGTTCGCGGCGCAGGCTGGCCAACAGCTCAGCGATTTCCTCGTGGGCCGCCGCCGTCTGGCTGATTGCTAGGGACATTGTTATCGGATAATAGTCAATGATCCCGGCGCCGCCTTTGGCGTCCCATGTCTTTGGTTGAATCGTTTGCTCAATTAGCTGAATGAGATGATTCTCTTCTGTGACTTGCTTGGCTTGGGAGGTTGCAGCCGCTGTAGCCGTGCTCTTCGGGCAGCAACCGGCGCTGGCGCAGGCTGGGCAGCAGGAAGTGCATTCCTTGGTGGCATCTTTGACGATGGCCGTTGCTATGGTCGCCTGCTTCACCGGGGCCGGAATCGGTTTGGCTTCCTGGCAGCATTCATTTACGTCAGGAGGTAAACCAATGTGGCTATTTTGGCCAATCGGAATCACGAGATCGGCGACGGGATAGACCTTGGTGATCAGTTTGCTCTTCCCACCAGACTTGGCGGCACAAACCGGGCAAACCGGGCAAGTCGGTGCGGCCTGGTGGTCCTGAACAACCGGAGCTTCCTGGCACTCCTCTTCACAATCGATTTTCTCCTGGACGGGCAATTGGGGCGGTTTGGCCAAGGCGGGATAAAACGCAGCCGCAATCAGCAAACCCGCCGACAGCAAATAAACAGGGAGCAAGCGAGCGCGCATGAACGAATCCTTTCGTTAAGAAATGGCACCGAGGCAACCCATTAGAGTTAGTGCCAAATGGGGTTGAGACGCTGTTCCGGCTGAACAAGAAAGAAGGAATCTAAGAAAGCTAAGGAAGTGCGGCAAGGTGTTAAAAGGTCCGGTCTTTGAGCGGCAATCAGAAAAGTGACGATACCTATTTTCATAAGCGTGGCAACGGGAATATATCCAGAATCCGACCGGCCGATCACGAATTAGGAAAATCTCCTATTACGCCTAACTATCCCGCAGTTACAATGGGCTACACTTGCCAGTAGTAAATGAATAACCGCCGGTGCCGCCTTCCTTTATTCGCCTAAGTTTGATCCCGCCTGCCTGACCGCTTGCCTCGGAATATCAAGGTCTCTTGAGACCGGTAAGCCTGGAATTCACCCCCCCTTCGGGAGAGTCGCTTGTGAAACGTCCTTTCCTCTGCACCGGGCCCTTGGCTCTGTCCCGCCGAGAGGTTCTGCAAATAGGTGGGATCGGGCTCCTGGGGTTGACGTTGCCCCAATTGCTAAGAGCGAAAAGCCAAAGCCCCAAGCCTGCTCATAATCCCTCGGCTGATTCCTGCATTCTCGTCTTTTTGAACGGCGGACCCAGCCATCTGGACATGTGGGACATGAAACCCAATGCGGCCGCTGAAATTCGCGGTGAATTCAAACCGATCGCCACTTCCGCGCCCGGCATTCAGTTTGGCGAACACTTGCCGCGCCTGGCCCGATTGATGGACCGGTGTTGCCTCATTCGCTCGGTCCATCACAGCGTAAACAACTCACATGCGGCCGCCGTATATGCCGGCCTGACCGGGCATGACCGCGGCGAACTGGGCGGCGGCGCCAAACCGACCGACCAACCGTCCATTGGGTCCGTGATGGGTCTGACGCGCCCCCCGAAGACGCCGGTTGTTCCGTTTGTTTCGATGCCCTATATCACGGCCGAGGGACGGGGCGGTCCTCCTCAGCCGGGCTTCTTCGGCGGGCTGCTTGGCCGCGTCCGCGATCCGCTTTTCGTCTTGCGCGATCCGAACGCCGCGGATTTTGGCATGCCGGAATTGACGACGGGCGGCGACATATCGTCGGGGCGCCTGTCCGCCCGCCAGGGATTGATCAAAACCCTGGAGACTCAGCCGCTCGCTCGCAATGACCGCCAGATGGTGGGGATGTCGAGCTTTCAAGCCAAGGCGTTTGATTTGCTTACGGCCCCGGCCACCCAGAAAGCGTTTCGCGTCGATCAAGAACCCCCCAAGCTGCGGGACGCCTATGGACGCAACATCTACGGCCAAAGCGTGTTGTTGGCTCGGAGGCTTATTGAGGCCGGCACGCGCGTCGCGTGCATCTCCTGGGCCCCCGACGCCAATGCCACCTGGGATACCCACGGCGGCAATTTCGCCAAGCTAAAGACCGAATTGTTGCCCCAGTTGGACGCGGCCGTTTCCTCGCTTCTCCACGACCTCGAAGCGCGCGGCATGCTGGAGCGAACCTTGGTCGTCGTCATGGGCGAGTTCGGCCGCTCGCCAAAGATCAATGCCGCCGCGGGACGCGACCACTGGAACTTTTGCTATAGCTTGCTGATGGCCGGCGGCGGCCTCAATCGGGGACTGGTTTATGGCTCCAGCGACAAGATCGGCGCTCAGCCCAGCAACAACCCCGTAACGCCCGCCGATGTGATCGCGACGATTTACCACTGCCTCGGCATACCCAATGACCTGGAATTGCAAGACCGCCTGGAGCGCCCGTTCCAACTAGTGCCCTGGGGCAATCCCATCCGCGAACTCTTGGCGTGAGGCCCTGTACTGCCGTCATTTGGTTCTCTCCATTTCGCCTGACCCCCCGTGGAAAGAAATGGAAAGCATTTGGGGGTGTTCAATAATTGATCACCCTCTGGCTCAATTGCTGCTGACCCAGAGGGTCGGTACCTGATCCTCAGGGTCAAAGTGGTGATCCAGAGGGTCCAGCTGCAAAAGCACGAGTCCTTCTGACCTCCAAAGAGCGCAACTGCGCTTACCGCCCAAGCCACCCTGGAGACCCGTTTTGTTGGTCCACAGGGTTAGAGGGTGATCCACAGGGTCGTCACTTGAGCTACTGGGTCAACGAGCCTTGCCAGAAAGTGTACAGGCGCAGTCCCTGTCTTCGCTGGGAGACCAACCTGTCCTGAGCGCCTCATCGACTCTTTCTGCTGCTTCTTCACGCGCCGCCGACTATTCGGGTTGAAACGAATTCGTTTCCGACCCGCGCCTCAATGGGCTGAGCGGTCTCGCCCGAAAAGCCCCTCCGATTTGGTTCTCTCCATTTCGCCTGACCCCCTGTGGAAAGAAATGGAAAGCATTTGGAAAGGGGTGTAACCCGGGCCGATTAATCTGAAGTTTCTGCTTTTACCAACCGAAGAAGACAAAAGCGCTAACCCGATCTGCTGGGAATGAGCAGGATAGCCTGCCAAAGCAAGCCGATGCGTCGGACTTGATAAGCCTGACAAGTGAGGCGAGCTATGATGCAGTCGGGTCGAAGTCTCTTTCCGCGATACCGTTTTTTGTTGGCTGTCCTGGTGAGCGGTTGCGGCTTCATTCGGCCGACCGAATCGCTGTCCAGGGTCTCTTATCCTTCTTTCTCCGAATCCAGCAAGTCGATCGTATCTTCCCAGGCTGTTGAATCCCCACCTAGTATTCGACAGGCATCTTTTCAGGCGCTTCCGTTGGATGGGCCGTCAAATGACAAAGCCTCCGAGGCGGACGCGAATCTGTTTCTTGAGAGTAAGGAACTGTCCATCGAGTTATTGATCGACCAAGTCTTGGCCCGCAATCCATCGCTAGCTCAAATGACGGCTGCCTGGCAGGCGGCGTCGGCCCGCTACCCTCAAGTCACTTCGCTTGAAGATCCGATGCTCGGGACGATGGTGGCGCCCGTCTCTATTGGTTCCAACAACGTCGAATTCGGCTATCGTGTCGAGGTTTCCCAGAAGCTGCCCTTTCCGGGAAAATTGGATCTGCGCGGGCAAACTGCCTTAGCGGAGGTTAACGCCGCGGGGCACGACGTTGACGATATGCGCCTTCAACTCATTGAGAGCGCCAAGAACGGCTTTTACGATTACTTCCTGGTCCATCGTGCCTTGGTGGTGAACGAGGAGAGCCTGCGCCTTTTGAAGGAGTTTCGCCGGATCGCCCAAGTGCGGTATGAGGATGTAAAGACCGCGGCGGAGCAGGATATGTTCCAGGCCGACGTTGAGATCGGTCGCCAACGGCAGCGAGGACTGATCTTGGAGCGGATGCGGAAGGTCACCGCGGCGCGGCTCAACACGTTGATGCACCTGCCGGCGGAGTCCGCGCTGCCGCCACCCCCGGAAAAGGTCTCGTTGCCGGATGGTTTACCTCCGGTGGATTCCCTCCGGTCCCAGGCGGTGGCTCAACGCCCCGACCTCCGAGCGCTGGCAGACCGTGTAAGGGCCGAACAGGCTTCGCTCGGACTCGCTCGCCAAGAATTCTACCCCGATTTCGAGGCGACGGCGGCTTACGACACGATCATGGGGAACGGTCCCACGCGGGATTTGGCCCCTCAGTTAGGCATCCGGCTCAACCTACCTGTCCGGAAGGTCCGGCGTTACGGAGCCGTCGCGGAAGCTCAGGCCCGGGTTGCTCAACGCCAGGCGGAACTGAACAGACAGACCGATCAGGTCAACTTCCAGGTGCAGGAGGCTTACGAGCAAGTCCGGGAGAGCGAAAAGACAGTGCGGCTGTACGAGAAGACTATCTTGCCGGCGGCGCGGAAGAATACTGAAGCTGCTCGCTCGGCGTACGAATCCGGGAAGATTCCTTTTCTGAGTCTCGTCGAGGCACAGCGAAACTTGGTGGAACTTCAGGATCGTTCCTACGAAGCGGTTGCCGATTATTTCCGCCGCAGGGCCACCTTGGAGCGGGCAATCGGCGGATTCGGTGCTCGTACAGCAAGGAACTGGATACAAGCCATTACGCCGATACCGTAGCCTCGATTGGGTGCCGCTCCATTGACTCCGCGCCCTTGGCCAACTCGGGGTGCAGCTTGAGCCAGCGCGATCTACGAACCCAATAAAACCGGACAGGTAGGAAGATATCGACCACCTCGTCCGAGATTAGAAGGCCGCCAAGCACCGGAACCGCCATGGGCGTGATGATCTCCGCGCCGACTCCCGTCGCCCATAGCATGGGGGCCAGGGCGAGAATGGCGACTCCTTCGGTCAGGAGTTTGGGCCGCAGTCGGTGAACGGCGCCCTCGATGACCGCCTGGCGCAATTCGTCCAACGACTTGATGTTTTCCAAACCGCCGCGCTTCTCGATGGCCTCGCGGAGGTAGACAAGCATGATGATGCCGGTCTCGGTGGCCATGCCGAAGCAGGCGATGTAACCCACCCAGACGGCGACGCTGAAGTCCATTGGGGGCGCCGACCAGTGGAATCCATGCGCAATCTTCGGGAAAAGGAACTGGAAGAAGGCTCCTCCTGCCAGGGCTTCCGGCACGGCCAGCATCATTAGACCCGCGTCGGCCAGATCCTTGTAGGTCAGGTACAGGATGATGAAGATCAACACGATTACTGCCGGGAAGATGAAACGCAGCGTCTTGGCGGCCCGAACCTGGTGTTCAAACTCGCCACTCCACTCGACGTGAACTCCTTCGGGAAGCTGCACCTTCTGACTCACAACGCGCTGGGCTTCCTCGACGAAGCCGACGATGTCCCGGCCGCGCACCATCAAAGTGACGTAATTCATGAGCTGGCCGTTTTCACTGCTCATGTGCGAGGCATCCTCGACGATGCGAACTTCGGCGACCTCATTTAAGGGAACCTGAAGCGGTTGCTTGCCGGCCGAGCCATGTCCCGGCGTGGCCGGCGGCAGAGCTTGGGAAACGGCCGGCGCGGACGAGCCGCCGTTCATTTCAGATCCACGAGAGGCCTGCGAGCTGGTCCGCGACGACATTCCCGAGCCACTGACCAGCAAGTTTCGCACTCTTTCTTCATCTTCACGTCGAGCGCGCGGGTAGCGGAGGCGCACCGGGAACCGTTCGCGGCCTTCGACGGTCTGCGTGACCGCCTGGCCGCCCAAGGCCACCTCCACCGTGTTTTTGATGTCCTCGACGCTGACACCGTAACGGGCTGCCTTGGCCCGGTCGATGTCGATTTTCAAATAGCCCTTGCCGAGGACCGGGGTGGCAACTACATCTCGAGCGCCGTTGATGGGCTTCAGCGCGGCCTCAATCTGTTTGCTCACCCGATCGATTGTCGGCAGATCGGGGCCAAACACCTTGACGCCGATGTCGGTCCGCACCCCGGTGGAGAGCATCTCAATGCGGTTGATGATGGGTTGAGTGAAGATATTGGTCCACCCCGGCACCTGAATAACCCGGCCAAATTCATCGTCCACCAGGTCGCCTTTCGGCCCGCTCTTGCGCGGCCAGAGAAAGAGGTGCGCCGCGAAGGGCTTCGTCAGTTCACCGCGCAGAGGATAGAACGGCTCAAAGGCCTGTTCATGTGGCTTTTTGCCTAGTTGAGCCCTGACCGCTTCCTTGGCAAATCGCTCAGTCTCCGTACCGTGCTCGGCGCCGCCCAAGAGGGCTATGTCACCGGCCCCTTTGGCCAGTTCCTCCAGAACCAGCCAGGTATAGGCCTCAACCCCGCAGTCGAACAGCTCCCAGTTGACCTTCTCGACCCGCTCGCGCCAAAGGACCGTGCGCTTGTCCTCTACCTCCTTGAGGATTTCGCCGGCAAAGGTGCGATGCTCGGCGCCCAGCATTTCGGCCGTCTGGTGGAACAGACTTGGGAGGATGGATCCCTTGAGAGCTAGCGCCGCGGCAGGGTCGTCAAGAGCATTGATGTCGTGTAAGCGTTGGGCCATGTCACGGCCTAGACGAGTGATGTCTTCGAGCGCGGGGCGCTTGGACAGCCAGCGACCGTATTCCGGAGCCAGAGCGTCAGTCAATTCGTCCAGCTTCTTCGTTTCCTCCACGCCATCAGGCCAGTGCAGGTCGCCTGCCTCACGGAATCGCTGCATTGTATCGGCGATGGCGATGCGCGTTAGTTTCCGGCCGAGTTCGCGTTCGAACTCCTGATAGCGGCGCGAGGCCAGGTCGCGCAGGATCTCGTCGTAGCGTTCCATGGCGGCCTGGGTCGCTTGAATGACCAAGTTGTCACGATCGTCTTCGTGAGATGCACGGAGAACATACCCTCGCTCCTCCAGCGCCCGCAGCACGGCGCGGGTTTGCTTGGTCGCGTCCTCGTAGTACAAGACGCGCTTGGGCCAGAACTCCGTGGGGCGGAAGTTGACAAACGTTTCGACCATTTCCAGCGGGGCCGGGTCGGTGGGGGTGTCCGCGCGGCCCGCTTTGCCGATGACCGATTCCACTTCCGGGAACCCGCGCAACAGAGCGTCGCGCGCCTTGATGTCGTCCGCCGCTTCGGTGATGCTGGTGCGCGGAATACTGACAGGCATGTCGAGCGTGCTGCCCTCATCCAGGGCCGGCATGAATGTCACGCCAATATGGGGAAACTGAAAGGCGATCAATCCCAGCAACAACAAAGTTGCCAAGGACAACAATTGCCAGGGAAAACCACGTGTGAAGAGAACGGTCAGCGCGGTCACAAATCCCAGAACGATCAAAAACGCGGTGCGATGCGCTGTCTCGGACGCGCCTTGGCCCATGAGCGCTTGGAGCGGGAAGATGCCCGCCGCCAGAATGAGCAGCACGGCAAAAGCCCACATGACGAGGTTGCGCCGCGGCAAGGCCCAGGTCAGAAAGGGCTTGTAGATGTTAATGAAGCTGCGAACGATCCAGTTGTCCTGCTCGCTTTTGAGCCGGCCCTTGAGAAATGTTGGAATCAAGGCGGGAACGACCGTCACGGAGAGAAGAGCCACCCCCAGCAGGGCGAAGCTCTTGGTGAAGGCCAGCGGGTGGAACAGCTTGCCTTCCCGGCCGCTCAGCGCGAACACCGGTATGAAGGAGATGAGCATGATCATCACCGAGAAGAAAATCGGCCGGCCCACCGTGCGACAGGCGGGGATGATCAGGGCGCGGGTATCGCCCGTCACCTTCTTGTCGCCGAAGTGCTCCTTGAGATGATGCGTGGCATTTTCGGTCATGACGATGGCCTGGTCCACCAGGATGCCGATAGAGATGGTGATCCCCGCCATCGACATGATGTTGGCCTGGATGTCGATGATGTGCAGCACCCGCAGCACCCACATGACCAGGAACGCGAACAAGACCGACAGCGGCAGGGTGACGCAAATCACGAACGCGCTGCGGACGTGCCAGAGGATGAGGAACACAGCCAGGGCGGCGATGATCATCTCTTCAGTCATGGCTCGGATAAGGGTATGAATGGCCCCCTCGATGAGCCGGGTGCGGTCGTAGGCCGGTACGATGCGCACCCCCTTGGGCAATTCAGGCTGGATCTCTTGGATCTTCTCCTTGATTCGTTTGGTCACGGCTAGCGGATTTTCACCGTAACGCATGAGCACGACGCCGCCGGTCACCTCGTTGCCGTCCTTCTCGTAAACACTGCGCCGAAACTGCTGGCCGACCTGCACGGCGGCGACATTCCTGACCAGGATCGGTACGCCGGCCTGGTCGCTGCGGAGGACGGTGTTTTCAATGTCGTCTTTGCCCTTGATCCAGCCGACGAAGCGGACGAGATATTCGGCGTTGTTCTTCTGGATCACGCCGCCGCCGGCTGCGTAATTGCTCTTGGCAACGGCGTCATAAACCTCTCCCAGTGTGATGCCATAGGCGCGAAGGGCTTCGGGGTTCACGTCAATTTGATATTCCAGCGGCGCGCCCCCGACGATAGAGACCTCCGAGACGCCACTGGTCGAGTTGAGCTGGGGAACGATCTGGTATTTGTTGACGGCCCACAAGCGGGCCGGATCGACCGGGTGCTTGGGATCCGGCTCGACCGTGTACCAGAAGATTTGACCGAGGGCCGTGGCGTCGGCCGCCATGCGCGGCGCTACGTTGGCGGGCAGCAAGCTGCTGCCCCGAACTTCGTCAAGTTTCTCCAAGACGCGCTGGCGGGCGAAGTAGAAGTCGATGTTGTCTTCAAAGATGATGGTGATCATCGAGAAGTTGAACTCGGACGATGACCGGATGGTGCGGACGCCGGCAAGCCCTTCCAGCTTTAGGGATAACGGATAGGTGACCTGGTCCTCGATCTCGCGCGGACTGCGGCCCATCCAGTCGGTAAAGACGATAACCTGGTTCTCGCTGAGGTCGGGCACGGCGTCAACCGGCGTGTTAATAACGGCATACACGCCCCATACGGCCAACGCCGCCGCTACGATCAGCACGATGAAGCGGTTGCGGATGCAGTATTCGATCAACTTCTCGATCATGATTGTCACCTACCGTTTTTCCAGTTGCGTGATGACGTAACCTGAATCTCGTTTTTCAAGCTTGCCCTGGACCTGATCTCCCACCTGAATGTCTTTGATCACCCCTGCGTCTTTCACCGGAAACTCCATCTGCATGGCTTTCATGGCCCCAGGAATTTCCTCGTGGTCAAGTTTTACCGTCGGTTTCTCCGGGTCGGGATTGACGGCCATGACCTTGCCCTTGATGTCGTAGACTTTGCCGGCTTCGTCCTTCTTGGAGTTGCTCGCTCCTCCGCACCCCGCCAAGGTGAGCGACACAATGAAAGCCAACATCAAAAAGCATTGCAGAGTTCTCATGTCTTTCTCCTTCGTTTGGAAAGCCGAGAGGCGGGCGACAGGTATCGACGCCCTAGCGTCAAGCGCTAACCCGATCGCTCCGGTTGCCGACCCCGCCGCCGCCCCTCGGTTGCCCCTCATGGATGGTTGTGATTTTCCCCTACGGCCTTGGCTCTCAAGGCCTCGACCTTTTTTAACGTTGCCGCCGGGTTTGCTAGCGCTTTCTTCTCACAGCTTTCGCAGCACAGGAAAACAGCCTGGTTATTGACCATTTCCTTAACCGGCGTCCCCATTGAGCCGAGGACGTTGCCAGTGATTGGACAGGTCTTTTGAGCCGCTATGAGCTTGTAGTCAGATTCTCCGACGTCTACAGGCGTCGAAGGGCGCGCCGGAACGCTGGACGATTCCCCCTTGCCGCCGCTGCCGCCGTAATAGATGGAGCCGGCGGACGGGTTGAGTCGGGTTTCGGCGTCGATGAGAAACGAGCCGTTGGTGACAACTTTGTCCCCGGCGTTCAAGCCCCCAAGAACCGGGTAGAAGGCTTGAGTTCCTCCCCGCTCGGTCATGCGCGGGCCAAGACGAACGGCGACCCCTTCAAAGACGTTGGGTGACGATTCGCGGTAAACAATTTTCAGGCTGCCCGTATCGATAACTGCGCTATCCGGCACTCCAAGCACGAGACCTTGCCCGGTGGCCGCCATTCTCTCGGCCAAACTTATCCACGATGGCAATGCCGTTACTCCACCCGAGCCGGCCGAGGTCAGCAGGCTAGACGCCCAAGTGGTCAAGGTAATTTCTTTGGCCGACTTCTCGGTCAAGGCATCGGAGAGGGCTTCGATTTCCGAAGGCGGTATCTCAATCTTGACGGTGGCGTATGAGCCCGGCCGGAGCTTGTGGCCGTGGTCCGCCTTTTCGTTATGGGAAAACTCGAAGCGCACCGTTAAGGTACGGCTCGCCTCATCCAAATGGGGATACACGAAACTGACTCGGCCTTCGATAGGCGGTTCGCCCGCGGCTCCTAGGGCGGTCGCCTCAACCTTTTGCCCCGTTTTCATGAGCGCTTGCTCGTTCTCATACACTTGGGCTTCGACCCAGACGGTGGATAGATCGGCCACATCGTAGAGCGGCATTCCTTCATCGACATAGCTGCCTTCCTTTTGGAATTTCTTGGTGACATGGCCCTTGATGGGCGAATAGATCGTTACCTGATTATGGACCTCGCCATTCCGCGTTAATTCACCTAGCTGTTCCTTATCGAGATTCCAGACACGCAGGCGTCTTAAAGCGGACCGCTCTAGCTCCGGGTCGTTGTTTTTCCGGGCCCTGACCAGGTCATCGAGCGTGACGGTTAGTTCCGGGCTAAAACGCACATCGATGAGTGCCAGGGGCTCGTGCTCCGCGACATTCTGTCCCGTGTAATTCACATATTGCTTGGCGATTCGGCCTTTTTGCCAAGCCGCGATATGGCGGTAACGGGTCTCGTCGAACTCCACGCTGCCCACCGTGACAATCTCCTTGGTCAAAGGCAGGTAGTTCGATTCCCAGGTCTGTACACCGGCCAGGACCACCCGATAGGGAGTGAGTTGGACCCGGCTGACGGTTCCCGCTGGCAGCGGCTCCACCTCGCCGGTTCCTTTCTTGCGTTTGGCGAGGTCCATATGGCAAATCGGACACTTCTCGTTAGGTTTGTCCCTGACGATATAAGGATGCATGGGACAGAAGAATTCCACGTCGCTGGCGCCTTCCTCGTCCCGGCCAAGCACGGGACGCGTCCATTTCTCCCAATACGCGTTCAGCGTGCTCCAACTGCCGATTACAACCCCGACAATGGCAAGGAGAACAAAGAATCGCAGACGGGCCTGGAGAGTCTTTAAGACCTGCCAGGTACTACGCCAATAGCCGTGGTTTTGAGACGGGTCAGTAGCGGAAGGCTCTTTGATTTCGACGGCGTCCGAAGGGGGCGGCTGAGAACTATTAGTTTCGGACATAAGCCGATTCTCCTTGATTGTCACTGTGAAACTACGAACTACGGGCTTGCCCTGATGTCAAGCGCGTTACGGGCGGTCGTTTCCGGGCGAACTTAACGAAGCGCGCAACGGAAGCGGCCCGCATGATCGGTCAAGGAGTTGGCTTAAATGATGAAGTGGCAGAAAATGGCAAAAAGATCGGTCGGCGGAGCGGCTTGGTGGGTTTGCCAGAGCCCAGCGAAATTTGCTTGCCTGGCCACTGGAGAAAGGGAACTCACCGAAATGGACAAGGTTTCGAACGAAATGATCTTGCTGGGCAGTGTTTTGCTATATGAGGCTGAAGCAGCATCAGGCACCGCCAACGATCTATTGCAGCATGGAGCCTTGGACTCGAAGGATCCGTCACTCATCCCACGGGCCTTCTGATCCTGGTGCTGCCCACAACAGGGCCTTTTCCCTTCGCCAGTTGATATTGGATTCTTTGACCGGGAGCAGCAGCCATCGCCGTCCGTTGCTCCGCAGCATTTGCCGGTACCGCAACAGCAAGACCCGGAAGAAAAGGTAAAGCAATTCGCTTTGACGGTTCCGTCCGGGCACACGCAGGAGAAATGGGGCATGCCGGCAACGAGCGTCATGATCGCCGTCAGCAAAACTTGGCCCACAACAACAGTCTTGGTTAGCAACGCCATTGGCTTCTCCTGAGCTTTCTATATTCTATTGTATTCCTCAGATCACTGGCAACTCGGGCTGGTCTCCCGCCGCACCGGCAAATAGGGTCGAAAGACTCCCGACACCTTTGTATTGTTGTTCATGAGGAGGAAACTTCATGGCAACCGCACCGCATGCGCCGAAGTTCGTTCAACCGGCGGGGCACGACGTGATTCGCATCGTGCCGTTGCACGTCCCCGGCGGCGTGGTGGCGCCGCTTGCCGGCGTGGCGGCGCCGCCGGGGCCCCAGCTCTCTTACCGGGGTGGGCCGCTGATCACGTCTGTCGAGGTGTTCACCTTGTTCTGGGGGGACGCTTGGCGGAGTACACAGACCGCCCTGGCCGCGACTATTAACCAGTTCTTCGATTTCATCCTGACCAGTCCGCTTCTAGACCAACTGGCGGAGTACAGCGTTCCCGGGCAGGCGATTGGCCGCGGTAAGCGCACCGGCACGGCGACTGTCCCGGCGGCCCACATGCCCCACTCCGTCTCGGACAACGCCGTTCGGCACTTCATCCAACAGGAGATCGCCTCAAACCCGGCCGTCCCCCAACCGATTAAGAACACGCTTTACTTTGTCTATCTCCCCCCCGGCGTGGCCTTGGTCCAGGGCGGTGGGAAATCGTGCCAGGCCTTCTGCGGCTACCACGACGCCATCAATGGCCAGATCTTCTATGCCGCAATGCCTTACCCCGGCTGCGCGGGCTGCACCGGCGGCCTCGCCGTGCCCGACGCGATAACCTCGACCAGCTCGCACGAACTCTGCGAGGCCATCACCGACCCGATCCCCGGTCAGGGTTGGTACGACGACGTGAACGGTGAGATCGGCGACATCTGCGCGTGGAAGACCAAGAAAGTGGGCGGTTTCACGGTCCAGTTGGAGTGGTCGAACAAAGCCGACGCCTGCGTCTGAGCCCCCGGCGGGCAGCCTTCTCGCGAGGTCCGGTCTCTATCGCCCCTGGATAACGGCCCAGGCTTTGTCCAGCGCGTCGGGCAGGCCGTAGATAACCAGAGCCGTGATTAGCAAGGCGGAAGTCCAGCCGGCCACGAGCAAGAACCAGCCGATCCGGTGCCGGCCCATCCGCTTTTTGGAACTCGTAAAGTGTAAGAGCGGGAACATGGCGAACGGCAATTGAATCGCCAGGACTACCTGACTGAGAACCAGCAAATCGGTGACGCTGCCTTCCCCGCTCAGCCCAATAACGATGATCGCCGGAACGATGGCGACGAGGCGGGTGATCAGCCGGCGCACCCAGGGCCGGATGCGCCAGTGCATGAATCCTTCCATCACGACTTGACCGGCAAGGGTGCCCGTGATGGTGCTGCTTTGGCCGCTCGCCAGGAGCGCTACCGCGAAGAGAGTGCTGGCCAACGCCGTGCCCAGGAGCGGCGCGAGGGTTAGATAGGCGACCCGAATCCAGTCGGGGCTCCATTCGGGGTCCTCGGCGGATTTGAGTTGCACGAAATCGCCGCCGGGCATGGTGACGCCGTCCTTGCCGTGGAAGACGGTCGCGGCCAATACCAAGATGGCCGCGTTGACAAAGAAAGCCAAGGACAGTGCGATGACGGTGTCAATGGTGTTGAACCGGATCGCCCGGCGCACCTCCGGCTCATCGGTCCCCACTTTTCGGGAATTAACCAGCGCCGAATGGAGATAGAGGTTATGCGGCATGACCGTCGCGCCGATGATGCCAATGGCCACGACGATCATGCCCTGTTCGCGAAACCACGGAGTCAATAGAGCGTGACCCATCTCGGCGAAGTCAGGATGCGTCTGCGGCAGGACGAAGATCTCGATAAAGTAGCAGCCGGCAATCGTGCCGACGAGCACCAAAATGATCGCCTCGATGAAGCGCATTCCCAGCCCCTGGAGAGCCAGCAACAGCAAAACGTCGAAGGCGGTGATGAGGACGGCCCAGAGGAGCGGAATGTGGAAAAGAAGGTTGATCGCGACGGCGCTGCCGAGGATTTCAGCCAGGTCGCAGGCCGCGATGGCAACCTCGCAAGCCATCCAGTTCGGCCAGCGCGACCATTTCGGGTAATAGTCGCGGCAGGCCTGGGCCAGATCCTTGCCCGTGACCACGCCCAGGCGCGCGGCGATGACCTGCATGATGATCGCCATGAAGCTGGACAGGGCCACGATCCAAAGAAGGTCGTAGCGATATTTTGCCCCTGCCTCGAGGTCGGTTCCCCAGTTGCCCGGGTCCATGTAGCCGACGCTGATAAGGAAGGCCGGGCCAACGAAGGCTCGCCATTGCCGCCAAAAGCCCGCCGAGGGCGGGGGCAGCGCGACCGTTCCGTGCAGACCTTCCAGGGATCGGCTGCCTGCCTGGCCGTTGGCTGAAGGCCCAGGGGTTACTTCGGGAGCTGGCGCGCGGTGGGTCTCCATCTCCGTACTCATGTCAATTCCTTGATCTGCCGGCAGTCACTATCTTTCCCAAGCACCGAGGAGTAGGAGAGGATCGATGAAGGTTACGCAACACGGTTACATCCTTGCCAACAGTTAGCTTAGCCTATAGATTTGCTTAGTCAAGACTAATAGATAACGGCGCGGCTGCTCGGGTGAATAGGCGAGCGGGGGGCGTAAGCCCCCTGATAACTCCACAATCATGGACCTGTCTTCGAGATGTCAATCTCTGTCTCTGAACCCACGGATTCGCCAAGCAGACCCGCCAAGCCCTCGGCGGCCAACGAAATTACGCGACCCCTCACTCGGACCTCAAATACGCCATCGAGCGGTTGGTAGCGCAGAAAGCTCACCGTTGCGCCCGGCGTCAGGCCAAGGTCTTGCCAGCGGCGCAGGCGCTCGGGGCTGTCGTCTTGGACTTCGCGAATCAGGGCACGCTGGCCGGCTCGGAAAGTGTGCAGCGGTTGGAGATCGCGGCGAGGCAATTGACCTTCGGGGGTGGGGATGGGGTGGCCGTGGGGATCTTCGTGGGGCTCGCCCAGATGAGCGGCGATGGCCTGCTCCAGCCGGGGCGAGATGGCATGTTCGAGAGCCTCGGCCTCGGCATCGACCTCGCTCCAATCCAGGCCGAGCACCCGAGTCAGAAACAGTTCCACCAGGCGATGGCGGCGAATGACGCGGCGCGCCTCGGTCACGCCCTCCTTGGCTAACTTCGCGCCGTGCCCGGGTTCGTATTCGATCCAACCGGCTTCGCCCAGCCGCTTGAGCATGCCGGTCACGGAAGCGGCGCGGACTCCAAGTTGGGCGGCCAAGTCCATCGGCGACACCACCGTCTCGACGCCGCCGAGGCTGTGAATGGCTTTGAGGTAATCCTGAACCGCCTTACTCGGCTGCTCGGCCATGAGTGCTTGTATCCGAAGCAAGGTAGCGAGAATGAAGCGTGGTTAGTTTTATCATTCTAGCCAAAATCGGGCTACGGGGACCTCTACGCCAAGTGCCGCCGTGTTGGGGTCAAGGGTGCAGGGCGCCCGGCCGACTCCCGTCGCTAACGCGACCGGGATCGCCAAAGGCTCGTAACTACTCAATTAATTGATAGGCAGCGGCGAAAGTGGGCTTTATAATCGCCGGATGCTGGATGGGGCGCGGAGTTTCCGGACGCCGCGCCCCGACCTATCCGTCGCTTTCGCTACCAGGACCTCTCCCCCAGGAAGTACCGGCATGTTCGATCCCTATGAAAAGTGGCTCCGTATTCCCAAAGACGAGCGCCCCGTCACGCACTATCAACTGCTCGGCGTCGATCCCGAAGAGGACGATCCGGACGCCATTATTCAAGCGGCCAAGAAGCAAAAGGCACGCCTCATGGCCCATCAAGACGGTCCCAATGGCAAGGCCGTGGACCGCCTGCTCAAAGAAATCAACGACGCCAAGGTCACGCTTCTGGACGAGGACAAACGCGAGGATTACGACCGGCGTTTGTTGAAGCTCAACGGCAAAAACGGTAAACATGCCGACGACGATGGGGACGATGACGAATACGACGCTCCGGCTCGCGGCCGGCGGTCACGCTCGAAAGAAAACCCGCCTTGGCTGTGGCCAATCATGGGCGTTGCCGCGCTCCTGGTCATAGGCGGCATCATCACCGGGGTCATACTCACGCGCCCCAAGAAGACCGAGGAGCCGACGAAAAAGGAAGAGGTGGCCCAGGTCACCACGGAAAAACAGCCGGATCCCGTAGTGCCGGCTGCCAAGGAAGAAAAACCAGCGCCGAAGCCTGATAAGACCCCGGAAGTGAAGCCGCAGGCGCCCGCGCCACAAGCTGCCCCGCCACCAGCCGCCGCGCCGGCGCCCGCTCCTCCGCCACCCCCGCCTCCGCCGGCCAAGTTTGTCAAAATGAAAGTGCCCGATTCCACGGCGCAGGCCAAGGCCGAGGAAACCATTAAGAAGGCCTACAAGACGGACTATGCCAAGGAAAAGCCCGACGACAAACTCGCCCTGTCCGCTAAGTTACTCCAGCCTGGCCGCGAAAACCGCAAGGACCCGGCCGAGTGGTTTGTCATGCTTCGCGAAGCGCGGGACCTGGCGATCCAAGCAGGCAGGCCGCGCCTGGCCGTGGAAGCGGTTAAGGAGATTGATAAGTGGTTCATCATCGACCCGCACCGCATGAAGATCGACGCCCTGACGACGGTCAATGACTCGGTGAAAGAAGATGCGAAGGAAGTCGTTAAAGAAGCGGCGGCCAGGATTATCGCGTCTGTCGCCCTGGGGCAGGTCAATGCCGCGATCGATGACGATAACTTCGACGCCGCCCTCAAGCTAATTGCCATCGCCGACTCCGCAGCCCGCAAGCCCAAGCAATTCACGAAAGAAAAACCGGACGAGAAACCGGAAGAAAAGAAAGAGGAAAAGCCGAAAGACAAGGCCGACGACAAAGCCAAGGACAAGTCCGATGAAAAGCCCGATGAGTTGCTCAAGGAAAAGAACAAGGACGAAACTCTCGCTAGGATTGAAGCGCGCAAGAAGGAAGTCGAAACATTTCGAAGTGAGTACCAGGCATTCCAGGAAGCTCAGAACAAGCTCAAGCTAACGGCCGATGACCCGGCCGCGAACCTGATCGTCGGTAAGTATCTGTGCTTCTTCCATGGTAAGTGGGACGAGGGTTTGCCGCTCCTGGCAAAAAGCGCCGATCCAATTATCAAGCCGGTCGCACTAAAAGAATTGGGCAAGCCGGCCAAGTTCAAGGACCAGCTCGACTTGGGCGAGGATTGGTCCGCCCTGTCCAACAAGGTGGAAGGCCGCAAGGAAAACAACGTCGCGGCGCATGCCATGCTATGGTATGACCGCGCCGACCAGCAAGCCAAGGCCGAGGACAAGGCGAAAGTGGCGGAGCGAATCAAGGAAGTGAAAATGAAGGGACCGACGCACTTGCCGCGTCTGTTGCCGGGCAGTTTCTACGGCCGGGCCAACGCCGAGGAAAGAACCATCCTCCTGCGCGAAGGCGGAGGCACCATGCGCTCGGAGGAAGCCGTGGCCCAGGGCCTGGAATGGTTGGCCCAACATCAGTTTCAGAAGAAAAACCGCGGGCTGTGGCCGACCGATACATTCAACCAGGCCGGCCAGTGCAATTGCGCCGACCCGGGTGAAAAGCACGACATCGCCGGCACCGCCCTGGGCCTCATGCCCTTCCTGGGCGCGGGCGAGACGCACCGGAACGGCAAATACAAGGACGTTATCCAGCGGGGTCTTACATACCTCCTATCGAAGCAAAAGAAGGAAGGTAATTACGACGACAACAACTATGAAAATGCCCTGGCCACGATCGCGGTCTGTGAGGCGTCCGCCCTGGCCCGTGATAGAGACCTCGCCCGCAGCGCTTTAGCGTCCGTACGGTACCTGGCCAGCATTCAGAATGCCGACGGAAGTTGGGGCTATGGCAAGGGCTCGGCTGGTGATTTGTCCGTCACGGGCTGGCAGTTCGCGGCGTTGAAGAGTGCCGTCTATGCCGGCCTTCCGGTGCCCAAGGGAGTCATCGCCCGCACCGCCAATTTCCTGGACAAGGTGGCCGATTCGAGCGGCCTGGGTTATGGCTATAATACGGCCGGCGCCGTGCGAACCACGTCCGCCACCGGCCTTCTTTGCCGTGAATACCTAGGCTGGGGGCCGGACAACGCCAAGCTCACCAAGGGCATCAACCATCTCTTGCAATCCGCCAACTTCCCGACGCGCGAAAGCCCCAGCCTGTATTTCGTCTGTTACACCACACAGGTCATGCACCATTTCGGCGACAAGGCCTGGGAGACCTGGAACAAAGCCGTACGCGATTTGTTGGTCGATCTCCAGGATCAGGGCAAGATTCCCGGCCTGGAGCATCAAAAGGGAAGCTGGGCGCCGAGTCCCGGCGAATGGGAAAAACAGGGCGGACGCCTTCTGTATACTTCCCTGGCGCTGATAACGCTGGAAACCTACTACTACCATGTGCCGCTTTATAACTACGGCGAGGCCCTGTGGCAGGAATGAATTTGAAATCCGCAATCCTCTCCACTTACCTTTCGGAGATCCCCATGCGCAGAGTCTCAATCGCCTTGCTGGTTTTTGCCTTGCTGGCCGCCGCCCCCGGCGCCGATGAAGCCAAAGCTATCGTCGAAAAAGGCATAAAGGCCCAGGGCGGCGCCGACAAGCTCGCCAAGCTCAAAGCCGGACGCCTCAAGGCCAAGGGCAAAGGCGACTTTCCGATGATCGGCGAGCAGGAATTCACCATCGAAGACACCTGGCAAGGGCCCGATCATTACAAGACGGTTATTGAAATGACCATCGGCGGCCAGGCGGTAAAAATCACGCAGACATTGAACGGCAAGGAGGGCTGGATCGCCGTCAACGACATGGTCATGGATACCCCCGCCAAGGAACTCGCTGAGTTCAAGGAACAGGCTTATGCGGAAAACTTGGACAGGCTGGGTTTCATCAAGGAAGACGGCTACAAGCTCGACGTATTGAAGGAAATCAAAATCGACGACAAGCCGGCCGTCGGCGTTGTGGTTTCTTCGAAAGACCGCCGCGACGTCAAGCTTTACTTTGACAAGGACAGCGGCCTGCTCGTCAAGCGCGAACACGAGGTTGTGGACGAAGGCGGCAACAAAGTGAATCAGGAAGTCTTCTTCAGCGACTACAAGGATAAAGACGGCCTAAAAAACGCCCACAAACTCCTCGTTCATCGCAGCGGCAAGAAGTTTCTCGAAGCGGAGGCGACGGAGATTGAGTTCTTCGATAAGAAGCTGGACGATGACTTCTTCGCCAAGCCGGGGAAGTGACCGGGTGTGCCGGCCGCGGCCAAATGGTTCTCTCCATTTCGCCTGACCCCCCGTGGAAAGAAATGGAAAGAATCCGTTTGAATTCCTTTTGATGGCTGTTGATCCAATGAGACTCTTTTGAGCAAGCAACCAGCCCGCAGCGCGAGCAAGGGGCTTCCTTGTTCGCCCCGCGGGCTGGTGTTGGTGTCGTTGTTTCCCTTCACCGTTTTCCGGATAAACGCGCTTCGATTCCTTTCACATCCCCGCCTGATTGGCCTTGGGAGCTTCCGGCACTTTCAGCTTGTTCTTTTGCTTTTGCAGCCGTTCCGCGTTTTCCCGAGTAGTTACGTAAAGCACGTTATCAAGCTTCACCACGTCCATGTCGGCCAAGTCCGCCAAGATGCGGACGGCGGTGTCCACGGGCACGTTACTCAACTCGGCCGTCACTTGCGCCTTTTCCTTGTTGACCTTGTTTCGGTCGAGAACGATGTTGTAGCCGGTAGAGGCCGATATCTCCTTGAGCGCATCTTCCAGCGGAGCCTTGTCAATGGAGATAAAAACAAGCGGCAACAGGGCAGGGACGCGGGCATCTTCGTCGCCGCCTGTGCTCACCGGCAAATGAAGTTGGAGTTCCTCCCGCAAAGCCGCCTCAGTGGTTATTTCAATAAGAGTGAGATTCGGGCGGAACACAAAGGTTGCTCCGGTTTGCGACGGAATCCTGGAAAGGACCTTTCGCAAGAGCGTAGAAACTTTGATCCCGGCCATGCGCGGGATCGGCTTCTCGGCAATAGGCAAACTCAATATGTCTCCATTGGGAACGCCGCCGTCCGCGCGAAACGCTATTTCATTCACATCGAAAGTTAAATTATAGGTGTCGCTTATCTGCTCCAAGAAATCTCCAAGGGTCAACTTCGGGTCGTCCATGCGCTCGAACTTGATCTCGGTTGCCAAAGCGTCCTTCATTGTCATGGCTCGTTTCGGCTGCGCCTGCTTCGGATCGGCTTTTTGTTTTTCACCTCCCTTGGGAGCTGACGCATCGACGGCCGCTTCCACTATCGGCTTTTGTTTCTCATTGGGCTTCTCTGCCTCTTTCTTGTCCTGAACCTTTTCATTGGCCCAGGTATTGAATGTAAACGCCCCGCCCCCCATGCCGAGGACGCCCATGGCCAGGATGACGGCCGCGGCGATTTTCAATTTGGTCACGAACATGGCTTGCAATACTCCTTCGGTTAACGTGGCGACCTGCGTGGAGATCACGCCCGCCGCCAGGGAATTTCCCGCCGCGACCAGAAGCGCGGCCTGAACGGTATTCGCCGCCAGCGCGACCGGGACCAGCGTCGCTCTGGCCGCGTTTTGAGTTAGTAAAGTCGCCAGCGCCGCTCCGGAGAGCGTCAGGCCGCGGCGCGTCAGCCGGACTCGCAAAAGTTCGCGTCCGCGAGCCAGCCGGCCCGAGACCGTGCCCTCCGCCCAGCCCAGGATGCGTGCGGCTTCCGTATACGTTTTGCCCTGCAGATAGCAGAGCACCAGGGGCGCCCGGTATTTGTCCGGCAAGCATTTCAGCTCTTCGTCCAGCAGGGGACGAAGAGCTTGCCAGCCAGGGTCGGAGATCGCTTCCGTCGCCGGCATGTCCACCATCTCCTTCAATCGGGCCTGACGGCGAAAGGCTTCGCCGCGTGCCTTCACCGCCGTACGGCATGTCACGCCATACAACCAGTTGGCCAGGAGTTCCGGTTTGCCGATCGAACCCGCCTTGCGCACCAGCACGAGAAACACGGCTTGAAAGACATCGTCAACATCGTTGGCCCCATGAAGCAGGCGCCGGCAAACGCTCAAGACCATTGGCCCATGGCGCTCGACGATGGCCGCGAACGCGCTTTCATCGCGGTTCTTGACGAAGCGCCCGAGCAATTGCCCATCCGTCGATTCGCCTCCCTGACCGGCGCCGGCCAGCTTGCGAATGTAACGGATAACGGGATGAAGTTGTCCAGTCGGCATGGACCTGACACTCCTGACGTGTTGGCTCTTCCTCTATTACTGCCGAAAAAGCGACGGGCGCGTACAGAATTCTTTGGGAAAAAATTGGGGTAGTGTAGAGCCGACGAATCTTTGGGCCTTCGATGAACTGAATAAAGCTTCTAGGCTACCTGGCATTTTTCTCGGGCATAATCGTTGGGATAGGGCTTCTTCCAAACTTCCGGTAAACCTTGAAGTCCTGATCCATGGTAAGCACGGCACTCTTAGAATTGGTCTCGGCCATGCGTACCAAACAAGCATCCGCAAACGACATGGGTAGGTCGGAGTACTGTTCCAGCGAATTGGCGACCACCTCGGATTCTTCAAGCAATCGAAAAGGGATGTGCATTACTTCTCGCCTAAGCAGTTTTATAACTGCTTGAGGGCCGGTACTCAATTTTCGCAAGAGAAAGCAGGCCTCGGTTATAACGGCTTCACATGTTAAGAAAGGAGCTGGAAAGCGAAAGAATTGATCCTTTGCCCAGGAGTGATAACGATCACGTCGATCCAAAGCGGCAACCAGAGGGCCAGTATCAAGCAGAACGGGTCGCCTCACAGGCCGAACCCATCCATGTGCTTCTTGTTGAAAGACAAGTCGCCCGGCCCTTCCAGGCTACCCAAAAGGTCCCCTGCCAGTTCGCCGCAGGAGACCTCTCCTTTTCCATTGACTCTAGCGACATAGGCTTCAATGGCTTCCTTTACCAAGAGCGAAGGCGTCTTTTTTTGCTCTTTTGCCAGCGCGCTGAGCTTGGTCGCCAGCGAATGAGATAGCTTCAGCGATAGCGTTTTCATGATTCGCTCCAACCGATTCTTCCTTCACCAACTCGGATACTACAAAATAAACTTGCTCAAGCCCCCCTCTTCAAGACCTCCCGTAGGCTCCCTTACAAGTTCGATCCGCTCGCGGTGGGGTTCAGAGGCTCGATGGTGGCGACATGCAACAGCGAACAGATGCGGAATTCCGCCGGGATCCCGTCATCCGTCTCACCAACCCCAATTAGGATGTCCGATCGGGTCAGCCAGGCCAATTCGGGATGGCGGACTTCATAGGTCTTCCCACTCGACATCACCAGCCGGAAAGGCCGAAAGGGCCGCTGCGCCAGAAGTTCACGAAAGGTTTGTAGTGTAATATTCGACATAATACCTTGGCGCTTAATACGTGTCGACCGCCGGCTCATCATTGTGCCTGGCGACTGGCTACCTGATTCACCGCAGGTCAGCAGGTGTGGGGTAGGCCGCCGGCCTGCCAGAATTCCGGCAGGCCAGTGGCCGACTCCACGCCGTAGCTCGTGAGAAGCATGATTCTCTCAAGTGTTGATGAGGATAAGATCTACAAAATAAACTTGCTCAAATCCTCCTTCTGCAAGACCTCGCGGAGCCGGCCTTGGACGTAGTCGTTGTCGATTTTGACGCGTTTGTCCTTCAAGTCCGGGCCTTCGTAGCTGACTTCCTCGACGACGCGTTCCAGGATGGTGTGCAGGCGGCGGGCGCCGATGTTTTGCGACGTGCGGTTGACCTCGAAGGCGATGTCGGCCAGGGCGGCGATGCCGTCGAGGGTGAATTCCAGCGTGACGCCCTCGGTGGCCAGAAGCTCGGCGTATTGCTTAGTCAGAGCGTGCTTAGGCTCGGTGAGAATGCGCAGGAAGTCCTCGCGCTTGAGATCGGTCAACTCCACGCGGATGGGAAAGCGGCCCTGCAACTCCGGCATGAGGTCCGACGGCTTGGACGCGTGAAAGGCCCCGGCGGCGATGAACAAGATATGGTCGGTGCGCACTGGGCCGTAGCGCGTGTTGACCGTCGTCCCTTCGACGACGGGCAACAGGTCGCGCTGCACGCCTTGCCGGGAGACATCGGGGCCATGCGTGGACGCGGGGCCGCAGACTTTGTCCAGCTCGTCGAGAAAGATGATGCCCTGATTCTCGGTCAGCTCGACGGCTTTTTCGTTGACCACCTGGCGATCGATGAGGGCCTCGGTCTCTTGCTCCAACAGAATGCGGCGCGCCTCTCGAATCGTGAGTTGGCGCTGCTGATTCTGCTTGGGCATGATCTTCTCGAACATATTTTGCAGATCGACGTCCATGTTCTCCATGCCCATGTTCGAAAAAATCTGCACAGGAGTATGCTTCTGTTCGATGTTTAGTTCGACGGAGCGTTCCTCCAGTTCGCCGGCTTCGAGGCGGGCTTTCATCTTGTCGCGCGTGCGCTGGCGGCGATCGTTTTCCTCGCCGTTGTCAGCTTCCCAGGTGCCCGATTGCGGGACCAGTAAATCGACCAGCCGCTCGCTGACGCGCTCCTTGGCGGTCGTTTCCACGAGGCCGCGTTGTTCTTGCCGCACCATGCCAATGGCCATCTCCGTCAAATCGCGGATCATGCTTTCAACATCGCGGCCATGGTAGCCGACCTCGGTGTACTTGGTGGCCTCGATCTTGAGGAAGGGCGCGCCGACCAGCTGAGCCAGGCGGCGGGCGATTTCGGTTTTGCCGACGCCGGTGGGCCCGATCATGATGATGTTCTTGGGCGTCACGTCCTTGCGCAGGGCATCCGGCAGCTGTTGACGGCGCCAGCGATTGCGAATCGCGACCGCCACGGCTCGCTTGGCCGCGTCTTGCCCGACAATGTAGCGATCCAATTCCTGAACAATTTGCCGCGGCGTCAATTCCGGCACGGTTAGACTCCCATTCAATTAGCCACGAAAAACACAAAACAACACAAAAAAAAGAAGGAGAATCCTATCAACAGGGGGCTCCCGATTGACGTCGGCCTCTTTTTCGTGCCTTTCGTGTCTTTCGTGGTTTTATAACTCCTCAACTTCAATATTCCGATTCGTGTAAATGCATAAATCGCCGGCGATTTCCAGGGCGGCGCGGGCGATTTGGGCGGCGCTGAGGCTGGAATGAATCATCAGGGCTCGGGCCGCGGCCAGGGCGTAGGGACCGCCGGAGCCGATGGCCGCCACGCCTTCGCTGGGCTGGATCACGTCCCCGGTCCCGCTGACCAGCAGAAGGTTTTCCTGGTCGGCGGCGACGAGCATCGCTTCCAGGCGGCGCAGGTTGCGGTCGGTGCGCCAGTCCTTGGCCAGCTCCGTGGCGGCACGGGGCACGTTGCCCTGGAAATCCTTGAGGCGGGCTTCGAAGCGCTCCAGAAGGGCGAAGGCGTCGGCCGACGCCCCGGCAAAGCCCGTCAGGACCTTGCCGTCGTGCAAACGCCGGACCTTATGAGCATCGCTTTTCATGACGACGTTGCCCAACGTCACTTGGCCGTCGCCCCCGAGCGCGACTTTGCCGTTATGCCGGATGGCAAGGATGGTGGTCGAATGAAATTTGTCCAAAACGTGTTCCATTTCAAGACTTATTTGTGGGTCGCGATCCCGATTGCGCCGTAGTCCCGCTGTCACGATCAGAATCGTAATTGCACCCGAAAACACCAATTATCTATTACTGGACGCCTGGGCAGTTCTTCCTCGTCTCTTTCCATTTCCTTTGGACCAAGGATAATGATACTAGAGATTGCCCCTGAGTCGCAGCAGTGGTTTCTTGGTATTCTTGTGGAGGCCCAGGTTATGTTCGCTACAAAGCGCTGGCTGGTTCTGCCTCTCGTATTAGCGGCCGGTCTGGCCACGGCGGGAATTGGTTTGGCTGCCGGCGTGCTGGAGATCCGCGACGATGCGGGCATGTTCAAGGAAGACACCGTTCGTAAAGCCAATGAGATCATCAAGGAAATCAAGGACGAGCATAAGATCGATCTATTCATTCAGACCTTCAAGGATATACCCGAGGATTTGAAGAAGGACTACGAGGCAGTTAAAGGAGATAAGGCGAAAAGGAACGAGTTCTTCCAAAAGTGGGCTCGTAATCGCGCCAAAGCCGCCGAGGTGAATGGCGTCTATATCCTGCTGCTTCAGAAGGGCAAGGATCACCCAGGACATCTGCAAATTGAGGTGGGCAATCAGACACAAAAGAAAGCGTTTACACTTGAAGACCGGGACAAGCTCGACAAACTCTTTCTCGCCAATTTGAAAGATGAGAAGACTTACGACGAAGGGCTATTAGAGGCCGTGAAGTTTGTCCGCGATACCGTGAACGCCAACTTGGGCAAACCGAAATCACGCGGCGAAAGCACACAGGTCATTCCGCCCGATACAGGCCATAAGCAGGCCCAGGGCGGCGAAGGGGGTATAGGCATGTTTGGTGGTATTGGCGGCCTAATCTGCGGCTTGATCTTCATTGCGCTTTGTGTCTGGGTGGTTTTCGCATTGATCCGGGCCTTGACCGGCATGGGTCGCGGTGGATACGGCCCCGGCGGAGGGGGCTACGGGCCAGGCTACGGAGGAGGAGGTTATGGAGGCGGGGGCGGCGGCTTTATGAGCGGACTCATGGGCGGATTGTTCGGGGCCGCAGCCGGCAGCTATCTTTACGATCGCTTTTTCCATGATGGCTCCGGTTCCAGCGGTTTGGGCGGCTCCAGCGCGTACGGCGCTGGGCCGGATGCCGGTGGCGCGCCGCAGGACACGGATTACTCCGGCACAGGCGGCGACTTTGGCGACACCGGCGGAGACACGGGGGGCGGTGGCGGTGATTTTGGCGGTGGCGATGACGGCGGTGGAGGCGGTGGCGATGTCGGCGGAGGTGGCGGAGACTTCGGTGGTGGCGGAGGAGATTTCGGGGGTGGCGGCGACTTCGGGGGCGGTGGCGGTGATTTCGGCGGTGGTGGTGGCGGCGGAGACTTCTAATCAGGGATCACGAAAGTACAGCTTATACAATTGACTTTGCGGCGACTTCTTATTTACCAGCCCGCTGCGCCTGCAATGGCCTCTAATATCCCTTGCTACCGCGGCGAGCTGTGACCGCAAGTTATTGATCAAGTCTCTCCATTCATGACCGTTCCACTCCGCATTGGCACGCGTGGCAGTAGGCTCGCTCTTTGGCAGGCGAACTACGTGGCCGAGCGGCTTCGGGCTCGGGCTGGAAATCGGCCCATTCACCTTGTCGAAATCGAGACCATCGGCGACCAAGTTCATGACAGGCCGCTGTCCCAAATCGGCGGCGAAGGCGTTTTCACCAAGGAAATTCAGCGGGCCCTCCTTGACGGTGCGGTGGATGTCGCCGTGCACAGTCTCAAGGATCTGCCGACGCTTCCAGTGGATGGATTGACGCTGGCCGCTGTGCCGCCGCGGGGACCGGCCGGCGATGTATTTGTTTCCCGCAGGCATGCGCGCTTTGATTTGTTGCCAGAAGGCGCTACTGTGGCCACGAGCAGCCTCCGCCGCCGGGCGATGGCCTTGCACCGGAGGCCCGATCTTGATCTTGTGAATATCCGCGGCAACGTCGAAACCCGTTTACGCAAACTGGACAGCGAGGGACTGGACGGCGTCATCCTCGCTCAAGCGGGTTTGGAACGGCTCGGCCTGGGTGAGGCGATCCGTGAGGTCTTGGATGCCTCATGGATGTTGCCGGCCGTGGGCCAGGGCGCCCTGGGTCTCGAATGCCGGGCCGGCGACCATGCGAGCCTTGATCTTGTCCGGGATTTGAACGATTATCCCACGCGGCAGGCTGTTTTGGCCGAACGCGCCTTCTTACGTGGTCTCGGGGGCGGCTGCCTGGTTCCCATTGGTACGGTATCGCAGGTTGATGGCGAAAATCTGATCCTGCGGGGCGCTGTCCTTCGACCTGACGGCAGTGAGCGAATCAATGGCGAACTGGCGGGAACAATTCATGACCCGGAACGCCTCGGCGGGCAGCTGGCGGACCAACTCTTGGCGGCCGGCGCCCGAAAGCTATTAGAATTGGGCTAATTGGCTGGCAAAGTCGAGTCAGGGGAGTTTTTCTCGCGTCCCACCTTGATTTTTTGAGACTCTCTGCCAACGAAGAAGCACATATCCACGTTCTACCTCTTGACGGAACGGCTAGCCGGCTAAGCTGTTGAATGCGAAAAAGCCGATGTTTTCGCTACGTTGACAGTAGCAGTAGCCCCGTGTTAGCTTAATGGAGAAGGTTTTCTCCAAAAATGCCTTGCACAACAGCTTTAAGCCGTTTCTCATAAGGCGGTTGGGTAAGGCAATCTTGTTTCCTATCCTTGCGGCTCCGGGAGTGTAAATCGTCATGGCGACCAAACCCTTTGGCGTCTGGGGTATCGATTTGGGCCAATGCGCCCTCAAGGCCTTGCGGATGGAGATTGGTGAGGAAGGCGAAGTCGTCGCCACCGCCTTTGATTATGTCGAACATCCCAAAATCTTGAGTCAACCCGACGCCGACCCCGATCAACTCACCCGTGAGGCGCTGGAAAAGTTCTTGTCCCGCAATACGTTGCGCGGCGACCAGGTGGCCATCAGCGTGCCCGGCCAGAGCGGCCTGGCGCGCTTCGTCAAGCTGCCCCCCGTCGAGGAAAAGAAAATCGGCGACATCGTTCGCTTTGAAGCGAAGCAGCAGATTCCGTTCAATCTGGACGAGGTCGTCTGGGATTATCAAAAGATCGGGACCGGCGCCGTAACCGACGGCTTCGCGATGGAGACGGAAATCGGCCTGTTCGCCATGAAGCGCGACATGGTCAACCGCTATCTCCAGCACTTCAAGGAAGTCAACGTTGAAGTGCACCTCGTCCAAATGGCGCCGTTGGCTCTGTGCAACTTCGTCGCCTACGACCTGCTTGGTAAGACCGAAGCCCAAGAGCCCGACGCCGGCGCGACCCAGGCTTACGGCAAGAAGCAATGCGTCGTCGCGCTGGACATCGGAGCCGATAGCTCCAACCTCGTCATCACCGACGGCGGCCGCATCATTTGGCAGCGGCCCATCCCGCTGGGCGGCAACCATTTCACGCGGGCCCTGACCAAGGACATGAAACTGACCTTCGCCAAGGCCGAGCATCTGAAGCGGAATGCCACCAAGTCGCCCGATCTGAAGCAGATCCTGTCCTCGCTCAAGCCGGTACTCAACGATTTCGTCGGTGAGGTCCAGCGCTCCCTGGGATACTTCACGAACACGCACCGCGATGCCAATATCTTGTACATGGTCGGCCTGGGCAACGCGTTCCGCCTGCCCGGTTTGCAGCGCTTCTTGAGCGAGAAGCTGCAGATGGAGGTCCGCAAGCTGGCCAAGCTCGAAAGGCTAACCGGCGACAGCGTCGTGACCGCTCCGGCCTACACGGAAAACGTGCTCAGTTACGCCGTCGCCTATGGCCTGGCGCTGCAGGGATTGAAACAGGCGCATCTGCGGACCAACTTGTTGCCCCCGGAAATCCAGGTTGACCGCCTGGTCCGCGGCAAGAAGCCCTGGGCGGCCGCCGCGGCCGCCGCGCTTTTGCTCGGCGGGGCCGGCGTGGCCCTGAGCTACGCCCTCGAAGTCCGGGCTTACGGCGGCGTGCAGAAGAACGAAAACGACCCGGTCCAAAAGGCGGAAGCTCGAGCCAAGCAGGTCGTCACCACCGCCAACGGCTGGGACGCCAAATTCAAGGACCAAGTCAAGAAGGCCGAGGATGAAGAGCGAGCCGTCAAGAGCATCATCGCCGGCCAGGATGAACGTGAAAACTGGATCAGGCTGCAACAATTCGTCAGCAGCGTCCTGCCTTATCCTGAAGTCCACATCAAGACGGGCCAAGCACCCCAGCCTAAAGACTTCGAGATGGCCAATCTCCTGGCCCCAAAAGAAACGGCGAAGTATCTGAGCCCCAACGCTGAATGGGCGTTTGAGGTCTACCAGAAGAAACAAGAGACGGGCAGGTCGTCTTCCGCTTCGAAGGGCGCTGACGGCAAGGAAAGCAAACTTTCCGACCGCGAGGATCAAAGTGATAAGTACCTGGTGCAAGTCAACATCGAATCGGTCGACGCTCGCTTTACCGATGACTTGGCGTCCGCCTGGAACAGCATCAAAACCACGAGCACCCTATCCGAGGGCCGCGTACGGCCGATGAAGCAATACAGCGAAGCGCCGAAGGAGAAAGAGACGGGCTGGGTCGTGGAGTTGCGCGGCTACACTTACCACGAGGATAAAGACCTCTTCCTCGTCAATGCTTTGCTTGAAAACATCGCCCGCAAGGGCATACCGCCAGCGCCCCCCGCTGCCGCGAAAGATACGGCTCCCGCGAAGGACGCTCCGAGTCCCGCCCCTCCCCCTTCAGGTCCGGCCCCCGCTCCGGCGGCCGGCAATCAGCCCCCTGCGAAGACGGATGAAGGCGCCAAGCCGGAGGCGAAGAGCACCGAGCCGGTTATCGGCAATGTCAGCCATGTCGTTCTTTACAAGGTCACGGACACTACTTCCGGCGGCAGTGTGACTCTCGGCAGCGCCTTGTCCACGGTGGCGACGGGCGCTTCCAGTGCGCCAGCCGCCGATAAGAGCGCGGCGCCCAGTGGCCCCGTTCCTAATTATCCAATGGCTGGCGGTGGAGGGGCCGGCGCCGGTGGCGGGTCACGAGGCAGCTGGAAACCACTTGGTTCGGGCATGGGCGGCGGCTCCTTAGCGATGGGCGGCCAATATGGTGGCGGCGGCAAGTCCACCCCCATGACGATGGAAGGGGGCCCCGGCAAGGTGGGTCCGATGACCCCTAACCAGGCTGGCCGCGGCAATCAGCCCTCTGCCTCGGGTACTTTTGGCGGCCCAGGAAACAAGGGCGCCATCGATCAGCCTAACGCCCGAAAGCGCACCGAGTTTATCGTCTTGTTCTTCTGGAGAGAGCCGATTCCCTCGGACAAGCTCCGGTCGATGCAAGAAGGCACGACCCCCGGCGGTACGGGAGGGCCCGGCTATGGAGGTATGCCCGGCGCCCCGCCCATGAGCATGCCGCCCACCACGTCCGGTCCGCCGGCTGGCGGTGGCGGCACCGGCGAAAATAATTAACGTCTGTTGAGCAAACCTGGTCCGTGTGAGTCTGTGTCAATTTCAGTTTTGCATTGCGAGTTATTTAACCCCTCAGGGCTGGGATACCATGAAACTGGACAAAGAAACTGTCGTTAAGCATCGCTTCTGGTTCCTCTTGGGAACGGTCGTGCCGCTCGTGCTTATCGTGCTTTGTGTCCTCAAATTCGGCGTCGCCCCCGAAGTGCAGGCAAAAGAGAAGGATTTCAAGGACGCCAAAACCAACGTGAGCGGAATCACCAATCCCAAGAACCAGACCTTTCTTGATCCGGTCGCCAAAAAGCAAACCACCCTCCAGTCAAAGAAGAACAAAGTCTGGGAACAGGCCTGGAAGGGACAAGGGGACGTGATTCTCTGGCCGCTGGAAATGCAACGAGAGCTGGGCGACAAATACTTCGGTGAACCCATCGATGAAGTCGAGCGGCGGCGCTATGCCCGACTCTATCCGAGCTACATTAGCCAAGTTGAAAAGGAATTCACGGAAATGATCGCGCCCGTTGAATTCAAGGGCGGCTTCAACAGCATTATTCGCACCGTCCCGCAATGGGATGACAATAGGCCGCCCCTTCTCGAGGAACTTTACCTGGCTCAGGAAGACCTCTCCGTTCAACGCGAACTCTTGAGAATCGTGAAAGAGACGCTCGACACGCTCAAGAAATTCCATCCCGTAGAGGCGCCCAAGGAAACCGCCAAGCCCGGCGAGAAGAAAGACGCCGCGCCCGCTGGCGCCGGGAAAGTCTTTGTTTTTCGCAATTCCAATTTTGAACTCACCTTGGCGCTGGACCAGAATGAAAAGAAACAGCTCATCGTCAGCGGCGCGAATAGCAAAATCAAGAACATCAATCCCAGCAAACGCACCCTTGCAGTAGACGTGGCGCAATTCCAGGTCATGCAGGGCCAGGCAGGCGCCGTGCCTTTCCGCATCCCAGCCGAGTATCTACTCTGGAACCAGGAAGCCCCCTTGCGCAACGATGTCAACATCGCCACGTTCAACAAAAACTCCCCCATCCAGGTCGAACAAGTCTTCGACTGGCAAGGTTCACCCATCAAGCGAATCGACGCCCTGGCCATGGGGTATAATTCGCACCGGACCGCCAACTACGCTTTGAAGATGCGGACAATGAAGGATACGTTGCAAGTAACCGCCGGGTCGGCGACCTCCACCGTCGGCATGAAGGGTTATGGGGGAACGATGAGCCCGTCGCCGGGCGGATTCGGCGGCGGCAATGCGCCGACTGGAGGAACGGGGACGGATGCGGCCGCAGCGGAAAAGCCGGTTGAACCGCAGACTCCCAACAAGCTTGACCGCTATCGCTATCTCGATGTTCGCGATCAGGTTCGCTGGATGCCCATCGGCATGGTCTTGGTGATTGATCAATCAGCCATGCAAGACGTGCTGGCGGCGATCGCCAACTCGCGGCTGCGCATCCAGACCACCCAGGTTTCCTGGAACCATGTTGCCAACGTCCGATCGGAGAAGATCGAAACGAAGGGCGTTGCGGGATCGGAAGCCGCGGGCGGAAAAACGAAGGGCGGCGTGGAAGAGGGTGTTCCGGGCGGGGGCTTCAGGCCGCCGATTCCTCCCAAGGGCGGCTACGGTCCGCCTTCACCGGGCGCGGGACCGCCGGGAGGATTTGGTTCCGGCGAAATGCGCCGCTCCATCGGCGACCAAGATGACCCCAATCTGATCGAACTGTCCGTCTACGGCATTGCCTCGCTGTACGAGAGGTATCCGCCCAAGCCCCCCGCGGCCCCCGCGCCCGAAACTGCCAAGACACCGACGGGAAAATAGCAAAAACATGGGTTACGCGGCCAATCGTGCCGTTAGAAACAAAGTCAGGATTGGAATCGTGACCCACGGCCCCCAAAATACCTTTAGCGGACACTCATCATAAGGAACCCGGCCATGGCCAAGATCGAATTCGATTTCAAGCAGTTCTTGCTCCAAAAGGGAGAGAAAGTGGGCCTGTGGACGTGCGTGGGCCTTGGCGTGCTCATGCTCGGCTACAGCCTATTCATGCCCGGCAAGGGCTTCCTGAGCGGCAGCCCCGGTTCCAACGCCAAAGAGCTCGAAGACATAAGCGGCCAGAAAGATAACCTGATCGCGTCCAATAGGCCCAGCGGTGAGCTTCCCGAGCAGGTAATCGATCCGCGCCTGCGCGGGACCATTAAGCCCCCCGAACCCATGGTCGCCTCCTTTTATGCCCTCAAAAGTCCGCTGTTCACAGGCGCGGCCGGAGACGACACCCGGCGTAATGAACCGGTCGTTCTCACTCCGGCGCCGGACAGCATCATCGCGAAGCCGATCTTGGTGCAATTGAGTCAGTACAAATTCAGTGGCAAAGGCGAGGACTTGCGAGTAGGCATCATAACGCCCCCGGCCATTCCCGAAGCCAAGAAGAAAAGGGAAGAACAAAAGAAAAAACGTCTTAGTCAAGGCGGAGGCTTTCCCGGCATGCCCGGTGGGATGGGCGGCATGCCCGGTGGGATGGGCGGCATGCCCGGTGGGATGGGCGGCATGCCTGGTGGGATGGGCGGCATGCGCGGCGGGATGGGCGGCATGGGTCCTGGCGGCGGCATGGGCGGCATGCCTCCCGGCATGGGCGGCATGGGTGCCATGGGTGGCGCGCGCGGCTATGGCGGCGGTATGGGAATGGGAGGCGGCCCTCCAGGTATGGGCATGATGGGAGGTGGCAAGGCCATGGCCGGATCGAGCGGCAGCAAGGTTATCAGCTTTGTCAAAACCGATGACCTGGATAAGCACCCCAATGCGGTTATTGCCGAGGAAATACATCCAGCAACGGCGGTGGAAATCGTAGCGCCCTTCCCTCTTCGAGAGCAGTACAGGATCGTTGAGCGCGCTCTACACTTGTCTGACAGCCGAGCTGTGATGGCCGAACTGGAATTCGACCACTTTGACGTTGAACGCCGTATCCTTCTTTCCGACGGCAAAACGCCGGCGCCGGGATCCAGCTGGGTGGCTGTCGACGTCAAGCAAAACTGGGCGTGGAAATACGTTAACGGCGGCCGGCGAACCGAACCGGATGACCCGGAGCTTGTGCCGCTTTTGATTCCTTGGTCCAAAGGCTTGGCCTATCCGCGCCTGGCCCAGCAGGAAACAGGGCGCAGTAGCGGTAAAGGGGATACGAAGGTGAGCCGCTATCCCAAGGTCGAAATGGATCCTCCCCAGATCGTCAAAGCGCTGGAGGATCTGAAAAAAGCCGGTACGCAAGAACTGCCTTCTATCAACCTCAGGGATACTTCGGGCGTCGATCCTTCTGAACTTCTTGGGGGCTCCGAAGGCAACGTGCCGCAAATGAAGAATCCGCCGGTGGTTCCGGGTGCGGGGACCGGCAAGCCGCCCCCTGGCGGCAAACTCGGACCGGACGGAAGCCCGGTAGGCGAAAAGGGAACTGCCGGCGAAAAGGGATACTTTGGCGATAAACTTGAAGTCCCCGAGTTCTCGCTCATCCGGTTCTTCGATTTCGATATCCAACCCGGCGTCATCTACCAGTATCGCTTCCGGGTCCGCGTCAAGAACATGAATAAAGGCCGCACCGACGTGGCTTATCCCGAAATCGCCGACAAGAAAGTCTTGACGTCTCCCTGGGTTGTTGTGCCCAAGCCGGTTTCTCTCCCGGACGAGATTCAATACTTTGCGATCGATCTCAAGAATGTCGACTGGAAATACAATGACGACAAGGGTGAGGAAAGGGCGGTATCCCGGAGGGCTCGGCCTTATCCCGAAGCGGACGGCCGGCGCGGCCAGGCCGCCGTTCACATTCAGCGCTGGCTCAATACGATCAACGTTAGCAGCAATCCTAAGGAAACCGTCGCCGAAACCGTGGGCGATTGGGCCATGGCCGAACGCGTTTTGGTCTATCGCGGCGAGTATATGGGCCACACGGTCAAGGAAAAGGTCGTGATTTGGTCGCCTACCGAAGAGGACTTCGTCCTTGCCAGCGACCCCTATCGGCGGGGCAGCGAAAAGACCATCATTGGCGTATCCTTCACGCCCGAGCCTGGCTACGAGGACGCCATTCTGGTCGATTTCGACGGCGGCAACATCGACTATAGTCGGGTCGCCGTGCCGGCCAAGGAGGATGAGCCCGCCAAGACAAAAGCCGTAAAGGATAAAGCTCCTATGGAACTTTTAATCATGACGCCGGAGGGCCGTTTGGTGGTCCGCGACAGCGCCGTGGATATGGAGAATGCCGACGCCAAAGCTCGTTATATAAAGTGGCTCGAACGCATTAAGGAAGTCGAGGCCAAGGCCTCCAAGGAAAATCAAGGCCCCGGCAAGGGCGATCCCTTCAGCGGTCCCGGCGGCAAGGGCGGCGGCGGCAGTTGATAGCCGAATCGACAATCCCAAAGCTCACGGGCATCCAGCCCGTGGGCTTTTTTTGCTGCCTGTATCGTGCCTTTAGTGTCTTCCCATTTCTATCCCAAACCCCGTGGCCCGCGCAGTTTGAACGACAAACCTTCCGTTTCGCCTTGCCACTTGGGTTTGACTGGATTGGCCAGGGTGCTACAGTGGAAAGGGAGCCTCGTCAAGGAAGCCAGGGCTTTTCGGAACGAGGAGAACGAGCCATGATCATGTGGTCTCCCAAACCGGACCATCCGCTCCGCCGTCTGTTTGCCGGCATTACCGAACAGACTTTCATTAGTCGCTTGGGTGTTGGCGATCCCCTTCTCATTGATTATCTTTCAGCTTTACTGTCGCGCTTTATTCACATGGACGCCGTGCACCGTTTGCGCAACGCCAACGGCAAACGGCTCGAGGAAGTGGCCGACATGCTGTTGGAGGCCGAGGCGTTGCCTCCGGAGGGCCGGACCCGTCGCGAATACCATCGCCATATCGGCGACTTCACGCTCTTTTGGGCGGGCGTCTATCCCGAAGCGCTCAACCGCCTGCGCTCGGCCCTCCGCAAGGACTCCTTCATCGATTACTGCGAACAGGGCAAGCGGTCCTATTACATCGCCAGCACGTTTGAGGAAGATCCGTACCGCGAGGAAGCGCCGGTGTTGCGGCGCTTGAGCGAGGACTTCGAACTTTGCGCCTACGGCCTCAATCAAGTCCGCCGCGAATGGGAAAATAGGCGCGTTTAGTTTAGCCGCGCGCGTTTAGCGGCGAGCCTCTTGGGAATGGTGCCACGGGCGGCTTGTCCGCCCGTGCCTGCGAGGCTCGCACGGGCGGGCAAGCCGCCCGTGGCACCCACTTTGCTCGCCGCTAAACGATTCAATGGTCCTTTGGCGCAGTGAAGTTGGCGATATACAGCTGGGCGGAGCGTCGCCCGTCGCGCGTTGACGTCCACATCAATTTCTTCTTGTCCGGGCTGAACACCGGCAACACATCCGCTCCCGGCGCATAGGTGAGCCGCACTTTCTTGCCGGTTTCGATGTTCATCCAGTACAGGTCATAGTTGGGCCGGGCTTTCGGGTCGCTGTGATCGGCCCCCGCATAGACAATGTGATGCTCGTCGTACCAATACGGCCCCCACTGGACCCAATCGGGATCGTCGGTCAAGGCTTTCTCGCCCGTGCCGTCGGCGTTGATCACATAGATCTGGAGATGGTCCGGTTTCTTGCGGTCGCTGCGAAAGATGACGCGTTTGCCGTCGGGCGAGAAGAAAGGGCCGCCGTTGTAGCATTTAGGCGCGTGCGTCAATTGGCGAACGTTTTTGCCGTCGGCGTCCATGATATAAAGTTCGAGGTTGCCATCGCGGTTGGAGCAGAAGACGATCTGCTTGCCGTCGGGAGAATAACTTCCCTCGGCGTTATAGCCTTTGCCGTCGGTCAGGCGCTTGAGGCCGGCGCCGTCGGGGTTGGCCTCGAAGATGTCCATGTGGGGATCGAAATCCCACTTGTAGCGCCGGTGAATCCCGGCTTTCTGGTCTGCCTTGCGCTGCTCGTATTCTTCTTCATGATGCTTCTTGGCGTCGGGGTCGAGATGACTGCTGGCGAAAATGATTATTTTGCCATCGGGGCGGAAGTAGCTGCACGTCGTCTTGCCGACGCCAGGGCTGACCCGGGTGATTTTGCCCGTCGCCAGGTCCATCGTAAAGATTTGGTAAAAGGGATTGCCGGTGTCTTTCTCCTCGGCCTGGAAGATGATCTGCTTGCCGTCCGGCGCGAAATAGCCTTCGCCCGCGCGGACGAACTCGTGGGTCAATTGCTTGATGTCTTTCAGATAGGGCTCCTCCGCCTTTTCCCAGTCGGCGGGGTCGGCGGCCAGAGCGAGGCAAGTTAGCAGAGCAAACATTATCATCTCTCCATGGTGAGCAATATCTTGATCCGCGGGAAGGCATCGAGGACCATTATAGTGGCCGACGGCGCCAGTCGCTTAACGAGTCTCCGATCCTTCGAGAAGTTATGAACGTTGACGAATTTCTCAACCACTTGCCGCCTGGTGTTCGTGCTTTCCTGGACCAGGGCGGTTGGTGGGTGGTGTCAATCGTTGGCGGTTTGCTCGGTCTGGTCCTTTTTTTCCAGATCCTGCGTTTCCTGTGGCGGAAAACGTTTGCCGGCCGCCGCCGGCCCTTCTTGGAATCGGATCGGGAATTCGAGGTGAACCTTGCGGATTGTCCGCTGTCCGCCGCGCCGCCTCAAGATCGACATTTGACGGTTTACCACTTGCCGGTGCGCATGCGCTTGGTAGTGGTGGCTCCGGTCGGGCGCGAAGACGATCTGGACGCCACGGCAGTCGAAAAGCTGCTGGACCAGGTAATCCCCGGCCTCGGCGACATCACTCGCTGGGACCACCCACGCATCCGCGTCTGGCCGGCTCAGTTCAGCAATCAAGGCTTTACGATTGCCTTGCATCGCCGTTTGCACAAACCCGACCCCGAGGGCAAACCGTCGCGCTGGATCCTTGTGGCAGGCAGGGCGCACATCGGCCGCCTTCCCGTGATGATCGGTCTGGCACTATGGGCGGAAAAACCAAACATGATCGGCCAGGTCAACCTTGAGCCGCATCAATGGCTGGATGTGCTCCGCTTGCAACGCACGGAAATGTGATCTGACGAATCCGGGGGCGGCTCCAACTTCTTGAGTATACCGCGGAAGGGATTTAATTCGGTAACACTGTTGCGGTTGCCGGACCCTGTGGATCACCTTACCACCCTCTGGACCAACAAAACGGGTCTCCAGGGCGGGTTTGGCGGTAAGCGCAGTTGCGCTCTTCGGATGTCAGAAAGCCTCGTGCTTATGCAGCTGGACCCTCTGGACCACCACTTTGATCCTGAGGATCAGGTTCCGACCCTCTGGATCAGCGCCAATTGAGCAACAGGGTCGGTGGCGTGTTCCGAACTAATAGACGGTTTGAGAATGTCCCAATCGGAATCGCAATCCGGCAAGAAAACATTCCCCTGCCCGACTCAAGGGCTCTTGCGATAGAATGGCAAGCTACGAGGAATGACCACGAATTCATGGCGCTAGTTGGCTCCTTTCCATGGCTGCCGCCGTCTGTCCGCGCTGTCAACGTGCCAACCCCGGTGAAGCGGTATATTGCCACTTCGATGGGTTCGCATTGCATCCCAACGGGGGACCTTTGTCGGCGGGCGGAACCTTTTCGCAGACGTTTGTTTTCCCCTCCGGCCGCAAGTGCAAGACTTTCGATCAATTGGTGCAGGGTTGTCAGGAGGAGTGGGAAGAAGCCCGGACGTTGCTACGCGGCGGCGGTTTTCAGAAATTCCTGGCTGCCATTGGGCGCATGGACCTGGCGCGCTCCGCCGATGAAACCCGCAGTCAACTCGATGCCGATATTGCTTTGCATGATTTCGTCGCGGCTCTTCCCGCCACCCAGGTAAAAGGACCGCGCCTTGAGCTGAACCCTCGCCGTTTGGTGCTGGACGGCATGCATGTCGGCGAGACACGGCAGGTGAAGATCACCGTATCCAACGGCGGCAAGGGCCTCTTGCAAGGCAAGCTAGCCGTGGACGAGGGGGGCAGCTGGCTGCACCTCATCGACGGCAACGATACTGGACAATGCTCGCTCAAGACGGCCCGCGAACAAGTAATTACCGCACTCATCGACACGCGGGGTCTTGCCGCGCCTCGAAAACACGCGGCCCGGCTGACCGTTATTACAAACGGCGGCATTGCCGAGGTGCCGGTCGGGCTGGAAGTCGTCTCCTATCCGTTTTCACACTCGCCGTTCAAGGGCATCGCCAGTCCGCGCGAGATGGCGGAACGCATGCGCGGCCAGCCCAAGCAGGCCGTGGCTTTCTTGGAAAGCGGCGAAATGGCCCGCTGGTTCGCGGCCAACGGCTGGGCTTATCCCGTGGCCGGCGCGACGGCCAAGGGCGTCGCCGCGGTGCAGCAGTTCTTTGAAGGCATGGGCCTGTCCAAGCCGCCGGCGGTCCAGCTTTCCATGACCGAGATCCGTTTGTCATGTCAGCAACCCGAGGTCATTCGCGGCGAAGTCGCCTTGCTCACTCCATCCAAGAAGTGGGTTTATGCCCAAGCCGAAAGCCAGGAACCCTGGTTGCGCGTCACGACGCCCAGCGTCAGCGGTCCTCAACTAGCCGTGGTCGCCTATGAGGTGGACTCAAAGCTAATGAAGGCCGGCCGGCAAAGCGAAGGCACGCTGGGGATTGTCGCCAATGCCGGACAAAAGTTGGCCTTGCGCGTGAAGGTCGACGTTCGCAAATCGCCGGTTTCTTTCCAGAGCAATCTTCTGAACCCTGTATTGATGGGCGCTTTAGTCTTTTTTTGCTACCGGCTTCTCATGGCTCTCCCGGTGGATGTGTTTGCTCGCTTGCTGGGAAGCGATGGCGGAACCTACGAAAACTGGCTCCATGCGCCTTCACTCGAAGGGAGATTCGCCGTTCGCTTCGTATTGGCGACCTGGTGGCTGGGGGCGATGCTGGGCGGTATGCGACTCTGGCAACGAGGCGGCCGGTGGATGGATGTACCGTTCGGCGTCCTGGCCGGCGGCGTCGCGGGTGTGCTCGGCAGTGCCAGCCTGGCGTGTCTCTGGCCGCTGCTGGATTCACCGGGCCGGCTGCTTTGGCGCGGATTTGCTACCTTGGTTCAAGGCCATACCGTGGCGGCTTTTGCTTGGCTTTGGACGCCGCTGTGGATTCTGGTGGCTGCCTTAAGTTGGGCGGCTGTAGGAGCCCTAGTAGTTTTGGTTTTGGGCCTCATAGGCAACACGGGGTCACGCCTACTCGGAGTGATTTCACGACCCTTAATCTGGGCACTCGGTGTAATCGGCTGGCGGAGGTTGCAAGCCTTAGTGACCAAAACGTGATCTTCCAGGTTCCGGCTTCTACATGTCGGATCGCTGCCTAGTCGCCGTAGCCATTGGGGTGGCTTTTGTGCCAGCGCCAAGCGGTTTCCACAATCGGGCGGAGATCGGTGTATCGTGGCCGCCAAGCGAGGTCGTGGCGGATCTTGTCGGAAGCTGCCACCAGGGCAGGCGGGTCTCCGGGGCGGCGCGGACCTTCCTTCACGGGAATCTTCTTACCCGTAACTTCCTCCACGGTCTGAATAACTTCGCGAACGCTGTAGCCGCGGCCCGTGCCGACGTTGTACTCCAGGCCCTTGCCCGGGGTCAATTTTTCCAGGGCGAAAAGATGGGCCTCGCCCAGGTCGTCTACGTGGATATAGTCGCGGATGCAGGTGCCGTCGGGCGTGGGATAGTCCGTCCCGAACACCTCAATATGCGGTCGTTGGCCGAGAGCCACCTGAATAACCAGGGGAATCAAGTGCGTTTCCGGATCGTGGTCCTCGCCAATGGAACCATCGGGACTGGCGCCGGAAGCGTTGAAATAGCGGAGGGCCGCGTAGCCCCATTCATAAGCGGTAGCATAGTCGGCCAGCGCCTTTTCGACGGCCAGTTTGCCGTTGCCGTAAGGGTTAATGGGGTGCTGAGGCTCATCCTCGGTGATCGGCGCCTTTTGCGGCGTGCCATAGGTCGCGCAGGTGCTGGAAAAGACCATTTTGGCGACCCCGTTGCGGCGCATGCATTCCATCAGGTTGAGCGTGTTGACCAGGTTATTCTGGTAATACTTGGCGGGGTTGGTCACGGACTCACCGACAAACGCATACGCCGCGAAATGGACGACCGCTTCGATGCGCTTGGTCACGAATAAATGGTCGAGCTTGGGAATCTCATTGAGATCGCCGACGATGAGGCGCTCCGCAGGCACGGCAGCCCGATGACCCATGGAGAGGTTGTCATAGACCCAGACATCGTGGCCACGGTCCAGAAAGAGTTTGACGGAATGGCTGCCGATATAGCCGGCGCCGCCGGTGACGAGGATTCGCATGGGGGACTCTTGTTGATGTTGCGAGAATAGCCCGCCGCTCCGCGGCGGAATCCGCCGCGGAGCGGCGGGCTACTTTAAGAAATCTACTCCAAATCCGTCTTCAATCCCTGCGCCATTTTCACTTCCGTACCATGATTCACCGTCCACGCCGTCTTGTGCGTCACCGTCTCGATCAGCCCGGCGGCGGAGGGATGGCCGTTACCGCTTTTCTTGACGCCGCCGAACGGCAAGTGCACCTCGGCGCCGATGCAGGGTAGATTCACATAGCCCATGCCATAACCGCATTCCTCGCGGAAGAAGCGCATGGCCCGGTAGTCCTCGGTGATAACAGCCATCGATAACCCATACTCGGTGTCATTGTAGATGCGAGCGGCCTCTTCGTTGTCTTTGAACGGGATCACGGCGACATGCGGGCCAAACACTTCTTCACGGATGGTCCGGACGCCGGGCCGGTGCTCCATACGGTAGATAAACGGAGACAGATAGCATCCCTTGCCCAGGTTGCCCTGCGTCATCCGGCCGCCCTCCAGCAGCACCTTGCCGCCCTCTTGACGTGCCAGTTCGTTGTAGCGTTCGATCTTCTCCAACGAAGCTTGATGAATGACGGGCCCCGTGAAATGGCCCTCTTCGAGCGGGTCCCCAATGTGCAAGCGGCGCGCTTGCGACACGAAGCGTTCGACGAATTTGTCGTAAAGCGATTCGGCCACGATGATTCGGCTTGCGGATACGCAACGTTGGCCACTCGTTTTGAACGCGCTGATGAGGGCGGAGGTCACGGCCAGGTCGAGGCGGGCATCGGCGCAAACGATGACGGCGCTCTTGCTGCCCGTTTCGGTGGCCACGATGCGGTCGAAATGCTCCGCTGAAAGCTGCTGAATGCGCCGGCCGACCTCGTAGCTTCCCGTGAACAAGACGATATTGACGTCGGGATTGCGGACCAGCGCCTCGCCTACTGCGCCGTCGCCATGAACCAGGTTGACGACGCCGGGGGGGAAACCCGCTTCCTCGAACAACTCGACCAGGCGCTGGCCAATGGCCGGCGTGTCTTCTGACGGTTTATAGACCGCCGTGTTGCCCTCAAGAAGGCTCGGACCCAGCATCCACAGCGGCACGGCAAAGGGGAAGTTCCACGGAGTGATCACGGCCGCGACACCCCACGGTTTGCGGCGCATGAAGGCGTCTTTTTCAGGAATCTCCGATGCCACGATTTCGCCTGTCGGCATGCGGCCCGTGCCGAAGACGTATTGAATCATGTGCAGGCCTTCGACGACCTCGGCCCGGCATTCGCCGAGCACCTTGCCGCTTTCGCGTGCCATCAACTTGGCCAAAGCGTCGGTATCGCGCTTGACGAGTTGAGCCAGATTGTCAAAGAGTTCGGCCCGGCGAATCCGGCTGGTGCGCCGCCAGGCGGGGAAATGTTGCCGGGCCGCGGCCACGGCCTCATTCGCCTCCGAAGCGGTTCCTTGGGGGAAGACGCCCACAACCTCGTCGATATGTGCGGGGTTAAGGCTCTCGAATTGGCCGTTGGCGGCCGGCTGCCAGCGGCCATTGATGTAATGGCGGCCGGATATGCTGGGGGACGGGGGCTTGGCAGCCATGGATTGCCTCCTCTTCAAACAAACAAGTGCATGCAAGCAGCCGCCAAGACTGGCCGCGACAGACGTGCGCGGCAACAGGATCCTCCTTGGCCGCTACAAACCCAATTATAGGTAGTATTCCCACGCCTCACAATCGAGCGGCGCTGAAGTCTCCCGACCCTCTGACCCTGTGGATCAATTGGCGCTGATCCAGAGGGTCGGTACCTGACCCTCAGGGTCAAAGTGGTGATCCAGAGGGTCCAGCTGCAAAACCATGAGTTCTTCTAACATCCAACGAGCGCAACTGCGCTTACCGCCAAACCCACCCTGGGGATCCGTTTTGTTGCTCCAAAGGGTCGTTACCTGATCCACAGGGTCAGAAACTGGTCCACAGGGTCTGCCCCGAGAATCAACCGTACTCAACATTAAAACATCCCCGCAACCACTGCTTCGGTCGGCTCGCATCGTAAGGCCGCTATAATGGTCTTTGTGGCCCAAAGAAAAGTTCGGTTGCCCAAACAACTCGGCGACCTCGGAGATTTGAGTAAGGATCTATGCGGGTAGGAATCCACTTTGGCCGAGACCGCCTGGAGCTAGACGTCGATCCGGAACGCGTTATACCGGTCCAGCGTGAAGTTCCCCTGCCGGCCTTGGATAACGTCTCCGCAGCGGTCCGCGAGGGGCTGGAGATCCCTTACGAATACCCAGCTCTTCGCCGGGCCTTGACTCCCGATGATCATGTTGCGGTCGTCGTTGATGAAGCTCTGCCTCGTGTGGCGGAGTTCGTTACGCCAATCCTCGAACACATCGTCAGCGCCGGCGTGCGACCGGACGCTATCACGCTCTTGTGCCCGGCTTCCCCGTCGCGCCAGGAATGGCTTGAGCAGTTGCCCGAGGCGCTTGAGGAAGTTCGCCTGGAGGTTCATGATGGCAGCGACCGCAAGAAGCTGGCTTACCTGGCGACAACAAAGCAGGGCCGGCGCGTTTACCTGAACCGGACGGCGGTCGATGCCGATCAACTGGTTCTCTTGACCGGTCGGCGCTATGATCCGCTGGTGGGCGTTTCCGGCTGTGAAAGCGCTCTTTATCCTCTGCTAACCGACAAGGCGACGCGTGAGGAATTGTGGACCCACCTCTCGCCGGCTCCTCCACAAGAAGCGGCTTGGCCGGTGCGCCAGGAGGCCTCGGAGGTCGCCTGGCTCGTCGGCGCGCCTTTTGTGGTGCAGGTTATTGAAGGGGCCGGCGACTCGGTTGCCCATGTTCTGTGCGGTTCGATCCAGGCCAGCAATCATGGGCAACGTCTTCTCGATGCTCATTGGCTGCTCAAGGCGCCGGAGCGTGCGGACCTTGTCATCGCGACCGTGAGTGGTGCGCCGGCTTGGCATTCCTTTGCCGACCTGGCCCATGCCCTGGCTTGTGCAGCCCGCGTCGTGCGATCCGATGGCCGGATTGTTCTCCTCTCGGAGGCGGCCCACGCCCTGGAACATGGGGCCGAATTGATTCGGCAAGCCGAGGACCCCCAGCAGGCCCTGGCACTGCTCAAGGAAAGCAAGCCGCCCGACATGAGCGCCGCCTACCACTGGCTCCTGGCGGCTCAGCAGGCGCGCATTTACCTGCGGAGCGGTTTGCCGAGCGAGACGGCCGAGGAGTTATTCACCGTCCCGCTCGATAGCGCCGGCCAGGTGCAGCGCCTGATCGGCCCTTCAGACAAAGTTCTGATCCTCGAAGACGCGCACAAAATGCTGGCCATGGTGAAATAATATGCCTGACCGTACACCGCTTCATGAGACAACCGCCCAGGCCGGCGCTCGGTTCGTGGAGGATTCCGGATGGTTGACCCCTCGCGATTTCGGCGATCCGGTCGCGGAATATGATCAGGCGAAGAATCATGCCGCCTTATTCGACGTGTCGTCCCGGAGCAAGATCGAAGTCAGCGGCGCCGACGCCGGCACGTTTCTGAACAATCTGTGCAGCAACGATGTCAAGAGTTTATCGGCCGGCAAAGGCTGCGAGGCATTCTTCACGAATATCAAGGCGAAGGTTGTCGCTCACGTTTTCCTGTATCACTTGGAGCTAGGCAGCCAAAAGGAAGTTTATTGGTTGGATGCCGTTCCGGGCCAGGCGGAGAAGATCATCAAGCATCTCGATCATTTCCTCATCAGCGAGCAGGTCGAGTTCGCCGGCCGCACCCGCGAATTCGCTCAATTGCATTTAGCCGGGCCGGAGGCTAGAGCCACCTTGGTGAAGGCTCTGGGAGAGGATTTGCCGGATCTTCGTGAGCATCAGGTCGCCCTGCGAAGCTTTGGCGAAGGTACACCTTGCCAGGTTCGCCGGCTGGATCGGCTTGGCGTCCCGGGCTACGATCTTGTCTGTTCAAGCGCTCAAGCCCCCGCCGTTTGGGGGAAATTAATTAGCGCTGGGGCTCGCCCGGCGGGCTTTATGGTTCATGAGGCGCTGCGCATTGAAGCGGGAACGCCCTCGTACGGGTTGGATATCGACGAGAATACGCTCGCTCCCGAGGTGGGCCGCATTCCGCAAACGATTTGTTACACGAAAGGTTGTTACCTAGGTCAGGAACCGATTGTCCGCGCCCGCGACTTGGGACATGTCAACCGCACCTTGCAAACCCTGACGGTGGAAACCGGTGAACCGATCGCGCGCGGGGCCAAGCTCGTTCGTGATGGCAAAGAAGTAGGCCAAATCACGTCCTCAGCGGCGGCTCCTGGAGCCAATAAGACGTTCGCATTGGCCTACGTACGTCGCGGCAATACGGATTCCGGGACGGAATTAGAAGGAGTGGTGGGAGAAACTCGCTTCAAAGCGACGGTTGTCGATGGCGGTCCCTAACGGGACAACGAGAACTCGCGGTACCTTGAATTTCGCTACCGTTTTAGCGACTCACCATCGACCAGAGACCCACAAAGTTAAACAACGCATGAACGCAAATCGTGGGGACCACACTTTGCGAACGATAAGCAAGCCAACCAAGGCCCAGGCCCAGAATGAAAAGCGAAACTGGCGACGGCCAGACGGCAGTGTGGGCGACGGCAAACAGTAGGCTGCTGGCGTAGATAGCTCCGGCTATTTCGGGCCGACTTAGCTTCCGGATCAATAACAACGCTGGTCCCATCAGCAAGACGAATATAAACGGCTGCAATTGCTGTCCCAGATCGTTCCAGGCGCCGGAAGCCCAGGCGGATCGAAGGCGGCTCCAGCGAAACAGAATGGTCAGCAGCAAAGACAGAAGAAAGGCGCCCAGTCCACCCCATCGGACCTTGGTAAGCCAACCTTGAAGGAGGCCACGGAAAAACAGCTCCTCGTAAGCCGGCGCGATTACCAGGACCGCGAAAGCAACGAGCGCCAATTCCGCCTTCGATTGCGCTTCTTCGCTCAGCTCAATAAACGGATGCCTTGACGGTTCTTTTTGGCTCCATTCGGTCATGAGGCGATCGACGGCAAAGTTCACCCCGTAAACGACCGGGGTAATAGCCAGGAAGCAGAGCACAGCCCCAAGTAGTTTTCGCCCCAGTCGATCGCTTGTTAAGCCCAGTTGATAGAGGCGGGCGCGTCGAGCCAAGACGGGAATCAGAACAAGGGTGGCCAAGTTCAGGGGAAACGCCGACACCGCAACCCACAGGGAGACGCGCACGGCCGAGAGTCCGGGCTCTTCCTCGTGCCTATTTTGAAAATACTCCTCGGTAAAGCCGGTGCCGTAAACTTTTTCGAGCGCATGGCTCTTCAACAGGAGGTCGAACACCAAGCTGTTCCAAACAAATTGAGTCAGTAAGACAATCGCCAGCACTTCCAACCCGCCCCAGGGAACGGCCCTTCGGCGTTGGGGCCCGAAAAGCCAGGCTCGGATTCGAGGCTGGGAGAGAAGCCCGACGGCCAAGAACCAAGTTGTGACCATTATCAGGAGGTTCAAAGCAGTAATACCGGTTCTCTCCTAACGAAAGGGAGGACATCGCAGCCCAGCCCATCCTACCAAGACCCATTTCTCTGGTGTAGACTGGATAGCACGGCCCCCTGCAAAGGCCAGAGGAAGCCGAAAGACGATGGCAACTATCCTAAAGTAGGAATCCATAAAGAATCACCATCAGAAATGAAGCAAGGGCCACCCACCGAAAGCCGATGGCAACCATCCTAGATGAAATCGTAGCGACAAAACGGCGAGAGATTGCCGAGGCGCGTAAACGGGTTCCGCTTGCCGAGCTGGAGCGGCAGCTCCGCTCGGCGCCTCCGGTGCGCGACTTCCGTGCCGCGCTCGAAGCGGCTCCGGGAATGGCAATCATTGCCGAGGTTAAACGAGCGTCCCCCTCCGCCGGGTTGATTCGTGAGGACTTCGATCCGGTCGCCATTGCCCGCATTTATGAACAGAATGGAGCTTCGTGCATCAGCGTGTTGACGGACGCGCCTTATTTTCAGGGCCGCCTTGATTATCTGCATGCCGTGCGCCAGGCCGTCGGCGTTCCCGTCCTGCGGAAGGATTTTCTTCTGGACGGTTACCAAATTGTCGAAGCGCGTTGTGCCGGGGCCGATGCGGTCTTGCTTATTGCCGAAATCCTTGACGATGCTTCCTTGCGGCAGTTGCTGAGCGAAACGCGCCGACTCGGCATGCAGGCCCTGGTCGAGCTTTACGACGCCGAGAATTTGCCGCGCGTCCTTGAAGCGGGGGCCAAGTTGGTCGGCGTCAACAATCGCGACCTGCGTTCGTTTGCCACGCGCCTGGAGCACACCCTCGACCTTGCTCCGCGCCTGCCGGCGGAATGCTGCCTGGTGAGCGAAAGCGGCATCCGCACGCACGAGGATATCAAGCGCCTCCAGACGGCCGGTGTGCGCGCCGTGCTGGTCGGCGAGACGTTGATGCGCGCTCCGGACATCGGGGCACAACTCCGGGAGTTGCTCGGTTGTTCTTAACCGACGGACAAACTCGGCATCTCCGTGGCCTTGTCTAAAGTTTCGGGGGCTTGCGCGGCCGGCCGGCTAACCACACCTTCGACTTCTTTTATTCCTTCTCTTTGCCGTAGCCATTTCCATGCACACCACAGCCAGAGCGCCAGCAGAACAAACGTCTCCCAGGGTGTCCCATAGGGATTGCCGATAGAAAACAGGTGTAAAGCGGATGGAATCAACATCAAGATGAGCACCAGCGTCATCTCCAAACTGTTGAGCACCCAGATATGCCGATGGGTCGCGGGAATCGCGGGGACCGGCGGAGGCGCTTGGGTCGCAAGGCCGGGTCGATAGAAGTCAACCAGGTCCCTGCCGAGATGCCGGCGGTTGACAAAAAAGAGGACGACAAAACGCGGAATCAAGTAACGGCGTGGCTCGGTGAAAAGTAAGAATACCGGCAAGGAGGCCAAAAGCATGTCGTAGTACATGAAGTGAAAACAGAGAAGCCAGGCCGACAGAAGTAGAAAGGCGGCCGGGGCGCCGTCGGTTGCTCGAACCGCTTGATTCTTGCGCAGGCACGTCATGCGGACGGTGATTTCAAGGACGGCAACGACCGACCACCAGCCAATCATTGCCGTCAGAAGGGGGTGCGGAATGCGTTCGGCGTCTTCTTCAAAGTTGAGCAGCCAGCGGCGCGGGATACTCAAAAGATCGCGGCTCAAGAAGATCCAGTTTTCATCCATGTCGTAAACGCGGACGGCGTCGCGGGCCACGTTGAACCAGGCCATCCAGCTATGCCAGCCGACAAAGGGCACCGTCGCCAAAATGATAGTCGCCGCGGTAGCGCCCATGGAAAGTGCCGTCTTCCAGCGCCGCGTGAGCAAGAGTACGAATAAGAACGACGCCGCCCAAACCGGCTTGAATGCCAGGAAGGCCCAAACGACGCCTCCGGCGCCCGAATAACCTCGGCTGATCAAGAGCCAGCCCCATACTAAAATGGCCAGCGTCAGAGCCGCGTTCTGACCGAGGTTGATCGTGCCGGAAAACCCGGGGAAGAGTAGGAAAAAACCCGCGGCAATCGGCCACCACACCCTCCCGCGAGCCAGGCGAGAGGCCGCCAGCCCGGCGGCGAAGGCGAACAGTAAATTGAGAACTTGGTTTATGCGATAGCCGACGTGGGGCGTAAACAGGGCCAGTGGATAATTTATAAACGCATTGATGGGCGGATAGAGCTGACCGCCGATGCCCGGAGCGAGTTCCAATTGCCAATGTTCGGGCTCCTCCTCCCCTTTGGGGGCGTCTTTACCCATGAGCCAGTCCATCAAGTTCTCGGCATCGCTTTTCTCGGCGTCGGGAGCTTGATCCTGTTCCGGGAATGCAGCCTCTGCAACCTCGCGCTGCTGGCTGCGAAGGTAAAGGCGCTGGCCGTGCCCCTCGTACAACATGCGGCCCATGAGCCATTGGCCGCCGAAGTCGATCATGCAATGGCCATCGTTGCCGTCGCGCCGCTGCGAGCCGGGTTTGGTACTGTTGGGGTAATTGTCGAAATGAATCCACGCATTGTAGAGAATGGCGGCCGCGATCCCGAGCACTGCAATCCAAGACAGTACGTAATATGTCCGGGAATGAAGCACCAATCGCATCAACAATTTGCCGAACTTCTTCATCAGTCGCGCCTGCTCCTCCGACCTCTACTCTTGCGTAGGTCAAGCCGGCAGCTTGACCCACTATCATGGAATAGTAAGTAAACAAAGTTTTCCCGCCAATTGCCAGCGGAGCATTTTCCGACATGACGCGACTTCCCGCCCTGGTGCGACAGATTGAAGCCTGGCTCCGCCGCCACGAGGTTGGGAACGAGGGCATGGTGATCGCGGTCTCCGGCGGCCCGGACAGCGTTTGCCTATTGCATGCTCTCCTGGCTCTTCAGAAACCGAATGTGGAACGCCTCCTTTGCATTGCCCATTTCAACCACCTCTTACGCGGGTCTGAAAGTGATGCTGATGCCGAGTTCGTCAGGCAGGTTCACTGTAACCTGCTCGCTGCAAATCCACAGTTACTGCTTCGCGTAGGTGAGGCCGACGTGGCCGCTCAGGCCCAGGCGGAGAAAGGCAACCTGGAAAGCGTTGCCCGGAGGTTGCGCTACGACTGGCTGGCGGAGGTGGCAAGGGGAGTTGGAGCACGCTGGATCGCTACCGGACACACGGCGGACGACCAGGCCGAGACCGTCCTGCATCGCCTGCTCCGCGGGACCGGGCTGCAAGGTTTACGAGGCATCGCCGCGCGGAGAAAACTGGCGCCGGGAATTGAAATCATTAGACCCCTTTTGGGCGTTCGGCGAGCCGATGTTCTCGATTACTTGACCAGCATTCAGCAGCCCTTTCGGGTGGATGAAACGAATCGCAATACGAAATTCACGCGCAACCGCATTCGGCATGAACTCTTGCCCTTGTTGGTGAAGGAATACAATCCGGACATTGCCTCGGTGCTTGGCCGGCTGGCGGAACAGGCCGACGAAGTCTATCGCCAAGTAGCCGACCAGGCCGGAGAACTTATGAAGAAAGCGGAATTGCCGCCAGCAGGCGCCGTTTTGATTTTCGACCGCCAAATCCTTGTGGCTTCTGGCCGTCCGCTCGTGCGTGAAGCGTTTCGCCTGGTTTGGCAACGTGAGGGTTGGCCGGTCGGCGCCATGGACTTCGCCGCCTGGGAGCGCGTGGCTGACGTGGTATTGGGCAAATTGCCGGCCGTGGATCTACCTGGCCCCGTTCAGATGCGTGGTCAGAAGCGCGTGGTCCAGCTGGAAAAACGCCAATAGGATAAAGGCAGCGACCCCATTCTTCGAGAACCAATCGCCGCCGAGGATTTATCATCATGACTGTCCGCGCCATCCATCGCGCCTTATTGAGCGTCAGCGATAAGACGGGTCTGGTGGAACTGGCCCGCGCGTTGGCGAACAAGGGAGTCGAACTGATCTCCACGGGCGGCACGCACAAGGCTCTAAAGGCGGCCGGCCTGGCGGTGCGCGACATCGCCGAGGTGACCGGGTTTCCCGAGGTTCTCGACGGCCGCGTCAAAACGCTGCACCCCAACATTCACGCCGGCATTCTCGCCGTCCGTGACAATCCACTGCACGCTCAGACCTTGCGGGAGCATAAGATTCAGGGCATCGATCTCGTCGTCTGCAATCTCTATCCGTTTGAGGAGACGCTGGCCAAGCCCGGCAGCACCAAGGAAGAAATCATCGAGAACATCGACATCGGCGGCCCAACGCTCGTGCGCGCGGCCGCGAAGAACTATCACGATGTCGCCATCGTTACCGATCTCAAGCAGTACGGCAGCTTCCTGGAGGAATGGCGCACGCACGGCGGCTCAACGCTAGCAACGCGCGAACGTCTGGCCGCCGCCGCATTCGCCCGCATCGCTGCCTACGATCAGGCAATTAACGCCTATTTCGCCGGGCTGACGGCTGAGCCTTCCAAAGGTCAAGAATTGCCGCCTCAGCTCGATCTTCATTTTCGCCAACGGCTGTCTCTTCGCTATGGCGAAAACCCGCATCAGCAGGCCGCGTTCTACGTCGAACCGGGCATACGCCATGCCAGTATCGCGATTGCCGAGCAACTCCACGGCAAAGAGCTGTCCTTCAACAACATCCTCGATCTGGACAGCGCTCTTAACCTTGTCCGTGAGTTTGCCGAACCCGCGGCCATCGTCATCAAGCACAACAATCCCTGCGGCGCCGCCATCGGCCAGTCGCTGGCTGAGGCGTTTTCCCGGGCCTTCGAGGGCGACCCGCTTAGCGCTTACGGCGGCGTTCTAAGCTTTAATCGCGAAGTGGACGAGGCCACGGCCATGCTGGTCACGGAGCCGAACCGGTTCGTCGAGTGCATCATTGCCCCGGGCTACAGCGCTACCGCTTTCACCTTATTGACGACGCGGCCGAGCTGGAAAAAAAACGTGCGCCTGCTCCGCACCGGTCCGTTGGAGGACCAGGAACAGCGTCCGCCGGCGCTTGACTATCGCCGTGTGGACGGCGGTCTGCTGGTACAGACGCCCGACCGCGGCGGCGATGATTTCGCTCAGGCTAAAGTGGTCACGAAAAGGCAACCCACGCCTAAGGAAATGGCCGACTTGCGTTTCGCCTGGCTCGTTTGCAAGCACGTCAAGAGCAACGCCATCGTGCTGGCCAAAGACGGCATGGTTGTGGGCGTTGGCGCGGGGCAGATGAGCCGGGTCGATTCCGTGCACATGGCCGTACGCAAGTCCGAGGGCCGCAGTCACGGCTCAGTCCTGGCCTCGGACGCCTTCTTCCCCTTCCGCGACAATCTCGATGAGGCGGCCCGCGCCGGCGTTACGGCCGCCGTGCAGCCCGGCGGCTCGATGCGCGACGCCGACTCCATCGCCGCGTGTGATGAACACGGCATGGCATTGGTGTTAACCGGCGTCAGGCACTTCCGCCATTGAAAAAGATGATTAGCCACAAAAAACTCAAAAAGGCACAAAAATAAAGTGCCAATCATTAGGGAGGATCGGCATCGCTCCCACAATATGTCCAAGTACGAAAGACCAAATCCTTTGCCTTTTCTTTTTTGTGCCTTTTCGTGTTTTTTGTGGCTAATTTCTGGCCCAGCTAAGCATCCTTCCAGTTCGCCACTTTCCCAGATCGAAACGCCAAGTTTCCGAGGTGGGCCGCGGCGGCGGCGCCGACGCCGGCTTCGGCGGGGCAATTGGGTTTCTTGCGATTGCGGATGCATTCAACCCAGTTCGTCAAATGCAAAAGTTCGCCATCCGGCTTGTCGTAGAAATCCGCCCCGCGCTTGCCGGCGCCGAGGACGTACTCTTCATACTTCCCCTTGCCGCCTTCGGGATGGATCTCGTAGCGGCCACGATCCAAGTAGAGCGTGGCGTCGGCGCCCATGAACTCCAGCATGGCGCCGTTGCGAGCGTTGACGAACGTGCCTTCAAAGTAAACCTGCAGGTCCTTGGGATAAGTGAGCAGCGTCTGAATCGTATCGGGCGTCTCCCACACGCCTTTGCTGATGTAGTTGTCGCCTATGGTGGTCGCCTGGAGAGGATGGTCTACATCAAGATACCAGTGAACGACATCGATGAAATGCACCATCAGATCTGTGAGGATGCCGTTGCCGAAATCCCAAAACCAGCGCCAATTGCGGAAGCGGTATTCGTCGAAGTCTTGGGCCGGCGCATTGCCCAGAAAAGCCTTCCAATCAACCTGTTTGGGATCGACGCCCTTTGGCCCCTTGCGGACGCGGTCGCTGTTGCGGTTCCAGGTCAGGTGAACCTTGTAGATCTTGCCGAGCCGGCCTTCTTTGATGAGATCGTATGCTTTCTGAAACTGGGGCATGCTGCGCTGCTGCGTGCCCACCTGGACAATGCGTTGATTTTTGTTTTGAGCCTCGATGACCGCCTGGCCCTCGGCCAGATTGTGCGTCAGCGGCTTCTCGACATACACATCCTTCTTCGCATTGCAGGCGTCCACGGTCATGGGCACGTGCCAGTGGTCAGGGCTGCCGATGAGGACGGCATCGATATCCTTGTTGTCGAGGATTTCCTTGTAATTCTTGGTGGCAATGGCCTTAGGGTCGGCGATCTTCTTAGCTTGATTCAGGTGGGCTTCGTATATGTCGCATACGGCAGCCATGCGGACACTTGGAATCTTGGCCAGCGCGCTCATCAGATTCTGGCAGCGGCCGCCGGTGCCGATGCAGCCGATGTTGAGTGTTTCATTGGCGCCGAGGGCGTTGACGGCCGGAACGCCAAACGCCGCCACGCCAGCCACTACACCGACCGTGGCCTTGAGCATGGACCGGCGGGAGATTTCAGGAGAGTTGCTCATGGTAGGTTACCTTGCCTTCTAGGAGATCGACACAGAGTCTATTCGCGCGAATTATAAAGCCGGCCGGTGGGCGATGCAGCATAATTGTCGGTGTAGAATACGCTCGATTTATCTTCCCGCTCCTATTTCTCGGGTATTCCCATGCTGATTTCCCATAGTCGCCGCGACTTTCTGAAACAAAGCCTCGCCGCCGTGTCGGGCGCCGCTGTCCCAAGCCTTCTCCCCGCGGAGACCAAGATGGATCCGACTCCCTTACGCATCATCGATACGCACCAGCACCTCTGGGATCGCAAGCAATTCAAGTTGCCCTGGATCAAGAAGGGCTCGACTTTGGACCACGACTTCATGATGAGCGACTACTTGAAAGCCACGGAAGGGCTCAACGTGGTCAAGACGATTTACATGGAAGTCGATCTCGACCCAAGCCAGCAGCAGGCCGAGGCGGAATATGTCATCGGCCTGTGCGAAATGCCGGACAACCTGATGGTCGCCGCCGTCATCTCCGGCCGTCCTGCATTGGAAGGGTTCGCGAAGTACATCAAGCCCTTCAAGAACAACGCCTACATCATGGGCGTCCGCCAAGTCTTGCACAATGATGCCGCTCCCGCCGGAACGTGTCTCGGCGACCAGTTCAAAAAGAGCATCCAACTGCTGGGCGAACTCGGCATGAGCTTCGACCTGTGCATGCGGCCCACCGAATTGCTCGACGCCGCCAAGCTCATCGACGCCTGCCCCGACACGCGCTTCATCCTCGACCACTGCGGCAACGCCCAGGTGCCCGACAAGGATCGAACCCAGTGGAAACGGGACCTTGAGGCGGTCGCGAAACGTAAACAAGTCGTTTGCAAAGTCTCCGGCATTGTGGCGTCGGCCAAGCCAGGCCAGTGGAAGGCCGACGATTTAGCGCCCATCGTCAACCACGTGCTCGACACGTTCGGCCCCGACCGTGTGATATTCGGCGGCGATTGGCCGGTCTGCACGCTGGGCGCGACCTACAAGGAATGGGCGGAAGCGCTAAAAACCATCGTCAAAGACCGCAGCCGCGAGCAGCAAGAGAAGCTCTTTCACGATAACGCGGTGAGGGTTTATGAGCTGGGAACAAAAACCAAATAGATCGACATAAGATTTATTGCAACCTCGAATGGAAGAGCGCGGCCGGGCCCTCCGCAGGGGGTGCTCGCGGCCGCCAAGGCCCAAGATGCCAGCTCGGATCCAAACGGCTAGCTTCGCTACGGTGGTCAGGCCGTCGATGGGCGAAGGGAATATGATAAACTACCAAAGTGAAAGGCCTTCATTCTTGACCGTGATCAACAAACGGAGATGCCTGTGAGCGCCATCGGAACTCTGGAACCGGCAGTTGCTGCTCCAGCCTGGGCGAAGGAGGAGCCCCTGTATGAAATCGTCAACGGCAAGAAACTGGAGCTGCCGCCAATGGGTATCTATGCGAGTTTAATAGCCTTCAAAATCGGCTACCTTCTTCAGACGTGGTGCATCCGTCATGGCTTGGGGACCGTCGTCGTCGAGGGGCTCTTCATCCTCGATTCCGCGAAGAACCTGCGCCGCCGGCCTGACGTGGCGTTCGTCTCGGCCCAAAAATGGCCGCCGGACCATCCGCCCCCGGAAGCCGGCGACTGGGAAGTAATTCCTGATCTCGCTGTGGAAGTCGTCAGTCCCAATGACGTGTTTCAGGACGTGCTCCAGAAGATGCAGGAATACTTCCGCCTGGGGGTGGGGCAGGTTTGGATCGTCATCCCATCAAACCGTCAAATCTACGTTTACGATTCTCCAATCAGCCCGCGCGTTCTTAGTGCCGACCAAGAGCTGGACGGCGGCTTGCTGCTGCCGGGGTTGCGAATGCCGGTTGGCTCTCTCTTTCATCAACAGCCGAAAGGCGCGCCCGCCACCTAAGCGGGCACGCCAACATCTCTAATTCATCCGGGCGCCGTTTTCTTTTGTGATTGGCCTCGAAAAAGGATAGAGTCAGTTCTTTTGGACTCGCACAAATCCCTTTTTTGATCCCCAGGAGCCCGTCATGAAATGCTCGTGTCCGCGTTGTGACGCGGTATTGCGGTTGGCGGATTCGATCCGGGCCGGCAAGCGGATTGCCTGCCCAAGCTGCCAGGCTGTCTTCCGCGTTCGCCAAGAGCCATCGAGCGCGGCGGCTATCAAGACTTCCCCGATAACGACAGCAGCGCCGGCGAGCGAGGAGAGGCCGGAGCTGCCGCAGCGTCGTTTCCCGCTCCGGAAGCGATTCCAGCCGAAAAAGCAGTCGGTGAACCCCGCCCTGATCGTCATTCCGATTGCAGTCGGGGCCATGCTGCTCATTGGCGGCGTGGTTTTGGCGGTCGTGCTGGTGCACAACAAAAACAAGGTTGATTCGGTGGCCAAGGCGTCCACCTCCAATACGAGCCGTGAAAGCCCGCCGCAGCAGAATTCCGGCGGCGGTGGTTTTCCTGGGATTCGACCTCAGCCGGACCAGGGCGCCGGCCCGGGGCAGCTTGTGCCCGAAAGCCCCGGCCTGCCGGGCAATCCTCCAGTGGAGCAACCGAATTTTCCACAACCCACTAATCCCCAGCTCCCGCCACAGCCGCCTCCCATTACTCAGCCGCCCCCGCCGCCGCCCAGTGAACCGGTGATAGGAATAGAAGTCGGCAATATTGCACCGGAGATCGAAGGCGAAGACATCGATCGCAAGAAATTCAAAATGGGGGACTACAGGGGCAAAGTGATCTTGCTCGATTTCTGGGGCTATTGGTGAGGCCCCTGCCGGGCCATGTTCCCCCACGAGCGGTCGCTCGTGAAACGTCTGGAAGGCAAGCCGTTTGTTTTGCTGGGCGTCAATAGCGATGAGAGCAGAAAAGAACTCAAGGCGGTGATGAAAAAGGAGAAAATCACCTGGCGGTCTTTCTGGAATGGCGGGAGGGACGGCCCCATCTCCAGGCAGTGGGCAATCCGCGGCTGGCCGACGCTGGTCATCATCGACGCCAAGGGCGTGATTCGCCACAAGTTCACCGGTTCTCCGGAAGGGTCGGTGCTGGATGAGCTGATTAATGAACTGGTGAAGGAAACGGAACTTACCAAGTAAGCCATCGTTTCACGTTTCGCGCCCGCTGGAAACCGCGCCCGGCGCGGGTTCTCCTGTCCGCGCCGGCGGAACGCGCTCGGCGCGGGTCTCCTGACCCCGCCGCCAGCCTGAGTTTCACCATGAGATTTCCCTTCATGCGCCGCCGTCGTTCGTGCCTTGTCGTGCTGGCCATTCTCGCTTTGGTAGCCGGCCTGGTCGTTTACGCGGCTTGGCCGGGCCGGTCGACTTTCACCGTATCGCCGGAAACGACCTATGTTACCGGTCCCCTCGATAAGCACGGCTACGTGGATTATGTGACGGCGCTCAACGAACGGCTCAGCCAGGGCATAAAACCCGAAGACAACGCCAACGTCTTGATCTGGCAGGCGCTCGGGCCCCATCCCGAAGGCGGGACTATGCCGCCTGAGTACTTCCAATGGCTCGGCATCGAGTCACCGCCGGAGGAGGGGGAGTATTTGGTCAGTTGGCAGAATTATCTAAAGATTCAGGGGATAATTCCTGAGCCTGAGCCATTTCAACCCGACGAGAAACAAAATGAGGATCTGTTTCTATCTCCGGGAAATCTGTCTTGGGTCAGAAGGCATGAAGCGCAGCTTTGTGAATGGTTGAAACAAAATGAGAAGCCACTCGCTCTGATCGTTCAGGCCACTAGAAGGCCTCTCTATTACAACCCGCTAGTGCCGAGTAGGACCGACGATTGGTCGCCCGGTCTGATGGCAGCGTTGGTGCCGACCGTGCAACGCTGCCGCGAATTAGCTGCCGCGTTGGCCTGCCGAGCCATGCTCCGTGTCAACGAAGGAAAGATTGATGAGGCATGGCAGGATTTGCTTGCCTGCCATCGCCTCTCCCGCTTGTTGGCACGCGGAGGCAGTCTGATAGAAATGTTAGTCGGTATTGCGATTGAGCAAATCGCCCATACGTCCGATATTGCCTTTCTTGATCATGCTATGCTTTCAGCCCAGCGGATCTTGGCCTGCTGGGAGGACTTAGAAAAACTCTCGCCGATGCCGGCTGTCGCCGACGATGTAGATTTAACGGAGCGCTTTTCGACGCTGGAAACAATCATGTCGATAGCACGGCATGGGCCACAGGCTCTTAAAGACCTGGGGACTCCGAATAGTAGGCGTCCAAGTTGGGATCATTTCGGCGGTCGGTTGTTTACCCGGAGCATTGATTGGGATCCCGCTCTTCGCAACGTCAACAGCTGGTATGACCGCTTGGTGTCAGCTTTGCGTATCCCAGACGTTGACACCCGGACGCAAGAAATGGGAGCAATTACTCAAGATTTGAAGATACTCAAACAACAAGTCACCGGGATTGGAGACCTCGAAAAAGCGCTTATGGGACCGGAAAGCCGCGGGGAGTGGATCGGCAATATAATTATTGCGTTGTTGCTCCCAGCCATTGATAGACTACAAACCGCAGCCGACCGATGCGAGCAGGCTCAAGTAAATCTTCATCTCGCATTCGCCCTGGCGGCTTACCATCGGGATAACGGAAATTATCCCCCTAAGTTGGAGGAACTCGTTCCGAAATACATGCCCGCTATTCCTGTCGATCTGTTCTCGGATAAGCCGTTGATCTATCGGCTCGAGGGGAAGGGCTACCTACTTTACAGCGTCGGCCCCAACGGCAAGGACGACGGCGGGCTCTTCTACACGGACGATCCGCCGGGCGACGATATAGGCATTCGCGTCCCGGCGCCGGAGCCGAAGAGAACGAAATAAGCGGCGCCCGGCACTTGATACGGAAGAGGGGAACAAGGACCCTAATTGCCCTATGCCAGCCTTTGGTAAACCACCTTATCAATCCAATAAGGATTGTACACTCATAGTATATGAGGCCGATTATGCAACCCAAGGTGCCACTCATTTTCCTGCCATATAACGATATGTGCAGCGCGGCAATTAGGCCCCTTCGTTTTTTGGGCTTGAGAGCTGCCGTGCTAATCTCCCTTCTGCAAATAGGGTGCGGTTGTATGGAAATAAGCGAGTTAAGAAAGCAATTGGATGCAACTACGGCTATAACCATTGGGTACAATGTTGACGGAAACCGGAAAAAGATACGAATCGAAGACAAGGACAAGGTTTCCGAAATTCTTAGTACTATTAAGATTAAGAGCGTTAACACGCATGAACACTTGAAGTACGGGGACATTAACTTTGTAAGGTTTGAAATGGCTAGTGGAACGGATATTGCATTTATCTTTTACGAGCCCAAACATCTTGTTAGACAAGGATGGGGTCAAATAATGTTAGAAGACAGCTCGTTTTATGATGTAATATCCGATATCGTTACAAAACATGAGGGGCGCATAATAGACATTAATAGCAAAAACGTCAAAGAAAAGGGGTGAGGATCAATGACCGAAGGTCTCCCGAAGGTTCGGCAGACCTGCGGTCGCGGCCGGTGCGGGGTCAGGAGACTCGCGCACAGCTGGTGAGGATCGTATCAGGCGCCGGCTGCATATAATCTGACCTCTGCGGTGTCGACTGCGAGCCGCGCCATCCGCTCGAAGCGAAACCCAAGTTTTTCGAGAAGCTTGACTGACACATGGTTATCTTGCGAAGCGACGGCAATGATTCGCGAGAGCCCGAGCGCGCGCGTTCCATGAGCCATTACGGCCGACGCCGATTCGAATGCATACCCTTGGGCCCAAAACCTTGGGAGAAAGGCAAACCCAAGATCTACATCATCCAGTGATTCACGCTTGATGAGGCCGCAAATGCCAATGGGATCGCCACTCTCCTTCAACTCGACTAGATACAAACCAAAGCCCAGACGCCCATACATCTCAACGGGACCTTTCTCGATGTAGTTCCGAGCGTCTTCGAGCGTCCTCACTCCCTTGTCGCCAATGTACCGCAGCCACGACGGCTCATTCACAAGCTGATGGATGAATGCGGCATCATCCGACTTGAGCCATCGAAGCACGAGCCGCTCTGTTTCCAAAACCTTCATGTAGGATTCCAATTCCTGAGTCCCGCCTACCGCCTCGGCCCAGCGGCCCTTAATCCTGACAGGACGAAGGTGCGCATCTAGCACAATTCTCAGATGCGCGCCGCGATCGGTTCGTGAGATCAACAGGGGTGCGTGTGCGGGCTCCAACCCGCCGGGCGGTTTAAGGGGTCGGGAGGTCGTACATTTATTGTCAACCCCAGCGGCCGCATGCCGCCTTCTTGACCTAGGCTTTGGTTCGGTGTCGCCAGAGGAATCGGCGGATCACGCCAGTGATCACACCAAAGACCAAACCGATGAAGAGTCCGTAAGGCCCGGAACTCAGGCAAATAATAATCGCTTCGGTTCCAGGGCCCTGTTTGTACTCACTTCGGCAGATGCCGGTCGCACCACAAATCGCGCCGCCGACGGCAAACACGACGAGGCCGATGAATGCGGACCGACCGAGCCTAAAGCGTGGCGGTGAATACTGAGAATCCGCTTGTTCTGACATAGTGACTTCTTAACCGATGCCTAACGAATAGACCAAATAGCCGGCGCCGCATGCAAAAACGTTGACGCCCGAAAAACCAGAATGGCGGCCCCCGGTTAACTTCAGCCGTTGGCTCGGCCCAGCCCCTCCTTTGGATATCGTCGCTTTACAAAGCCTCGAACGTCCGCGACCTTGATTTGCCACTCGGAGATTAGTTCCCCATCCTCGCTGTGCTTGGGGCTATCCTCGATCAGATGATACGGCACTGCGGCGTAGTCTGTGACTTGAGCCAGCCGCTCCGGCGTCAGAAACTCCTCATGCACCAAGATGGCCTCGCCCTTGCGCCACATTGTCCACCAAAAACGGAAGGGGTCTGTACAGAACGCCCCGCGGGCTGCCTGACCGAGTATGCGGCCGGCAGCCTCAACCCACTGCCTCTCGTAGTCGGCGCGCGACCAATAGCCAAGCGGAGCGATAAACCCCTCAGTGTATGCGCCGAGCGTGATGCGACCTCGTAGGCCATCCCATCCCTCCCCGTCCTCATCTTGCCGCTCCGGAGTGTCGGTCATGAATGCGATGTCGAACAACGGCTCCTCCTATAGAGTCCCATTCGCCGAACAATCATTCGAAAGAATCTATTCCGTCTAACTCAGGAACAGTCGCGGTAGGTAGCCACACGACGAATGTCGCCAGGCTAAAACGCTTAGATGCCTGATGCAACAAAGAAACCGGAGTCGAAGGCCCGATTTCTTTTCTCGCCAGCCAGATTCGCCCGAACACTCGGAAGCTCGTACATTTAATGTTCGCCCCAGCGGCCGCATGCCGCCTTCTTGACCGCGCTAGGCGCGGATCTCCCGGCCTCGCACAGCTGGGGAGCCACACGCGGCAATCCGCAGGTGGGGTCAAGCTCGGGGGACAGGAAAGCGGCCAACGTCACTGACCATTGCGCACCACGGACGATTCGGCTAATCCGAACCAAGCCTCCGGCTTCCCGATTGGTACAGGCGGCAAACCGATTTTCTTTACGACCGGCATCCAGACCTTGATGGGAACATCTTCGCCAAACCAATCGAATTGTTTGATTCTCGGGTGGTTGATGATTCCGTTAACATCCTCTGCACTCACATTGATCTTCCTGACCAATTGGAGTTCTCGCAACTGCGGGGCTTCCAAAAGGCCCTGAAACGAAAGTAGGCCACGCATTTGGCCCAATTGTGCGTGCTCCAACTTTGCGAGCGCCGAAAGGGATGGCAATTGCGTCACATGCGGTAAGCCATACAAATCTAGGTAGCGAAGGCTGGTCATCTCGGAAACGACCGAAAGATCATACATTCCACGAACTTGATTCACAGCCAAGTATTGAAGTTTAGTTGCACCCTTTGCGATCCCCAAATCGGTTGCCGAGCCGCCACGGATGTCTAGCCACCACAGCTTCTCAAGCCGTGCGAGGAGACCTATTGGGACCTTGACGTTCTATAGAGTGAGGCGCTCCACCAAGGCGAGCCACTCGACATCTTCGTCAAGAAGCTCAACGTGATCAAGCCATAAGACCCTGTTGTTCCGCCGCTTGGCGACTTCCACCGTTGGTGCTCGTTTCTTAGCCATTGTACAGCCAGTTGTTTGCAGTCGAACTCAGAAGCTAAGCTGCAATTGCTGCCTCTTCGTGTTATGGTGTCAACAAGTAGCCTTCAACGTAGCACGAATTACCCAGCGATCTCAGCGATTTCTTTAGCACCTCGGCCTGTTGATGCTATGGCAGTCTGACCGCGTTTTCACGACACGTCACCCATTCCCCTAACAGCGGGACCCGGACCAAAGCGGAGACATTGGCGTCAGGTTGGACGGGCCTCTCCACGACTACCGCGCTAGCCAGATCGCGGTCATCTCCTTTGAGTATGGCATCCCAGACCGGCTCTCGGATGAAGGCCAGGATTTGCGATCTGGGGACGTTCAGTTCCCACTCTACAACCGGACGGCCCGGTATGGAAAACCAGGTGTAATAAGCCGTGCAGCACCAAAGGAATTGATCGGTGCCAACCATTTTGATGAGCTTGGGCAACATCTGCCGGTATCGTGCCCGTATCCAGCATTCATCCGTCCAATAGGAGCCCTGCTTAGGATCGACAATCAATTGTGGGTCGTCAATCCGGAACCCCCGTGGTTGGTAAGTCCACAGTCGCATTCCTTACTCCCCATTTGTTCCTGGAAGACGACCCTCGCAGTAGCGACTAGATTGGTCTATCCGTTCGCTTCAATACCCCTATACGTGAAGGGGTAAGCTTATCCGAGCTGGAGCAAGCAGGATGGACAAATCTGCGGTTATGTCCTTCTTCGATCAGTGGGCCAACGCGGCCAGCGTCGTCGGCTTTGGCCTGACAATTATAGGCTTCGCTGTGACTCTGATAACTGTTTGGCGTATAAAATCATATACGAGAAACGTAGTGAACACGATCAGTGGGCATTTGTTGGCAGTTGAAATTGCGATACTCCTCCGTCTCATTTCGGACGTTCGCGAAGCGGGTCGAGAAATGCTTTGGCCACGTGCCATCGACCGAAGTCAGCAAGCCAGGCTCATTGTTGTTAAGCTCATGGGGCACCCGTATTTGCTGCAAAAGGAGAAGGAAAGTCTTAGAGCAATGAATGACGACCTTCGTCTCGTGATACAGTACATCGAGAATGAGCGGATGAAGACTGACGCTCCGAAGGAAAACCTTTCTGATCACAAGAAACGATCGTTGGACAGCATGGTCACGATCCTGGGGGAAATCCAGGGTCGCTTGCAAAGCGGGACAATGGAGGTATGACATGGACCCTGAAAGCATCCGTGGCTTAATGATGCGGCTGACCAATGGAACACATGCCGGCAAGCTAAAGTGGGAGGAGACTGCCGAGGAAGAGGATTTCCGTCTGATTCTCGATGCCGGAATTATTCACATCCGGCGGACCAACCAAATACGTCCAGACTTTGGAAAATACGCGTTATTGATTTTTAATAAGAACAATACCCTAGTGGGGCGGTTGCAACCTGAGATAGATCCAGATAAGAGCAATCTTTCAAGACTGTTCGACCTTGCTCGAAACTCTGCTCTCAATCCTTCGGGACTTCTTGATCGACTAGAAGAGGAGCTGAAAAAGCGATCTGGATAAGGTCGCTCGACCAAAACAAAGCAAATGGGACGTTGTATATTTATAGTCCCCCTCAGCGGCCGCATGCCGCCTTCTTGACCTACCCTCCGGGCCGTGTCTTCCATCCTTCGTTTCATGTTTAGCGGCCCCTGGGGACTCCGCCGGCGCGAAACGCAAACCCAAATCAATCCCGCCCCTCTGGGTTGTCCTGGAAGCTCCGCATGCGCGTTAACAGGTCGTAGACGCGGTGGTAGCGCCGCCACGGGTTCTTCCGCAGGCAGCGTAGGCAGACGGCCTCCAGGTGGGGCTTCACGTCGGCGTTGAGGCGGGATGGCGGAATCGGGTCCCGCGAGCGCACCTGTTCCAGGGTTTCGCGGGCGCCAACCGCGCCAAACGCCGGCCGGCCTGTCAGCAGCTCGTACAGGATCAGCCCCAGGCCGTAAATATCCGTGAAGGGGCGCAACTCCGCGGCCGGGTCGCGGACCAGTTCGGGGGGAAGATAGCCAAGGCCGGCGGACTCCGACTCGTCTTCGGGCAGCGGCGTCAGGAACAGACCGCCGCTAGGACGGAAATCGATGACGCGTGGGATGCCGTCGGCGGCTAGCAGGACATTACTCGGCTTTAGATTGCCGTGAACGATGCCTTGCCTATGGAGGAAGCCGACAATCTCCGCCAACTGTTCGACTAGCCGGAGCGCTTGCGGGATCGGGTAGGCCTGGCCAACGAGCTTGGCGGCCAAGCTGCCCTGCGCGACGTACTCGACGGCCAGGTACGGCACGCCATTCCACCAGCCGGCGCGGTGGACGGGCACAATGTGCGGGTGCGCGACCGCTGCCCACAAATCAGCGGCCTGCCGAAATCGAGCCTCCCATTCCTCGCGGGCGCACGAATTGGCCGGGAAGATCTTGAGGGCTACGGGCTGCTTGAGCGTGCCGTGTTGAGCCAGATAAACGGTGCTCCGGGGGCCGCGGCCGATCTCGTCGACAAGCTGGTAGCCATCTCGTGCGGCCAGGCGGGCCAGGCTCTCCTTTTCGCTGAGAGGAACCGCTGCCACCGGCTTGCCTTCGAGAAACCGGCCCAGGTCGTCCGCCAATTCTCCGGCACTGAGATAGCGCTGGACGGGCTGCTTTTCCAGGCATTTCAGACAAATCGTCTCCAAGTCGCGCGGCACATTGGCGTGCAACCGCGTCGGCGGCATCGGCTCGTCATGAAGCACTTGGTCAACCGTCCGGTTCCAGGAATCCGCCTGGAACGGCGGCCGGCCGGTGAGCAACTCGTAGAGAATCGCGCCCAGGGCATAAACGTCCACGCCTGGGCCGATGTCACGGGCCTGTCCGGCCGCCTGCTCGGGGGCCATGTAACTGGCCGTGCCTAGCACGGCGCCGTCCTGGGTCCAGGCCGTGCTCTGGCTGTCGAGACGTTTGGCTAGCCCGAAGTCCGTGATTTTGGGGACGGCTTCGTTTAGGCGCGCGCCGATCGCGGCGCCCGCGCCGGCCGCGCTCGCCGGAGGCTCGCCGCTAAACGAGAGAAGGATATTGGCCGGCTTCAAGTCGCGGTGGACGATCTTCTGCGCGTGGGCGTGGTCGATGGCGAGGGCCAGGGTACGGATCAGGTCGGCCGCCTGGTGGGCGGGCTGCGGCTGACCCGCGAGGTATTGGTCCAGGCCGCCGCCCTCAATGAGTTCCATGGCGAAGTAGGGCGAGCCTTGCGTCTGGCTGATTTCATAGATTTGCACGGCGTTCGGGTGGCGCATGCGCGCCGCCGCCTCGGCCTCGATCCGAAAGCGCGCCCTTTCCTGCGGGCCGGCCAAAGCGCCATCGCGGATCACCTTGAGCGCGACCAGTCGGTCGGAATTCAGCTGCCGGGCTCGATAGACGACTCCCATGCCGCCCCGGCCCAGTTCGCCGAGAATCTCGTAACCGGGGACCGTCGGCCAGTCTGCCGGCCCTGCCCCCGCCGGCGGTGGCCAGAAAATAGTAGGGGGGCGCTCGATCATCAGGAGTTCTCCTTATCTGCCCATCCGGCGTCGGGAAGGGGCCGCCAGCTCGCCGCCAGAATGCTCGTTCGAGTGTATGCCTGCGGATCTGGGCATACAAGGTCAGCAGGTAGGCGCTTACATCAAGCTGTCATTTCGCCCTCGCGGGGCGCCTTGCGGGCGCGAAACGATGAACAGAACCAATTTGAGCCCGTCGAATGTTTCTTCAATCTTACGGGTCTTCGGCCGGACCCTGTGGACCAGGTGATGACCCTCTGGATCAGGTGAGGACCCTGTGGACCAACAAAACGTGTCGCCAGGGTGAATTGGGCGTTAAGCGCAGTTGCGCTCTTTGGATGTCAGAAAGACTCGTACTTTTTGCAGCTGGACCCTGTGGACCAGCCTTGGACCCTGAGGGTCAAGCGCCGACCCTCTGGGCCCGCACCAGTTGGTCCACAGGGTCAGAGGGTCGGTCAACTGAGCGCCGTTGTTCTCCTGCGACCGCAGAATGCCAACCGCCACTTCTTGCCCCGTGCATCCGCTTTCGATCCCCTGTAAGATAGTTAAGCGGCTTTGCGTACTTGTTATTCCCTCAAAGCGCCGATCATGCCCTTATTCGCTTTCTTCTTCGGCACTCCTCTGGCGGCCGCGGCGGCGGTCGCGGGGGCGGTGGCCATTCCCATCGTCATCCATTTGCTAAATCGCAAACGCTTCAAGGTCGTTACCTGGGCGGCCATGCGCTTTCTGCTTAGCGCTCATAAGAAAAACACACGGCGGATGCGGTTGGAGCAGATCATTCTCCTGGCCGTCCGCACCGCGATGATTCTTCTGCTCGTCTTGGCGATGGCCAGCGTCATGCCGTGGGCCGAGGGCTGGTGGCATAAACTCTTTCCCGACAGCATGGCCTTTGCCGGATCGAGCGGCCAGCGGACGCACAAGATCCTCGTGCTCGACGGCTCGTTCAGCATGGCCACCAAAGCGGGGGACGCCAGCTACTTCGAAAAGGCGCGGGGACTGGCCGAGCAGATCGTGCAAGAATCGCCGCGCGGCGACGGTTTCAGCATCGTGCTCATGAGTTCGCCCGCTCGCCGCATCGTTTCGGAAGCCTCCGAAGATACGAAGAAGGTGCTGGCCGAGATAGAGGGTTTACGCTTGCCGCATGGCAACACCGACTTGCCCGGCACGCTGGCTACGGTCGAGGATCTCCTGCGGCAATCGCCCACCAAGTTTGAGGATCGCGAAGTCTACTTTCTGACGGATATGCAACAGGCGTCGTGGATCGTCCGCCAGCCGGCCGGCGTCGGCGCGCTTATCCAGAAGATTCAGGCGCGGGCGCGGACAATCCTTGTTGATGTCGGCAAAGAAGGCGTCAGCAACACGGCCATCACGAACCTGACGCTGGGCACGCCATTGGTCGGCACCAACGGCCCCACGCCGATCAAGGTCACGATTCAGCACTTTGGCAACGAGGCTCGCGATGCGGCGCCCATTGAACTCTGGGTGGGCAAGGCTGCCGCGAAGACCGGCGACAAGCACTTCAAGGATGATTTTCACCTCGCCTATCAGGAGACCCGCAAGCTGATCCGCGGGCCCAACACCATCAGCATTCCTTATCGCTTCACCAGTCCCGGCGATTACATCATCCAGGTCCGCATCGCCACGGACGCGCTCGATCTCGACGACATCCGCTCGGCCGTGGTGCATGTCAAAGATGAAGTGCCCGTGGTCCTGGTCAACGGCAAACCTGCCATCGATCCGTGGGACCAGGGAACGGAATGGCTGCGGATCGCCCTCAATCCCTTTGAGGGCAAACCGGCGCCGGGACAGGTTGCCGTGAAGCCCAAGGTGCTCACGGAATCGCAATTCGCCGATGCGTCGGCAGGCGACCTGTCCAACTGCGATTGCGTTTTCCTGTGCGACCTGCCCCATGTCAGTCTCCTCGAGGCACGCCGGTTGGAGGCTCATCTGCGCAGCGGCGGCGGCGTGGTCGTCTGCCTGGGCAACAAGGTTGATTTGGGTTCTTACAACGAGGTGCTGTATCGGGGTGGCGGCGGCCTTCTCCCAGCGCGGCTTCTTGGTAAACAGGAAACCTCCGACCAGTTTCACTTCCAGTTCTCGCTCGAAGGCAAGTCCGAACTCGAACCGCCGCTCGACGCCTTCACCGATGAGCGCGACCGGGCCAGCCTCTTGCAAGCGCGCTTCCGCACGTACATCCGCACGGAATTGGCAAAAGCAGGCGGCGCGCGCAAGGTGCTATCGTTCACGCCGGCTTTGGACAAACCCGGCGTAAAACCGGCGGAGCAGAAGCTGCCGGTCGGGGACGCGGCCATCATCGAGTGGCGCCCGTTGCTGGTCAAGAACCCCGAAGCCCGCGGCAACAACCTGGGGCATAGCCGTGGTCGTGTGCTGCTCGTCACCAGCACGGTCAACAGCGATTGGAACAATTGGCCGGCCACCCGCGGCTACCTTCCGCTCGTGCAGGAACTCCTGCGCTATGCTGTCGCCGGGCGGCTGCGCGAACAGACCTTCATTGTCGGCGAGCCGATCGAGGAATACCTCCAGACCACAATGGGGAGCGTCCATGTCGAAATGCACACGCCCGAACGCATTGACAGCTTCAAAACGCAAACGCTCGATGAAGCCAGCATGTTACGCTGGGCCGATACCGAGGTTAGCGGCGTCTACTGGGCGACGCTCGGCCAGGACCCGCATGAATATCTGTATGCGGTCAACGTTCCCTCGGCGGGCGACGCTCAGCAAGCCGGCGAGAGCGACCCGGCGCGGACCAGCGCCGATGAACTCCAGCGGACCTTCCCTGAGTGGGACTTTCAGCTTGTTACCGATTTGAAGGCTATTAAACACACCGGTGGACTATGGTCGTCTTCGGAGGGCGGCGAAAACGTACAACGGCCTATCGGCCCCAGCATCGCCCGCTGGCTGCTGCTGGGCATGCTGGGCTTGCTTTTGGTGGAAGTCGTGCTGGCGTGGCGCTTCGGTCATTACAGTTCCGTGGAGGGCAGATATGATGCGCCGGGCGTGAGGACGGGAGGACGTCGGGCGATCATTTTGTTGCTGACTTTATTGCCCGTGCCGCTCTTTGCCTTGGTCCTGACGATTACCGGGGTCTTGGCTCTTTATGCGTGGACGGGTGACTTCCTCGGTTTCTTGCCAGACAGCTTGCGGCGTGGTTTCGAACAAGCGTTCAATATCCCCGCGCCGGCGGCCGGGGAAGGCAGTCATTGGCGTCTCGATTTCACATCCTATATCTGGGACCTAGAAGCCGATCCCTGGCTCGCGGTTGTTTTAGGCCTTGCCGCGGCTGCGCTGGTGGTGTGGGTCTATCGCCAGGAGGGGGCCAAACGTGTCCGGCCCGCGGCCAAATTGGTTCTCGCGGGATTGCGGACCTGCTATTTGCTCCTCGTCTTGATGGTCTTGCTGCCACAGGTCAGCCTCTGGTTCGAGCGGGAGAATTGGCCGGACATTGTGCTTCTGTTCGATGACTCGCAGAGCATGAGCACGGTGGACGCCTACCAGGATGAGGCGGTGCAAACGGCTGCGCGAAACCTCGCCCAAGTTGGTAATCTGACTGCCCTGGAACGTCTCCGCCTGGCGCAGACCTTGGCCACGCGGCCCGAAAACGATTGGTTGACAACTTTGCTGCGTCAGCGACGCGTCAAGATCCATGTCTATCATTGTTCCACTCGCGCCGCCCGCCTTGCCGATGTCGCCGACGAAACCGAATTAGCCAACGCCCGCCAGGCCATCAAAGAGTTGCAGGCCAGTTCGGCAAACGACTCCAGCCAACTAGGCAACGCCGTGCATCAAGTGCTCAATGATTACCGCGGCTCCTCGCTGTCGGCGATCATCATGCTGACGGACGGGGTGACCACGGAGGGAGAAGATTTAGTCAAGGCGTCGAGGCATGCCGCCAAGATGGGTGTGCCGCTCTTCTTGGTTGGGTTGGGCGATTCCCTTGAAACGAAGGACCTGCGGCTGCACGATTTGCAAGTCGAGGACACCGTTTTCGTCAACGACAATCTGGTTTTCGATGCGCGCTTATCTGGACCCGGGTATGCCGATCTCACCGTGCCTGTGGCGTTGTATGAAAAGGGCAAGGATAAGCCGCTCAAAACGGAAATGGTGAGGCTGGAAAAGGACGGCAAGCCCAAAAAGGTTACTTTCGTTTATCGGCCTCAGGAGAAGGGCCAAAAAACATTTGTCATCAAAGTCCCAGAGCAGCCCGGCGAAGCTCAGACCGACAATAACGTCCTGGAGCGCGACATCGACGTCCGCGAGGCCAAACTCATCAAGGTTCTGTACGTGGAAGGTTATCCTCGTTATGAGTTCCGCTTCATCAAGACACTGCTCGAGCGGGAAAGCGCCCGGACCAAGGGGAATAAATCCGTTGACCTCAAGGTCCTGCTGACCAGCGCTGATTCTCAGTGGGTCAGCCAGGACAAGAGCGCGATTAGCGAGTTTCCCGGGCGTGCGGAACTCGATCAGTTCGACGTCGTAATCCTGGGTGACGTGGATCCCAAGGGTGGCCTCAAGGTCAAGGAAGGCATGAAAAACTTGGCCGAGTTCGTTCGTGAGCGCGGCGGCGGCCTGCTGATGATTGCAGGGCCGCGTTTCGCTCCGCACGCTTACCGAGATTCACCGCTTCGCGACATCCTGCCGATCGACATTGGCAAGGGGCCTCCTGAGGAAGAGCCACGCGACGGTTATGAAGTCGGCTACCGGCCGGAGTTGACGCCTGGTGGCCGGTTGCACCCCATATTCCGGTTTAGTTCCGACGAGCAGGAGAATGATGCCGTCTGGGGCAGGCTCAAGGAGTTTTTTTGGCGTTCGAAGGGCTATCAACCTAAGCGGGCGGCCGAAGTGTTGGCCGTTTATCCGAAAGCGAGTGACGCGCGATCCGAGGCCGGCCTACCGGTTGGTGACCCGCTGGTTCTGCAAGAGTTTGTGGGCTCCGGGCGGAGCATGTTTTTCGGCTTCGACGAAACCTGGCGCTGGCAGTTTCGCGAAGACAGATTGCACTTCAACCAATTCTGGATTCAGACGGTGCGCTATCTGGCACATAGCCGGCTGGGCCGGGTGGAGTTAAGGCTAGACCGGCAGACCTCCTATCGTCGTGGAGAACCAATCCGCATTACCGTTCGTTTCCCTGACGATGTCCCGCCTCCTGGCCCGGAGATCGCGGTAAAGGTGGTCGCCGAGCGCCTGTTAACCCGCCCTGGAGCCCCGGCGGAGAGCGAGGTGCAGACTGTCCAATTGGCCAAGGTTGAAGGCAGTCGCGCCACTTATGAGGCTCTGCTCACGCGCACTCCGGAAGGAGACTATCGCATGTGGTTGAGTGAACCCGCGCTACCGGCAGACAAGCCCAAGGCCGAATGCCGAGTCCTGGCGCCGCCGGGTGAGATGGAACAATTGCGCATGAATCAGACCGACCTGGAGAGGGCCGCCGAAGAGTCGCATGGGCACTTCTACACGCTGGCCATCGTCGGAAACATGTTCGACGACTTGCCGCCAGGAACGCGGGTGACGGTCAACGCTCCGGGGCCGCCCCTTTTACTCTGGAACCACTGGTTGGTATTCCTGCTCGTACTGCTCATTGTGAGCACGGAATGGCTTTTGCGCAAGCGCTTGCACCTGCTATAGTCGAAATGCCGCCTCGGCGAGCGGAGGGCGAGATCCCTCGGTGACGGATTTGGCAAGCTAAACCGGGGGTTAACGCCCCCGGCTCGCCGAGTTAATTCAAGGACCACCCGCCATGTCACTGACTGCCGAGCTGGGTCTTGAGTCCAAGCAGTTGATCAAACGGCTGTCCCGCCTGCGCCGTCGTTTGTGGCGGACGGTTGTATTTCACGGCGGAAGTTTGCTGCTCAGCGCCTTGGTGGCAACCGCCGTTATAGCGGGCCTCCTGGACTGGCTTTTTCATATTCCCGGAATAATCCGCGCGTTGGCTCTCGTCGTCGGGCTGGCCGGCGGCGGCCTCATTTTTTATCGGCATCTTTTTTATCCGCTAGCAGGAAAGGTCGATGACCTATCTCTTGCCTTGCGTGTGGAGCAGGCTTACCCCGATCTCAATGATGGCTTGGCCAGCACAGTCCAGTTCCTTCAGCGTCCTCGGGAAAGTTCGGCAGAAGATTCGGCCAGCATGCGCCATGCGGTTATTCGGCGCACCATCAAGCAAACAAGGAAACGCGATTTTGGAAAGGTGATCGATTCGAGGGGCGTCGCGCCAGCCGGATTGTCCATGGTCTTGCTGAGCGGCCTCGGCCTGACATTGGCGATTCTGTTTCCGGGTCCGGCTTGGACGGCCTTTGTCCGCCTGGCCCAGCCGTTCGGTGTTGTGGAATGGCCCAAGCAGACGCGCATTGAGCTGGAGCAAGTTCGCACAATCATTGGCCGCAATGAACTCTTCGAGATCCGCGGCTGGATCCGAGGCGTCGTTCCGGATAAGGCTGTCGTCGCTTTTCGCTTCGACGGCACGCGGGAAGTCGCCCAGACGTACGACTTGATTGCCGATGAAGAGGGAGCAGGCCGCTTGCTGGCCAAGCTTGAGCCGGTCCGTGTGCGAGAGACTTTCAGTTTTCAGGTCCGGGCCAACGATGCCTCTACTGCCTGGCAAGAGATCACGGTCTTGCCGCCACCCGTACTCGTTCCGCTCGAAGGCCAGCCCTCGCCGCAGGTTCAGTTGGAGTTCCCCGCTTACACCGACCTGCCGACCATGCAACTGACTCCCGGCATTGGCAACATCGACGCGGTTGATGGAACCCGCGTCTCCCTTCGAGCCGCAGCGGATCGGCCATTGGCAAAGGCATGGATCGAGTTTTTGCCACAATCGAACCTTAATGATCTGGGCGCCTTTCTCGCGCCCTTGGCTACCGCTACGGCATTCCAAACCATGGCGCTTTCGGCACTGGGCCAGCTCCTCTGGGGACCCGTGGACGCTCAACTGGAATCCGAGCGCAAATTAATTAATGTCAATTTCCTGCCCCACGTGACCGGGTTGTATATCCTCCATTTCGAGGATGAAGGCCGGCTGCACAATAGCCGGATTTTTGAACTTCAGATTCAAAGTGATCCTGCTCCGACAGTAACCCTAACGCGCCCCAACGAACGGCAAGGCAGTCTGTCCTTGTTACCGGGGGCGGACTTCAGATTGCAGGTCACCGTAGAAGACCCGACTTTCGCGGTCCGTGGAGTTTGGTTGGAGTATCGCTGTAGTGAGAAAGAATCGCTACGGTCGCAGTCTCTGTACGATGACCTAATGGCGGGTAGTATTTCGACCCACCTAGCGGCAGGGTCGAGGTTAGTTCCAAGGCAATTGCTGCCACCGCCTCATTTGCGGCCTAAGTATCTGGAGATTGATCGCAAGCTATCGCTTTCCGAGTTTAAACGCCGGGACGCTTCGCACTCCGATCTCAAGGAGGGAGATGTCCTCACTCTGCAGGTCGCGGCCGATGACTTTGATAACGTTTCGACGGAGAAGTTGCCCGGCCTCAGCAATCAGGTGCAGATTCGCATCATTAGTCGTAATGCTTTCGACGTTCAAATCAATCAGGATCAGGCCAAGATTGAGCAAGAAATTGTCCGTCTGCGGGAACAGGAGCGCGAGGCGATTCACAAAGCTGCCGAGGCGGACAAAGCCGTCCGAAAAAACGGCAAGTTGACGCGCGAGCAGACTGCGGATTTAGTACAGGCCGAAATGCTCCAACAGCAAATTCGCGAGAGCATTGGTGCTGAAAACAAGGACGGGCTAAGGTCGGAGGTTGATCGTATTCGGCAAACGCTCAAGGACAACCATGTACCGCGATCGGACACGGATCGCCGCCTGGAAGATGTCGCCGAACAACTTGAGCGCCTAGCCCGCGATGAATTGCCGCCTATCGAGCCCCGCCTTACCGAAGCTCGCAAACTCGGCGCAACAGGTCGGCAAACGCCTTCGGAAAGCAAGGATAACAGCCCGCTTGCCGAGGCCCGCAAGCATCAAGACGAAGTGGAAAAGACGTTAACCGATCTGCTCTCTCGCCTGGAAGCCTGGAGTAGCACGCAGGAAATCAAGGGCGAAGCCAAATCGATCCTAGAAGATCAAAAAAGGTTACGCCAGGAAACGGAACGCCTGACGAACGATCTCCAGGGACGTACACTCCCGCAGGCCAACCCTTCCAAAAGCGATCTCACCAAAGAACAGGTTGATCAGCTCCATGAAACCGAGGCGACTCAGCAGGCCCTGGAAGAGCGGACTGCTAAGTTACTTGAAAAGATGAAACGGGTAGCCCGAGAGCGGAAGGAAAAAGACCCACGCACGGCCGAGCAATTGAGCCAAGCCCAGGAACAAGCCGTTAATGATTCGATCACCGACCAAATGCAGCAGGCGAGTAAGGACATTGGCCAAAACCAGTTGAATAAAGCCCTGGGGAAGCAGTCGGTAAGCATTGCCAACCTTGAAAAATTGGCCCAGGCGCTGGAGAAGGAGCGAGAGGCTGGCCTGGATCAATTGGTCAAGAAACTGCGGCAGGCTGAGAAGAAACTTGCCGAATTGATTGACGAGCAGGAAAAGCTCAACAAAAAAATGCAGGAGGCCGCAGCGCTTAGTGATCCACAGAGGCGTGAAGAAGACCTTAAGCGTCTGGCGCGCGAGCAAGAGGGGCTGCAAAAAGAAACGCAAGATTTGCTGAAAGAACTATCGCGGCTGCGGGCAGGCCGCGCGAGTCAAGCGCTAGCACAAGCCGGCAGCCAAATGAACCAAGCCGGCCAGCGCCTGCAGCGCGGCCAATCTGGCGAGGATGAGCAAGACGAGGCCCTTGATCGCCTGAACGAAGCCCAGCAAGAACTACAGAAAACCCGCGAGGAAGCGGAAGATCAGTTGGCCCGTGAGCAAGTCGCCAAGGCCACGGATCTCCTCATGCAAATCAAGCAGCGCCAGGACAATCTGGTTGCCGAGGGGGGCCGGATTCAAAAAGCACTGTCCCAGGGCGAGGCAAACAATCGGCCGGAGCTTTTGAGCCTCTTGGAGTTAGGCCGAAATCAGGCGGAGTTGGGTCAAGAGACCGCGCACGTCACCGAGGAAAGGCTGTCCGAGGCCAAGGTTTTTAGTCGGCTCTTAAAGAAGGTCGCCCAGACTATGAACTCCGCCGGCGAGAAGTTGCAGGAACATAGCAAGGAGATTAATGAAACCGGTAAAGCGGAGGACGAGGTCGGCAAAGAGGCTTACCGTTTGCAAAATGAAGCGCTGGCCCGGTTGAACAAACTGCTTGAGGCCCTCAAAATGGAACCCGGCGCGGCCATGAAACCGGCTCTCTCCAAAGAAAGCGACGGCCAGGGAGGCAAACCTATTAGTCAGCCTGAAGGCGATGGCATTCCCTCGATCGTGGAATTGAAGCTGTTGCGTACGATGCAAGCGGAAGTTAATGATCGAACTGAAGAATTCGATCGTGACCATTCCGATTTGAAGAATCTAACCGAGCCAGAAAAAACTCGGTTGCAGGAGCTTCGCCGGGAACAGCAGGAAATAGCCGATCTTCTTGAAGAACTCATGAATGCGATGGATTCCGACGGAGAAACGCTGTGAAACGATTTTTGACTGTGGCCGCGCTGACCTTGGCTGTCTTCTGGGGCAGGGCCTCCCTTGCCGACGAACCAGGCGCCGGCGGTGAGGAACCACCCATCCGGCTTAAGAAGAAAACCAAACCGAGTTCTGTACCCGAAAGTAAGGCGAGTCCGGCCCAGTCCAAGGACGGATCAAAACAACCCGGACCGCCCAAGGCCATGGATCCGCAGGATGATCCAGAACCCCCTGCGGCAGATGAACCGGAAGTGGACGAGCAAGAAATGCTGAATCGAATTGCCAAAAACATGCGCTCGGCCGAGGCGCGCTTGGCAAATAAGGAACTGGATGAGGAAACAAAACAGGTTCAGCGCGATATCTTGAAAGACCTCGACCGCCTCATCGACCACGATCCAAACTCGAACCAAAACCCATCTAGTTCCTCGAGCGAAAAGACTTCGAGCGATTCTAAGGCCGACAGAAATTCCAAAGGCCAGCAAAAGGGCCAGAATCGCAACCAAGCCAGGAAAAGAGACGGTAAACAAATGGCCGGCAAGCAACAAGCCGACAAACCGCAACAGGGAAGCGGCCAGCAGCCCGGAGGCAAACAGAACGGTGGTGGCGGCGGCAAGGCCGATGCAGAGGGAGAGCCTGATAAGCTCGCGGATCTATACAAGGACATCTGGGGCCACCTGCCCGAAACGCTCCGCGCCGAAATGAATGCCTATGCCTCGCGCGAGGAGTTTATGGCGAAGTACCGGGACCTGCTCAAGCAGTATTACACGACCATTGCCGAGAATGGCCAGCGCAAAGGAGGGTAGACGATGTGGACCCGCCGTCAATTCCTGTCGCATAGCGGCCTGGCCGCTCTGGGGGTAGCCGGATCGGCGCTCGCGTTGCCTTCCGAAACACGTGAAGAGGCGCCCGATGGCGCGGCCTCCCGCGACATGGTCACGGCGAAAACCGACGAATCCATTAACCGCGGCCTGGCTTATCTTTGCAGTATGCAAAACAATGACGGCACCTTCGGGCATAGCAACTATCGCTGGAATGTTGCCGTCACCAGCCTCGCCGGTTTAGCCCTTATGGCGGGTGGCCACCAACCCGGCCGCGGCCGCTACGGCAAAGTCGTGACCAAGGCCCTAGAAGCCGTTCTAGGTGCCGCCGATAACAATGGAGCCGGGTTCGGCGTACAGCCGGCCTCCCCTCCAGGCTTTCTGCATCATTTCCATGATAGCTCACACGGCCCCATGTACGGGCATGGCTTCGGCACTTTGTTTTTGGGTGAGATTTACGGCATGGTGCAGGACGAAGCCTTGAAGGAGCGCCTGCATGATATGCTCACGAAAGCCATTGCGGTGATCTTGGGCAGCCAGAATGACGAAGGCGGCTGGCGTTATTACCCCAACCGCAAAGAGGCCGACCTCTCCGTGACGATTTGCCAGATTATGGCCCTGCGCTCGGCGCGCAACGCGGGCTTTTACATACCCAAAGGGCAAGTAGATAAGTGCGTCAAGTATGTGCGGGATTGCCGGGATTCGACCAATGGCAGCTTTCGTTATCAGAGGCAGTACAACAATGGTCCGCGTGATGCTTTCGCCCGGACCGCCGCCGGCGTGTGCGCTCTATACAGCGCCGGCATCTACAAAGGGCCGGAGATCGAGCAAGGCTTGCAGTTTCTGGTTAATCACCATCCTAATAATTGGGGCCTGCCGCCGCGCGACATGAATTACTTTTACGGCCACTATTACGCCGCCCAGGCTATGTGGACGGCGGGCGGAACTTACTGGTCGGAGTGGTTCCCCTACATTCGCGAAGAACTCACCAACTCCTCCATGATCAGCGCGGAAGGTCATTGGAGCGATCCCATTTGCACTGAATATGCCACTGCAATGGCGTGCATCATTCTCCAAATCCCGAATAATTACCTACCCATTTTGCAGAAATGACAAGTGACCCAAGGCGATCGGGGAGCGTGAACTCCCTGATGACAGGATGTTGCCACCAGGGGGTTCACGCTCCCCGATCGCTCTGGGTCATCAATCTTGTAGCAGCCATTTCCATGTTTCTTATCGTCTACCCGTGTTCCGCCGCGGATTCTGACATATCTCAATTCGTTTTGCACAAAACGGATGGAACCGATGCAACCGGGCTTCTAGATGAATTGGCAAGTAATTGGTCACTTCGATTAGGGGGCGACCAGACAACCCGAGCTGACGTTGACGCCTGGGTTGCACTGCGGCGCCCTAATGTCCCGCTCCCTTCTCTCTCCTTTCAGGGTGAGCAACTGCATTTTGCCAATGGAGATCGTATCGCAGCCAAAGTGCTGGAAACGGCCGGAGGACGCTTGGGCTTTCACTTTGGGTCCGCCCAAACCAAGCCACTGCAGGTATCTCTGTCCGCCTTGTCCCTCATTTGGCTGAAATCGCCAAAGAAAGTGGAAGATCTCGAAGCCTGGCGTTGGAAACGAGCCACTGAAAAACGTTCGCGCGACAAGGTCTGGCTGGCCAATGGCGACGAAGTGGAAGGAATCTTAAAAGGCCTCAATGCCGGCAAGGTCTTGATTGAAGTAAATCGCAAGGTTCTGGAGATCCCTCGGGACACAGTGGCCGTCATAGGGCTCAGCACGGAACTCGCCGCCTTGTTACGACCCAAAACGCCCTTTGGCCGCGCCATTATGAGCAATGGAACGCGCCTCTCTCTGAGCAAAGCCGTTTGCTCCGACCGGATCACAGTATCCGGGACAACACTTTTTGGCGAACCGTTGACATTGCCCTTGGCTGAGATCCTTGCGCTGTATCTTTACCAAGCCCGGGCGGTTTATCTTTCAGACCTCAAATCGCGAGATTATGAGTTTACTTCTTATCTGTCCACTAGCCCTTGGCCTTACGTGAAGGACGGCTGCGTTCTCAACCACGAACTCCACTTGGACGGAGGCACGTTCGACAAGGGTTTGGGCATGCACAGCCGGAGCCGCCTCACTTATGACCTGGGCGGGAATTACCGACGCTTCGAAGCTCTTGTAGGACTGGATGAAAAATCGGGCCGTGAGGGAACGGTTGAAATCAAAGTCTTGTTAGACGGAAAGCCGAGGGATCTGGGAACAAAAGGCGAATTAATCGGGATGGGTAAACCTCTGTTTGTGGGCATGGACGTCTCCGGCGCAAAGAAATTGACCCTGCTTGCGGACTTTGGCAAGCGGGGCAGTGTACAAAGCAACGTTGATTGGGCCGAGGCTCGACTCATCAAATGAAAGACCCATCTATCCCATTGCTCATGTTGCCAATTCGTCGGATTTAACCGTCAATCCCCCATTCCTTCGAGGTGCAGCTTCTCTAACGGTTGGATCGATTCCGCCGAAAAGTTGAAGAATAGCGACGGTAACGCCGATTCATCTCGTGGATGGGTGATTGCATAGAATCTACCGCCTGCCGCGATTCCTACAGGGGTGCCGGCGGACCAAACGGAGGTGCGGCATGTTGTGGGGGGAAGGCACGATGAGGAAATGGTGGACAACCGCGGCTCTCGCTGCGATGTGGTTGGGCCAGACGGCGGTCAGCACGGCTCAGGCGCCGGGTCAGATGGCGGGCGCTGGTTACATGCCCGAACCTGTGCCCATCAGCGGGCCAGGGCCTGCCAACCCCTTGATCGCTCCGCCAGGCTACGCGGAAGGACAAGGCCCAATGCCCGGCCAAGGCCCGATGCCAGGTCCAGGCGCGGTGCACGAAGGGGACGAGGGCAGCCATAACGGCAGCTACTTCTACGTCGGGTCAATGGGCTTGCGCCGCCAGCGCCTCGGACACCAACGCCTCGCCGTCATCGACGCCGCCAGCCCCCAAGCCCTTGACACGGGGAACGGCCCACCCGTGGGTGCGCCGGACACCTTCAATTTCAACGAAATCAATCCGAATTATACCTGGGGCGTCCGCAGTACAATTGGCTGGCAGCGGGGAAACAACGCCATCGAACTCAGCGGCTTCTGGCTTCCCGATCAAGATCACACCGTGGACAAAGTGCTTCCAGGTCGCCTGGATTCCTTCTTTTTCAACCCGCCCATAGGCTTTGAAGGTGATAACGGTCTGTGGCTGCAGGCCGATCGCATCAGCACCACTCTGCGAACCCAATTGGGCAACGCGGAAATCAATGGTCGCCACTGGAGCGACGATTGCCCCGGCTTACAATGCCTTTTGGGCTTCCGCTATTTCGACCTGGAGGAACGGCTCGGCATTTTCACGGACGACGACGGCATCTTAATCCAAAATGCCCAGCTTCAACCGGATCCAGTGCGGCAAGCCCTCTATTTTACCCGAACGCACAGTCATATATTGGCCCCCCAGCTTGGCTTCGAATACGATATGCCGTTCCTTTCGTGGCTTACCTTTGATTTCCTGGCAAAGGGCGCCTGGGGCGTCAACTTCTATGACATTCAAAAGGTCTTGAAGCGAGGCGACGGCTTTTTGGGCTTCGACCAGACCCATTCGGCTTCGACCTTTAGCCACATGTATGAAATTGGAGCGTTCGCGGATTTCAGCATCTTTGAAAGACTGCATTTAAGGGCCGGTTACGAAGCCTTTTGGGTCCTGCATGTGCCCGAGGCATCCAGCCAGGTCGAGTTTGATCTGGCTCACCAATTCCAGCGAACCAAGGACGATGGCAGCATCTTCTATCATGGTCCCGTTATCGAAGTTCAACTCTTCTTTTAAAAGAAGGATTCCAGAAAAACAAAACCCGCGGCTGGAACCGTTTTGGTTCCAGCCGCGGGCTGCATGGTAGCGCAATTCGAGGTCCTTAAACTAAGCTCACCGAGAGATTATAGACACCTTGATCAAGGATTCCAGGTGCGCTGTTAGCGCCCTTTACCTCGACATAGATAACCTCGCCGGAATTGACGACGACACTGGCTGTGTGGAACTTAGCGAGCGGCGTCGTGTCCTTCTTCAACTCCGTTAGCACACCATTTATGATCGTGAAAATGTGGACCTCCAGGGTGCCGCCTTGAGTTCGGTCTACCGTGGTGGTAAATGTCCCGCCTGATCCCATGGTCCATTTGAACCAATCGTAATCAGGAAGACCGTTTTGGTTTTTGATTACCAAGTCGTTATAGGTCTGGCTTGTACCCAAAGGCAAAACGCCGAAGTCATGGGCCGTGTTGGAGGTATCGTTGCCTTGGATCGGTCCTGGCAAGAATTGGTTTAATTTGATGCCGGTGACCTGAATAAGGCCCACGCCCGTCAAATCGTCCGGGCCGACCGGCGGTATATCAATGGCGCCATTTTTCAAAGCCACGGTTAAATCGTCCGGCGAAGCCGTAGGAGCCTGGCTCAAATACAAGGCCGCGGCCCCCGCCACATGCGGAGCGGCTGCGGAAGTGCCGAAGAAGGCATGTGCCTGGCCTGTCGTGGGATCAGGAGCGCCGAAAAAGGTCGTGCTCACGCCGTCAGGGCCGGCCACCTCCGGTTTGTTGCGAATATCAGGCGTCGTTAGGCGATTGCCGTTGGCATCAAACAAGAACGGCAGTGGCCCACCCAGCGAAGTGAAGCTTTCCGGCTGGGTCAGCGTGGTCCAATGAACGGCGCCGACGGCAATAGCGCCGGCCGCGGCCGGCTGCCCAAATGTTGTGGGCGCTCCTTCCCCAAAGGCTGCTGGATCATCCCCTTCGCTAACCCATCTAAGCATAGTCGGTGCGGGCCCGCTAACAAGTTGGTATGCAACTGCGAATTGCGTATCGCTCGTGCCATTAGAAAAGAACAAGTTCTCAAAAGCTTCGCCGGTATTCTGATTAATGTCGGTGGAGGAGGCCACGATCGTGCCGAAGCTGGTGCTGCCCGGAGTGGTGTCAATCACGTAGACATCAACATTATTGGGCACCTGGAAGTTCGGCTTGCTGAGTGGGGCTCCGCCTTCAAGGAAGGCCGCGTCCCATTGGACGGCGAGTTGCAGCACGCCCCCATTGGCCACGGTTACGGATTGCAAAGGCGTTCCGTTGCCGACGTCTTCCCAAGTGCCGGAGATGCCGCCGACTGTGGCCGTGATTCCGTTCCAGCCCTGAATCCAGCCCTGATTGGAATTGTTGCCGGCTGCCGAGACGTATACCGATCCTGCGTTAAATGATACGTCGTTGGCTGCTTGAGCGATGATGCCATCATTGAACATCGGTGAATCGAAATAGCCCACATCATCGACGATGACTTTAGCTTTTGCGGTGTTTGCCAAGGCTTCAATGCCGTCCGCGAAATCTGCGGCGCCGAGAAAAGCTGTGTGGAAGGCGAGCGAGGAACTCGGCGCAATGTCATGGACAATTTCCAGCATCGCCCGGCCTTCGTCCGTGCTGCCCGTGGGACCGTCTTCCAAGACATTAACGAAGGAAGGCAAGTCACCGGTTTTTTGGGAATCTGGAATGCCGCCGGCGAATTTGCTGACCGAATCGGAAAGAACCCCAACAATTACATTCTGCCCTGTAAAGCCGGTGGTATTACGATACGTATCGGCAAGAATGACCTTGTCGCCTTCCGTGTCCACGCTTCCCGTTCTGGCCACGGGGCGATAGACCGGGACCGCCGAATAAAAGCCTACAATGTTTTGCATATACATGAGATAGTTGATCGGCAGGAATCCTGTTACTTGGTCCAGGTTCGAATGCACCCCGACCACGCCCATGCCCATCCCTTGGAGCGAAGTCACTAGCCCGCCTAGGGTAGAATCCGACGTGGATCGCGCCGTTATGAGAACCCGGTCGATTGGGAGAGTCGGATTGCTCGGAGCAAACACGCGATCGAATTCGAAGGTTCTTTTCTGTGAATTGAGAAAACTGTCGATCGTGGCTTGGCTTCCACCACCGCTATAGGACGCCTTGCCCAAGGTCGAATAGTTGTAGTACAGGTTCGTCAGCTGGTGCGACCCCAAGTAGCCGGTAGCGTAAGGTGGGCTCGTCCCCGGCCCAGTCCCCGGCCCGGTAGTTGGGCCAGTCCCCGGCCCGGTAGTTGGGCCAGTCCCCGGCCCGGTAGTTGGGCCAGTCCCCGGCCCGGTAGTTGGACCAGTCCCCGGCCCGGAAGCTGGGCCAGTTACCGGCCCGGTGCCTGTGCCCGTTCCTGTCCCGGTCCCTGTACCCGTCCCGGTCCCGGTGCCTGTGCCCGTTCCTGTCCCGGTCCCTGGGCCAGTCACCGGCCCGGTGCCTGTGCCCATTCCTGTCCCGGCCCCTGGAACAGGCGACCCGCCGGTAGAGCGAATTGGAGGCGCGCTTGTCAGGCCAACGGATCCAGTAGAACCACCGCCTGTAGTAGACGGAAGCGTGTTAGCGATCAAGCCAGTCGGGCTGCTGGTTACCGAGTGTAAAGGGAGGTTCTTGATGGCGAAATGCCCTTGTGCCCCGGAAGCTCTCAACTGATTCATTTCCGAGGCAAGAATATGAGCTCTCAGCAGATTCATTTCCGAGGCAAGCACATGCATGAAAATCCCAGGGCTGAGCTTCATCAGCGAATTGCTGCTCAACAAGCTGCGATCTTCCAATAGTTCTACACCAAGTCGGCTTCGGGACAGTTTCCCCATCTTGCTTGACTCAAGGGAAAGACGCCGTTGCCAAGCGTTTATCCAGGCGAAAAACGACATGCGAGTCACCTTTTGAAAGAAGAGCGCCGGGAAAAACCGGCAACGAATTATGATAACCCTCCACGCGAGAAACGGAGGGACAAAACGCAGTCACACCATCTTTAGCGTCGCGAAAGCCTTGCACCGGGCTAAGCAACCAGACCGGTTCGCTGCACTGCGAACAAGTGCCATCCTAGGCAGAAGTCGGGATTTATTCCGAGGAAGAGGAACAACAGTAGGTATGAAAATAGTTAACTAAAGACGTGGACACAAGCGGAAAATGTCAAAATAAGCAAAATTGTGAGAATGGGCTACCGGCAGCGTTCCTTGGCCTGGTCACAGCAGATTTCTTCCGAATTCTCAGATATTCTCCTTCAATCATTATCCTCGACACCCTAAACGACCGCTTTCCAAGCGGAATCAATCCTTCTGGTGGTGGCCCCAGCGAATGATCCTTTGAATAGACGCCCGCGCATTAAATCAAACCTGAAGCTTATGCCGCGGTTCGCAGCCTGTCCCGGCTGGCGTTGTTGATGCCGCGTTTTGTCTGGCGGATAAACGCCACCATTTCAGCGACCGAGGCGACGGCTCCAAGCTCCTGCTGGACTTTCGCCAATGCGGCGGGCAACACCATGCCGCTGTGAAAGATGATGTGAAAGGCCTGGCGGACCGCCTCAATGTCCGGCGTGCTCATGCCGGCGCGGCGCATGCCCACGACGTTGACGCCGACAACATTATTGATGTTCTGTTGAATGATAAACGGCGGGATGTCCTTGGTGGTCGCGGAACTGCCGCTTAGCAGGGCCAGCCGGCCGATGCGGACAAATTGATGCACGGCACAATTGCCCGATAGGTAGGCGCTGTCCTCGACCGTGCAATGTCCACCGAGCAAAGCTCCATTGGCCAGGATGCAATTGTTGCCGACGACACAGTCATGGGCGACATGGCTGCCGGCCATGAAGAAATTATTGCTGCCGATTCGCGTCATCCAGGATTGAGTGGTGCCGCGATGGATCGTGACGTTTTCCCGGAAAATGTTGTTGTCGCCAATCTCGATGCCGGTGGCTTCACCCGCATATTTCAGATGTTGAGGCTGCTCGCCCAGGACCGCTCCGCTGAAAATGACATTGCCCTGTCCCATCGTCAGCCGGCCGAGGAGATGAGCGAAGGGCCTCACAACGCAACCGGCTCCAAGTTTCACTTCGCCTTGAATGACGACAAAAGGACCGATTTGGACGTCCGGAGCCAGTTCCGCCTCGGCTGAAATCAGCGCGGTAGGGTGGATGCGTGGAGAATCTGGGTAGGACATGGCGGCCCCCGTTATTTCAGCGAGGAAGGCAAACCCAGAGCCGTGGCAATCAAGGGGGGTGACCACATCGAAGAATAGCTGTGCCCGTCTCTTTGTTCCAGCAATGTTAATCGGTCCTTGCTGGTATAAGTAATCGAAGAAAATGACGCTAGAGCAGTTTTTACGCGGGAACTACGGTCCCAAACAGCGTTCAGGAACTACTAACTCCAGAGCCGCTGGCATTACTTCCAGCGTCGCGGGCAGGTGTCCACCCGGGTCGCCGTCGAGTTGCAAAGGGACTGGGTATTTGGAGGAGAGATGAACGCATTTAACCAGACGGCGCTGCATGTCCGGCCTTTGTCCCTGGCGACCTCGGATAACGTCATCAAGATAACGAAGCAGAGCCACGATGCCCGGCCGCTCGAACACGCAGAGATTCAGGAAACCGTCGTCGGGTTGGGCTTCCGGGGCGATTGGCAAGCCGAGTCCGTATCTCGGGAAATTAAAAACGAAAGCCATCGCGCCCCGCAGTCGCTCGCCGGTGTCTGTTATCTCCACGTCAATCCTTGGGAATGAATAGTCGTGTATCGTCTTCACAATGGGCCAGACGTAGCTCAGCTTGTTGATATGGCCCAATCGACGCCGATGGATTTGATGGACGACCTCGGCATCAAAACCGGCGCCGGCCATTAGCGAGAAATAGCGGCCATTGATTCGGCCCAAGTCCAGCTTCTTGACGTGACCGTGCATGATCGTCTCAGCCAGCTCCTTGCCGGAGCGAAGCAAGTGAAAGTGCCGGGCGAGCAGGTTTTCATTACCCAGGGGCAGGATGGAGATAGGAAGACCCGTGGCCCGATTGATAACCTCCTGCAGAGTCCCATCGCCACCCGCCGCGACGACGCAGCGAATCAGGCCGTTCGCCCTTTTCAGTTGGTCGGAGAGTCCCTCCAACTCCCAACACAACGCCGGTTGCAGGCCACGGGTTGCCAGATTCGCAACAAGGTCGTCAAGAGCTTTGCGCCGGTTTCGCGGACCGGCCCTGGGATTGGCAAGGATAATGACGTGGCTACGGCCGGAGTCTTCCACAATCCTCGGCGTGTTTGGAGCCATGACGACGCCGATTAAGGCCAGAGGGACGACGCAGGGAGATCGGAAGCCGCGCGCTTGATTGTACGCCGGAGAGGGCCAGCAAGAAAATGCCAGAGACTTGGAGGAGTACGCCCTTGCCGACCCTCTACCCTGTGGCTCAGGTGTTACCCCTCCAACAATGTTGCGAACTTGTTCGATTTTGCAACAATAATCCCTCGTATGCGGCTCCGAGCGCGCTAGGGGCCATGCGGGACTCCGGGCGGATGTGAGCCGCCTCTAAGGAGGAGGAGTC